>VFQT010000524.1_pt1 | contig 54860 bp, 39 predicted proteins | sample 3512381 | NCBI WGS metagenome assembly VFQT01 (sample SAMN10412376, study PRJNA504923) | tailings metagenome | isolation source: Relicate 2 Philex TSF3 active mining site | place: Philippines: Tuba, Benguet | collected 2017-08-29
AACAATAATGCCCAAGAACAACCGCAAAAAATTGCATATAAACATCACTTAAAACAATTCACCGAAGCATTTAATGTTGTTAAAAAACTTTATACAGCACAACTTTTACATTTTCCAAAGATAAGCAGTTTCACTTTTTCTGGTGATGGCATTGTTATAGAAGAGTACGAATTTTACAATCACCACGTTATAACAGCAATGAAACACACATGCATAGACAATGATTTTTCAACTTTTTTATTACTTGTTAATAACATTACACATAAAGAACAACCTCCACTTGACCAATTTAAAGAAGTTACTTTAGGACTCATTTGTATTTTAAAATCAACCGTCCGCTATCATGATCCAGAAGAATACCATGAATGGATCATATATGAATCTCTTAAAAATCAAAAATTAAGCCTAAGCCAAGCCCTTACTATTCTTGAAATTTTAATTCATGAGCTGCCACCTCTTTTTGAAAAATACGAAATGACTTCATCTCTTTCTTGGAAAGATTGGAGCAGAAAACACTGGTTTATTTTTCCTGTCGCTCTTACAGCTTTATTGCTACGAACTTATTTAACAACCATACAATAAGAAATAAAGAACAGCACAATAGAGCCCTTCATTTCTTATTGCTCAAAATTTATACTTTATTAAAAATAGAATACTGCTTTTATCTTTTCAACCATTGCATCATAATGCATATATCCTACATGCGCTTCATGAACATCATGATCTTTATCTATAAATACAAAGGTTGGAATAGAACGAGGCATATCTTTTAAAAGTCCTTTTTCTAATGCCTGCTGTGTTAGATTATTATGGGTAACATCAAGCGCATAAATTTTTACCTTGCCTGCAAAAAGAGTCACTATGTCTGGCATAATTTTATCTGCCATCTTACAGGCGCCGCACCATGGAGCGTATAATTTTAATACAACGGGCCCAGAAAGTTGTAAAACAGCATCAAGATCTTTTGTTTGTTTTATTTCTGTAACAGTAAGATTATGTTCTTGTTCTGATGACTGTTGAACTTTTTTTTCATCTACAAAAGGATTAACTTCTTTAGCGTCGTCTTCAGAAACATTACCTTCAGAACTTAATGGATTAACAGATTCTACATCTTCTACCGCTGCACCAATACCTGGTATAGGCAAATATCGAATAGCTGTCACTATTGCTAATGTAGAGATAACAGTAACAAGCATAATAAAAAGAATGTTCTTTTTAGCCATTATAAAACTCCTTCTTTATATAAAAACTATCTTTACACTTTTTTAATAGTCAATATTTGAATTTAAAAACAATATTAAAAAATATAAAATTCAAACAATAGAAAATTAAATGCTTTTTTATTTATACATTTTTAAAAAAATCTCCTTAATAAATTAGTTCATAAATCTTTACAAAATGAAAGATCTTTCCTTGTTATTTTTGCAAAAAATGTAAGGTGTAATATAGAGAATTTTTAATTTTTTTTTATTTGATTCTACCTTCACAAATCATTACAGTAGACTATCATAAATTCAGAAGTCACCTAAATAAAAACCTTCTATTATGCGTTCTTATGCAAGAAAGGATGGGTATGCAAAATCACGAGCAAGCGCCAAATAAAGAATCTTTGAAAGCACTTTCTCAACACGAAGAAAATGTAAAAAAAGCACCATCTCAAACTATTCGCGTATACAAACGGAATGGTTCTCAAGAGTTCTTTGATCATAGAAAAATTTATTCTTCTTTGATGCGAGCAACACAAGGTTTAAATCTTAATATTTCTCTTGAAAAAGTGCTTGATGAAGTTATTAAAAACATGTACGACTTTGCCAACACCCATTCAATTGATGATGCGCTTGTCCTTGCATCTCTTTCTTTTATTGAACAAGATCCAACTTACTCAATTGTTTCCTCTCGATTATTACGTCAAAAATTATCAAAAGAGGTGTTTCAAAAATCGGTCACGGAAAACAATTATCTTCAAGAATATCGCAACTCTTTTATAGCAAGTATCAAAGATGGAGTAAAAGAACAAACAATTGATGTCAGACTTTTAAGTTTTGATTTAGAATTTTTAGCAACTCAATTAATTCCTGAACGAGATGATTTAATTGAATATCTTGGACTTAGAACTTTATATGAACGTTATTTTTGTAAAGTAAATGGGCTTCGTGCAGAAATGCCCCAAGCTTTTTGGATGCGTATTGCTATGGGACTTTCACTTCTTGAAGAAGACAAAAATGGAAGAGCTGTAGAATTTTATGACATCATTTCACAACTTCTTTATGTGCCAAGCACACCAACACTACTTCATGCAGGCACCACTCACCCACAACTTAGTTCATGTTACTTAACAACTATTTCTGATGATCTTCATCATATTTTTAAATGCTTAGGCGATAACGCACAAATGTCACGCTGGTCAGGCGGAATTGCAAACGATTGGACATATCTACGAGGAACAGGCTCTTATATAAAATCAATACGTTCTGGTAGCCAAGGAGTTGTTCCCTTTTTAAAAATTGCTAACGATGTTACTGCAGCAATTAATAGAAGTGGTAGCAGAAGAGGTGCTTCGGTTGCATATCTTGAAGCATGGCATTATGATTTTGAAGATTTTGCAGACTTAAGAAAAAACACCGGAGACGAACGCCGACGTACTCATGACATGAACACAGCAAGCTGGATCCCCGATCTTTTACTAAAACGTGTTCAAGAAAATGGTGATTGGACTCTTTTTTCTCCGGATGACACTCTTGATTTACATGATCTTTACGGAAAGGCTTTTGAAGATCATTATAAACATTATGAACAATTAACTAAAGAAGGTAAAATTACTACTTTTAAAACTATAAAAGCTGTAGATCTTTGGAAAAAAATTCTTACACGTTTATTTGAAACTGGCCATCCTTGGATTACCTTTAAAGACGCATGTAATATTCGCTCACCTCAAGATCATGTAGGTGTTATTCACAGCTCAAATCTTTGTACAGAAATAACATTAAATACCTCACCAGAAGAAACAGCTGTTTGTAATCTTGGTTCAATTAATTTAGCAAAAATGGTTACTAAAGATGGTATTGATAGGCCACTTTTTGCACGCACTATTAAATCTGCAATGCGTATGCTTGATAACGTTATTGATATCAATTTTTATCCAACCAAAGAAGGCAAACATTCAAATATGCTTCATCGTCCGGTAGGCCTTGGTTTAATGGGTTTTCAGGACGCTTTATATAATCTTGATATACATTTTGATTCACAAGAAGCACTAACATTTTCTGATGAACTTGGTGAACTTTTTTCTTATCATACTATTCTTGCATCTTCAGATCTTGCTCAAGAACGTGGAGCATATGCTACCTTTAGAGGATCAAAATGGGACCGTGGAATATTCCCTCTTGATACTTTAAATCTTTTAGAACAAGAACGTGGTATAAAAATTGACATACCAAGAACCACCAAACTTGATTGGAATCCAGTAAAAGAACAGGTAAAACGATATGGTATGCGAAACTCAAACACAATGGCTATAGCTCCAACAGCAACCATTTCTAATATCTCAGGATGCTTTCCTTGTATAGAACCAATTTATAAAAACATTTATGTTAAAGTAAATATGGGCGGCGAATTTACCATAGTAAATAAATATTTAGTAAGTGATCTTAAAAAGATCAATTTATGGAATAAGGAAATGCTTGATTACCTTAAATATTATGATGGTAATATTCAAATGATTCCTTCTATTCCACAAGAACTTAAAAATAAGTATAAAGAAGCTTTTGAAATCGATCCGCTTCACCAAGTACGCATGACTGCGCTCCGTGGCAAATGGATTGATCAAAGCCAATCACATAACGTATTTATGAAAGGTGTTTCTGGTAAAGCGCTTGATGAAATTTATCAATTAGGATGGCGCCTTGGCATGAAAACGTTTTATTACTTACGTACTTTAGGAGCAAGTCAAATTGAAAAATCAACTCTTGATGCAAAAAAATTTGGCTTTACTCAAAAACGAGAATATAAAAATATTGAAGAAATAAATTCTTCATCTGAACAAGTATTAGATCCAAAAGCATGCAGTTTAACAAACCCTGAATGCGAAGCCTGCCAGTAAAAGGAAACTTTATGGAAAAAAATTTACTTTTTGAAAGTGGTATTATTAACAATACCAAAACCGATCCTAATAAAATTTTGCCTATGCGCTATTTATGGGCTCGAGAACATTACAAAAATGGTGTTGCCAATAACTGGACTCCAGAAGAAGTTTCGATGCAAAAAGATATTGAACAATGGAAAGACCCTCAATTTTTAACAGCAGACGAAAGACGTTTAATTTTGTGGAATATGGGTTTTTTTGCAACAGCAGAATCTTTAACTGCCAATAATTTAGTACTTGCTGTTTATCGTCATGTAACCAACCCAGAATGTCGCCAATATTTATTACGTCAAGCATTTGAAGAAGCAGTTCATACAGATACCTTTATTTACTGCTGCGACTCTTTAGGATTAGACCCTGAATATATTTATAAAATGTATGAAACTATTCCTTCAATTTCAGAAAAAGATAACTTTGTTGTCAATTTAACAAAATCAATTTTTGATCCAAATTTTGAAATCAAGGACCTTTTAAGTCTACAAATGTTTTTACATGATCTAATAGGTTATTATGTAATTATGGAAGGAATATTTTTTTATGCAGGTTTTGCTATGATGCTTTCTTTAAAACGTCAAAACAAAATGGTTGGCATAGGAGAACAGTTTGACTACATTATGCGTGATGAATCTATTCATTTAGCATTTGGATGTGATCTTATTAATACTATTAAAACAGAAAATCCTGGCGTGTGGACTCCTGCATTTCAACAAGAAATATCAGAACTCATTAAAAAAGCTGTTGAGTTAGAAGCTTTGTACGCATATGATGCATGCCCACGCGGACTATTAGGAATTGGTGCTGATCAATTTGTTAATTATGTTAAACACGTTGCAGATAGACGCCTTGAAAGAATTGGCCTTGCTCCTATATATCACTTAGAAAACCCTTTTCCATGGCTTTCACAATCAACCGATTTAAGTAAAGAAAAAAACTTTTTTGAATCTCGCGTTACCGAATATCGTACTGGTGGTTCATTGGAATGGTAAAAACCACTTTCACACCTTAATTTACAAAATAAACAGCTGGGTTATATTTAATAAAATTGAATATAACCCTTTTCTATTGAGATTTTGATGAAAAATTTTTTAAAAATTTTTACAATACTTTGGTATACTTTATCAACTTCAATTTACCCCACAGATGAACATATTGCTGGTCTTAACAAAGCAGCTCTTACTGAACTTTTAGACATATTACATATAGAACATGACGGAACGCTACCATCACTAATAGAAGCAACCCAGAGAGAATTTTTAAGAAAACCAGGAACTGAACGCTGGAATGTTCCAGACCTTCATGAAGAAAAAAAAGAACAATTAATACCTATTTTTAAAAAAATGGGATTAGTTCTAGAAAAACTTCCAGAAAAAAAAGAGTATGAAGCTGCCCTTATTTTGGGATCAGCCAACAGATCTATCGAAAAAAAAATAGACCTTTTAACTAGGCTAATACAAAAAGGCACTATCATTAAATCAATTGTGATCTTAAGTGGTGAAAGAATTTTGTCAGAAAATGAACGTAACGCAGTTGCACAAGACTACAAGGTTCCTATTGAAACTCTTAAAACTGAAGCTGATTCAATTTTTTGCATCCTTTGTTGCATGCTGCAAAAAGCTCAACTCACTATTCCTATAAAAGCGATCCGGTGTCTTAATACAGTTATGCCAAATGGCACCATAATACGGCCTACACGCCTTGATACTATTCAAAAATGGATAGAAGAATGTAATCCTAATGAGGGTAATTATCTAGCATTCTCCATACAGCCACATAGTATATTTGAAAAAAATGTTATTGAATCAGCAATACCAGAAAATATTCATGTGGAAGTTATTGCACCCGAATGGCAAAATGTAAGAGTAGCAGTATACCTTGATGCTATTGCACGTGCACTTTATGCATATACTTATTCAACACGCTCTTCTGCTTCCTGAAATTTTTCTGGATATTTTGCATAATATTCTTCAAAATTCTCATATCCCTCTTGTTGTAGTTGTTCTTTACGTTCAAACCCTATGGGTTTTGGTGTATAAACTTGTCTTGTATATAAAGGTATTTGGAAAAAAGAAGTACCATCGTCTCTCATAATACGGTAAGCCATATCACTTGCAACGTAGTAACGCCCATTACTTACTCCACAATATTGAAGAAAAAACACACTATTATGGTTATTTTCACATGATTGCATTAATAAAGTTCCTGACATTATTATCGCTAAACCACCTATTTGCAAAGTATTCATATTGCTTTAGACCTTTTATTTTCTTATCACTTTTATATTTTCTTTTTTAACCACTTCCATAAGTGCATAGTATGATCGCCATTCATTTTTTTCAAGAGTACGTAAAAAATAAGGAAGCACAATACTCTTTACACAAACATGCAAACATAACTCCTTAAGCGCAGTAAAACTATTGCCATTTGATTCATCCACTATAACCTTTTCAATTATTTGCGATCCCATTTTTTTAATCAATTCAGGAATAAGAGTATACTGTACCCATGATCCATTAGATTTTTTACATCCAAAAGCCCCATTATCTTTAAGAATCATAGTAGTATATATCAAGGTAATTTCTGCTTTTTTATTTCCGCATGGAACAACTATCTGCTTAAATCCTTTATTATAAAATGATACATAATAAATAAAACCAAAAAAAAGCATACTGAGAAGTAAAGTACATACCCCACTTTTACCAAAAATTTTATGTTGTAATAATACAAAGCAAAGTATTGCAATACTTAATGCCACAAAAAAAACATTTTCTGGAAAACCAATCAACCAACTTTTTTGCCCCCAAGACAAAATCAAAACCCAACAATCAGCAATTATATTTAATCCACAACAAAACCAACTAGAAGATACCCCTATTAATTCAAGAAAAAAAATAAGAGATGAAAAAAGTAAAAATAAAGTTAAAAAAGGAATAAAAATAAAATTGCCCAACAACGTTGCACAAGAAAAAGGGATTCCCCATGCAATTAAAATAGGAAAAGAAACAAGAGATAAAAAAAATTGCACTTCAAGGAATTGAATAACCCACCAAAAGCACCTTCTTATAAGCTTTTTCATAATAAAGAGATTGTACTTACTTTACTATAAAATACAAAACTTTCTTTATTTCATGAATAACCCTGTGCTAAAAACAATCAAATTTATGGCAATGATACCCATAAGGAATTACTATGAATATTCCTCTTTTAAAACATAAAGCATATCTTTTACGTGTTGATTCTTTACGCGCAACTACACAAGCAGGATCAGGACATCCATCCTCTTGTCTTTCTGCTGCTGATATTATGGCAGCACTTTTTTTTAAAGAAATGTGCTATAATCCTGAAAATCCAAAACAGGCTAACAATGACCGATTTATTTTATCAAAAGGCCATGCCGCACCGCTTCTTTATGCTGCCTGGAAACAGACTGGCATTATTTCTGATGAACAACTTCTTTCTTTAAGAAAATTCAATTCCCCACTAGAAGGACACCCTACAACACGTTTTTATCATACAGAAGCGGCAACAGGATCACTTGGATGTGGTCTTTCTATAGGACTTGGAATCGCTTTAAGTGCTCATCTTGATGAACGCGTTTTTTATACCTATGTTCTTTTAGGGGATAGTGAATGTGCTGAAGGATCAATCTGGGAAGCGGCATATCTTGCTGCATATTACAAAGCAAAAAATCTTATAGCTATTCTAGATTGTAATAGATTGGGACAAAGAGGCCAAACTATTGAAGGTCACCACACAGAACAGTTTGTAGAAAAATTTAAAGCCTTTGGATGGCACACTATAGTTGTTGACGGCCACTCAATCGAAGATATTTTAACAAGTTTTAAAGAAGCACATTCTTCTACCCATAAACCAACCATAATAATTGCAAAAACATATAAAGGGTATGGCGTTTCTTGCATGCAAGACCAAGAAAATTGGCACGGCAAAGCACTTACTAGTCAAGAACTAGATGATGCTCTTAAAGAATTAGAAACAAGATTTTTCAATGATGCACACTATAATGGTCCAGAGTGGCACCATAATCTTCCTTCTCCAGATGCTACACACATCATGTGTACTGACTTTGAACTTCCTAAGCAATCTTTTTCGGGAGACATGGCAACACGAATGGTTTACGGCAAAGCATTAACTGCCGCTGGAGCAGCATGTAAAACCATTGTTGCCCTTGATGCAGAAGTTAAAAATTCAACTTATTCATATCTTTTTGAAGAAAAATTTCCTAACAGATTTTTCGAATGTTTTGTTGCAGAACAAAATATGATCGGAATGGCAATTGGGTTAGCGTCTAGATTAAAAATACCTTTTGTTTCAACCTTTGGTGCTTTTTTTACACGAGCATTTGACCAAATAAGAATGGCTGCAATTGGAAGAGTTCCTTTGCGATTAATAGGTTCTCACTGTGGAGTATCTATCGGAGAAGATGGCCCTTCACAAATGGCACTTGAAGATATAGCTCTTTTTAAAGTAATACCAGATTCAATTATTTTATACCCATGCGATGCAACAAGTACCTATAAAGTTGTTCAAGAAATGGCACACTACGACCAAGGGATAAGTTATTTACGAACTACAAGAGAAACAACACCTCAACTTTACTCTGATGCAGAAACATTCCAAGTTGGTGGATGCAAAGTAATACGCAAACATAATAACGCAACTGCCTTAATTATTGCTGCTGGAATTACGGTGCATGAAGCAATTACTGCAGCTGATCTTTTAGAAAAAGAAAATATATTTGTACAAATTATTGACTTGTATTCAATAAAACCATTTGACCAAAGAACAGTACGTGAAACAGCAAAAAATTGTTCTAACAGAATAATTGTTGTTGAAGATCATTATTTTGAAGGTGGTATTGGTCAAACAATAGCAGCAGAACTTTGTAATGAAAATCTACATTTTACTTATTTAGCAGTACGTGAAATTCCTTCATCAGGCACCCCACAAGAACTGCGTGCATGGGCAAACATAGATCATAATGCCATAATTAATGCGGTAAAAAAGTTTACACAACCAGAGTTTTGATGCAGACTGTGAAAAATTAGTAGTAATTAAAAAAAGGAAAAGGTCTATGAAGAAAGCACATGTCCTTTTTATATGCTTATTTGTTTTTAATATAAATCATTGCAGACACGCATATAGCTCTAAAGACAATCATTGTGTTGTTATTGTAAGCACCGGATTTGATGATGATGGAAAAGGGAAAATTGCTTTAAAACTTACAAAGACAGCCAATGCTATAGTACGCGGCCAAGAAGCAAGTTACAATGTTCATACAGCGTCACGTGGAAATGATTCTATTGAATGCTATATGTTACCACCTTCTATTATTCGTAGAAATATTGAATGTTTTTTAGCTCAAGGCGTTGATATAGACGTAAAACAACTTTTGACTGAAATAGAAACACTTGAACAAAAAGGGTTTAATCTTAAAGGGCGTTTATGGATTTCTTCAAAGGCCCATGTAATCATGCCATACCATAAACAACTTGGGGAGCTTGATAATAAAAAAGGCCGTCGAAAATCACATGATTTTTCTCGCAGTCGACGCGGAATTTCATGGTGTTCTGCAGATAAACGTCTTCGTGGTGGAATTCGTATTGCAGATATTATGAATGATAAAATTCGTGATCAAAGAATTAAAGAAGCTGCTGAATACGTTAATCTTGTTATAACTGGAGTCTATGATGGCCTATCGTGCGATATAGCAAAATTACAAAAAGAATTTACAGGCTATGCAAATCGCTTAAAACCTTATGTACTTGATAATTTAGAGGTTCATCTTAATAAAATGCTTGCAGCAGGAAAATCTATAGTTGTAGAAGCGACAGGTGGAACATTTTCTGATGTTGGCCTAGGAACCGTACCCTACGTGAGCCCTTCAAGTACTACCGCCTCAGGAGCACTTACTGGAGCTGGTATTGGACCTCGAGTTGGTCTAGTTATTGGAGTCACTAAAGCATATGGAACCCGTTCAGGAAAAGGGCCTTTACCTACAGAAATTACTGACGCTGCAATTATTAATTGCATAAAAAAATGCACCAAACGTTCCAACGACACTGCTCCCAAAATAAGTTTTTCGATTCCCTTTGCACAAGCTTCTAATGCCTTACAAACACAATCTGAATTGGTTCAAGATGGTGAAAGTAATATGCGATACGGATGGCTTGATTTAGTATTAGTAAGACAAGCCATTTTAATTAATGGTATTGATTCTTTAGCAATAAGCATGCTTGATGGGCTTGACCAGCTTGATGAAATTTTAGTCTGTTATGATTACGTATTAGATGGAAAATCTATAGATTACCTACCAACCTTAGAAGCTGATGCGCTACGCGTTAGACCTCGTTATATGAAATTCAAAGGTTGGAAATGTTCAACAAGAAATACGAAATCGTTTAGCGACCTTCCCGAAGAAGCACGCTACTATTTAAAAAAAATAGAGGCTTTATGCAATAACACTTCTATAGATTATGTATCAGTTGGCCCTGATAATTCACAAACTATTGTTATAAATCCTCCGCTTATCCTTTAGTAAGGATGAGGTATGAAAATATTATTTGTTACCAATAATTACACTCCTTATAGCGGTGGTGTTGTAAGTTCCATAGAATCATTTCGTCATGAACTTATACGGCAAGGCCATACAGTAATTGTTGCTACTCTTGATTTTGAGGGATCACCACTTCACGAAGAATCTATAATTCGATTATATTGCCCTGTAAGATTTTCTTATAAATCAAATCCCATGGCAGTTCCTGTTTTTGCTACCAAACAATTACGAGATATTTGTACTTCATTCAAACCTGATATTATTCATACTCATCATCCATTTTTGCTAGGTCAAGCAGCTAGAAAAGTAGCTTTTGAACTTAAAATTCCTTTGGTTTTTACTCATCATTCCCAATACGAACAATATGTTCTTCATTACGCACCCTTTTTTACTAATTATTTACAAGATGTTGTTGATAGGTATGTTACATCTTTTTGCAAACAAATAGATCATATTATTGCACCCACTACATCTGTAGCAGAACAACTTAATAAAAAAGGAATTTCTACTAGAAAATCTGTCATTTCCAGTGGTCCACTTTCTATTTTTGAAACGGTAGTATATACTCCTAAAAAAAAGCAAAGGGTTTTTAAGCTTTTGGTGGTGAGTAGATTTGCTGCAGAAAAAAATATTTTCTTTCTTTTAGATGTTATAAAAGAATTAGGAAATATGTTTACTTTGACATTAATCGGGTACGGACCACTTTACAACGAACTATGCAACTACGCATACAATGTATTATCTTTATCACACGAACAAGTAATCTTTATAATACATCCACCAAAAAGTGTTATCGCTCAAGCATATTTAGATGCGGATCTTTTTATTTTTTCTTCAGAAACAGAAACTCAAGGAATCGTTTTTGCTGAAAGTATGATGGCTGGCACTCCTATTGTTGCTTTAAAAGCTCCAGGAGCACAAGATTGCATCTATGATACTATTAATGGATTTTTAGTATCTTGCAAAGAAGATATGATAGAAAAAATTAATTACATAGCCAACAACTCAATACTGCACGAACAACTACAAAAAGGTGCATGGCTAGAAGGAAAAAAATATTCTCGCATTAATACCACACAACAACTTATTGCAGTCTATGAGTCTGTGTTATAAAAATCGTAGAATAGTTAGTGCTTTGATATTCACTACCTAAAGAGGACCTTGTGAAAAAAATTAGCTTAGGAATTATAATTATAATCGGTATTATTACTGCGCTTATGTTTTTAGGTGAAGAGCAAGAAGCGCATTTTCTAACAGGAATGCCCTTATCATCGGCACACAGTATGTGCCGAGCAAATAATGCTTGTTGCCAAACATTACGTGGAAAACACGATCTTTCTCATCAAACATTTCAATCATTTACATTACTTTCTCCTGAAGAAAAACGTAAAATTCTTACACAAAATTGTAATGAACTCAAAGAACTTGTAACTTTGCGAACTAAAAAAGTAACAAAAAAAAGAAATCGTTCAAAAAAACATACAACTCCTAAAATTAATATTCTTATTATTGGAAATGGAGGCGGCGGCGGACATAAAGCTGCAGGCGATGCCATTACACAAATTTTACGCGAACTTCCTGGTGGTCAAAACTTATTTGAAGTAGTTTATACTGAACCATTTATGAAATTTTTTGATAACCTTTGGAATAAAGCATTACAAGCAGAAAACGGAAAACGCCTTGCGTGGCTTTCTGGTCAAAAAGGAATACTTGATACATGGCTTAATGTTTTTCCTTTAAGCAGTATTTTAAAACATAAAGTAAAATCTGCTATGCGCTATCCTGATGTCATTATTGTTGCACAGCCAGTTGGCCCTGTTAGATTTAAAAAAATAGCACAATCTTTAGGGGCTCAAGTTAGATTTATTCCAACTGATCTTTATGTTAATCATTTTATTGAAGGCATAAAAAATATTAATGCTAACGATTTTCGTTGTGCTGTTGATATTATGGGAGGAATACCAGAGCTTGCTCACACCTTAAAAGATAAAAATATCTTTAACTATTTTCCCGTTGGATACCCTACTCGTCCTGTTATTCTAAATTTAGCTGAAAATCTTTATCATAGCGATAAAAAAATACGCGCCCAAACAGAAAGAGAGATTGGCTCCTTTCTTAAAAAACAAAGAGGGTTTTGTGTAAAAAATGGAATAATACAAGAAAATATTTCTTATCAAGATGGAGACAATCATATTTTTATTATGATTGGTGGAAAAGGAACACTACAAAGCCGTATTATACGCTATACAAATATTATCGCAGAACACGCAGAAGAATTTGCTCATAAAAATCATATGGTGCATTTATTTATAGCTCTTTCAGAGTCATATACACAAGCACTCAAGGATGAACTTATAGCTGTTTATAAAAAATTAGGCAAAGATCCACAGGTAGTTATACACTCTTTGGCAAAAGTTCCTGCACAAGAAGTAGGAATGTTGATGGCTTCTGGCATCACACTATCAAAAGCAGGCGGTTCTACGATTGCAGAACTTTTAACTCTTAAGTCACCGGTTGTTTTTGATATGAATATAAGTAAACATATAGTATGGGAAAAATTTGCTGCAGATCTTTTTGAAAAAAAGAAGTGGGGTATTCAATTAAAAGATTCAAATGATGGCAAAGAAGTAAGCCAAGCTCTTAAAAAAGCATTTTTAATGCGTGATGAATGTATTAAAACAATGCCTTCTAACCAGTTTCATTTAGACTGGCCTAAGGCTTTAATGGACGACCTTTCTTTATTTTTATGCGATCAACTTGCAAGGTAACATATGAACAACACATTTATAAAAAAAATAGATTCTGTAAATAATCCACGCATTATTGCTATAGCAAAATTACACAACGCTAAAGAACGCAAAAAACAAAATCGTTTTATTGTTGAAGGATTACATTTTATAACCGAATTTGTTAATAAAGAAGTCTATCCGGTAGAACTTTTTATTAAAGAAAATCTTCTTCAGGATTTATCAGTTGAATTTTTACAAAAATTAAATAGTAAAAATATCCCCATAACAACAGTTACTCAGGCTGTTATGAAAAAAATCAGTACAGCAGAAACACCTTGTGGTTTTTTTGCGCTCTTTACACGTTTTAATAGCCCATCGCCAGATCTTTTAACTTCAGGAATTGTTCTTGCAAATATTACCGATCCAGGAAACATGGGAACATTAATACGATCAGCAGCAGCATTTGGCTATCAATCGGTAATTATTATTGAAGGATGCGATGTTTATTCGCCTAAAGTTATTCAAGCAACAGCTGGAACATTAGCTTTTGTAACTATTTTTCAATGGACATGGCAAGAACTTTTAGCTTATAAAAAAGATCTAAAACTCTATGCTTTAGTTCTTAATGGAACTACCCCACTTACGCAAATAGATAACAAAAAAAGTTTATTTGTTGTCGGAAATGAAGCACATGGAATACCACTAGAATGGGCTTCTACTTGTGAACATACTATTACTATTGTCATGCCAGGAAATACAGAATCACTTAATGCAGCTGTAGCTGGATCAATAGTTCTTTCTTACGCAGCATTACATTAAAAGGGTCATTATGCGACTACTTATAACGCTCTTAGCAATAATATCTCTTTTTAGTATTGCTACCACAGAAACATCAAGCTCTCTTTTTATTTTTAAAGAAGAATGCCTACAAAACCATCTTAAATATATTGAATATCACAAACCAATTACTATCAAAAAACATTCTTTATCTTTAATAGCTCATAACGGCGGCTACTTTAAAAATATTCCCTCATCTTACGTCATGGAATTAGAAAATGCATCAGTCTTAGGGAATGATGGAGTAATTATTATTCATGATAAAATCTTTATCGATTCTTTATGGCAATGGAACCATCTTTTTAAATCACCTCGCGATATTTTTCCTCTTTCAAAACCTACCATATATAATGGCAGGTTGGCTGTAGGAGCACTCAACGGCTCATCAAATTACTACCATTGGATGACTGAAATATTGCCACGTCTTTACATGCTTTTAAATGTTAAAAAAGAAATTCCTTTTGATCAAATATACCTTTCTTACTCAAATACACCTTACCAAAAAGAAACGCTCGCACTTTTAGGTATTACACAAGACAATATTATAAGAGCGCATGCCACTGATCATATTTTACCTTCAAAACTTATTTTTCCATCACAGGTAGCAGTTTCTTGCCTTTCACCTGAATGGGTTATAAATTTTTTAAAATATCTCTGTCTTAAAAATTATAGTTTAAAAAATGGAAAACGACGCATCTTTATTTCACGAAAAAAAGCTGAACTGCGCAAAATACTTAATGAAGATGACATTACAACATTTTTAGATACTTATGGATTTGAAACAATCTTATTGGAGAATCTTTCTGTAGTTGAGCAAGCGCAACTCTTTTATGAATCAGAATGGATTATAGGTATTCATGGGGCCGGTCTTACCAATTTAGTATTTACACGCCCTGGAACACACGTTATCGAGCTGTTTCAGGAACACCTAGATGAAACTTTTTTTGACCTTAGTTTTCCATTAAAACTTAACTATTACCCCATAAAAACTCATGCGGTTAATGATTTAAGCGATACAAAAATGGATATTCGCTTTAGAAATACCACAATTGATTGGCTCTTATTAAAGAGCGAGATCTGGGAGATTTTTAATAAAAATAAATTAATATACTAAAGTAAATGTTAAAAATTATTCCTTAAGGAAATAAAGTATGTCCACAACACACAAATTATCGTTACCCGCAGCAATTTTTGTTGCAATTAATATCATTTTAGGAACAGGAACTTTTATAAATACAGTAGTTCTTGCGCAAAAAATCGGTACTTTAGGGCCTTTAGTTTATCTTGTAGGTGGACTATTAATGCTACCTTTAGTTTTATGCATAGCTAAACTTTCTGCAATGCATACTGAAGGCAATTTTTATACCTTTGGATCATTAATAAGTCCTTATTGGGGTTTTTTAAATATATGGATTTACGCTATTACCAAATTAGGATCAGCATCACTTTCTATCCATGTTTTTAATACCTTTATACAACATCTATTTCCTGCATTAAAAGCATTTCCTATTCTTTATCAAGACATCTGTATTGTTATACTTTTTGTCTTACTTAACACTTTTAATATAAAAACAGGAAGCAGAATTCAGTATGGTTTTGTTTTTATGAAAACTATTCCACTTCTTACCGCTATTGTTCTTGGCATAGCTTCATTTAATCATATTAATATTGGCGCACCACATCAGATTTGGTCAGGGTTTCCGTTAGCACTTCCTATTGCTTTATTTTGTTGCCTTGGTTTTGAAGCTATTTGTTCTTTAAGTAAGGTTATTGAAAACTCTCAAAAAAATACTCCTCGTGCAATTATGATTTCATTTTCAGCAGTAGTTTTTATTGCCGCACTTTATCAATTCTTATTTTATGCAAGCTTAGGAACAGTGCTTTCTGATCAAACTAATTATACAGGAGCTTTTCCTGCTCTTATTAATCACGTTGCCCCTTGGCTTTCAACTACACTTGGTTCTTTTATTTCTGTAGCTATAGCTTTTTCGGCACTTGGAGGAGCATACGGCATTGTATACACCAACTTATGGAATTTTTATGCCATAGCACAAAAATTTGATCACCCGTTTGCACAAAAAATTGTCCAACTTAACGCTCATCATATTCCTGTTTTATGCGTACTTATAGAAGGCATATTAGCTTTTATTTATTTATCAACTACAGGCGGCGCACAAATTCCACTTCAATATACCGCTGTGCTTGGATGCACCATTACCTATACTATTTGTGTTTTAGGATATTTTAATGCAACACGATCGCTGTTAGGACTATGCGCATTTATGACTTGTTTATTATTACTTGCAACGTCATTTTATGGCTTTATTCAAACAAGCATTTTACCTGTTCTTATATTTTTAGGAATTGCGCTTTTAGGAAGCCTCATTTATAAAAAAAGAATAGTTTAACGAATTTTCAAGGTCATTAAAGCTATTAAACAAAGAACAAATGAAAGTATAGAAAAACGAACAGTAATTTTTGATTCTTGCCACCCAAGAAGTTCAAAATGATGGTGAAGCGGAGCCATTCTAAAAATCCGCTTTTTCCATAACTTAAATCCAATAACTTGTGCCATAACCGATAACGTTTCTACTACAAAAAGGCCTCCAGCTATCGCGAGCAAAAATTCCTGTTTGGTTGCAAGTGCCATAAATGCAAGTATTGCGCCAAGACCCAATGATCCAACATCGCCCATAAAAATCTGTGCTGGATAGGCGTTGTACCACAAAAATCCCAACGAAGCCCCCAAAAGCGCTGCACCAACCACAGCAAGCTCTGCTGTTTGAACGTAAGGAATCGCCAGATATTCAGCCATCCCTACATGCCCTGCCAAATAGGCAACAATAGAAAAGGTAGCAAAATTAGTAAGAAGACCACTGATTGCAAGCCCATCAAGACCATCAGTTAGATTCACCGCATTACTACTTCCTGATAAAATAAAGACCACCCACGGAATAAAAAGCCATCCTGCTGCAATCACGACATCCTTAAAAAAGGGAATATAAATATCAGTTGAAAAAGCTGATCCATAGCTCCACAAAAAAAGAACTCCAAAAGAAGCAATAACCTGCAATCCAAATTTAACTTTCCCAGAAATACCTTTTTTGCGGCGGATCTTATAAAGATCATCGCATAATCCTATAGCAGCGAAACTTACAAGGCACCATAGTGCGGTCCAAACAATAGGATCAGTCAAATCTGTCCATAAAAGCACCGATCCCCAAACAACGCCTATAATAAGCGCACCTCCCATAGTAGGCATATCATTCTTTACTTGATGAGTTTCTGGAGTAAATTCCCTTACCTTAGATCTAAAAAATTTTCGAGAAAATGAAATAAATTTTTCACCCAACAATAATGATAACCCTAATGAAGTAAGTAATGCCGCCATTGCTCTAAAACTAATATAATGGAGCACATTTGCCGCTGAACAATACTGTTTAATTAAGGGTATTATATGGTAAATCATTTTGCCGTCTTTCTATTTGAAATTCATTTTTTATATTTTTAAGCTCATTGCCTTAGAGGTTGCAGACCGCTTTGACCAGCTTTTTAAATCCTGTAACCTTATCTTCACGTTTTGAAAAACCAAAACTATTATAAAGAAGTATAACGCAATAAATAGAAGGAAACGATATTTATGAAGTTTGATATTCGAATGTTGGCCCTAAGCGCCCTCTTAATTTCATCAAGTGCTCACGCACGTGTTTCTGTAGAAACAGTAACAACTATCACAGCTGATGACAGTATTAACTCTATCAACTCTATTGATCAAGTTGTTGATATTTTTGTTGAGATCATAACCGGCAAAAGAGATATTATCGTTTTTGAACGCATTGTAGCTCAAGTTGGTGATGCATCACTTAAAGCAAAGCTTATTAACTTTTTTAAAGAAGTTAAAAAACTTGTATGCGATGAAGGCATTAAAGCTTTTAAAATACAAGTGATAGCAGCACGTCAACTTGGTGTATCAGCTGCTCAAAACTTAACAGCTAAGCTCTTAAAGCTGCGTAAAGAATTAGAAGCAAACGAAGATAAATTTTTGGAATTTATCAAAATTTCTGAAATTCAATAAAGATCTACGATTTATAGTAAGGGGGAAATGGAGGTTTTCTCTTTACTGGCAAGCGCTTTGCTTTGCTAAAGTACAACTCTTTGATACACTGACACTGCAAGTTTATAGTGTAATAAGACAAAGGTTGAATAATTCATGAAGAAGCATACTTCTTATGATTTTGATGTGGTAGTAGTTGGTGCAGGTCATGCTGGCGTAGAAGCTGCTTATGCTGCTGCACGGGGTGGTTCTAAAACTGCTCTTATTACTCTTACAAAAGATCGTATTGGATATATGCCATGCAATCCCGCCATCGGCGGCATTGGTAAGGGGCATATTGTTTTTGAAGTAAGTGCGCTGGGAGGCTTAATGCCCCAGCTTTGCACAAAAACATATCTTCAGGCACGCATGCTTAATACCAAAAAAGGTGCTGCTGTTCATGGCTTAAGGCTTCAGATTGATAAACATGCTTATAGCCAAGAAGCTCAAAAGAGACTTTTAGAAACAGAAAATTTAACAATCATTGAAGGTATGGTTGACACCCTTGAAACAGATAGTCAAGGCGCTATTTCTGGCGTTACTTTGCGTGATGGAACAACTATTAATACGCTCAATGTTGTTATTACCACAGGAACTTTTTTAAATGGACTTGTTCATATTGGCCTTCATAACTATGCATCCGGACGAGAAGAAGAAGAAGCTGTTGTTGGTCTTTCTGCTTCTCTTAAAAAACTTGGCATTGCAATGGGGCGCCTTAAAACAGGAACGCCTCCAAGGCTACTTCGTTCAACCTTAAATTTTGATGTTATGGAAAAACAGGATCATGATAATCTTGATTACCTTTTTGAATTCCATCCTCATAAAAGTGTAACTACACGTGATTGTTATATTACTCACACTAATGAACGTGTTCATTCTATCATTAAACAGCATGCTCACCTTTCTCCCATTTTAAGAAAAGATTTAACAGGAATTGGTCCTCGTTACTGCCCGTCTATTGAAGATAAAATTACTCGATTTCCAGATAAAACATCACACCAAATTTTTGTAGAACCAGAAAGTGCAACTACCGATTGGATTTATCCCAATGGCCTTTCTACTTCTTTACCACTTGAAGTCCAAATTCAGTATATTCAAGCAATTAAAGGATTTGAAAACGCAGTTATTGTAAGACCTGGATATGCCATTGAATATGATTTTGTGTTTCCTTCACAACTAAAACGATCCCTTGAAGTCAAAAATATTCCCGGATTATTTTTGGCCGGTCAAATTAATGGAACAACAGGATATGAAGAAGCTGCAGGACAAGGGATTATTGCAGGAATTAATGCCCATTTAAGAGCAGCAAAAAAAGATCCTTTTATAGTAGATCGCACAGAAGGATACATTGGAGTCATGATTGATGACTTGATAACGCTGGGCATCGATGAACCATATCGCATGTTTACTTCACGTGCAGAATATCGCCTTTTATTAAGACAAGACAACTCATTTTTACGTTTAAGTGAAAAAGCATATCAACTGGGACTACTTCAAGAATCACTCTATCAAGACTTTCTACAAGAAAAAGAAATCATAAAAGACACACTCACTCAACTGCGTGCATCGGTAAACAATACAGAACTTTTACGTCTTTTTGGAGACAACTGCAACTCTCAACAAATTATTCAAGAAAAAATTGGTAAAAACTTGCCAGCACGCGCATGCCAGACCGTTCAAGCTTCTATTAAATATGCTCCTTATATTGAACGTGAAATGATAGACGTTGAAAAATTAAAAAAACACCAAGAACTGCATATACCTGCAACGCTTGACTACACCAATATGCAAGGCCTTTCAATTGAATTAAGACAAAAACTTACCAAACACCGACCAGAAACTATTGCGCAAGCACATTTAATTCCTGGCATGACCCCTGCTGCGCTTTCATTTTTAATTGTGCATATCACTCATCATAAAAAAAGTCTTTCATGATTATTAGCTTTTCCCCGATTGCATACTCTTTAGGATATTTTTCACTACAATGGTATGGCGTCATGATCGCTTTAGGAGCATCTATTGCATATTATTTGCTCTTAAAAGACCCTATTCTTAAAAAGATTTTTACCGCTGAACAATTTTCGAATTTTGCTTCATTTATTATTATTCAAGCTATTTTAGGGGGTCGTATTTTATGGTTTATTGAGCAAAGCTCTATTAATAATCTTTCTGTAAAATCGATCATTAATTTCTTTGCATTATGGCAAGGAGGATTTTCTTTGCTGGGCAGCATTATTGCAGTGGCCATAACTTTACCCTGGTATATTAAAAAAAATTATAAGAACCATTCTTTTTTAAAAATTATTGATAGATTGGCCTTATACTCACCACTTATTCAAGGAATTTCACGCATAGGATGTTTGTTTGCTGGCTGCTGCTACGGCATTCATGCTACTTCTGTTTGGAATGTTACCTATACCCATCATTCATCGCTCGCTCCACTTTTTATAACTTTACATCCCGTTCAACTGTATAGCTCTATACTTCTTTTGATGATCTTCATTACTCTTTATTCTTTACAAAAAAAATTAAAACCTGCTGGAGCATTAATAAGTTATTACCTGATAGCTGCAGGAACTGAAAGATTTTTAATTGACTTTTTGCGTGCAGATCGCACACTCATAAAGTGGTGGTTTTCAACTACCCAAGCTCTTGCATGTGGACTTATAATAACTGGCCTTATTACATGGTGCTACCTTCTTTATGACAATAATGACCGAAAATAATAATCTTTTTAATTATCTTAAAGAACGAGTTCAAATTTTATCCGTCATAGGAGAACACGTTCTTTTAAAAAAGGCAGGTTTTTATTGGAAAGGTCGTTGTCCTTTTCATGATGAAAAAACAGGATCTTTTACTGTAAGCCCACATCGTGAAATATTTTATTGTTTTGGATGTCATGCAGGTGGCGATGTTATTACTTTTATAAGCAAAATTGAAAATTGCACGCCACTTGAAGCGGCAAAGTCGCTAGCTGATCGCTTTAATATTTCTCTACCTCAAGAACTTTCTTTAATGGTTTCAACAGAATCAGCCGACGAAAAAAAACGGTACTTTAATATCTGTCAAGTTATTGCAGAAATACTACATAAAAATCTTTTATCTTATAAACCAGCAACTGACTACTTAAAAAACAGAATGGTCACCAATCAAAGCATCAATGAATTTTCTTTAGGTTATTTGCCAAGCGGACAACAAAATATTAAATCTTTTTTACAAGAACTTCGCACTCATAATATTCTTGCAAAAGATCTTTTAGATATTCATTTTTTAGAAGAATCAAAAGGGTTTTTTCATTCTTCTTTTGAAAAACGCATCGTATTTCCCATCAAAGATCATCTTGGACGCTTTTGTGGTTTTGGTGGACGCGTATTTGAACAAGGTGATGATAGATCAAAATATTACAATTCTCGCGAAAACAGCTTTTTTCAAAAAGGATCACTCCTATTTGGCCTTGATAAAGCAAAAAAAGATATTCATAAACTAAAATATGCTTTTTTAGTCGAAGGGTATACTGACGTTATAGCTATGCATCAATATGGATATACCAATACCATTGCAACGCTTGGAACAGCATGCACATTAGAACATTTAAAACAACTTTCGTATCACGCAGAAAAGCTTTATATTCTTTACGATGGAGACTCTGCTGGGCATAGTGCAATGTTGCGACTTGCAGAATTATGCTGGCAAACAAACATAGATCTTTACACCCTTTTTTTACCGCCTAAACAAGATCCTGCAGATTTTTTACATCAGGGAGGAGATCTTCAATTGCTTATAAATCAAGCACAAGATATTATTTCATTTTTCTTTAAAGAAGCTGGAACAAATTTTGGGCAACAATCTCTTCAACAAAAACTTGAAAGAATGCGCAAATGTCTTAGCATTATAAAAAATGTACAAGATCCTTTTAAACAAGAAATTTTACTTCAACAAGCATCCTCTATTTTTAACTTCCCCACTCACACTTTAAAACAAGAACTTAATAGGCTTAAGCATAAAACTGCTTCTTTAAATACTTTAAATATAAAAACAGAGATGCCGCTTGAGAGCGAAATTATTACATGCCTGTTAGAAAAAAATTTTATATATGCTATACTTTCCAACTTAGAGCTTCTTAATCGGAAAGAGGTTGCAAACCTTATTAATTACATGCCTTCCTTTATAAAGAACATAATTAATAAGCTTCAATCGATACCCGCTTGTGATGAAAAGACACGTTTTATGCTTTTTTTTGATACTTTAAATGAAAGTGAAAAAAAGAGTGTTCAACAATTTTTAGTACGTGAAGAAGAACAAGAAGCTCAAGAGTTTGAAATTGTTCTTACCCAATTAGAAAAAAAATATTGGAAAATGATTACTCAAAAAACTAAACTTCTATTGGAAGAAGCTCAAAAAACAGGCGATGCTTCTAGTATTAATGATCTGGTAAGTACATTTCTTGAGTTAAAGAAAAAACTTTTAAGTAGGGGGCTTATATAATGGCTATAAAAAAAAGTTCTAGAACAAAGGTGACTACCCAAAAATCTAAGAAGAAAAGTCCTGCAAAGCGCCTCATTAAAAAAAGTGTTACAAAAAAAACTAACATTTCTCCAAAGAAAAAAAGCTCTGCTAAGGTCACTAAAAAAACAACCCCAAAAAAGAATACTAAAAAAATTGCTTTAAAGGCAGCTCTTATTACAAAAACGGCTACTCCAAAAAGAGCTTTGTCACGTACAAAAACCGTTAAAAGCTCTCCTTTGTTGAAAACAAAAAAAATAGCTATTCAAGAACCCACAATAAAAACTCAAAAGAAAACGATGCCAAGCCAACAACAGAAACAAGTAATAAAAAGCGTACCATTAAAATCCACAGAAAAAAGCTCAAAATCTCAAAAGGTTTCTGTTAAAAAAGCATCTCATCAAGAATTTAAAAAACCTGTAGAGCTCAAGCAGGAACATATTGATGCCTTGATTGAAAAAGGCAAAGAAAAAGGCCATCTTTCTTACGAAGAAGTAATAACTTTTAATGAAGAGTTTCAACTTTCTGAAAAAGCAGCTAATGACATTTTAAAAACATTAGAAAAAGAACATATTGAACTGGTAATGGCTGATGAATACGCTTCTCATGAAGATGATGATATTGAAGACATAGATAAAGACGAATCTTTGTCTCCTAAAGCTCAAAAAATTAAAGAGCGCCTATCTTCTACTTTTGATGCAGAAGAAACTGATGAAGACGAATTAGAAGGCGAAGTAGAAGAACGTATTGCAGGCGATGCTTCTCATATTGCTGATGGCGTAAAAGCATATTTGCGTGATATTGGCAAAATTCCTTTACTTAACAAACAAACAGAAAAAGTTATTTCTGATAAAATTTCTAATAGTAAACGCTCTTCTATAGACGCTATCTCACGTTTTCCTTTTTTACACAAAGAACTTGTTCAAATTGGCGAGCGCCTAAAGAAAAATTCTGTTGCGTTAAAAGATATTATTCAATTTTCAGAATTTGATGAAGAAAACACACCTCGAATTGCTGAAGAAAAAAAGGCATTCCTTGAAACAATTGATAATTTAAGCAACATCATAAAAGCTGAAGGAAAAATTTACGCAAGTTATCGTGATAAATTAGACAAATCTGGCAAAAAAGAAGAAATGCTTGATGCTGTCAAAAAAAATAAAGAAAAAGTTGCTGAAGCAGTTCGTTCTATCAGAATTACCAATAATTTTATTCGTAAAATTGGCAAACGTATTGAACGTTTTTTACAAAAAATTAAAGAAAAAGATGAACTTATTTCTGTATCCGAGCGTGAACTTAAACGTTTAAAAAGTTTGTCAAAGCAAACTGAAGATACCAAACAAGATATTCTTGAACTTGAAACAACCATTAGAACATCTCATAAATCTATTAAAAAAACTGAATCAGAAGCAGGATTGCCTTTAAAAACCATTAAAGATTATTTCAAACAACTTTTGCGTAGTCAACGGGATGATAAGCACGCAAAGGATGAACTTGCTAAAGCAAACTTGCGTCTTGTTGTTAATATTGCAAAAAAATATGTTAACCGTGGATTACACTTTCTTGATCTTATCCAAGAAGGTAATATTGGATTAATGAAGGCGGTTGAAAAGTTTGAATTTGAACGAGGATATAAATTTTCTACCTATGCAACATGGTGGATAAGACAGGCAATTACACGTGCGATTGCAGACCAATCACGTACTATTCGTGTTCCTGTACATATGGTTGAAACACTCAATAAAATCAATAAAATTCGTCGCGTTTTTGTTCAGCAAAATGGTCGAGAACCTTCCTATGCTGAATTAGCACAAGAACTTAATATCGATGAAAAAAAGATAAAAAATATTATCAAAATTTCTAAAGAACCTATTTCTCTTGAAACGCCAGTGGGTGATGGAGATGATGCTTATCTTAAAGATTTTATCGAAAATGATCGTGAATGTTCTCCAGCTGAAAGCGTTGCAAGTTCCGACTTAAAAGAACGTGTGCGCGAAATACTTAAAACACTTACTCCACGTGAAGAAAAAGTTTTAAAGATGCGTTTTGGCATTGATGTTGCTTCAGAACATACTCTTGAAGAAGTAGGTAAAGATTTTTCTGTAACACGTGAGCGTATTCGACAAATTGAAGTAAAGGCTCTACGAAAATTACGCCATCCTTCACGTTCAAAAAAATTAGAGTCGTTTTTTGAAAAAGAATTTGATAATGTTGCACATGATGACATTGAAAACGATAAAGAAGATGACGAATAAAATTGTATAACTGGTAGTAAATGAAAGATAACTAAATATGGACCCTTATCCTGCTGCCTTGTTAATTGTCCCTAGCTTTTTTGCCTTAATAGCTCTCTTTGGCTGTGCAATATTTTCTTTTTTAGAAACATCAATTACAGCTTTAAGATTATTTAATCTTAAACAGCTTTCTGAAAAAAATACACGCTATCGAGAGCTATACGAGACTCTAGAAAATGAACCCCAAAAAGTATTAATTGCTATTCTTATCGCAAATTGTTTGTGTAATGTTATTGCAGCAGACATTATTACTGATGTTGTAGAAAAACTTTTTGAATCATTACATGTCGCAGAAAGTTGGTCCTTTGTTATTGGTGTTTCTACAGCTACTATAGCTATACTTCTTTTTGGTGAAATCATTCCTAAAAATCTTGCTCAAAAGCGTTCCGATTCACTCTTCACTTCAACACTGTGGTTTATTTATCTTATATTTAAAGTAATGGGACCGCTTGTTAGATTACTTTCTAAGCTTTCTTCTTTTATGGTCAGCAAGGTAAATAAAGAATCTATTGAAGATTCCATGGTATCTGAACGCGAAATACAATTTTTAATCGATTATATCGACAAAAAAGGATTAATGGATAGCGATAAATCTCAAATGCTTTCTGGTATTTTTGAACTTGCTGATACAACTATTAAAGAGATAATGGTTCCAGAAACTGATATTGTGATGCTTAATGTAGAAAACTCAATGACTGATGCTCTTGAAATATTTTCACATTACCATTTTTCACGATTACCGGTGTACGAAGAAAAAACAAATAACATCATTGGCATGATTCACCAGAAAGATCTTTTTTTATTGCTTTCAAAGCATGAAGAAAAACCTTTGCGCGACCTTGTTCGACCTATTTTATTTGTTCCAGAAAATATGAAGGCTAACCAACTACTTCGTCAATTTAAACAACAACGGCACCATATAGCTATCGTTCTTAATGAATATGGAGTTATTGTTGGACTTGTAACTTTAGAAGATGCATTAGAAGAAATTGTTGGCGATATTAATGATGAACATGAGGCAACTGCTGAACATATTGCAGAATTAGAAACAGGACAATGGCTTGTTTATGGCGGAGTAAGTTTAGAACAACTTACTAAAGCGCTTCCAATAACCTTTAAAACAGAAACAGCCTTAACATTAGGTGGTTTTTTAAATGAACAATTTCAAAGGCTCCCTAAAAAAGGTGAACAATTTCGTTATCAAGGCTTTGTGTTTGAAGTTCAAAAAGCTACTCCAAAAAGGATTGTGCAAGTACTTATTTTTAAGACCTAATACATGATAATCTTCTTTTTATAAAGCAAGGGTAAATGCGCCATTATTTCTATAAAAGGAGATTTTTAGTATGATTAAAATAAAAAATGTAGTTCTTTTTATTGGTCTTATACACCTGCATACTTTATACACAGAAGAACAATATAAAACCTCTTCTTCCCCCGCTTGTCCACAACAAGCGGCTCATGATGCTTCAGAAATTTTAAAACATACAGCTGCAGTAGTAATGAATGGAATGAACATGGTTCACAATGTGGACTCAGCAGAAATCGTTCTACCGTCTTTAGCAAATATGTTTGCAAGCATGCTTAACATTGCTTACCTTGCATCACGTAGATCTGCAGGGAACCCTTTATCACAAGTTGAATTAATTGAACAATTTAAAGCTTATTTAAATACAGAGACAGGTAGGGCTGATTTTGAAAAATTTATTGCTCTTATAAAATCATATAACCCAGAGTAAATTAATACGCCCTTGCTTTATAAAAAAGTACCTTTTAAAAAATAAACCTCTCGATGCTTTATTTCGCCTTCATTAAAACTTTGGCTTAATTAAAATTAAGATCACGCTGGAGCCTTAGCATAAGGAGATCTCGACATGAGATTACAAGATTTTTTGATGCGCATTAATTCCCATAAATTATTTAATCAAGCTTGCTTAAATAATTACAATTATTGCTTTTTTATTTTGCAGATCTTTATATTAAAAAAACACAAATACTTTAAGCTGTAAGGGAAAAAATGAAAAAAGGTTTCATACTAATAGCACTTTTATCGTGTTTGACAATAACTTCAAAAACAATTTTCCCCTGCCCTCTTTTTCCTACAGATAAACCAACTACTCAAAAACAACCTTGTCTTTATTAAGCATTACCTTGATATCTTTTTTTTCAGGATTTTTAAGCAAATACTGAGACAGTGGAACCGCAACATGCTCTTGAATTGCACGCTTTAAGGGCCGAGCTCCAAGCTCTTTAACATACCCTTTTTCTGCCACATATTTTACAATTTCAGGTTCAATTGCAAGATCGATATGCTTTTCTAAAAGACGATGTACCAAATACTGTAATTGAATGCGTGCTATATTTTCAACCTGCTTTTGCTCAAGACGATTAAAGAAAATAGTTATATCAATTCTATTTAAAAATTCGGGTTTAAAGGCCTTATATAGCTCTTTTTCTATAGAAGATTTTACTTTTTCATCAAGAATGTCGGCCTCCAAAATAAGCGAAGATCCAATATTTGAAGTCATAATAATAATGGTATTTTTAAATGATATTTTACGGCCTTGACCATCAGTTAAATGACCCTCATCAAGAATCTGTAGAAAAATATTAAAAACATCAGGGTGGGCTTTTTCTACTTCATCAAAAAGCACTACGCTATACGGCTGCCTGCGTACTTGTTCAGTTAGTTGTCCACCCTCTTCGTACCCAACATATCCAGGAGGAGCACCAATCAAGCGTGCAACTGAATGTTTTTCCATATATTCCGACATATCAATACGAATAATATGGCGCTGATCATTAAATAAAAACTCTGCTAATGTTTTTGCAACTTCTGTTTTACCAACGCCAGTCGGACCAAGAAATAAAAATGACCCTATGGGGCGATTTGGATCTGTAAGCCCAGTTCTATGCATTTGTACCGCATGTGCTATTTTTAAAAGAGCTTCATCTTGACCAACTACACGCTCAGCAAGAACTTCTTCCATTTTAAGAAGTTTTTCATGCTCTGTTTGTTGCAATTTTTCTGCAGGAATTTTAGTCCATCTAGAAAGCACCGCTGCAATATCTTGCTCATCAACTTCTTGCTTAACAAGATGCGTTTTAAGACTCTTCACCTTTTCTTGCTCATCTTTAAGTTGTTTTTCAAGTGATGCTAATGTTCCATATTTAATTTCAGATGCTTTTGCAAAATCACCTTCTCGCTCTGCTTGTTGAAATTTATACTGGGCAGATTCTATATCCTCTTTAAGTTTGTTTATCTTTTCAAGCGGTGCTTTTTCTGTATTCCACTGATTTAAAAGAGTTGCGTATTTTTCTTTATATTCTGCAAGCTCTTTTTGTAAAACCGTAAGCCGTTCTTTAGCTATTTCATCATCTTTTTCTTTTGAAAGAGCGACTTTTTCAATTTCAAGCTGATTAATTTTACGTTCTAAGTTATCCATCTCTTCTGGATGCGAATCAATAGACATGCGGACCATAGAAGCTGCTTCATCAATTAAATCAATTGCTTTATCTGGTAAAAATCGATCTGGAATGTTTTTATCGGCTAACTGAACTGCTTGCACAAGCGCCTGATCTTTAATGCGAACTCCATGATGCAACTCATACTTTTCTTTAAGCCCACGTAAAATAGAAAGAGCGTCTTCTGGGGTTGGCTCTTCTACTAATACAGGTTGAAAGCGCCTTTCAAGGGCTGCATCTTTTTCTATATATTTTTTATACTCTTTTAATGTTGTTGCACCAATACAATGTAGTTGTCCACGAGCCAAAGCAGGTTTTAATAAATTAGAAGCATCCATTGCCCCACCAGCAGAACCAGCACCAACAAGCATATGAAGTTCATCAATAAAAAGAATGACGCTTTCTTGTGCCTCTTCTATCGCTTTTAAAATACCCTTCATGCGCTCTTCAAATTCACCCTGGTATTTTGTTCCGGCAATTAAAGATCCCAAATCTAATGAAAAGATTTCTTTATGCAAAAGGCTTTCTGGTACATCATTATTAATAATTCTCTGGGCAATGCCTTCAGCGATTGCCGTTTTGCCTACCCCAGGTTCACCAATAAGAACCGGGTTGTTTTTGGTTCTACGTGAAAGAATTTGAATCACTCTACGAATTTCTTCATGTCTACCTATAACAGGGTCAAGTTTTCCTTCTCGCGCCAGCTTAGTTAAATTTTGAGTATACTTTTCTAAAACTTGATACTGATTTTCTGCGTTTTTTGAATGCGCACCTTTGCCTTTACGTATTTTTTGCATATGTTCAGTAATTTTCTGACTAGTAAATCCAGATTTTACAAAAAAAGAATGAATAGCTTGTGTAAGAAAAGTACTTTTTGCCCAAGCAAGCAAAAAATGTTCCAAGGTTATAAATTCATCTTTTAATACTTGCGATTCTTTTTCTACTTCTAACAAAAATCGTTCCATAGAGACATCAAGTGTTACATTAGATTGACTTGATGTAGTAGGCAATGTTCTAAGTTCATTTTTAACAAGAGACGAAAGCTCTTCAATAGAAATATTAAGAACATTAAAAAATGATAAGCAAAATTCATTTTCAAGCCCTGCTGCAAGTGTATGTAAAGGCGTTAAAGTAGCATTATGAAGATGTAATGCTACTTGGCTCGCTTTTTGTAAAAGATCATAACTTGCACTTGTAAGCTTTTCAGTATTCATACAGAACCCTTTCTTGCTTTGCTTCTTAATAAACGATGATAAGTAATGGCAAAATGGTGAGCATAATCACGCAATTCTATAAGAAGTTTACCATAAGTTGTAGTAAGAGAAAGTGGCAATCCTTCAGGGTGAATATCAGAAAAAAGTAGCTCTTCTTTTTTTGCAAGACTTACACAAGGGGTTTGATGCACAAAAGGAAAGACTGCGTTTCTTTGACCTTTTCCTCCGTCAATCAAAATTAAATCAGGAAGATCTAAGCCATTCTTGTAACGCCTTATAACACATTCCTGTAGCGCAGCATAATCATTTTGAACATGAAGAGTCTTAATTTTAAATCTACGTAATTTATTTTTTTCAACAACTCCTTGATTAAATCTTACGCATGAACCAACTAAAGAATTACTCTGAAAATGTGATATATCAAAACAATCAATAGTCATAGGGGCTTTTTGTAAAGATAAAAGTACTTGTAATGTATGGGCGGTATTATAATAGTCTGTAGCGTCTTTAACTAAAGAATGGTGTGTGGTTGCCTGAGCAACATCTGTTATGTATTTTTCGACAGAAAATTTTGTTTTTATAACTGCAACCAAATCTTCAAATTGATTCTTGTAAAGTAAAAGGTTTTTTGCTTTTTCAAATTCTAATTTTTCAGAATAACTTTTTATACCATCTTTGATAGTTTTTAAAAATTTTTTATGATCTTGTTCTAAAACAGTGCGCGCAAGATTAAGACGCATAGTGTAAGCTGCCTTATCAAAGACATCAAGACAACTTCCTGCACAGTTATTCAAATGATAATCTAAACAACCACTTTGAATTTTTTTATTACACAATTTAAGACAAAACGTTTTAGTTAAAAACTCAAAAACTGCACGCGCTTGCTGTTTATAAATAAATGGTCCAAAATAAAAACCTTTTTTAATTTTAGATCGAACAACTTCTAAGCCATCATCAGTAAATCGTAAATATAAAAATGGCTGACCACTACGCAAAAGAACATTAAATTTGGGTTGATACTTTTGTACCATTTCAGCTTCAAGAAGCAATGCCTCCACCTCTGTATTGGTTTTAATATAATCTATAGTTGTAGCTTCTTCTAAAAGACCTTTTACTTTCCAATCTTTATCTGCTTTTTGAAAATAAGAAAGAACACGTTTTTTAAGAGCTTTAGCTTTCCCTATATAAAGAATATTTCCACCACTATCTTTAAAAAGATATACCCCTGAACTCTGAGGCATATAAGCTAATAAATCTTTTAAAAAAGCATATTGCATAAAAACAGATCCTTTAAAAACTTAATCGGTATTTTAGCATATTCCGCAGCTACAACAAAGATCGTCCGGGTCGCATGTTGGATCTGATGGTGATGGATTATTTGAATCAGAAGAAAAACCTTGTGTTGTAGTGCTATTCTGAGCGTTTAATGCTTCACTTGCTATAGCGTTGCAATCAACCATTAAAGCATTAACAGCCGATCCAAGACTATTGACTGCTGTTATAACTTGGGTATTAAGCGATTTAAGATTTGTAGTTGTTGTGGTTATAGTATCTGGGGAAGTTGCGCTTGTAAAACTTTTTGCCGTAGCAATTAATTGAGAAAGCTGAGTAATAAAACTATTGATAGTATTTAATGCTACTTGAACAGAAGATTGATCAGTTGTTGTTTGTGTTTTTAATGCTGTATCTATACCCAATATAGATAATGATGTAGTTGCTTTATCCAAAGCGGCTTGTGCTGATAACGCTTGACTTTGCGCATTAGATAAAATAGTTTGTGCCGCACTTAAAGCATCTTCTTCAGATTGCATAGTGAGCGCATTACTTACCAAAGAAGCAATAGATACTGGCATTTGTGAGGCATAACGTACATATACATTATACTCTTGAGCAGTTAAAACAACCATTAAAGACGAAGCTCCCGATAGAGGATTTGGTAAAGTATAAACTGTTGAACCGCTTGTCCCACTTTGACCAGCTTGCTGTAATAAGAATATTTTATTTGTTGTTAAACTTATTAAACCATCAATACGCTCTGATAGTAAATTTGGTGTAATTGGCTGATTACCCATAGGAGAAGCTGTTGTTGCCCCAGATACAAACATATAATAATCTGTTTTTTTTGAAGCAGTTGCTGGCATTGCCGGTCCTTGATAAATATATACATTATTGTTCAATGAATTTTGATCAAGAGTAAAAATAACGTTTGCTGCAAAACTATATGGTTGTGCCAAAGCTCCTTTCTTAAAGGTTGTCTGCGCAGCAGTAATAATACCTAATGTCTGATTATCAATTGTTACTTGAGCATCAGCCTGATATCGTTTAATAACATCAGAAAGAGTGCCTATATATTCTGCTGCTCCTCCTGAAACATAATACATTGCTCCAGTTACCAAGCTTACAAAGCCATTTGGCTGTTGCATTGCAGAAACACCTAAAAATGGGGTGTTGTGAATATCCTGAGCAAGCACTACATAATCAGTCATATCATTAAGAGTTCCCTTAGATGTATTTGTTGAAGCAATAGTATATATATTCTGCCCAACTAACATTAATGACTCTTTATAAGCAGTTAAAGTATAAGGATTCATAACTATCGTTAACCCTTTTTCAAATCCATCTTGCCATATTTTTTCTCGATCTTTTTCAAGCAAAGAAGAATTCTGAAAAAGATTTTGCACAGCAGCATCAGATTGTGCTCTAGGGCCAGCAGAAGGGAAAATTACTGGATTACAACAAGGAGCAATAACTTTATATTCGACAGCAGAACCTGAAGCAATAAAACCCATTGATCCCGCATATTTAGAACTTTTTAAAGGGTTTAAAATTGAAGCAAATGGCTTTGCATTATCAACAGTAAACGTTTGAATTTGTGCTGTTGTTGGCGGAGTAGAAAAAGCAACCAAAGAAGTAGTGTCATCAACTGGCCAAAATGAAACAGTAAGGGCCGAACCAACAAGCTTTGCTTGCATTCTATACCATGCCCCTTGATTAAATGTTATGGGAGCAAAAAGAGGAGATTGCAACCATCCATTTTGCGTATTCTCCATAGTGGTATTATGAACATACACACCTAATTTTGGTCTGCTATCTACAGATGCAACAGATTTTCCTGGAGCTTGGCTTCTATAAACCACAAACATCTTTGCTTGTGTATCAAAATCAAGCAACTGACGATTAAAGATATCAAGTTGAGACCATGCACTAGAAAAATCAGATCCTGTTGCTGAGCTACTTGAAAGTATAGTTGTTATATTTTTGTTAAGCGTATTCATTTCATCTATATCGATTGATCGTTCTGTAAGATATACCCCTATATAAAAAGGTTGTTGTGCATCATATAAAGATCTAAATAGTACATCTGCTGCTATTTGACCATTAGATACTCCACCACAATCATCAGGCTGTCCTGCTACTGGAATATTAACAAGATCTTTAAGAGTAAACCAATTAAGTTGACCTTGTACTTTTGATGTACCAAGATTATCTGGAGGTAATGAAACAATTTGAGGATATGTTGGAACCGCCGCAACTTCTTGACCAAAAGTTTGACGTGCTTGATTGTAAACTAAAAATCCTGATCCAGGATTTAAAACCATACGACCAGTCTTAATACCATAACTAAATCCTGGATCCGCTAATAATGGTGAAGCTTGATTATTTTGACTATCTACCTGATATTGTGTGCGATAATTATAAAAAGAACCTAAAGAATAAGCTTGAGCAGAAACAGTGTTGTTAAGCATATCGTTTGACCAATTTTGATAAAATGCTAAAGATCTATTTTGGTTTTCAAGCGCTGCTGCAAAATGCCCTTGTTCGCTTGCTGTTTGTAATACGGTAATATTTTGAATATCAGTTTTATTTGCATTTACATATGCACCATAACGAGCAACAAAATCAGACTCTTGTGCTTTTTGATTAATATCTATAGCGTCCTGCTGAGCATCACCTGCAACATTCATAGCCATCATGCCAACATTAATTGCTAATAAACCAGCTCCTAATGCACTACCAGCACCTCCTGTAGCAACAGTTAATGCAACAATTAATGCAGTAGTTACAATACCAGAAATCAATTTTCTATGGGCATCAATTGCATCATATGTGCTTGAAAATGTTGAAGAAGCAGCACCAGCGGCAGAAGACAATGAACCTGTTTCTAAAGCAGTTAATATAAATTGTCCCGCTGCTGCAACTGCTGCACCAATATCATCAATCATATCAACTATTGAACTAACTAAATACCCTATTGCAGTCATAGCATCAGAAAGACCAGTCGATACATCTTTTGCTACTAAAGTTACTGTTGAAAGAATTGAACTTGCAATGTCCTCACCAAACTGTTTCCACTCACTTCCTAGTCCTCCAGTATTTCCAGAAACAACATCACCTACTGTTGAAGCTAATGCATTAACAGCATCAGCTGTTAACATAACAGATTCTCCTGCTCTTTGAACCACAAAATCTTCTTGCGTCATAACTATATCAACTGCAGTATCGGCCACTTTTTTAAACATATTGATGTAGTCTTGGGCATATTTTTTATCAAATGCTAATAATATTCCTCCAGTTGCATAAGCAAGACCTGTTGCTGCAACCTCTGCAACTGACGTTAAAGCGCTCTTAATGCCCGCCATTGTTTGGCCTAAATCTGTCATGGCACTATTTAAATTTTTAACAGCGGCAGCTTGAGCATCTTGAGCTGTATGCAAAGCCCAAGAAGAAAGATTAGTCCCAGAAAAAGCATCAACAGCTTCAAGCGCTGGAACTGCTACATATAATGCAACAGACTCAACTTCATTTGCAAGTGCTTTGCCAGCATGTGCAATTGTATTTAAAGCAGGATCTATAGCCTCAGTATAAAGATCAGACCCAAAATGAGCTACTGTATTTGCTACACTTTTAATACCACTTACTATTTTCTTTGCGCAGGTTGGAACAACAGCATTTGGCGCAACTGTATTATTATTTAAAGGAGTTAAAAGCCGATTAATTTCAGATAAAAACATATAATCTGAAGGTTGATAAAAAATAATATTAGGAATAGTTGAAGATCCAATATTTTTTATTTTTTGTAAGGTATCAGAAAGATTTGCAGTATTAAATAAGTATGCTGTTTCTGCATGTAATGCTTTAATAGCAGAAAAACATAAAAGTTCCATATATCCAAGGGTTGGTGTAATCGTTGTAGTGCCATTTGATTGAGTTGTAGAAACAAATAATTTTTGAAAAAGTGGCGTTGTTTCAAAGTAAGGCCTACTATTTTGTGGGCTCACAATGTATCCTGTATAAATAAGTGATCCAAGACCAGTCAGTAAAACCTTACCAGTAGAATCTATTTCAAAAAAGGGAGCGTATCCTGAAGAAACAGATGCAACTCCATTAGTAATAGAAAAAATGGATGGAAATTGAGAATATGTTGGTTGTGGAGAAAGAACAGTTGTAGATTCAGGATCAATACTTTCAAATTTCATAGTTGTTTGATAAAAATCACCATTCTTAAAATCCTCTATCGCTTTAAACAAACTATTTCGTTGTGATAATGCAGTGGCAGAATCAGTTGCTGTAACAATACTATTCCAATCAACACATTGAGCTATATAGCGCTCGCGAAGACGCTCTGTCATTAAAAGATAAAAACGAGTCAACTGAGAAAGTATTCGTAGCTGGACAAAAGTGTTTTGATAAAAGTTAAACTCAAATTGCGGCAAATACTTAAAAGTATCTAATTCATTTTGTTGAATTTGTTGTAAAAATTGTGTTTCTTGCACATATGAATATGCAATTTTTATTTTTAAATAATCTTGCCATACCTTTGATGCTAGAAGTTGTGGTCCAGTTAAAGGACTTTGCAACTGAGGAATGCCATTAATAATTTGTGTAGGTAAAGAGTTTGCCCCTGTTGGGGCTGCAATAGATTGAGCCAACAACTCTTCTTCTGCAATTAAATATAAAAGACTATAGAATTGTATTATGTGAGTTATAATTGTAGAAGGAATACCTAACCCTGTACTATAAATTCTATTAATCTCATCAATAATTGTTTGAGGTAATGTAGTTGCCTGAGGCAAACGAGAAAAAAAATAGTTTGCTTGAGTTACATGATCTTGCTGCAATGTTTGTGCTGCCAAAACTGGATTTGCTGCTGCATTAGTTAAAGCACTTTGTTGTGCTATAGTTAATCCAGAAATATTTAAAGTAGATGAAGGCGTACTGGTTGTTTGAGAAGCAAAAGCATAAAAAGGCGCTCCTACTGTCAATACCCATAAACCATTTTTAAAGCTTTTATTCATTCTCTTTCCTTATATGGCATATTTTCATGCATCATTAAAAGCGCCTATGTAGCAGATTGTATAAAACCAAGATCATGAGGTTCTTGAATAATAAAAGAAGCTGCAGCACCTGCGCTTATAAGTCCTATTCCATGAAACTTAAATACTGTTGCGCTCATGTTTGTTTTGGTTAAATTTATAGTTGTTGAATTTGGTTGAGAGTTATTAACTAAACTAAATGTTAATTGAGTAGGTTGAGTTGTTATAGTAAATGAATACATAAAAGGAAGAGGTAGAGGTATATTATTTTGTACAATTACCTGTTGTGTAAAATTAGCTATCGGATTATTCATAAGAAGATAAAAAGGAGACTTCATTGAAGGAACATTTTGTGCTAATTCAGCCTGCGTAGAAGGAATTGATTCAACTATAACTGCATAAACTGTTTTATCTAAGGCCCCATACAAGCCTGCAAACCTTTGTTGTCTTAATCTATCAGGAATCCCAGAAATCCAACGCGCCTGATTACATAAAATACCTACAAAAAAGGGATATGTTGCTCCTGTGATATTGAAAGATCCAGAAATGGTATATTCCCTATTAGCATTTTGCGGATAATACTCCGTAAAAATAGTACTATATTCCGCCTGCTGTGCCACAGTCAATGCTGAACTATCATTTTGATCTGGAGCTTTTAAAGCAACAATAGGAGCAACTTGATAAAAAGCTTTTTCATCAGAAATATATTGCCAATTACCTCTTCTGAAAATATTATACCACGACCCTATACCAGGAAAAAATGGCTGAATAACATCTTGTTTTGGGATAGTTAAAGCTGGCGTATTGTACATTTTTGATAAACTAAATTGTTCATCTAAAGCAAAGCTATTAGCAGAATCAAGATAATAACTTTGAGGCTCTAATTTAAGTATTTGCTGACTCATTACATTAAGCTGTAATTGATGTTTATCATTAATAATTTTTTGTTGTGCAATATAACTATTAAGAACATCAACAAAAGATGTCCAGCCAGCCTGTAAAGATGCCGTTTGATTTGCTGTAACTGTTGCTTGAAACGCTTTAAATGCTTCTGTAGTTTTACTATTTTGATCTGCATATTGAGAAAAAAGCGTAGCGTTTGCTTGATCAACCCATGCAGGGACAAGTCCCCCACCCTGCATTGTTTCAAGCTGAATAGTAATATCAATAGGCATTTTAAGATAGCTGGGTACATTTTTTAATGCATTATTTAAAGGATTGTTTTCAATAGGGGCAATTAAAGTGTCATAAATATATTTTTTATAAGGCGCCTCTAAAAACTGTTCATAAGTATCTGCGATAGTCTTAATTACTTTACTTACAAAAGAGCCTTTATAAAAATTAACTACTGATTGTTTAATGGCATTAAGACCGCTCCATAAACTATCTAATGCTTTTGTTCCAAGCCCACGAATTCCCACCAATGACTTAAGAGCAGTTGACTCTGTAGAAGTTGATGATTCTGCCACTGCAGAATCAGAAGCTTCTTTTATAGCAGCATCAATATCAGTTTCCATTGTTTCTGATGTAGCAGAAGACAGAGTTGTATCTTCTAAAGGTTTTACAAGATCTGCAACAACAGATGCCTCTACCGTTTCTTGTAAAGCAGCTTCTGTTGCAACTGTTTCTCCCGCATCAACACCAACAAGAACTTCTTCTGAAGCGTCTGCTATAAACGATAAAGGCTTTAAAACAAGATGATGATTTTTTATATAAGAAATTAAAGTATGTTTAATTTTGTGATCTCTCCAAAACATTAATAATGTTGGAAAACCTACTCTTTTTTGTCTATCAAGCCAATGCAATGTTGCTTGATAATCAGAAAACAAAACTGTTCTTTCAAACACAGCGTATTTATATATTTCTTGGGCCAATAAGGTTAGCGTTACACATCCTTTATACCCAATAAAGGTCATAAATCGTGCCCATAAGTCATATAGATATCCAACACTTTTATCAAAAAAACCTAAAAAGGGTTCTATGTCATGCGCACATTTTAATAACCATTTTTGTTGGGTATTAATAACAAACAACTCAAAATCTTTATTTTTATCATTTTCTATAGCATTATCTTTTTTATAGTTTTCTAATAACTGCGCAGCTTTGTACGCTGCTTTTACATCTTGATAGGATTTAACAGAAAAAAGATATGCTAAAGTTTGAGCTAAATCGTTCTGATAGTCACAACTTATAGCAGATGAAACTTCTCCTGCGTGTAACATATGAGAAATCCATTCCCCTCTTCCTGCAAAAGAAAATAAACAAGACCCATAGCTCATGGCAATCACCACTAAGGCTTTTTTAAAAAAATTTTTCATGATACTCCTCCAGTAACTGTTTGTTGGGCATTAATGGCAACACCATATGATTCAGCCAAACAAGAAGAACAATCACTTTGCAATTTTTGCACTTGTGGATCTGCAGCATTATACGCAAGACTAGAAAGAGTCGTCGATGGATTTTTTATAAATGAAAGAGATCGCCTTATTATAAGTTCAATACAGGGATCAAATATAGAATCTGAAAGCGACACGATTGACGCAAAATCTCCCAAACAACCTTTTAACATTGTTAAAATTCCTGCAGATGAATTAAGCCAATCTGGTTGAGAATACAGCGGCTGTTCATACAAACGGATAAAAACATTTGCAGGATTATTAGGATTTGTTGTTGTAGTAGGAATATTCATATAAAGCCCTTCATGCCCTACTGTTTTTCTTAAAGGAAAATATGCTGATTGATAATTAGGATCAGTTGTTTGATGTGGCACAGAAACTTTTTGCAACCAACTAATAATTGGACTCTTTAAGCTAGCTTGACCTGCATATAAAGACCCTGCTTGCGTAAAAGCTAAATTAGAGCTATTACACAAAACATTTCCTGCAGCGTCTTTAAAGAAAAAACGTGGAGAATAAGGAGCAACGCCAGCAGTTGTAATTAAACAACTTGGCACGGAAATGGGAAGTTGTGTTGTGCCTGACATCATAACAATTTTATTATTTTTAGTAGGGTCAGTACTACTTACTTCTGTAGAAAGAGCAGAATTAATGCCAAAAGTAGGAAGTGGCACAGAAGAAGTACCATTTACCATTTGTGCAAGAACAGGGATAATTGAAAGCCCTTTCATAGTAGCATCATCATAAAAAAACAATGCCGGATTTAAAGCTCCTAATGGTGTTCCTTTTAGTGATGTTTGAACCTGTAAAGCTAACTGCTCAAATGCTGTTAGGCCTGCTTGATCAGTTTGACTTGTCTGCTTATCAAGAGGTACAACATTAACCTGTAATAAATTGGTATAATTATTAAAAAAATTAAGATATGAACCAATAGTTGCGTAAAAAGTTTTTTGATTAATATCTAAATTGTTATAAGTCAACAACAAAGCTGCTATTCCTTCCAAATCAGACAATCCAGATTGTGTTGTGGTGATTGTAGAACTACCTGTTTGCAAAGATGTTGGTGTAGCTAAATCGGGAGGATATTGATTAAAAAATTGTTGATAAGAAGTAAGCTGTGTTTTTAAAAAAGCTACATCATCATTACTAAATTGAGAGAATGTAGATAAAGATTGAATTAAAAGAGTATAGATATTTTTTAATCCTGAGTAAGAACTGCCTTGCCCATAGGCATCTACTAATTTTTGTAAAGCAGTTGTTAAGGTTTCTCGAGAAACAAGGATGTCTAAAATTCCAACAGGTATCTGTGTTGATGAAGTTGGCAACAATGGAGTTGCTCCATTAGAAGCTTTAAGCATAGAAAAAACAGCAGCAAGCATATTTTTTTGGTCCGCAGAAAGCAAAGAAAGGTCCCAATTTTTTGCTTTCAAAATAGTCATTATTTCAAAAACCCCAACATACTGTTCATATGTTATGCCATTATATAAAGCCATTAAAGCATCTACTTCTGTTGATATTAAATCATATAATGTTGATGCTTGAGATTCATGAGCAAGTAAATTACCCTGTACCACATGTCCAAGCGCTTCAAAAATAGCAAGACCCATAATTTGTTGATCTATAGTCAAGCTAGCAAGTTGTGCAGGGTCTACACTATTCTGATTAAATAAATCAGAAAAAGCATCTAAACCTTCTGCAGAAAATTTTTGATTCATATCTGTTATTGCTTGATCAATAGAATAAGCAACTGGTGTATATGATTGAAAAAAAAGCAATGCCATTTTATAAACAACAACTTGTTCTGCCCGAAGAGATTCTTCTGGTATTGCACTTTGCGATAATTCTGCTCCAAGCTGGTTTAAAACAGTAGCATCTAAAGGTTGTGCTGTGGTTAAACCTGCACGACCAAGCATATCTGTACTAAAAACTGGTAGTGCTGCCGGAGGGGTTTTAGCAAGAAAAATAAGTCCGGCTGAAAGAACTGCTCTATCTGCATCAGAAAGAGTGTCTAATTGCTGCGTTCTTGAAAGTAATGCTACAGATAAAGAACTTAAATATGATTTTTGAAACTCTGTAAAATCATTCAATGCAGCTAGCTGATTAGATTGATCAGAAGTTAATTTTTGAGCTAATAAATTTTTTCTTAAAACATGTGTTAAATAATTTGCAGTAGAAGAAGATCGTTTTTCAAAGCAAAACAATACAAATGCTAAAACTGTTTGTAACGTAGATTGATCAATAGCACTTAATGATTGAATAGTTGTTGATAAAAGTTGTGCCTGTATACGTGATAAACTGTTCATTACATCAGCAAGTTCTCCACCATAAGCCAATGTTTTAACTGTAGACATTAATAACTGTTTTTGACTGTAGGGTATTGTAGTTGATGGTAAGGGAGCTTGTCCAAAAGTTGTTATTAAGGAGTTCAAATCGGCCTGCTGTTGATTATATGCATAATTTCGAGTAATTAATTCAAGCGCGTCAATTAAAGTTGTACGCTCCGATACTTGAGTCGAATCCATGTTATAGGTCAACTGATCTATAAAAGAAGAATCTGTTTTTCCTGCAATTATATATGAATTTAATTTTGTTATAACAGATTGTAACTGAGATGACTGTAAGGAAGTAAGATAGCTGCTATTTGCTGTATTAGTTAATGCATTATAAACATTTTGCCATTCTTGTATTGCAAGCGGCGCAACTCCCATTGCAGCACACGCAATATCTTCCATATCAACAAGCATTATTTCTAATTGATTTTGAGCATCACTATTAAGAGCAGCAGGCCCAACTACTGTTGCGTAATTTTGTGGCATTCCTGGCATAAGAGCTTGTAATGATTGATTTAATTGAGCTTCTATAAGTTCTATAAGATGCTGAATAATTAACGTTTTTTTATTAAGAGCATACATAGATTCTAACGTTACATATGTTTGCAAATCATCAATATGAGTCATAGTTAATGTCACATAGACTCCCATTAAATACTGATACAGTTGATGGAGAGCAGTTATGTGCAAACGTGTAAATACAGGCAAAAAAGAAGGCTTAGATTTAAATGCTCCTATCATTGTTTGATAAAGACCATTTAAAGCACTATTGCCCGCAAATAAAGATTCATTCATTGCTACTGTTTTTTTAAGTTGAGAAAAACTGACTGATCCACTTTGACCAACCACAGAAGTTGCAGCAGGTAGCATATGCTTAGTTTTAGGAGTTATCTGCAAAGCTCCTGCTGTTGAAGGATTTGCAGAATACGTTGCTTGGTTAAGATTTAATTGAGTATGCCTACTAAATGCAGACGTAACTTTAGAAACCGGATCACTAGATTGCAAATTAGTCGTTACTTGACGATTGAGAGGTGATAAAACATTTGATGTTGTAGTATTTGTTGTATTATTTGTTGTTGTCCCAGACACTGTTGTTGCGGTTGTACCTGTGACAGATCCTGAATTTTCTGTTGATGTATTAGTAGTAATTTTTGGAAGAGCATTAATACAACATGTCCATACTATTATAGATACTATATAAAGGAATAATGGTTTTTTTTTATGCATCATTAGCTTTAATCCTTTTTTGAAAAACATCACGAACAAAAAGAACACATTTGCTCTATGAATAAGATCTTTTTTTCTATATGCTTCATTGATGAATAAGAAGTCAACAAAATACATATCAAAAAATATTTTGATGGAGATATCATGCTCAAAATACGTCTCATTTCCTGGATTTTAACTTTATCTTTTTTAGGATGGATAGGAATGAAGGGATATTGTTATTTTTTTGATGATTCAATACCAACCGTATCTGTATCAGGAATAGAACATAATGGATTTTATAGTGGAGATGTTAATTGTTCTATAAATGGAAAGCATCGCTATAAAGTAAGCACCATTTCTATTCTTCTTGATGAAAAACCTTTAGTAAATAATTATTCAGTAAGCAAATCTTCTTTTGAATATCCATTTACTTTAAACACAAAAACTATAAATAATGGCCCACATAAAATAACAATACACTTAAAAAGTGGCGCTTTTCATAACACAGAAATTACAGAAAAAATGTCTATTTTTATAGACAATGTTCCTCTTCAGGCAGCCTTTATTCAAAACAATAATGATGTAAAGGTTTTTCAGGGCAAAACTCTTCATGTACAGTTTCAAACAAACAAGCCTTTAAAAGAAGCTTTTGCTCATATCTTTACACGAAAATTTCCTTGTTTTCCAGAAGCAAAAGGTTCTTTAATTTACGAAGCTTTTATTCCTGTAGATTGCGAAGAAAAAGCAAATGAATACATGCTTTCAATTGACTGTATTGATTATGTTGATAACGAAGTAACGCTCGAAGAACGAGTACAAGTAGTTCCGTTCCCTTTTAAAAAACAGAAAATTACTGTTGATGGTCAAAAAATGAAAGAAGAAAAAGAAGCAAGTCAAGCGGATGATTTAACAACTAAAATGGTAGAACTTACTGAAAATTCTCCTAAAGAAAAATTATGGCATGGTACATTTATAAAACCTACACAATACACCATGATTTTTACCGATTTTGGAACTCAACGCACTACAGCAGACAGAGGCGTTTACACCCATAAAGGTGTTGATGTTGGGTCTATGCCTAAAGCGGCTGTGTGGGCTCCACAAGATGGGATTGTTGTAGTCAAAGATCGTTATACCTATAGCGGTAATACTGTTGTGATAGATCATGGATGGGGAATTTTTTCACTTCTTTACCATTTAGAAGATTTTGCAGACTCAATTCAAGTTGGCATGCACATTAAAAAAGGAAACCCTGTTGGTCGTGTTGGCAAAACTGGTTATGCCAACGGCTATCATCTCCATTGGGAAATGCGCATAGATAATACAGAAATTGATCCTCTTGACTGGATCAAAGAAAACTTTTAAAAAAAATCCCTTCAACTTACAAAAGCTGAAGGGTTAGGGGGTGAACAATACATAAAGTATTGTTCGCTTAGGGACGTTCTTTCATTATGAAATTGAGTGGATTCTAACACCCGCACCATAGGTTGTCAAGGTCAAGGTTTGCTAAAAGTGCCCTGCCATAAATGCTTTAATCTGTAAAAATTTTTCTGGATATTTTTTTATATCGATCGACTCTCCTGATTCTACAATTTTTCCATGATCAAGAAGATAAATCGTGCAATCAAGATTTCTTACTAAACTAGTATCATGAGAAGAAACAAGCACAGTGTATCCTTCTTTTGCAAGCGACTGAATAGTTTCCACTACGGTGCCTGTTAACAGAGGATCAAGGGCAGAGGTTGGTTCGTCAAGGCAAATAATCGCTGGCCCTAAAGCTAATGTTCTTGCAAGAGCTAGTCGTTGTTTTTGTCCTCCAGAAAGACTTCCTGTAGGACTATAGGCTTTATCTACCAATTCATATTTTTTTAAAAAACTCATAGCAATAATACGTGCTTCTTCTCTTGTTTTATGTAAAATTTTTTCAAGAGGAAAAGTAATATTAGTAAGAACATCCATATGTGCAAATAAATTGAAATGCTGAAAAACCATTCCTGCATTTTTATTTAAAGGTTTTTGATCAAATGTAATTGTTCCTGAATCTGCTTTTTCAAGATCCACCAACAAGCGCAATAGGGTCGATTTGCCAACGCCTGATTTTCCTAATAAAAGTACAACAGAACCCTTTTCAATATCCAAAGAAATGGAATCTATAATCTTTTTACCATGAAAAATTTTTGTAATATTTTTAATGCTCAACATACATATTCCATTTCTTTTCAAGAAGGGTTAATGCAAGAGTTAATGTTGTAGTCATAACAAAATATAACAGCGCAATGGCAACATAAATAGTCACCACATCATATGTTACGTTCATCAAATTTCTACTTGTTTTAAATAGCTCATTAACGCCAATAATATAAGCTAAGCTTGAATCTTTTATAAGAGTGGTAAATTCATTACCAAGCGCTGGAAGAATTGCTCTAAAAGCTTGTGGTAAAATAAAATAACGCGTAATTTGCATCGGAGTAAAACCCATAACTGTCGCTGCTTCTATTTGCCCCTTCCCAACTGCCTTAATACCTGTTTTAATAACTTGACTAATATATGCAGAGCTATTACATCCAATAGCAATAATAGCAACAACTGTCGGCTCAACGGGCAAATTAAAGACATAATAATAAAAAACAATTTGAACAATCATAGGAGTGCCACGCACTACAAAAATATATGATTTAGCAAATAGTCTTAAAATAACAGAAGGGCTGCGCTCAAGAAGTGCTATACAGGTACCTCCAATAAGACCTAATAATGTTGAAAAAAATGCTATATACAATGTTGTTGAGCAAGCCCTAATAAGAGCGGGAAGCTCTTGAAATAAAAGATCAAAATTAATCATAGCACATTCCACTTATTTTTAAGGTCATCAATAGTTCCATCATCTTTAAGCTCTTGCAAGGCTTTTTGTACGTCATTAAATAATCTTTGATTATGTCCAGAAATAACAAAGGCATAGCTTTCAGTAACGCCACACAATACTTTTTTAAAAAAAGGAAACAAAGGATTCGCTTTTAAAAATGGATCAATCACTGTCTTTGCAACTACAAAAAAATCTGCTTTCTTTGTTTTAAGAGCCAAAATAGCTTCTGCGACAGTTTCTAATCGTATAAGATTAATTTCTGGATAAGCCGATAAAAAGAAATCTGATGTATAACCTTCATTAACTACAACTTTTTTATTAAAAAGATCACACACCAAAACCCCATCCGGTAAATTATTTTTAGAAATAATAATAAAAGGATCACCTGCTATATATGCGTCGGTAAATTTTACATTAAATACTGTTTTTCTCGGGGTAATTCCTCCAGCTAATAAATCAACTGACCCGCGATCAAGCTCCAAAAGTAAAGAGCTAAAACTCATTGCTTTGACTTCAAATTTTTTATCTAATTTTTTTGCAACTGCTGCAGCAAGATCTATATCAAACCCTACAATTTTTCCATCTTGATTAAATGTATAAGGAGGATAATCGTCGGAAGTGCCGACTCTAAGAATGGTATCATCATGATGCTTTTTATGTGGCAAAAACATTAAACCGCCAATTACCCCAATGCCCACAATTGTTGCTATAATTTTTAAAAAAAGCTTTTTTGTAAACATTTTTAGTTGTCCAATCATAAAAAGCGGCAATAAATTACCTATGCATAGTAGAAATTTACTATATCAGATTTATATAAACTCATGTATAAAATACTATAAAAAATTATTCACGACGACTATAAATAGAATTACTATAAAATTTAGTTATCGTGTATTTTACACATTTCATTTGTTTGAAATTATTAGGATGAATATGAATATTTTATATAAAATAGTTTCTTTATCATCCCTTTACACGCTACCCCTTTACCCAAATCAAACTTCAGACTACAAAAAAGCATTACAGTTTATTGCACTGTTTGATAACTATATTGCTGAATCTATGACAGAACATGGTCAAACATTTGAAGTTCAAAATTGTAATGGTAACACAAGCACAATAGAAAAAGTTCTTATTCCTGCAGAAATGAGCGCTTGTCCTATGTGCGGCCAAAAAACTAAACATCTAAGTTTTCTTAAAAGCCACATGGCTTCACACATGCTTTGTGGGCCAGTAAAATGCACTATAGGCAACTGCACAAGTAGACCTAAAAGACGCACTGATGCTTTAGCACATGTAAGAAAACAACATAACATTAAAGTTGAAGTTGCATCAGCTAAAAACTCATCATCTTACAAGGATCTCGACGGCTCTAGAAGATTTTCAAGGCCGTCTATAAAAACACACATTCTCAAGCAAAATCCTAAGCTAAACCCAAAAACACCTCCTCTAGAAGAGGCGCCAGACTATACCGTTAACACACCACCCGACCTAGCTATTACTCCTTCATTTGAAGAATCAAGCAAAGCATGCATAACTGAATTTAGAAAAAGAATAGGGAAAAGACTAAAAGACCTATCTTCTACTACTGATTCGGATCTATAACAAATGGTACAATGTTTCTATCTCGCCAATATTGCATGCCATAATACGTAAGCAACTGCTGCCCCTTTTTTATATCTTTTTGTGCTATATATACAACATGCCACTCATTATTATAAGGAATAATTTCTATCCCCACGTTTTGAAATTTTCGCAAGCTATGGTTAATAAAACGAGCAACGTTTCCTTGCTTTTCAGCATTAATACAAAAAGTTATTTTTTTTCTTCTACCAGAAGCAGTGAGTTCATGTAAAATAGTTGGATAATCCCATAAGTATAAATTATCTTCGCCATATGTTTCTTGTTCAACAATGCCTGTGTATTCGCATACCATTTCGCCTTTTTTAATATCTTTTTCTGCATATGCCCCATATCCAACCTTTTTACTTACTAATTGAATACTCATTGGCGCACAATACCCTTGCGCAATAAGGCTGCCATATCGCTCTGTAAGTTTATCATTAAGCCCAGGATTTATGGTATATTCTTTATCTTTATAAATATCCCATTTTTTTAAACGAACATCCTTTATATGATTATGATCCAAATAGATTACTTCAAATTTTTTTTCAAAATCATCACGAAAATATTTTTTTTTAGAAATTGCCACACTCTACCCCGTTCGTTTAATATTTTATAGTAAATAGAGTACTCCTAAAAAAAATTACTGGTCAACTACAGTTGTGTAATATAATAAAAATATTTAGCCAAATTATATAAAGTAGAGATAACTATTTATGAACAAAAAACATATTTCATGCCTTATATATTTTTTCTTTACATCAACTACCTATTGCCAAGAAATTATTAACGATCCATCTTTAACATTAACAAATAATCAGTTATTCGGAAATAATCTAATAGGTGATCCATTCCTACTAGAAATGATTGATGATTGTTTAAACGAACAAACACAAATAGAAAGTTCTACATATAATAGAGAAGTTTCTATTGTAGAAGAATTACCCGAAGAAAAATTACCAGAATTAAAACATTCTAAAAAATATCACTGCAAAACGTGTAACGTATTTATAACTTCAAAAAGTGACCACGTAAAAACAGCCCGCCATGCCTCTGTAGTCCGTTTTGGCAAAAAAATTCTTCCCCATTGTCCAATATGTCAAAAAACACTTTTACCAGGCAAAAGAACCCTTTATTTTCACATGCACCGCTTTCACAAAAAATAATCAACTATAAGGCTAGATTAAACATTTAGTTTGAGTTAATAAAGAACGTTTAAGTTCTACAAGGCCATGTGTTTGTCCAACAAGCAAAAAACCTTTAACAACTCCATAGTCATGAACTATTAAACGATATGAGTTATCAGTTTTTTCAATTTTTGAACTATATTGTGATGAATAATTTTTTATTACCCCAGCAGAAAAAAACTTTAGATCAAAAAACGCAGAGCTTGTAATTGGTATAACTCCTTTATATTTTTTACATCCGCCCATCATATTTTCTGCTGCAACTGCACCTTGAATTAAAGCATCTGGCCAACTACAACTTTTTACCTTTTTACCAGTTACTAGATCACTTACCAAAATTACATCACCTGCTGCAAAAATATTTTCATCAGCCGTTTTAAGCATATCATCAACAACAATTGCGCCTTTTTCTGTAGATAATCCAACATTATTAGCAAGCCATCCATTGGGCTGAGCTCCACAAGCAATAATCACTTTTTGAGCAAAAATAGTAGTCCCATCATCAAGCACAACTGAATCTTTTTTGATATCAACAACTCTTTTATTAACGCGCAAATCTATTTTTTTTTGTTGTAAAGCATGCTCAATAACAATAGCACCTTCAGGCGTTGTTTGATGAGGCAAAACATGTACAGCAGAATCAACAAGGGTAATTTTTTTTACATGACGCAAAAGTGCATCAGCACACTCTAATCCACTTAAGCCCGCACCAATAACAACTACCGATTCTACCTTTTCTTCTTTAATAATTTTTAATAGATTATGAGTATCTGCAAAAGTATAAAAATACACAACATGAGCTTGTTCAATTCCCTTAATTGGTGGTGGAACAATAGAACCGCCCATTGCAAGAAGCAGCTTGTCATAGCTATATATACAACTATTTTGATCAACAATGTGCAGCTTATCACGAAAAATATTATTTATCTTTGTACCCAAACAGAGCGTAATGTTTTGCTGTTTTAAAAACTCAGGAGTACGAATAAAAATATCCAAAGTCGATTTTGTTTCATGTAAATAATCAGCTAAAAAACATTTATTATAAGGAAATTCTTTTTCTTCTGAAAAACAAACAATCTCTGCTTGAGGGTCAATTTGACGCAATTTTATTGCCGCAGAAATTCCCGCAGCAGAAGCTCCAATAATAAGATATTTATTTTTCATTTTATTGCACAAAGAGTAAAAAGGTATTTAAAATAATCTATTCTTAATAAGAGATTATCAAAGTTGCATAACTTTTACACAACAAATTACATCTCTATTTTATACAAGGATTATATGAAGCTATTAGTAGCAAATTGGAAAATGAATTTTAGTCCTCAAGAAGAAAAATTGTGGATTCAAAATTATATAAAAGAATCATTTACGCCTTCATGCATTGTAGTTTTATGCCCATCAAACATATCTTTAGAATATATTTACAACTACATTAAAAATAAACAAAATAGTTCCATCAAGATTGGCGCGCAAGGCTGTTCTGAATATACAAGTGGCCCACATACTAATCAAATAGCAGCAAGATTTCTTGCTCAAATAGGTTGTGAGTACGTTATTCTTGGACATAGCGAAGAAAGAATTTCAAGAAACTTATCATATGCTGTAATAGCAAGACAAGCACATCAAGCTTTACAGGCTTCGCTAATTCCTATTATTTGCATAGGCGAATCTCTAGAAGAGAAACAAAATAATCTTACTCAAGAAATATTAGGCAACCAACTTAAAACAGTTTTAAAAAACCTTCCCAGCACAGCAACTTTTTATATAGCCTACGAACCATTATGGGCTATTGGTTCTGGAAAAAATCCAACACCAGAAGAAATTCAAGAAATAGCACATTTTATTATGGAACTAACAAAAAAACACACTGTTTTATATGGAGGAAGCGTTACTAAAGAAACAATAAAACATTATTCAGAAATTTCTGAGTTAAAAGGATTTTTAATAGGAAATGCGAGTCTTGATTTCCAGAAATTTAAAAAAATAGTATCTTTAGTAACATAAAGGTCAAAACTAACACCGCGTATAGTAAAGGATTTCTATGTTATTTGGTTTACTGGTAAGCGCTTTTGTACTACTTTCTTTTCTTATCGTACTTCTTATTTTACTACAAAAAGGCAAGGGTAGTTTGGGGCTAGGTTCTATGGGTGGTGGCGCTCAACTTCTTTTTGGCGGAAGTGGCGGACAGGATATTTTTCAGAAAACAACCTGGGTTCTTGTAGCGTTATTTTTAGGTGGATCATTAGGTCTTTCCATATATAAAACAAAATTATCTGCGTCTCATACTCAATCAGTTTATACCTCAACCCAAGAATAGTACCTACTAAGCAAAGGAGAGAAAAATGCTTTTAGGTTTTGCTCAATCAATAGGACATTCGGTGATTTCTGCTTGTTCAGTTTTTGGAATTTTTTCTCTCTTTTTTATAAGTATTTTTACAACTTTTTTAACTACTCGGCTTCGAATAAAAAAAACTATAACGTATATTCAAGAAATTGGCGTTGATTCCTTAGCCATTGTTTTACTTACTGGAGTTTTTTCAGGAGCTGTACTTGCATTTCAAACTTTTAATGCGCTCAAAAGATTTGGTGCTGAAGGTAATATTGGACCAATTGTTGCTATCAGTTTAACGCGCGAACTTGGGCCAGTTTTAACAGGACTTATGGTAACCGGCAGAGCCGGATCCGCTATTGCTGCAGAAATTGGAACTATGCAAATTACTGAGCAAATTGATGCACTCAAAACTCTCTGCGTTAATGTAAACCAATATCTGATTGTTCCACGAGTAGTTGCTAGCACTTTTATACTTCCATTCCTTACTCTTTTTTCTATGTTTTTTGGAATCTTGGGTGGCTACATTGTTACGGTGTATGCTCTAGGCTCTAATGGGCATGAATATATTTCTCAAATTCAACAATTTTTAGAGCTAGAAGATATCACCGGAGGACTCTTAAAGGCTGCTGTGTTTGGATTAATACTTTCTGTAGTTGGATGTTATAAAGGGTATCTTACAGAAGGTGGCGCTAAAGGTGTCGGCATTTCAACAACACAAAGTGTAGTGGTAGGATCAATTCTTATTTTAATTGCAAACTACTTCTTAACCGCATTCCTTTTTGATTAAGTAGGAGCATGTTGTGATTCAATTAAAAAATGTAAAAAAAAGATTTTCAGAAAATGGGCAATGGATCACTAATAACGTAACGCTTGATATTCCTACAGGAAAAACCACCTGTATTATTGGAAGATCTGGAGAAGGAAAATCTGTTCTTCTTAAACAAATCATTGGGCTGATTAAACCAACATCTGGTTCAATTATTATTGATGGAGTTGATATCACTACTCTACAAGAACAAGATCTTTATAAAATTTTTAAAAAGGTTGGATACGTTTTTCAATTTGCAGCACTTCTTGATTCATTAGATGTATTTGAAAACGTAGGCCTTCCTTTATTAGAGCAAGGTATTAAACATAGAGATGTTTTAGAAATTGTAAAACAACGCCTTGCAGATGTTGACTTGCCTCCCCAAGACACTTTGCATAAATATCCTTCCGAACTTTCTGGTGGAATGAGAAAAAGAGTTGGTCTTGCAAGAACCTTGGCCACCAATCCAAAAATTATTCTTTATGATGAACCTACCACTGGCCTTGATCCTATAACTACTCGTATCATTCATGAACTCATTCAATCCACTCAAAAAAAATTTAATCTGACTTCAGTTATTATTTCACATGATCCGGAAATATTTAAATATGTAGATCAAGTTGCTCTTCTTAATAATAGAACTATTGAATATGTTGGTGATGCAGCAACTATTTGGGAATCAAAAGACCCTTCTATTTACCAATTTATTAGAGGGCTCACAGAAGGCCCTATTCAAACCGAAATAGCTTATGCTAAAGACAAATTTTAAATGAACTCTTGATTTTACAGCTTACGATCTTTTTATCATAGACCCAATCTAAAAAGTTAAAAAAGAAGGTCTACCATGATTTTAAAAAGATTATTTTTTCTGTTCTGCACATTAACACTTAACGCTGCCTACAGCGCCACTGTTAATTTAACACTCAATCAACTTTTAACTGGTGGATACGGTGTAACTATTAATACTTTTTACACCGCTGGTACCAAAACCCTGAATCTTTCTGGTGGGCCTACGGGCGCAATAACAACTACTATTAATGATGGAAATATTTATTACTTAACAAGCACATCAGGGCTTAGTGCTGCCATAGTTGGTGCTGGAATCCTTATTGCCGACGTTACAACACTTAATATTTCAAATAATCATCTTACTGGCAATATTACTCCTACATTTACCGGGCTTACTTCTCTTGAAGTTCTTAATATAAGTAATAATCAACTGACTGGAACTCTTACAGGAGCTTTTTCCGGATACACCTCATTACGTGAAATTTATGCTTATGATAATTTTCTTTCTGGAACACTTAATGGAGCTTTTTCAGGGCTTGGCAATTTAAGAATAATTTCATGCGCAAGTAACTGTTTTACAGGAACACTTTCAAGCGTATTTACTGGCCTTACTAACTTAAGAACAATATATCTTTCAGATAATCAAATTACAGGGTCCCTTTCTGGCGTTTTTACCGGACTTACTAATCTACAAAATATTGATCTTTCAAATAATCAACTTTCTGGAACTCTTTCGGGCGTTTTTGCAGGACTAAATAACTTAATCATTATTAGTTTAGGAAACAACCAACTATCTGGAACTATCACAGGAATTTTTCCTAATACCACTACGCTACAACAACTTTATCTTTACAACAATCAATTAACCGGGTCACTACTTGGAGCGTTTCCACTTCAAACAGGGCTACAAATTATTTCATTAAACAACAACCAATTTAGCGGATCCTTAACGGGTGTTTTAACCCAACTTAAAGCCCTTCAACAAATAGATTGCAGCAATAATCAACTTACAGGATCCTTAAATGGGGTGTTTGCGGGGCTTTCTTCGCTTCAAAAAATATATCTTTACAATAACCAACTCTCTGGGTCGCTTTCTAATGTTTTTAGCGGGCTTTCTTCTTTAAATTGTATTAATCTTGGCGCAAATCAATTTTCAGGGTCACTGTCTGGTGTGTTTACGGGACTTTCTTCTTTAGAAGAATTATATCTTTATAACAATCAATTTTCTGGAACACTGTCTGGTGTTTTTACTGGCCTTGCTGTATTAAGCACTATCAGCCTTGGCGCAAACCAACTTTCTGGCACTTTAGCAAGCATATTTAATGGACTTACAACGATAGAATATATTGATTTAAGGGACAACCAGCTTTCTGGTTCATTAAGTGGAGTATTTACTCAACAAACAGCCCTAGAAGAAATTGATCTTAGTAATAATTTATTTACAGGAACTTTAGTTGGCGCCTTTACTGGACTTACCGCTCTTGAAAAACTCACTCTATCACACAACCAATTTTCGGGCTCTCTTTCTGGTGTCTTTACTGGACTTACAGCGCTTAATAGTATTGCTATTGACAATAATCTTTTAACGGGATCTCTTTCATCTGCCTTTACCAATCAAACAGCAATTAAAAGTATTGATTTAAGCAACAATCTTTTCACCTTACCCACCAGCAACTCTTTTACTGCATTAGCCGCTCTTTCTTATCTTAAGTTGGGTAATTTTTATAACCTTACAAGCCTTCAAAATAGAGGGCGCACTGCTTTAGCTCCAACACAAGGACTACAACTACATTAAGCCCTTAGTTACTGTTTTGATAAAAATAAACATTAGTGGTATGTTAATGACCGATCAACGAACAATCTTTTTGTGTGGAGATGCGGCATGGAACAAAAAAAAACAATTTTACAAAATTACCCCGACTATAGAGTTGACATAGGAATCGAAGTACATGTTCAACTTAACACTCAAAGTAAAATTTTTTGTTCATGCTCAAATGGGGATGCTTCTCACGCAAACCAAAACATATGTCCTATTTGTGCTGGATACCCCGGAGTACTTCCTGTTTTAAACAAAGAAGTAGTTTATTCTGCTATAAAAGCAGGAATTGCTACAAACTGTAATATTAGTGAAAAAAGCGTCTTTGCCCGCAAACATTATTTTTATCCAGACTTGCCAAAAAATTACCAAATAACTCAGGACAAGTTTCCTATCTGCACCGAAGGATATGTAACTATAACTAAAGAAGATGGCTCTGAAAAAAACGTTCGTTTAATCCGTATTCATATCGAAGAAGATGCAGGTAAAAATGTTCATGCTCAAGGTTCTGATGAAAGTTTTGTAGACCTTAATAGAACGGGAACACCATTACTTGAAATTGTTAGTTATCCAGACATTGAAAGCACCTATGAAGCAACAGCTTATTTAAAAGCACTTCATGCGCTTGTTGTTTATAGCGGCATTTCTACCGGGAATATGGAAGAAGGCTCTTTTAGAGCGGATACCAATATTTCTGTGCGCAAAAAAAACAACCCAACACTAGGCACGCGTTGTGAACTTAAAAATATTAACTCGTTTAAATTCATTAGCGATGCAATTGAGTATGAAATTGAACGCCAAATTGAACTTTTAGAATCTGGGAATAAGGTTGTGCAACAAACTCGCTTATGGGACACCAAAGAAAAAGTGACTCGTCCTATGCGATCAAAAGAAGAAGCAGCTGATTATCGTTATTTTGAAGAAGCTGATTTACCAATTATTAAGATTTCTCAAGAAACAATTAATGCTGTTAAAGTTGCGATGCCAGAACTTCCTGCACAAAAAACAGAGCGTCTTTGTACTCAATATGGACTTTCTTTATATGAAGCAGGAATTTTAATTGATGATCGTGAACTTGCCGATTATTACGAAAAAGCAGCAAATATTAACCCAAGTAAACTCCTTATAAATTGGGTTTTACGTGATATCATGACGCTCCTTAAAGAAACCAAACAGTCTCCACAAGAATGTACCGTTACGCCTGCAAAATTAGCTGCTCTTGTTGATCTTATTGATAAAGGAACCATTAACAGTCGCGGCGCTCAAGAAATTTTTAAAGTTATTGCTCAAGGTGGTGGGGAACCTATTGCTCTTGTTAAAGAGCTTGGACTTGAGCAAATTGATGACACTGCTGCTCT
>VFQT010000525.1_pt1 | contig 54856 bp, 40 predicted proteins | sample 3512381 | NCBI WGS metagenome assembly VFQT01 (sample SAMN10412376, study PRJNA504923) | tailings metagenome | isolation source: Relicate 2 Philex TSF3 active mining site | place: Philippines: Tuba, Benguet | collected 2017-08-29
CGCTTAGTCAAGTCACCCTGCATCCCGCCATGGACGAAACCCTGCGGTATCACCAAGAGTTGGTTGAACGGTTCACGCAGCGTGGGGACTGGTCGAATCTGGTGCGCCATTTCATGCGGCACCAGGGGTATCCGCCAGCGATGGACGCGGCGATTGGCGTCCTTGCAAGCCGCGCTGGGAGCACTGGATTGTTGGAAGACCACGTGACGCTCGTGATCGATCTGCTGAAGGGCTGGCAGGACCCTGCGAAGTGGCGGAATGTTGGGGTGATGTTGCCGAAGCTCAGGAACTACTGCGATCAAGTAACGCTCGTCCTTCTGTGTTCCTTCAGCCATGGAACTTTGGTGGAGGCCTTAATCGGTCAGGTTGGAGATGAGAGTGTTGTCGCGATCCTTCCGCAGCTGTTGGACTCGATCGGCAGGGGTATTGCTCTCGCACGGAAAGAGGACGAATTGGCCATCGCCGCAGCTCTGAGTGACCGGGCTTCAGGAGGTTTGTCGGCCATGGGCCAGCGACGAGAGGCTTTGGAGCGCGTGGAGGAGGCGGTCACGGTCTACCGAGACCTGGCTGGGAAGAATCGAGTGGCGTTCCTGCCGAACTTGGCCGCTACCTTGATCAACCTGACAGTGATGTTGACCAGGTTCGGCCGCCGAGAGGACGCGCTGGAGCGGGCGGGGGAGGCTGTCACTGCCTTCCGGGAACTGGTCGGGATGAATCGAGTTTTGTTCTCACCGAATTTGGCGGCTTCCTTAAACAACCTGGCTGGTATGTTGTGTGACCTGGGCCGTATCGAGGAGGCGGTGGAGCGTGCAGAAGAGGCGGTCACGACCTACCGGGGACTGGCTAAGAAGAATCGAGCGACTTTCCTGCCGAACTTGGCTGGCTCTCTGAACAACTTGGCCGGTATGTTGTGCACGTCGGGTTGCCGAAAAGATGCCCTGGTGCGTGCAGAAGAGGCGGTCGCGGTCTACCGAAAGCTTGTTGGTAAGCATCGAGCGGGGTTTCTGCCGAGCTTGGCCGCTGCTTTGATCAACCTCGCCGCCATGTTGAGCGCACTGGGCCGCCTAGAAAAAGCGCTGGAGCGGGCGGAGGAAGCAGTTAGTGCCTTCCGCGAATTGGCGGGGAAGAACCGAGAGGCGTTCCTACCAGATCTGGCGATGTCCGTGAACAATCTGGCCAGCATGTTGAGCTCGCTGGGCCGCCGAGAGGAAGCCCTGGCGCGTGCAGAAGAGGCGGTCAGGACCTACCGGGAACTGGCTAGAAGGGATCAAGCGGCGTTTCTGCCGAACTTGGCCGGTTCTCTCAACAACTTGGCCGGAATGTTGAGCGCGTCGGGTTGTCGAGAGAAGGCGCTGGGGCGGGCGGAGGAGGCGGTTGCAGCCTATCAGGAGTTGGCTTCCAAAAATCCAGGCGCATTCCTGCCGGATCTGGCAATGTCTCTGATCAATCTGGCCGCCATGTTGAGCGCGTTGGGCCGCCTTGAAGAAGCGCTGAAGCGAGCGGAGGATGCCGTGAATTACCGACGGCAACTGGTGGGGGGAGATCGAGCGGCGTTCTTGCCGAGCTTGGCCGCTGCGTTGAGCAACCTGGCCGGCATGTTGGGCGCGTTGGGCCGCCGAGAGGAGGCGCTGGAGCGGGCGGAAGAGGCGGTAAGGATTTTTCACGAACTCCCGGAAGCAACCCGACGCGCTCTCGTCGACCTGAGGTCTAAGGCCTATCGAACGGTCGGCAGTACCTGCCTGACTCCCGACCGATCGGGAGCCCGAGACCTGACCCGGGCTTTGGATGCCCTGTACCAGTCAATTCAGTGCGTCGAAGAGCACCGTGGCAGCTTCCGCGACGACGCCCAGCGACGGCGTGTCCTCGCCGAGGCCATTGATTCTTACGAATTGCTGGTCCAAACGGCGGTGGATCTCTGGGATACCCAGCGGGATGTGGAACCCCTCCGGCAGGCGCTCCACGCCGCCGAGGGCATTCGACAGCGCCAACTGCTTGAACGCCTACGCGCCGAGGTGCTCGAACCGGATGCTCCCGACGCGGTGGGGCAGAAATGGCGCTGTAGGTTCGAAGAGCTCGAAGCAGCTGAGAGTGCCCTAGGGGCGCTTGCCTTGAATGCCCTCGACAAGAACTGGCTTAGCTTGGAAACGGGGCGGGCATCCCCAACAGCCGACGATCCGTGGTCCGCGCGGAGGAAGGCCCCCGTACAACTCGATGTTGAGGCGATAAGGGTCAAACTGGAACGACGGCGAGAGGAAGCGTGCCGCCAACATGAGCGTGCCTTGAAGGCGGTCCATGATACCCACCCTGGCTTTGATCCCTATCAGCCGCTTTCCCTGGCCAGCCACTGGGATGCCGATCAGTTGTTGCGGGCGATTCCTGGGACCGTGCTAGTCGAGTATGTAGTATGTCAAAGTGTCGGCTATGCCCTATTGGTTTGGGGACAACATCTGCATGCTATCTGCCTGCCGGAATTGTCAGCGCGAGGGGCGGGCGCTTTGGCGCGGCGGTGGATGAAAGGGTATCCCAAGCGTGCCGGCAAGCAGGGGAGGAGAGTTGCGGCGCTAATTCGCTGGGGAGACGAAATGGAGGCCAAGCTCTTGGAGTTTGCCCCCACAGTCCTTTGGCCCGTGTTGCGGGCGTTGAAAGAGTTTGAGAAACTCCACTGGTTTACAGCCAAGCGGTTGGTACTCTGTCCACACCAGTTCCTCAATTTACTTCCGATCCATGCCATGCCGCTAGAGCGGCAAGGAGACAACTTGCTGGTGGATAGGTACGAAGTCAGCTACGCGCCTAGTCTCTCGGTTATGAAGCGGTGTGCAGGGCGACGGTCTGGAGCCGGTAGCCGGGTCCTCTTCGGTAACCCCACGGATGATCTGCGGTTCATCGGGGCGGCGACTGAGGCGTATCGGCAAGACCATCCCAAGGCGAAGGTGATCCATGGGAGGGCTGCGAGTGTAGAGCAGTTGATCAAGAGTGGGATGGGGATGGGCTGGGGCGAGATCTGGGCACACATGAGCGCCTCGGATGACCCGATGGAGGCAGGCATTGTACTGGGGGATGGAGAGATGCTCCGGTTGGAACGGATTTACCGGGAACTGCGGCTGCGGTTGAAGCCGCATGTGACGCTCAATGGGTGTGAGAGCGGCTTGCTGAATCCCGTGCGGCGAAGAAAGACAGCAGGAGGCACCGAGGAGTTGGTAGTGGAGGACTTGGCGGATTTTGATGGTTTGCCGATGGGCTTTCTCTTCGCGGGCGCTCGTTCGGTGGTTAGCACGCTTTGGACGGTGTTCGACGTCTCCGCAGCTTTGCTCATGGATCGGTATCATGCCGAGTTAGCGAAGGGTGGATCGACACCGGCAAGTGCGCTTCGAAGGGCTAGCCAGTGGTTGCGGAAGAAGATCCGTAACGGGACGGAACTACAGGCGGCTGGGGAGGCTGTTTTGAGACGTGTTCCAGAGGAATGGGCTCGCGCCCATGCCGATGACTTGGTGGATTGCCGGAGTATGCTCGCCCAGATGGCGGCGGAGCATCCGCACGACCCGCCGTTTGCATCCCCGATTCATTGGGCAAGTCATTACGTCACTGGCTGGTGCTGGGATCCGGTGAACTTCGATGAGAATACTCGTTCGAATTTCGAGCCCGGTTCAAATTCCGCTAAATCTGGCTAAAACGGTTCCAAGTCCGTTGGAACACCCGTTCGGTTCGGTGCGGGAACGTGGAGCATGGCGTGGTCCCTGCCGATCAGAGGAAGTCATGAACGAAGAAGAAGGAGAAGAAGCCATGCCCAACATCGAGAACACCCCCAAGTCCGCCCGTCCCGTCCAGGAGATCCGCCTCGGGCGGGTCAAGGCCGCCATCTGGGTCAATCGCACCCGCGAGGGCGTCATCTACAACGTCACGTTCGAGCGCTCGTACAAGGACGGCGAGACTTGGAAGACCTCGACGTCCTTCGGTCGCGATGACCTGCTCAAGGTCGCCAAACTCGCCGATCAGGCGCATTCGTGGATGACCCAATCGGGTGCCACCGCGCACCTGAGTCCGGACTTCTGCCAGGGGAGGCTTCCGGACAAGCCGTCTCCCACACCTTCCCCGAACCGCCGACGGTCGGACGGATAACCAGAGAGGAGAGAGGAGCGCACTGGTCTTCGAAGTCTTCGTCCTCACAATCGGTCCAGATCTGGGCGTGATCATCCGATTTTTCAAACCTTCGGGATTCCTCTCGAACTACTTCCGCTGGCCTTTCGTCCTGAAATGCCGTCGCTGGGAGAACGTGGAGCACTTCTACCAGGCGGCGAAGTTCGTTCATGACCCGGCGCGGTTTACGGCCATCTGCCGACATGCTGACCCGGATGCCGCCAAGGGCTTTGCCCGGGAGCACCGGGCGGCGTGGAGTCCCGATTGGGACCTGGTGAAGGTGTCGGTCATGCAGGAGGCTCTGCGGGCCAAGTTCGGCCAGTCCGCCCTCCTGACTCGGGAACTCCTCGCCACTGGTGATGCCACCTTGGAGGAGGGAGGAGGCATCGCCTTACGATGCGTTCTGGGGAATCGGTCCATCGTGGAATGGTGAGAACCGGCTTGGCCGCCTGCTCATGGAGCTGCGCGCAGAACTGCGCAGAGAGACTTAAGCCAACTCCAAGCCCGTCCGAACGCCGCACCGCACGCTTTTCTCCGCCCCCGCATAACTCCTTCCGGAGCCGCTTCACGGGTTCCCAAGGAGTTGTGCCATGAATCGCCTTTCGCTGCGCCGCGCCGACAGCTCGCGGCAACTGGATCTGTTTTCGTTTGTCCCGGCGGTCTTGCCTCGTCGGCAACCCGCGCCCGAGGAGGCACCGGTAGTCCTCCCGTTTCCTGACCGGTCTATCCCACCGGAACCAAGGACACCTGAGCCTCCTCCCATCATCGATCTCCGCGAGTCCGGCCCGTTCCGGATCCTTGACCGGCACAAAGTTGGCGAAGGCACCCTTCTCCAGAAGTGCCGCGACAACCTGGCCGCGTTGACTCTCCTCAAGCGCCTGGAATCCGATGCACGCCCCGCCACCCACGAGGAACGCGCCGTGCTTGTGCGTTACGTCGGCTGGGGCGGGTTGCCTCAGGTCTTCGACGAACGGAACCCGAACTGGACCGAGGAACGCACGGAACTCCGTCGTCTCCTCTCCGACGAGGAATTCCGTTCCGCCCGTGCGTCCACCCTCAACGCCCATTACACGGCCGCTCCCGTCATCCGCGCCATGTACGCCGCTCTCGAACAGTTCGGGTTCGCTGGCGGACGGGTGCTCGAACCTGCCTGCGGCCTCGGCCACTTCCTCGGCCTGATGCCCGAAGCCATGCGGGAACGGTCCACCTTCACCGGCATCGAGCTCGACGGTCTCACCACCCGGCTCGCCCGTGCGCTGTATCCTGAGGCCGACCTCCGTCACTCGCCGTTCGAGGAGACCCGGATGCAACCCGACTCCTTCGACCTCGCGGTCTCCAATGTCCCGTTCGGCGACTATCGCCCCTTCGATCCCCGGTTCCCCAAGCTCCTCATCCACGACTACTTCTTCGCCGCCGCCCTCGCCTGGGTTCGTCCCGGCGGGCTCATCGCCTTCATCACCTCGCGCGGCACCCTCGACAAGCAGGACGCCACCTTGCGCGACCTTGTCGCCGCCCAGGCCGATCTGCTGGGTGCCATCCGGCTCCCGAACACCGCTTTCAAGGAGAACGCCAATACCGAGGTCACCACCGATATCGTGTTTCTGCGGAAGCGCCTTCCCGGGGAGGCCCCCTCCGGTCCGTCGTGGCGGGAACTGGCACCCATCCGAAACTCGGTCGGCGACAACATTCCAGTGAACGAATACTTCGCCGCCCATCCCGACCGGATGCTCGGCGAGCTGCGCCTGGCCGGCCGGATGTATCGGCAACAGGAACCCACCCTGGTGCCCAATGGCCGCGACCTGTCCGAACAGTTGGCCGAAGTTGTCCGGCACATGCCGTCGGCTTGCTATCGCCCGGCCGATCCGGTGCCTGCGGTATCCATCGAAGCCCCTCCGGCTCCGGAAACGGTCAAACCCCACGCCTTCACCCTCGTCCAGGGACGCTTGGCCCGACGCGAGGGCGACACGTTGGTCCTCCTGTCCAGCTTGTCCGAGACCGCCGCCCAGCGGCTCCGCGCGCTCATTCGGGTCCGCGACGCACTCTGGCACTGTCTCCAGACCCAGTGGCAGGATCAGCCCGAGGACGATCAACTCAGCTCCCGCGCCGCCCTTAACCAGGCCTACGACGCCTTCGTCACCCGCTTCGGACCGCTTTCCGGACGCGCCAATGTCTCCGCCTTCCGCGGCGATCCCGATCTGCCGCTGCTCCTGTCCCTCGAACAGTTCGACCGCGAGTCCGGCACCGCCACCAAGGCAGCCATCTTCCGGGAGCGCACCATCGCCCCGCGCCCGCCTCCTCCCGAGATCCGCGACGCCCGCTCCGCCCTGCTGGTCACCCTCGCCGAGCGCGGCCGGGTCGATGTGGAGCATCTCGCCCGACTCCTGCACCTCGACGAGTCCGACGCCCTCCGGGAACTACAAGGCGTCGTCTTCCTCAACCCGACCACCCAAGGCTGGGAAACCGACGACGAATACCTCTCCGGAAACGTCCGGGAGAAACTCCGGGCCGCCGAGGCCGCCGCGGCGAACGATCCCCGCTTCCATCCCAACGTTGAGGCCCTGCGCTCCGTCCAGCCGGAGGATTTGACCCCGGCGGAGATTGATGCCCGCCTGGGCAGCGCCTGGATTCCGGTCGCGGATCTTGCCGCCTTTGCCGAAGCGCTGCTGGGCGAACAGGGCGTCGAGGTCACCCACGCTGATCTCATCGGCAGTTGGGCGGTGAAAGGTTCATGGAACGTCCGGATCTCCGTCGCGAACACCACCGAATGGGGCACCGACCGCCGTTCCGCCCTCGAACTCCTCGAAGACGCGCTCAACCTGCGCACGCCCACCGTCTATGACCACGATCCGGTAGCCGACCGCATGGTCGTCAACGGCCCGGCCACCGAGGCCGCCCGGGATCGGCAGCAGAAGATGAAGGACCGGTTCCAGTCCTGGCTGTGGGAGGACAATACCCGTCGGGAACGCCTCTGCCGGCTCTACAACGACCGCTTCAATGCCATCCGGCTTCGCACCTTCAACGGCGATCACTTGCACCTTCCCGGCGCCAGCCAAGCCGTCGTGCTGCGTCCGCACCAGAAGGCCGCCGTCTGGCGCATCCTCCAGACTCCCAACACGCTCCTCGCCCACGTGGTCGGAGCTGGGAAGACCTACACGATGGTGGCCGCCGCCATGGAACTGAAGCGGCTCGGGCTCGCCCGCAAACCGCTCTTCGTGGTGCCCAACCACATGCTGGAACAGTTCTCCTCCGAACTCCTCACGCTCTACCCGGCAGCCAACATCCTCGTCGCCTCCAAGGAAGACTTCGAGAGGGAGCGCCGCCAGACCTTCATGAGCCGCATCGCCACCGGCAACTGGGACGCCGTCATCGTCACCCACTCCGGATTCGAGCGAATCCCGCTCTCCCAAGCTACGCCGGAAGCCTTCTTCACTGAACAGATCGACGCTCTCGAAAACGCCATCACCGAACAGCAACGTGAAGATCGGGGTTCCCGGATCGTGAAGGATCTGGAGAAGGCGAAGAAGCGGCTGGAGACGAAGCTCAAGGAACTCCTCGCTGAGGGACGCAAGGACGACGGCCTGACCTTCGAGCAGTTGGGTGTGGATCGCCTGTTCGTGGACGAGGCGCATCACTTCAAGAACCTGATCTACGTCTCCAAGATGACCCGCATCGCCGGTCTGCCCCAGACCGCCTCCCAGCGCGCTCTCGATATGTTCCTCAAGGTCCGCCACCTCCAGCAGGCCCATGGCGGCGGGGTGGTCTTCGCCACCGGCACACCCATCGCCAACAGCGTGGCCGAGATGTTCACCATGCAGCGCTACCTCCAGCTCACGGCGCTGCGGGACCTGAAGATCGACCACTTCGACGCCTGGGCGGGCACCTTTGGGGAACCCGTCACCGCGATGGAACTGTCGCCCGATGGCTCCGGCTACCGTCTCAACACGCGCTTCGCACGCTTCATCAACGTCCCGGAACTCATGGCCCAGTTCCGACAGGTGGCCGACATTCGCACTGCCGCCATGCTCCAGCTGCCCGTGCCCGCCCTACGGGGCGGCAAGCCCACCGTCATCAGCGCCCCGTGCTCGCCTGAACTGAAACGGATCGTGGAAGGCCTCGTCCAGCGCGCCGACCGGCTTCGCATCGGCCAGGTGAAACCCAACGAGGACAACATGCTGCTGGTGACCAGCGACGGACGGAAGGCCGCCCTCGATCTCCGCCTCATCGATCCCCTTCTTCCCGACCTGCCGGACTCCAAGGTCAACCGGGCCGTCGCCGAGGTGGAACGGATCTGGCGCGAGACCACCGAGCAACGCTCCGTCCAGCTCGTCTTCTGTGACCTGTCTATCCCGGGTCCGTGCTTCTCGGTGTACACCGACATGCGCGACAAGCTCGTCGTCCGGGGAATCCCGCCCGGGGAAATCGCCTTCATCCAGGACTTCGATTCCGACGCCGCCAAGGCCGCCCTGTTCCGGGACGTACGCAATGGCCGGGTCCGCATCCTCTTCGGCAGCACGGCCAAGATGGGTTCGGGCACCAACGTCCAACGCCGCCTGATTGCGCTCCATCACCTCGACGCCCCATGGCGTCCGGCCGACGTCGAGCAGCGCGAGGGCCGGATCCTCCGGCAGGGCAACCAGAACCCCGAGGTTCAGATTTACCGCTACGTCACCGCCGAGAGCTTCGACGCCTACATGTGGCAGTGCCTGGAGACCAAGGCGAAGTTCATCGCCCAGGTGATGTCGGGTGATACCTCCCTCCGCCGCCTGGAGGACGTGGACGGCGCGGCCCTGACCTACGCCGAGGTGAAGGCCATCGCCTCCGGCAATCCGCTCGTCATCGAGAAGGCCAACGTCGACGCCGAACTGGCGCGACTCACGCGCCTGTGCACCCAGCACCGGGAGGCGGGTTACCGGATGCGCAGCCAGATCCGGACGCTGGGCGAGGAAATCCCGCGCCTCGAACGCAGGATCGCCGCCCTGGAGGCCGACCTCGTCCGCCGTCAGGAAACACGCGGCGATCGCTTCTCGATCACTTTGGGCAACCAGACCCTGACCGACCGGGGCATTGCCGGGGAAATGCTCCTGCGGGTGGGTGAACGTTCCAAGGGACTCACCGGCGAGCGGCGCCTCGGTTCCTTTGCGGGCTTTGATCTCTTCCTGTCGCCCCTCAGCTCGGGGGAGGTTGAACTGGTGCTCCGAGGGACGGGCACGCATTCCGCCCGGCTTCAGGCAACGGCTCACGGCACGACCCGGGCCTTGGAGCACGTCGTCAACAGCCTCGAAGACACGCACGGACAGTTTGTGGAAAACCTCGGAACCCTCTGGCGCCGTCTCGCCGACCTGCGGGTGCAGGCCGAGGTCCCGTTCGAGCATGCGGGGCGACTCGCCGAACTCGCGGCAAGGCAGCAGGAACTGGTGCATATTCTCGATCTGACTCGACAACTCAGTCCTTCGACTGAATCGCACCCTGATACGGCTCAAACAGTAGATATAGACGGGTAATCAATTAGACTGCCTGCGCATCAGGCTGGTGACTGCGTGCCTTCCTTTATCCCAGGTGTCCATTAAGGCGGGTAACTCGCCTACGATCGGCATCCAGTTGGTGGTGATGGGCTTGGCTTCAGAATTACCTCCGTCCTTGAAGAAGACTAAGTGCTCCAATGCTCGAATCATACTGCGTAACAAACTAGGCAGGCACCACGCAGCAAGGGACTGGTTTTTGAATGCGGTCATCCCTCTCACTGTGCAATGGATGGCTTGGGACAGCATTGGGTACTGATCGTCAGACTCTTCCTTGAGGCCGGCAGCTTCGACAGTCTCAGAGAATTTCCACTTACGCTCCTTAACTCCATCAAGGTCGTCCTTCAGTTTTTGAAGAACGCTAATTTGATCTTGTAGGTCAGATTGGTATGATGAAGCTCCTGACTTCACAAGTTTATCGATTTCTCGAACGATCTCTGCCTGTTCGCTGAGATATTGTTGAGGCACATAATCGCCAACCTTAACGGCAGCCTCCATTTTGACGCTAGCTTCAAAGGCAACTCGAGTAAGTGCCGGAATGTTAAACAACCGTCGGGCTTGAACGAGGTAACATACGTCCGATCCGATGTCGTTAATCACCTGAGCTTGGCCGCGGAGATACCAGCTACGAATAATGGCAGGATTGTCGCTGATGCCCGCTATCCCCAGGGTGAGGAGTTTGTTGGCTTTGCGTAAACCATTTGCGAGCTGATCAAGGACCGGATTGATTTCGTCTGGATCATTCATTCCGGCTCAAGAAGTTGACCGTTGATTGCAGCATTTCAAGCATTGACGCCACTGCTCCTCAAACTGCCCCAAGGCCAGCCGATCATGGGTCGAGGGGAGCTGGGGACGGACCCGTTCGGCCGTGTGAGCAATGCGTTCCTCATTCTCCATCAGGATCGCCAGCGCAGCGCGGACAATCACGCTTAACGGCACCTTGCACCCGCTGGCGTTTTGGAGCCGTAGGAGGAAGGCGTTCAGCTCGGCATCCTCGGTCCGGGTGAGGACGAAGCGTTTGGTGATGGTGGGCTCGGCCACCGGTTCCGGCTTCGGCGCCGCCGGGGTCAGGGTCAGGCGCGGGGCCGGAGTGTCTGGCGACCGGCGGACCGGATCGGTCACTTGGCGGACCAGGTCGGCGCGGATTGGATCGTAGGGGAGTTCGGTTCGCGGATTCCTAGGCATGGGCCACCTCCCCGGTCGATCCGATTGCCTCGCGGCGGCTGTTCAAGCGTTCCTCGAACTCTTTGGCCAAGGCCCGGTATTCGTCGGCCACCGGATGGTCGCCCTGGTGCTGCATGAGTGTCGTGCCGGCCTTCTGCGCCTCCTGCACCGCCACGCTACGGCTGATCTCCGTGGCGAACTTCAGGGACTGGCCGTCGGCATCGACGCAGGTCCGTTCCACGTAGGCGACCAGTTCCCGGGCGAGCCTGGTCTTCGGCCGGGGCACGGCGCACAGGATCACCCCCAGCAACTCCAGTTGGGCGTTGGCATGGCGTTGGGCGGCGGCAATGTCCGACAACGCCTCGGCCAGCGCACTGACGGCCAGATGGTCCGGCATGGCACTGAGGACGGCGTAGTCGGCGACCTTGAGCGCTGGGATGGTGGTCTTGGTCTTCTGCGGCGGGGTATCGAGGAAGATGTAGTCGTAACGCCCGCGCAACCGGTTCATCGGCTCGATGAGCAGGTCCTGGTGGATCAGCCACGGGTTTTGCGCCAGGAAGGTGTCGAGCTCGGCCAGCTTCCGAGAGCTGGGCACCAGGTGGATGTTCGGCGGCAACGGCACCTCGGGTTCCTCGTTGGTGATGATGGTGTCCTCGGCGTTCTCCGCCCCGGTGAGCAGCTCGAAGCTGCTGATCCACCCCTCGGTCGGCGCCCGCAGGGCCTTGGTCGCCCCCGAGGTCATGTCGAGGTCGATGATCAGGGACTTCCGGCCGCGCTCGGCCAGCGCCCCGGCGATTTGGATTGTGTTGGTGGTTTTGCCGACGCCGCCCTTCTGGTTGCCGACGGCGATGACGGTGGTGTTTCGGATTCGTTCGTTCATGGGTCTCCTTTCAAAACAGGTTGAGATGGCCACTTGGCCAACGGGCGGGTGCCGCGCCGTCGGGCCAGCGGGCCATGGTGGACTTTCCCACAGTCCGCGCTTTCCACACCAGAGGCCGGCCTCGTCTGTTTGAAACGGGAACAGGAGTGGGTGCGCTGGCCAAACCGCTCTTTGGCCAAAGGGGACAAGCCCGGTGCAATGGCCAACGGGCAAACCGGCCTCTTGGCCAACGGGCGACGTTTCACTGCAGTTCGTCCCTTGTGCTAACCGGCCGTTCCGGGGGATGCATCCGACCCAGGAGGATTCCTATGACCACCGGCTACAAGACCGTCACCCCCATGCAACTCGGCAACCTGCTGCACGCCCTCAAGACCGGTGCCATCCCGTGGTCGGGGGCCCGGGTCTGGTTCGCCTGCCTGGAGATGGTCGCCATCCGGGAGGCCGCCCGACGCTGTGCTCCGGCCCGACGAAACCGCTGTGTTCCGCCCCCGGACTTCACCCTCGACGAGATCGTCGCCCGCGCTGGTCTGGCGCCTCGGGTTGCGCGCCGCACCGTGGGACGCCTGCAACGACTCGGGCTGCTGACCCTATCCAAGACGGAGACTCTGTTCCCGTCCGAGCCTCTCCCCGAGGCCTCCACGCTGATCGAGGAGATCTCCGGAGGACGAAGTCTCCGACGGCCGATCCCGATTCCGCGTCGTCTGGCGCGGTATCTTGCTTCCAGTCCGGATGCCACCGCCGGGCACGTCATGCTGGGCTACGTGCTCCGGGGCCTCAGTCTGGAACGGAGAAGCGGGGAGATCCGGTCGGCCGGGACGGTCAAGGCCGGATGGCTGGCCGACACCCTCGGCCTCGGTCTCCGGACGGTGAAGGCTGCCCAAGCCCGGCTTCGCGCCGTGGGCTGGATCGCCAAGGACACGGGCTCCAGACAGTGGAAACTCAACCGGGACGGTGCCTGGTTCCGGATCAACCCCGACTGGCAGTACCCCGGCCAAAGCATCGGAACGGCACCCCTCCCAGCCGAAACCGGCACTCCGGCGGCACTCCTAAAGAAAGACCGGGAAACTCCTTCGGAATCTAAAAACCAGAGAACTCACCCTGGTGTTTGGGTTCTGGGAAGCGGGAGAAGAACCGCAGATGGCCAAGGGCTCGGCAACGCCGCCGTGCTACCCCGCGACCCAAGCGCCGAACCTGAACCCACACGGCACAGACATCCGACGAAATCCGTCAAACCGGTGGCTCCCGCAGCTCCGCGCCTCAGCGACATCCGTCCGGAGGATCTGCACTCCCCAGAGCGTCTCCAGGCCCTCCGCCGACAGGCGCATGCCTGCGGTTGGATCCGAGACTGCGAGGCCGACACGCTGAACTTCTTTGCCGCCGCCGTCCGAGCCCGGTCCACCGAGGCCCGGGACCCCGTGCGGGTGTTCGTCTCGTTGGTCCGGGGACGTCGATGGGGCTTCGTCACTCAAGCGCAGGAGCACGAAGCTCGCCGGATGCTCCAGCCGCGCGAAGCGGCTCGCGGCGGCTCCCTGGTCGAGCCCAACCGCGCGGCTGAAATCGTGGCCGGACTCTTGTCTGCGCTGAACTCGCGATGGGGCCATCCGCCCATAACCCCCAACCAGCCACGCATTACCCATGCCCGAACCTCTACCGTGGAGAACCCGCAGGGCGCATTCTAGGACCGTGAAAAGAGGCCCGCACGGAAGGAGCCGGGTGAGCCTGAAGCGGAGAGCGCTGGAGGAAACCATGAGTGACCATTCAAAGATCGAGTGGACGGATGCGACGTGGAACCCCGTGCGGGGCTGCACCAAGATCAGTCCCGGCTGTGCCCACTGCTACGCGGAGACGTTCGCCGAACGGTTCCGGGGCGTGGCGGGGAGTCCCTTTGAACAGGGCTTCGACCTCCGGTTGGTGCCCGAGAAGCTCGGCGAGCCATTCCGGTTCGCTCAGCCCAAGCGCATCTTCGTGAACTCCATGAGCGACCTGTTCCACGTCGGCGTCTCCGACGACTACATCGAGCGGGTGGCCCGGGTGATGGCGGCCAGTCCGTGGCACACCTACCAGGTCCTCACCAAGCGGTCCGAGCGCCTGCGGGATCTGCTCCGGGGGCGACTCCGGTTCGCCGCGGAGCTGGAGCACATCTGGTGGGGCGTCAGCGTCGATGACCGCCGCTTTGGACTGCCGCGGGTGGAGCATCTCCGGGAGTCCGGCGCCGCCATCCCGTTCCTTTCGGTGGAGCCCTTGCTGGAGGATCTTGGTCCCGTGGAGTTCGGTGGACTGGCGTGGGTGATCGTCGGCGGGGAGAGCGGTCCCGGCGCCCGCCCAATGCCGGCCGAGTGGGTCCGCCCGCTTCGAAATCACTGCGTTCAGCGCGGAGTGCCGTTCTTCTTCAAGCAATGGGGTGGCGTCCGCAAGCACACGACCGGTCGCGTGCTCGACGGGGTTACTTGGGATCAATTCCCCGTCCGCCAGCCCGCCCCAGTGCCTCCCTTGGTCGAACGCCGGACCGTGGCTTTGAAGCATTCCTTGCCGCCAAGTGAAGGCGAGTTACCGGGGCACGGATTCAATCCAGCGTCATGATCCTATCGCCAACTTCATATGAGCAGCGACATCAAGCCGGTTCGTCTCAGTCAACTGCCAGAACTCATCGAAGAATTCTTCGCGCGGGGTTACCGGGAGCACCGTCTCGGCCTCGGTGGAACATGGATGGGTTCGGATCTTTCTTGGCTGCGGCCGGATCGGTCTATTGACCGGGAAACTTTTGGCAACGTCTTCAGTTTTCGGAGCCCGGCGGGCGACCAACTTCCGCCCCCGGAATGGTCCAAAACCGACCCCATCGTAGCGCAACGCATCACGTTCTCGGGTAATCCGCTGGTATCACGCCTTTGGGGTCTCTCTTCGCCCGACCGGCGATTGTCCTTGGTTGGGATGCGAAGCCGGGCCACGAAACAGGCAGTTAAGTTTCTCCAAAAGGTCGCGCTTCTCGAATCCGAATCCGACCTGCCGATTCTGGGTCGTGGCTGCCATTGCGCGGTATTCCATTCTGGAGCGGCTCCGGACCAGACCCCGCGTCTGGAAACCAGCGTTCTGTTTGCCCAGCAGTATCGGCTGCCCAGCGGCAAAGAGGTGCATTTCCCTCTCGTGCTGGCACCCGGTGCCGTGAGCGAACTGATTGGGCGTTGGGAGTGGCGCAGACTTAGCGAAAATCTTGGGACCTTTGGGCTGACCGAGCGCACCCAAATCCCTGAGAACCTCTTTTCAACCCCAACTCTGAGGGATCTTGGACGGAACGACGAAACTCACCCCGATAGGCGCCTTGCGGGTTCGGAGCTGTTCGCGGCTTGGCGGAATCAAGCTGCGATCAAGGGCTTTGATGAGGAACGGGTGGAAGCCATGTTCGCGGCCGGTCAACTCCTGGGTAAGGTGGTCCGCTGGGATCGGAACGGTCTGGACCCGGAGGGACTCAATGCAGTCTACGATGCGGTCGCCCGGACGGGTTCCAAGCTCTCCACTCCAACTGCAACGATAGAGAATGATCGCAGTCATGGCTCGTCTCTCTGATTACAGGCCACCACCAGCCATCCCGATTACTCCAGCGCATGTGCCTACCGTAGCGCGACTGGCAGGCGCATCGTAGATCTGCGAAGGCAAGCCAGCGCGTGCCGCCACTGGATGACCGGGGAAAGCGGTGAAGCAAACCGTCAGCAACTCCGGATGGGAGGACGACTGGCACCGAGAGTGCCCGAGGAGCAAACGGATGAAACTGCTGACGGTGACGCCCCTGGGGCGAAACCGGGACAAATCGCGCCTGTGGATCGAGACCCGCCGACTCGAAGCCTTGGGCTTTCCGCCCGGCACCCCGTTCACGGTGGAGGCACGAAGCGAAGAACTGATCCTGCGCCCGTCGATCCTCGCTGAGAACCACGTCTCCAGTCGCCGGACCGCCACTGGCCTGCGTCCCATCATCGACGTCGCCAACCAAGCCTACCTCGGGCCACTGGGCGAATTCCCGGAGCTGAAGGTCACCGGTTGGCATCAGCGCCTCTCGGTCACCCCGACCCGACGCGCGGCAGCCATCCTGCGGAGTCGTCACCTGACGCCCCCCTTCCGGGTGCTGGAGATCTTCGCCGGAGGCGGCACGCTGACCGCCGCCGTCGCCGGGGACGATGCCTACACCGTCGCGGCTGGAATCGAGATTGACCCGAGGTTTGCAGACATCTGGCAGGCCGCACATCCTGAAGCGGCGCTCATCCAGGCCGACATCCGGGCGGTCGAGACGTCGGATCTCCCCGAGTTCGATGTTTTGATCGGAGGCATTCCCTGCACCAGTCACTCCACCCTCGGGCGCGCCAAGAAGGGCCTCGCTGGAAAGCCAGAACTGGGTGACACCGGTGACCTCTTCCTTCCGGTGATCGGCATTGTCCGCGAACGCATGCCAGCCGCGATTCTGTTCGAGAACGTCCCGTCCTTCGGAACCAGCCTGGCCGGACAGCTCCTCTCCATCCACCTCGAACGCCTCGGCTACCACGTCTTCACAACAGTCTTGAAGCCGAACCAAGAATGGAACGAAATCGAGGACCGCCAACGCTGGCTTCTCGTTGGCACTTTGGACCGCCCGCTTGAACTCCGCGTCCCCGGCATGGCCTGCCAGACACCTATCTCCGCGTTCCTTGATCCACCTGATCCAGTTCGCGACGCAACGGACGCACGGCGCATTGAGCGCACCATTGAGGGGTTGCGTGCCCACCAGGCCCGACATGCTGCACTTGGGCACGGGTTTGGCTTCACTGTGCTGGACGGCTCCGAGACACGGCTACCCGTGATCCCAAAGAGCTATCACAAGATCAACACAGGCCCGTTCGTTCTGACGCCATATGGACCCCGACTGCTGCGCCTACCGGAATTGGAACGGATTCGCGGCCATCGTTTGAGAACCGATGACTATGCAACAGGGGTGGAGATTCTGGGCCAAGGGGTTCAAACCAAAGTCTTCAAAGCCGTTTTTGCCGTGCTCCGGCAGTAGATCTTCCGTGTAGACATCAGATACTCAGCGGGGTTTAACACGTTCCATAATCTGGTCAAAATTCGATGCCACAAGGTCAATTGCATGTGAAATGGACATCGACCAACTCTCCGCGAGGGCTCCATAGACGATTGCGACGTTTGGTGGCTTTGAAGCCTTGCCAGCTACTTTAGCAAACGGTCCATCACTCTCGACCAGAACCCGGTCTCTGGGTGAATGCTGAAGAACCCTTTGACCACCTGCCGTCAGAAGCATGGCAGGATTGATCGAAACAAAATGTCCTCCTTCGAAAACAGCATGAAGATCCTTCTCTGATCCGGTGAACCAGTGAAACACAGCGCCCATTACGTTGTGCCGTTCGAGCGCCTCCAGAACAGCTTGCTCAGCTCCGCGACTATGCAACGTTATGAATCGGGGGCGATTTCGGATGACTTGGAGAACTTCGTTAAAAACGCGTTCTTGGATATTCTTTGACGCAATTCCATGCTTAGAGAAATCCAAGCCGATTTCACCAATATAGTCTGCTTGAGGCGCAAGCCTCCTGAACGCAACCAGTTCGCGGATGCCTTCACTTGCAGATAGTGGGTGCATACCAAGAGCCGCTGACACCAGCGGGTGTCGACGCAACCTGTCTGTGGCAACTGTAAAGTGAGACGGAAGATTGGTGACGGCCACCACGCGGAGCCTGCTCTTCTCGCATTCCCGAACGACGTCTTCAGGTGATGGGAATTGGTCAATATGACAATGCGTATCAATCAGCATGCCCGGACCTCGTTCTTTAAATAGGGTGAACCCTTCGCGCGCAGCCAGGTGAGCACTTCGGTGCGCATCCGCTTCACCAGATTTACATACGAAGAAAGCTGGTCCAATGGCAGCGTTCCATTCCCTAGTAGACCGGCCGCGATTTCCCTGTCAGAGTGTTTCCTTCGGAGAAAAGCAATTAGGGCTAAGAGGTCCGCTTTTGCATCACCGTGAAGGTTGTCGATTGACTCGACCGGGATTCCATAGACTTCGCGGTCCATTCCGCCTTTGTGAAGTGACGCACGGCGAAAAAGGCACGGAATGCAAATGCCGCATCCAAGTGGACCTTTCCTGTTTATCCAGTGTCCGCGTCGATTCGCCTTTGCACATGAACGGGTCAACGCGCTTGCCTTGGTCAAAAGCTGCAGATCTCGGCACTCGTCCACCATCTCGCCCTTCGTTTTCAGTTCGTAGGGGTTGTGAACGGGATTCAAGATACCGACCTTCGAGAGGATCTTGTTGAGGTTAGCTACAAAGTGAGGATGAACCGTCCTCGTGCTGCAAGATCCGCGTCGCGCGGGAGTGAGGGGAAAATTCAGTGCGATGGGACCATTCTCGGGAATAATCACCGGAGAGCCTTCCCCGAGAGTCTCAGCAAAGTAACAACCAAGGGCAATGAAGAGGAGGGAGCGACTGCGGAAGTTGGTGTCAGCACCGCCGGACGACAGCCCAACTTGGGTCTGGGCTAGTTCAAAACGGCCCGGAAATCTCGGACGGCAGAGATCTTGCAATGCGCGCTGATCGGCACCCGGACCGGAGACATGACGGTCGTAGTGCCCTACTAAAAGCAATTGCTCGCCCGGATTCAAGGTGAGCCAATCAACTGCGCCGATGAGCGAATCCAATCCTCCAGAGAACAAGCAGACAGCCTTTCCCTTTGGTCGCTTAAATGGGACGCGGCGTTTTCTTGTTTTCTTTTGAATCAGGCGCTTTTCCCCGAGCCGGAAGGAGATCTCCCAGCGGTCGCCGGTTAGGAATCCAATACAATTAGAAAGCTCGTCAGCGACACTGGCCCACGTCTTGACGTGCTCCACTGGAATTTCGATGGCCATGTGTCGCGTCCATTTATCGTCCTCCGCATTCCGCGCAAATGCTTTGTCAGCCGCGTAAATGCAGGCCGCAATGCAGAGGAAATCCTGCGCCAGATCCGGGACCGCGCGCGAAACCTTGAGCAATGAAGCTCCGTCCACGTCGAGGTCAACATTCGTGGTCTGTCCTGCGAAATGCAGTGAGAGTTTGGCGGTCTCCTTTTTTGTGTCCACCTGCGGCGCAATCGAAATGGTAATCTCTCTTCTCATGGCTGTGCCTCACCAAAAATCTCAATCGTGTGCGCAACTATTTCGTCCACGATCGAGGCACCAGCCGTGCCGGTCCAATCGACAGACGAAAGCGGGCGTAATGATTCAAGGTTCGAGATCTTGGCATCGATGAATTCACGGATCTGTCCTACCATGCTTTCGGCCTTATCAGGACCGTGGGTCTCGATTACACCTTGCGCACCCACGGTCGTGAACACTTGGAAGATGTAGTGGCCGAAAAATTCGTGAAGCGCGGCTTCGATATTCTGTGCGACCGCCGTCACAGACTGTTCAAGTCCATCAAGCCCTTTCACACCTTCTGACCAAGCGAGCACGAGCGCCATCACTGCATCACGCAGCGCGGTTTGCTCGATTAAGCTCGATGGACCGCCAAGAAGGTCAGCGAGTGCCAGCGCGATCTCGTCGGGCGTTTTGCCGGAAAGGTCGGTCAATCCACGCTCGGCCAGCGCTTCGCGGAACCCCTTTGTCCCGACATCCGACAGGAAGCCACCGATGCCGCGCGCGACCGTTCTAGCAGACCCTCCGATCTGGCGCGTTCCGCCGCGACCGCCGCCTCCACCCCCACCACCACCTCCGCTTCCTCCTTTCCTGGCCGTTCCTGGTCCGACGCCGCTGCCGTCGCGCTGACCAGAGAGCGGTGTACCGAATCCTAACTGAGGGGCTCGCGCCATCTGATCCACGAAGCTGCTGACAATGGATGCAGCCTTTTGGGGAGTGACGTGACCTTCACCTCCGACTCGGGTGGTTTCGCTCTTCGCTGGTCCCCAATTTGGCGAGCCGGAGTAGTTGGTTGAAGTGCCCATGGACTACTTTCCTTTCGGTTTGAGCGCCTTGCCGAACCGCGTCTTATCGTCCGTGTATTCCTGCACAATTCCCCGGCAGACTTCACCCAGGGCGTTCTGTTTGCCCGCGAGGCTTTGGATATCAATGGCCAAAGCTGGCGAAAGGTCCCCTTTGGGAATTCTGGCGAGAAGCGCCCGAAAATCCCCCGCTATACTTGCGTCGATAGTGGCGATCTCAGTAAGTGCGCGGAAAGGCTTCACTTCGCCTGGGGTGCGTTGAGCCTGAAGGATAAGTTGCTGCGCAAGTATTGTTCGATCCTGCGGACTCATTGTTCGAATCGCGGCGAGCCCTGTTTTCTGACCCATTTCGCTGAGCACCTGTTTCAGGATCGTGCGAACCATGGGCGGAACCATTGTCATACCACTCATAGTTGATCCCAGTCGATCCCGCGTTACCCACATGTAGTCACGCAAATCCACGTCCGCCAACGCCGGTGCCAGCTGGAGCCAGCGATTCATCGGCGTCCATTCTGCCACACTTTCCTTTGTGATCGAGGTGCTACCCACCGTCTTGCCGTCAGGTTTCGGTTCCAAGTCAGCGAGGATTCCGACTAAGCCCGTGTTTCCTTCCATGCCTGCGAACAGCTTATCGAAAAGCTTCGGTGCGGCGTATTCCAAAAGCATCAGCTTCACCAGAACCTCGTCCTTCACCTCATCGAGTTTGGCGACATCCGCGAGCTTGCGTCGCAAGAAGAACGCGTTCAGGAATCGCTTTACCTGTCGCGGATTGCCTTGGAGCACGTCCGTGATCTGTGAGGCAATTCCCGCTCCGATACTTAACGCTTCGGAAAGGTTCGGTGGAAGGGTCGTGCCCTTCAGGAATTCCAACGCGTGTGTCTGACCAAAAGCACGGTAGCGATCTTCGGCGCGCTGCTTTCGTGCCTCTTCGCAAACCCGGCCGTAGCTATCGGATGTCAGGTGGCGTTTGCAAAACAGAAGCGTGAGATACGTCTCGATTTCCGATGGTGAAAGGCGCGGAAGCCGATACGGGATCTGTATGAGCTTCTCCAAATAATCATCCACCAGTCGCTCGCTTGGATCGGCCTGCCCATCGGCCAGTGTGGATGCCTTCAAGGCATCGCGATAACGCCAGGCCACCGCTTGCCGGATGATCCGCCGATCTGCGCCGATCACGAAAGCCGTGTTCGGCACGTTGAGAAACAGTTTGATGGCCTCTAGGTTCTCGATTATCCGCTCCGGCGAGCAGCGGTCCAAATCATCAATCAGGACGACCAGTGTCTTAATGTCGCTTTGGGCGAGCATCTTTGCGAAGTCGTCGCGAAACTGGCGGATGTCGGAAAGCGCTTCATCTTGGGCTGTCTCATCGCCCTTTTCAATGGCCTCTTTCGCAGCATCGGATGCAGAATTCTTGGCACCGGACAGAGCACCGCCAAGCAAGGCCGGCATCAACGCCAACCCGGCTCCACCCGTTGCCGCTGCCACACCACCAGCGAAGGCTCCCGTGAAAAGCATCCGCAGCCCTCGCATGCAATCCACGCGCTTGAGCAGCTTTCCGGCGCGTTCCTTGAGCTTCGGACCAAATCTCTTGTGATCGCGTAACGCGGTCAGGATCGAACTCAGCAGCGCGGCCTTCGCGTCATCGTAACCCTCGAAAAGCCAACCGTTGAAATACAACACTGCCACTCCCTTGTAGGGGGCAGCTTCCGCGTTCTCACCCTCGGTTTCTCTCTCAAAGTCATTCCTGAGCATCTGCATGATGCTTGATTTCCCGCCGCCCCAATCGCCATAGACGCCGATGGTCGCGGGCAACACCGACGGGTCCATTATGAGTTCGCGAATCAGATCGGCGTGGACCCGAAAGCCGAAGAGATCATCCGCTGTTTCATTGTCTGACCACATGTGATGTTTCCTTTCTCTGCGTCTCGCGGGATGGGATTTGCAATCGAGTCAAGACGTTGATCGTCACGTCATCCAACTACTCCTTCTCAAATCCATGGCTGGTGAACTTAAGCGTCCGGCAATTCTCGCCGACGGTTCGAACCGTTCCATCCGGAACCCCTGAGGGCACGCTGGCCTGAATTTCGACCGTCACTTTCACAACTGCTCCAGGTAGGCTGGCAAGGTGTTGGATGACCTCTTTAGCGAGCGCATCGACGTCGCGACTGATTCGGGCGGGATCAACCTGCACGTTTCCGAAGAAGTGGTTGAGCTTCTCGGCAGAAGGAGCGGATGGCGGCGGCACCGCAGCTCCTGGCTTTGCAGGCGATGTGGGCGGCGCTGCACCTCCGGGAAGGGGCGACACAGGCGCAACTGGCCCTGGCTTGGCCGCTTCTTCCTGCGCCAGTTGAGTTGCGGCACGCTCGGGCTTCACCAGTAGGCCGGGGGCCTCAGCGGAAACGGCGACGACGCGAGCGACCCGCAATCCGAGGTAGCGTCCAGCCTTCTCGTCGTGGCCCTCCGCGAACGCGAAGGTGTCGGTTTGCCAAGTGGTCGAATTGATTCCCTCGCGGATGGCGTTGACCAGAACCTCCGGATCACGCGGCCGCTGGAGATAGAGGTAACTGGCGAAATCTTCGACCAACTGCTTCACGCCGACGTGATCGCCGCGCCACAGGGGAATCCTGTCGAGTTCCAGCCGTAGGGAGGTCGGGTGGAAGAGCGTGATCAATTGGCCGTCGTTTTTGAGCTTCTTCGACGCCCTCACCGCGAGAGGGTCATTGCCGCTGACCCGCGAGGTCTGCCATTCGATAGTTCCTTGGTCCTTGCCCTGCATCGGAGCCAGCAGCCATTGGAAGGTTTCGAAGGTGCGGCCCTGGGTTGTTTTGTCCCAAGTTCCTCTTTGGGCAATCGCCTGTCGGGTCTGGAAGGGATCGAGATTGAGTTGGGTTGCCTCGTCGCAGATGGTCTTCCACGCGATGAAGTAACGGGCCGCCGCCTCCAATTCATCAAGACGGCTTCGGTCCGCCGCAAGAAACACGAGGGTGTTGCGATAAAGACGTGGGCTGTTGCCCCGCTTCTCAAGGATCTCGGCGGCGGCCTGAACTGCCAGATTGGTGCCTTCCTTCCCGAAGGGCTTGTCCACGTTCAGCACGACGAGGCGCGCTTCTAATTCATCAGGCACGTCCCCCGAGGCTCCCGGGAACGCGTGAACCTTCGGAAATTCACCGCGATTCCGCAGGTCGTCTTTCACGCGACGCTGAATCTCGTCGGCCACCTTTTCCGGTTCGCGCTTTAGGAGTTCCGCCCGGTCATCCGCGAGTTTCGTGACGGTTGGCTGCGTGGCATACCAGTAGCGAGCGTTGTCCTGGTAGAGATACGTGGCTGCCTGTGCCAGATAGCGCAGCGCATCACCAAAGACGGCAGGAGCCTCCCCAGGCTGAACGCATCCCAGCTTGATTCGGCGATCCTCTTCGCCTCGATTCGCTGCTCCCGGCGTGGGGGCGGAACCGAGGAACAACGTCCGAGCGACCCGAAGACAGGCTTGGTATCGCCCAAGGTTGGGACGGTCGCCGTCGAGCTTTCGCGGTAGCGAACCGAGTCCATCGACATCCCTTTCGATGACCGTTTCCCAGCCGCCCGGGAGATAGCCGGTCAGCTGGGAGACGATGCCGGGGTCATCCAAGGGGATGCTCGCCGGGAGAATGAGCGGGGCTTTGTCATTGTCCGCCCACAGCCGGTGAATGACGGCCGCCATCAGACGCAGCACGCCACGGGTTCGCTGAAACTTCACCAGTCCCGACCAGTCTTGGTAGAGGCGGGCGAACACCTCCGGGTGAATGGGGTAGGCCGCCTTCAGCTTACGCTCGAAATCCGCCTCGCGGCATTCGGATGGGAATTCCTGGTGATGCTGCCGATAAAGGTCGCAGAACGCCTTGGCCGTCGTGTCCCGTGCCGTGAACAACGCATTGTCGGTGATGGGCTGAAACAATCGCCGCCGGACAATCTCGAAACTCTCATCGGCATTCGCCGGACGCCAGGCAGTCGCCACTCGGCTGACGACGTTCCGCAGGGCGGCCAGGGCGGCTCTACCGCGCACGCCACCCACTTCCTCGTCGTGCGCGTCGCTGGTTGGCGAAACTCCGCTTCCGCCGTCGGTTGAAGCGGGCAAGCTGACCACCAGCATCGCCTTCGGAGTTGCCTTCACTTCTTCTGTGAGAGTTTGGGCGAAGGTGAACTGGGTCTCGAAATCACCACCGGGAAGATCCTTGTCGTCGTGCAACTGCCGCGCGTAGGCCACCCATTCGTCCACGAGGATCAAGCACGGTGAGAAACTCCGCAGTAGTTTCCCAAGGGCATCACCGGGGTTCGTAGCCGTCTCGTCCGCCTCCCGCAGCATGGCGAAGCCGTCTTTGCCACCCAACTGCCACGCGAGTTCACCCCAGAGTGTGCGAACGACCGTTCCGTCGTCCTTTTTGTCCGGCTGCCCCGGCTTAACTTTGTTCCCCACCAGCACCACACGCCTCACGTCACAGGCCAGAGCCTGCTTGGCCTCCAGCATGACCGTTTCAAGACCGGTCAAATCCGCCACCGGACGACCGGAAAACAGGTGATAAAGCGCCAGCATCGAGTGGGTCTTGCCGCCACCGAAGTTGGTCTGTAATTCAACCACCGGGTCGCTGCCATCTCCGGCCAGCCGTCGAACGGCCCGCACGAGCAGGTCCTTCAGTCCGACCGTTAGAAATGTGCGACGGTAGAACTCCTGGGGGTCACGATATTCCTCCGAGCCGCGCCCCTGATACACTTCCCACAAATCAGCCGCGAATTCGGCGAGTTGATAGCGGCCCGATGCCACGTCGGGGTGCGGGGTCACCACCTCGCGCCATGGCTTGAGTCCTGCCAGAGGCGCATCCAACCCAAGCGTGGTCTGACTCTTGCGCCGCTCGTGACGAGCCTGTTCGTCAAACTTAAGCCGCAAAAGTTCGGCGGAATGTTTGCCCAATTCATCGGCCTGTTCCCTCGCGCCGACTGCGTTGAGGAGACGCTGCATCGAATCCAGCGCCCGATAGGCGTCGTCGGTCGTGAACGTCTTCTGGTGCGCCCACTTGTTCCTGACCTCCAACAACTCGCTGGTCAGGCTGCGCTCAGCCCGGCCAAGCGTCTTACCGAAGACATCGTTCCAACACTCCCACAGCACCTTGAGGACCGAGCCCGCGTCCCACTCCGGCGCCGATTCTGTCCCTCCGACCTGCATTCCAGGCCCTGTGACTTGCTTGACCGTCGCCCACCAGTTCTTCCCGTGGGCGGACTTCAACTCGCACTCGACGAATTGGGGCAGACCGGCTTTCAAGACGTCCAACGCCTTGCCGATACGCTCGTGGTTGCTTAGTGCCATAATAAAGATTTCTCCGATGGGTTCCGTATGCTTTACGGAAATCTGACGGTGTTCAATTCCGGACACTCCGCCTTCGTTCGGGACGATTGGACATTCATTGATTCATTTGCTGCGAGTTCTGGCCTTGGGGAGTGCCTTGTCAGGTTCCACCATTCGCGCCGGGCGATTGACGAAGACAACGTCACATAAGCCGCTGAGCCCTCTTAAGCCGCGTTGCAATTCGGTTTGCTCCTCCGTTCGAGCGCCGTCATCCCAGATAGCCGCAATCACCTTTTGATACGGGGAGTCGGGGCGGAGATACAGCGTCAGGTCGGCGGCGAGTTCTTCAGTGAGGTCCTTGACGCTTTTCCCGCGATACCAAAACTTCACTTCGACAACGAGTGCCAAACCCAAGATGCAGAGGTCTGCGCGCGGTTGGTAAGTTCCTGTGGGCGGAAGATACCGTTCCTCTTCCAAAGCTGGAATCAGCGGCTTCAAAACCGCATAGAGCATACTCTGAAAGTGGTATTCGTTTTCAATGTGCCATCGGCGTGGCTGTGCGCCTTGCTTTGTAGTTCTGGGTTTATCCTCCCATGTCCACCGCTGGAACGCGGTCGGCACACGATGCAAAACTGTCGCCACATCCGCTACCGTGATGGCGGCAATGTCGAAATCCATTGCCCGACTGACAGCCCAATCAATCGCCGCCACCCGCAATCCGGCCTCGAAGCCGTCGGTTACGCTTGAAGCCTCATTGATTGCTGCCTTCAGAACATCGCTGACGGACCTCTCCGTTGGCACGGTCCAACCCCGCCGGTCCAATGCAGCCGCGAGCCACACAGCTCCGCTGTTGCCGCTGGTGGGTTTGCCTACGGAAAGTCGATGGCCTAGAATATCCAACATGCCTCGTCGCCATCCGCCATCTTGAACCAGATTATTTGCGTCCTGCCACAGTGCAGATGACCAACGCTGGAAACGCTGGCGGCTCTCGTTGGTCAATACGTTCTCAGTTCCAGCAACAACCCCGGCGAAACTAATCGTATCAGCCACCATGCCGCATGGTTCGCCTCCCGTGCCAAAATTGGGCCTTCCGATGGACCACTCCAACTGAGCGGCAAACTCCGCAGCGAAACGGGCTTTTAACGTCTCGATGCCGCACGCGAATCCAAGCACCGCCACGTTTCGTGAATTCCGCGCTGCGCCTTTGGCCTCTGCCGCGCGCGTTGCAGCCTCCTCCAAAAGTGCCATCGAATCGTTGTCCCTGATTAGCCATCCCAAGAATGCAGCCACAAGCGCATTCTGCGTCGCCTCAGTCTCGGCAGTCCTAAGCAACACCTGACGCGCGTCCGTGATGAGGAGGAGACTCTCGGCTTTCACAGAAACCACCTCAGTCGGTTAAGCCGTCCGTGGATCGAGTCCACACTGAAGTGCGGAAGCGCGCCCAACCTTCCGAGGAGGCGCGCGATGAGTTGAGAATACGCGATGGTGACCGGCATCCTCGCCATGTCAAAACTCCGCCACGAGTGCCCGGCAAACGTATAGACCTGCTCTGTCAGATACTTCATGTCGGTAAACGTCGAAGAACGATGCAGGTGCAGCAGCACCGGATACGGCAGCCCATCGGTCGGCTTCTTGACTTCCCGCGCTCCAGTTAGCGAAAGGATCGTGTTGGACTTGTTTAACGTCAGATACGTTCCCCGTGTGGGCGCAAACTCGCCCTTCATCACTCCTGCGCTGTAGGACTTCGCCCCGGCATTATCGCTGTCGAAAAGCACCGTGTCGTGCTCCTGAGCGACATGCAGGAACGCGAAATCAACGTGGTAATCCTTCAAGGTTGCGGCCACCGCCTCCACGGCGTCGGCTTCGGTATCTTTCAGCGGCTTGAACGAATGGAAGACCAGCCGGATTTCATCGCCCTTTTGCCAGTTCATGTCCGCGCGGGCGCGTTCGATGGCGCTGGTTAGCATCTCCACAACGGCGATCCCGTATTCCTCAAACGGCACGGCATTCGACATGTTTCCGAGCAGATAGCGCCCCTCGCTCGTGAACAAGGTCGTGATGCCGACCATGCGCTGCCGCGCCCCGAGACGTGAGTCGCTAATGGATGTGCTCCCCAGCCCGACGACCAATTCATGGGCCATCGGATTGTTCACCTTTAAGTGCCAGGGCGTGCCGCCGAGCTTGGCGTAGCTCGCCAGTGCGATGTTGCTCAGGATGAAGTCCAAACCCGCCCCGTTCCGACGCATCGTGTCCGTCAGAAACTCCTGTGTCGGGATTTGCTGCGAAAGAAAAGCACCTTTGGCAACCAAGTAGGGGTTCGCGTCGCCGCGCAATTCGTGGCTCGATTCGTCCACCTGCACAAACGCCAGGTGCCAGCGTTCCGCTTCCGTGGAGACGGACGCCAATGCCTCCTGCGCCGCTTTGCGGTAAGCCGCCGCTGTCGGTCCGTCCGCCGGGAAGAAGCGCACATCCTTTCCTTGGAGCCGGTAGGTCTTCACCCAACCATTCGGGAAGAAGCATCTCCGCCCAGGTTCATTGTGTCCTTCAAACAGCTTTTGGAGGAATTGCTCAACCTCGCCTTTGCGGCTGCGCTCACACACCACGCAGATTCGCGGCCTCGACGGCGTGAATCCTTGCTGACTGTATGGCCCTAATTCGACGATTCCTCGCGTTGCGCTATCCAACGCCGGTTTGTTGAAAGTCCGATCAAAGACATACAGCGCTTGTGGCGCTTGGCGAACCGCTGGGAATCGCTTCCCCTTCGTATCGAGGTGTGGAAGCACCGTTGCTTCGATTCCGGGCAGAAGGCGCAGCGGCTTTTGCGTCAGGCGATTTTCAATCCGCACCAGTTCGCCAAGCTTCCTCGGCCCTACTTGCGCTGCTGACTGAAAGTCAAAGAGCCGCCGGTCAATTGCCTGGGCTTTAGAGCCGAACGCAGCCGCGAGACAGCGCTTGAACCCTTCGAAATCCGCCTCGACCTCCACGTCCTTCGCTTCCACGGCATTTCTTGCCTCGCGGTAGTCCGCCAGTTGCAGCGTGGTGCCATTGACGGCGGCGACCCGACCAACGAGCCGCGCTCGCGGTTCGATCCGTGCGTCCTTGAATGGTGATTTCTCGGACACATAGAGCCCGACGAGATTGAGACGCTCGGCCAGCCACTCGGAGCAGGGTCGCGCTATCCGCCGGTAGGTGTGGTGATCGAACACCAGGCCGAGGAAGGCTTCCTGCCCCTCGAACTGAAAGACGCGGGCCTCAATAGTGTGTGCCAGACGCACGAACAGCCACGGCGGCACGGTTGCGCCGCCCACCGCTTTCGCGATGAAATCGTGATCCTTCTCTGCGGACAGAACTTTCAATGGCCCAACGTCCACAATCTTCCGGCCTGCCCTTCCGCTAAAGCTGGAGATGAAACTCTCGTCCACGAGTTGTCTCGCGAGGCCTAGGTTCTCTCGCAACCGAATCTTTCGGGTTTCAACTGCGAGTGTGCAGGCAGCGCCGTCCAGTCGAACCGAATAGATCAAATCCTGCTTCTTTCCATCCTCCTCGTTTGTCACGCGCTTAAAGACGTGTGTCCCGGCATGCTTTGTCCGCAAGTCGCGCATCGCATCGCGCGAATCGTAGGGCAGGACGCCTACCGGGATTTCCACGTCAGGCAGGCTGATGGGAAAGATGTTCAGGTGGAGGTGACTCATGATCAAAGTCTTCGTCGATTCATTCGCCGGGATTCCGTTCGAGAAGCTTCGTGACGACAGTTGCCAATTCGTCCTCGTAACCCCGGCTCGCGAACCGCCGCAACGCATCGGCTATGCTCTGGGGCCCACGTAGCTGCCATCCTCCCGCCTCGATAAGCCGGAGGACTCTGGCCTCCTCGCCCGGCTTGATTCGTCCGGCGAAAAGCTCCCACAGAATCTCCGGCTGAGACTCCCCCAAGGCGCCAGCTTCCATCAGCACTTCAATTACTCGACGCTCCACCAGGTTCCTCAAACTGTTGTTGTGGAAAACCTTGAGGCGGCCGGCCAGCTTGCTTCCAGGCGTCAACAGCGCCACGGATACCCCTCCCGAATCGAGGTAGCTTTTGCACTCCACCAAGCGCAGTTCATTTGTCCGCGGCCGGTATGCGATGACGTCAACCTCAGGACGCGGCATGCTCGGGTTGCCTAGAGCCCGCTTTTCTTCCTTGGAAATGGGAACCTTGAACCGAGTCCGGGTCCAAAAGCCTTCGTCTTCCAAGAGGGTCGCGGCGAGGTATTCGAATGACATCATAACGCGGTCAGATGAGTTCTCCCTGGCTCGGCCCCGCCGACTTCTCCTCCTCCGCCAGGCGTTTCAAGTCCGGCCAAGCTAGCACCAGGGCGTTGTAGCCGATGGCGTCTTGCGACCATTTGCGGCGTTCGCAGACAGTGTAGAGACGGTAGCTGAGGTCGCGGGCGATTTCGGCAACCGCGCCTAGTTTCTTCAACAACCCGGCGGCCGTTTGTTCGCCGCTGTCGAGGGAGCGGATGAGATGATGCGTTGCCTCCCAGACGGTGAGACGGTCGTCGTTGGCTGGGTCCCAATCTGCCGGGAGTTCCTCCTTCTTCAGCAGACGCACCTTGCCTCCCTTCGCCGAGAGGATGCCTGCATCTACCATGCCGGACACGCTGGTGTTTTTCGCCGTCGAGAGTGTCTCGGCCTGGCCGTAGGCACCCTCGGTGAATCCGTATTGGTCGAACCACGCCAGCGCCCAGCGCGTGTCCGCGTCAAACTCGCCTTCCTGTTCGGCCAGCACCTCGTCGAGCGACTGATTGATGAGCGCCAGCGCGGTGCGGACACCCATCGGCGAGCCATCCGTTTCGAGCACGCGCCCGTAACGGCTGAACACGGCCATGCCCGGCCCGATGGCGGCCTGGGCAAGGTCCACCGGCGCGATGTTGCCCTTCTGCAAATTGCGCAGCGCCTCGGGCAACTCCCGCTTCAACGCGGCTAGGAAATCGCGACGCGACGCGACGCCTGCGTCCTTCGGGCGCGGACGGCAAACCAGAACAATCGAGGAAGCGAGGGCGTTCGTTCCCAGACCAATGCTTCTCACGCCGCGCTCTGTGCGGAGAGGCCAAGTGCCATCAATCTGGAATCCCTGTTCAATCAGGCTTTGTAGAATTGTTTCCCAGCCTGTCGAGGTTCGAGAAGTCGTCTCCTCCTCGCTCTCGTAAACTTCGTCCGTGTCGTCTTCGGATTGCTTGAAGGCGTAGAACACGGTGAGCGGGAATCCTGGGGCCTGGAGCGCATGAACTTTGCTGAACACCTGCCCAAGTCCGTTCTCGAAAAACTCCTTTGCCTTGCCGGAGTCCCCATCAAATCGGAAAGGCGTGGCAATCAGCTCCTCTTTCTTCGGCACAAGCATGGTTCCGAGCAGATTCGGATGCGTGCCTGAGAGCGCACGTCGAAGCCAAACGTAGAAGAAATCCGAAAGGTCGGCGTAACCGATGTTGTCGTAATAGGGCGGGTCTGTTGAAAACACGAACTGCCCAACGTTCGGCAATTCCGTTGCCGAAAGCTGTCGAACGTGCCCGACGTGCGGCATGGTTGGCAGTCGCTCAAGTGTTTTGGAAATCCCGTCGAGCGAGACGGCAAAGTCTCCCGCTGCGCCAGCGAGTGGATTTACTTCGGCGAAATCCCAGACCATTGGCAGAGCGTGCCGTGCGAACGTCCCCTTCGCTTGGTCACGCGTCTGACTCCAAAGGACAAGGGACGAGTTGTAGTCCGCTACTTTGCTGACGCCGAGGCCGATGTAGTTCGCGACTGCAATTGCGTAGGCGCTTACGTCGTCACCCGGCAGTGCAGCCGATTGAGCGGCAGCCGATACACGGTCTCGAACCTCGTCCACCATACCGCACAGCGTTGTCAGCAAACTCAGTTGGCGAAGGGAGAACAGATGGCGATGCTTCGTCATGCCGTAAATCTGCACGCGGAAGCTCAGGGCTCGTTCCGGCAAGTCCGTGTCCGGCACATCGTGCGGTTCTGCGCTTCGCGCGACGCGCTCGTGCTCCTCACTTGGCGGCAGATAGATTCTTCCGCCGCGACCGTCCGCAACAATCGCCATCAGCCGCGCTCCGAGCCGCCCCGCTTTGCCTTCCGCGCGGACGTATTCGAGCGGCATCGGGCTGCCCGTGAGCAGACACACGCCGCCGTTGCGGCCCACCGTGCTTGCGCGCGGCTCTCCGTTGCCTGTGCGGACTTCAAACCGGTAGGTCATCGTGCTCTGGTCCACCACGGGTTCGACCCACGCCTTCTTGCCCGCCCTGGTGGAGAGCCAGAAGGACCGCACCAGTGGCACATGCGCGCCTTTGGCAGCCGGATTGGGACTCGCCACCGTGCGCGCCCACAGCCACGCAATCACCGTCGCTTCCCCGACGCCGTGTTCCTTGGGCAGCTTCACCTTGGGATAGAGATGGCCGATGCGTTTCTCTGCCTCGTCGCGCATCCATTGGCCGTAGTAGCGAATGTCCTCGGCCAGCCCCGCCGCGCCCTTCCACGAGCCGGACGCGCTCAACTTCTTCCGCGAATCCGGGTTCACCGGCGGCTTGCCCGCGAACCGAGGCGGAATCTCGATGAGCGCCTTGTTGATGAGCACCGGCACGGGGTTCAAATCGCTGGCGTGGGCCTCCAGCCCCAGCCGCTGCGCCTCCAGCGGAATCGAACCGCCGCCGCAGAACGGGTCATACACAGGCGGCGGATTGCCGCCCGTGGACCGAAGAATCTCCGCCCGAGCCTTGTTGAGCGTGCGGTCATCGTTGGAATTCTCCCACTTCACCAACTCGCGGATAATGTCGAACAGCCGCTCCCGCTCCGTCTCGACGAGGATGTCCTCAACCTTTGGCTCCAGGCCCGGAGGCGGGTTGCTGGTCACCGGCATTCCTGCCGCCGCTGCTTTATCGAAGAGTGTCTTTCGCGAATCCCACGCCTTCTTCTGAACCGCAAAGGCCTTCTCCGCCGCCTTCCGCTTCACTGCATCTGCCATCAGTTCCGCAACGCATTCCGACGGGTCATCCACCAGCGATGAAAACAGCACCGCCCGACAGGCCGCTAACGGCCGTCGAGCCCACCACAAGTGCAACGTGGACGGGTGCCCATGGCGAATGGACTTCTCCCTCGCCGCCTCGCGATTGATGTCCTCCAGCGGCAACGCCACTTCGATCAGCTTCTTTTTGTAGGTCATGCGTGAGAAGACATCAGGTATTTGGGAATGACTTGGAAATGCGGTTCACCATCGGCCCCGCGTGTCGGGATACTCAGGCGATAAAGGCTCGGCTCAGGCATCGCAAACGGGACGGCGCCCTGCGGGCGTATGGACCAGCAGACAGCTCTGGACTTGGCAATGGAGCCGCCTTGTGAGGGCCGTTGAGCCACTCGTTCCTCACGTTGCTCGCGGTGGAAGAAAACGCCGTGATTAACCGGGAAGTCCGCGATGGATGGAACAGCGAGCAAGGCAAGCACACGGTCGCGAATGTCGACGTGCAAAGAAATGACATGCGTCATCTGGAGCAGACTCCGAACGACAACCGCGTGGATTTGAGGGGTTGCCTCCAATTCGGCACCGATAAGGTGCAGGATATCGTTGGTGATGTTCGCGAAGGTCGTGATGCCGAGGACGTGAACGGCGGTCGTCTGGGGTGGGTCGGGGAACTTGTGAGCCGCGCTCGACAGGAATCCATCGCCCATTCGGACAAAACTGTTCCCGTCCGACAATCGGGGCCAGTCAGATCGGCGGAACTTCGCCTCAACGAAAATCGGGAAGCCGCTCGCTGCGAGAAACCAGTCCACGTCACCGTTGATACCGGGGAATTGACCGCCCCGCCGCAGTGCCGAGGGAGACTTCCAGCCGGTGAGCCAGAGGAGTTCTTCGACCGCATTTAGGTGCTCCGGTGAGTTGCGAAGGGCGTCTATCGGCGGGCGCCGGTCATCGGCGGCGAGTTGAGCGAGCGCGTCCAACGCCCGCAAGAGCCGGACAGGACAGCCAAGGTTCAGACCGATTCCATCGCAGGCGTTAACGAACGACGGATGGAGCGGGTCTTCCGGAGCGGGTTGGTTCGAGCCTCGTCGAGAATTCGGAACGAAGTAATAGATGCATGACGGGACTCCGTTTGGCAGCCCCGGCTGAGCCGGGAAGGAAAGCTCGCGCAGTTGCGCTTTAACATCGAACGGCAACCCGACCGCCCCGAGGTGTGCATCAAAACGACGAACTGCCGCCACGGGATCAGCGAAATGGCGTTGGAAAAGCCGGATTAGAGGTTCGTCGTTCATGTCCATTACGGCTTGTCTGACCTTGGAAGGACACTTCTCGCGACCTCCACAATCTTCAGGTCTGAGTCTCCTCCGCTGCCTTCGATATAACCCGTAGGTGTATTGCCAAACACCGCTCTCGTCGCCTCCAACAAGACGGCATCCTTCGTCTGGGGATCAGATGCTGCTGCCGAAAACGCCTGAAGGGTTTGAATGCTGAGCGAGCGATGCCGATTCACGGTTGCGAGATGTTTCAAGGCCTTGTAGTTGCGGCCACACCAGATGGTCGCTGACAGCAAGACTGCCAGGACGACCAGCTTTGTGCTCAGCTTCTGGAACAGTTGTCCTTGATCGAGTCCAGGCTCTGTCCAGACCCACATCGCTCCGGCAACGAATAGGGTTAGGATTGCCGCGCCTAAGGTTACCTTGATCCAACGGCCTGCTGCGGCCTCGTGTTGCTCTGCTTCGCGTTTAAAATCCTGAGTGAATACGGCGGCACCGGCTGCTGCGGACGCCTCGCGAGCTTTGGAAATGATCCCTTCCATCTCCTCTTCGCGGCCGGCAATCCGTTCTTTGGCCTCATTGGCTATCGACTCTGCCTGCTGGACTGATTGGGTCAGGCTCTGGATGTTTCGATCCACGTCGCCTCGCTGGTAGGCTAGATAGGGTAGCCATGAAGCGGTGTTTGAGAAGAAGTTGTCGGACGCACTCTTGAATTGGTTGGCGAGGTTTTGGCGCTCGCCGTTGACATTGCCGCTGCTTTGAATGCTGAACTTGTCGATGCTTGCCAACGCATTGGCGACCTGCTCGGCACCATCACGCATGGGGTTGATAGTCTGGTCCGGGAGCAGTTCGATGGGCAAAACTCCAAGCTGATCGACGAGCCCGAACGTGCGGTCGAAGTGCAGCCTACAATCTTCAAAGCTCAATTCTCCCCACTTGGATCGACTGATTAGCGTAGCCCGGTCGATGGCTTTGATGCGCTCCAATCTCTTGGTTAACTCGTTCAGGGTTTCTTTTGATGCCATAAACTATCCTACAGTGGTTAAGTTAACCGCGAGTTCTCGCTTTAGATCAGCAAGGGTTTTGATCGCATCTTCAAAGCCACGATAGCTGCGGTCTGTTGCGAGATCAGTGGTTGCGTTCGCCCCAATCTGCTCCGCTTTGTCCCTGACTTCCTCAAACAACCGCTGCAAGTTGATCTCAAGTTGAAGCCACACTTCGCCAAGCCCTTTGGTCAGGTCAGATTCGATGGACTCATGCAGCGGTGACGAAATGTGGAGGGCGTGCGATTGAACCCGACTGAGTATCCGCCCCTTCATGCCGGTGCCGGACTCGTCTTTGGTATCCCGGTAAGCTGGTTGCATCTGACCTTGAGCAGTGTTGTAAACGTCACCGGTCAGTTTCCCGCGCCTTTCGCGAATCTGTTTTGCGAGAACCTCGCGACACTTATCGCGGAGAAAACCCATTTTGGAATGAAACCACTTGAGGTGCTCCGCGCCGCTGTCTCCGTCATCGTCTCCTTTTCCAAAGCGGAGAATCATCGCAATCTGAGCCGCGAGTGCCTGGGATTGCGTCTCCAGTTTGGTGCTCGCATCGCCAACGACCCGGTCGATCTGATCGTTGAAGAAGTGCTCCCACTTGACCGGGAGCAGATTCAGCAGCGGGCTCGAAATGTCGTCATTGAAATCGTGATCGCGTCCGGTCGATGGGCTGATGAAGCAGCCATTCCGCTTCACGATGGCTTTGAGCGTCATGTGGTGGATTCCGCCCCAATGGTCGGTGCTGCGGCTGACTCCCTTCTTAGCCTCGGGAACCAAGGTTTTGAGCGATTGCAGGAATGCTTCGCGGTAGCCCGAATACTGGCTCTGCGCGTGGGCGTGGATGGTCTTAACGGCGGTCCCGAAAGCTTCAAGCGCCCGGTCGAGTTCGGCGCGGGCCTGCTGCCTTTGGTCGGTCGAAGCGGACGATCCTGGACTTCGAAAAAAAAACTCCAGTTCGTCGCACAAGAATCCCAAACGGTCGCGAGCTTCTCGAAGACGGGCCGCGGGACCGCCCTCCGAGGCTACCCGAGCAAGGTGTTGCTGAACCTCCGGGATGCCCGACTCCGAAGGGTCACTGATGCCGTAGTCCTTTTTCGCTTTGGTGACGCCCTTGATCCGTAGAAACGCCCGAGCGGAGGTTGGAATGACGGGGATGCCCTTCGTGACCTCCAGAAGACGCTGCAAGGTGGTTTCGTTATCGCCCGGTTGGCGCATGTCGGAAACCAAATCGGACACTTGCTCACGCGCCTTGGTCCGCACCTGTCGGCGATACTCGGAGTAAATCTCCGGGAATTCGGCTTCGGGAGAGAGTCCCAAACTCTCAGCGTTGTCAGCGTCTACGTCGTCTGCATGGGTTCCGACGAGTGCAAGTGCCGAGTAATTGCCGCCAAGGATCAACCGACGGAGCAAGCCACGTTCGCGCAGGATTCCATGAATGTCGTCGGTTAGCCCGCGCTTCATGTTGAAAACGACCCAGATGTGTGGAGCTGACGAAAGAAACCGGCGCGTGGTTTCTACCCGAACCCGGTTTGGGTCATTTAGCCCCGGCAAGTCCACGAGTTCGAGTCCAGCAGGGAGATTCTTGATTGGGCCGGTCGCCCGGACCTGCTCGATGAGCGGCCAGACCAAACTCTCACCACGCACCAGACTTTTGATGTGGCTGTGTAGATCGGCAAAGGTTGCGAACGAAAGTTGTTCCGGCTCGCTCCGGTTCAAGACCTTTTCGACCTGGAAGGGCAGCGCACGGCCTCGCGGATCGAATCCATCTGGGATGTCGTCTTTCTTGAGACCGAATACGGCGGCCAATTTGGCCTTGGCCATTCGCTTCAGCTTGTTCGCCTCGCTGCGATCATCCCCGTTCTCCTCTTCCGTCTCGCTGCGCAATGCCTCACTGAGGATCTCCAATTCGGAATCCCAATCTTTCCGGGATAGGTAGGAAATCTCCAGGTTCCATTCTTTCTGGGAAGACGAGGTGACGGTCGTGACGAAGGCCGTGCACGGTTCCATCACACCCGTGGGCAGCAGCTCGTGCTCAAGCACGGCATTGAGCAGGGTGGATTTGCCCGCGCCCGTTGTCCCAACCATTGCGATTTGAACCTTCGCAGTGTCGGCGAGCAGGCTCCGAACTTGGGTGAGACTGGATCGCCAAGATTTCAGTCGTCGGTCCCGAGGGTCTTTGATTGCCGGGGTCGCGAAAGACTTGATAACGAACTCCACCTTGTCGGCGGCAGCGGCGATTTCTTTGGCGGTTGGTTGCATCGTTGTAGCGGGGCTTATGCGACGGTTGTTCGGGAAAGAAGCTGGTCGACACGGAACGTGACGCTTGCGGTGGCAAAGTCAGGCTCTTGCGCGAAAGGCCGATCGAGATAGCGGGGTTTTGCAGCCCGACCCGATTCAACGAACACGAGCGCCAGGATGAAGTCATCGGGCTTGTTGAGGGCTGTGAGGATTTCGTTCTTGGTGACGCTCACGGTTTCCGCCCCGGCGACCCGCCCCTTGACCTCGATGAACCGCAGTTGCCCGAACTTCGCGTGTCCGTTGGGGTAACGGGATTCGATGTCGTAGCCACGGTTCTCCTTGGAGACGTCGCGAGGCACAAACCCCTGGCCACGCTCGAAGGCGATAACGGCTTCCATGGCCAACCGTTCAACTTCGCGGTCGGGTGGGCCGTAAGGGGGCGGGCTCTCCTGTAACGTCGACGCTGAATGGGCATCCTGCGCGGTGGCAAACCAGCCCATTGGAATGACCAGGGCACCTCCGAGAACGGTGGGAGGACGGGCGCTGATCTGGCGTTCCTGGGCAAGTTCCGCCCGACGCTTCTGGAGGCGCTCATTCAGATCGTCCGCCCGCTTGCGGGCGTTGGCCGAGTTGAGCTTGTCCCCGGCTCGGCCCGCTTCTTCACGCGCCCGCAGGTCGTTTGCTCGTTGATCCCAATGGCGAATTTCTCCGAGCAGCCGCGCCTGAACTTGCTCAAGGGTTTTGTCCACCAGTGCCTCACGGCGAGTTCTCACCTCGCGAAGATGCTCTGGAACGAGATGGCGGATGGCGTGTTCGGTCGCCTTACGTTCCACCCCGTCCGCAAGCCACGTCTCTTCGAGTAGTGGGTGTAACAGCGCATTCTGTTCTGCGGTCGGAGGCGAGTAGTCGAGATAGGGGGCGGTTCCCGCGTTCACCAGTTGGCCGCTCCGGGTGATCTCCACGAATTGCAGCCGCCGGGAGACGACACGAGGGTTCCCGCCTGAGTCGCGGCGGCCGTCGGTGACGCTGTGTTCGTAGTAGAAGAGCAGCCGGGGTTCCGTGCCTTGGTCATTGGTATCCACAAGCACAGCCCCCTCGCGAAGCAGGCTGCGGTGTTTTTCAAGAATCAGGTCGACGATTGAATCGAGCAGCGGATGGCCGGGGGCCACGAGCGCGGCCGGAGGCTTTCCGGTTTCGCGGATGCGGTCCTTGTGGAAGGTGACGCGCTCGTAGGCTTTCAGGACCGGGGCGCGTTGCCCGATGATGCGGTCACGGTGACGGATGTCGGCGGGGACGTGGCGGATTTCGTAACGGTTGGTTTCGCGGCGATGGACCGTGCCTCCGAGGGACTCGAACGCCTTCAGGAAGAAGGAACCGATGTAGTGCGGCTGGAGTCGACGCGCTTCCGCCCGTTCCATCTGTTCCCGGATGTCCTGGACCCGTTTCGGGTCCAGTGTGTCCTGCACCAGCGAACGATTGTGGATGAGGTCACGAAGCCGTTCCGCATCCAACTGTTCATCGATCACCCGGTCCAGTTGAGCCTTCACTTCGGGCTGCTCACCGTAGCGGATGGCGCGGACCAGCAGATCCTTCAATGGTTGGTCGCGGAAGACTTGTCCGAGAACGTCAAAGACTGCGCCGCCGAGTTGATCCCGCTGGCGGGCGAGCTTCTGAAGCAAGCGCTGCCAGACTTCACCCTCACGAGTCTCGTGGGCCACCAGGTTCCAGAGGTGGCAAACTTCCTTTTGACCGATTCGGTGAATTCGTCCGAAGCGCTGCTCAATGCGGTTCGGATTCCACGGCAGGTCGTAGTTCACCATCAGGTGCGCTCGCTTGTGGAGGTTGATGCCTTCGCCCGCCGCATCGGTGGCCATGAGGACCAGAACCTCGGGGTCGTTCTCGAACGATTCCTGGGCCTGACGGCGGCGTTCCCTCGGCGTGCCGCCATGGATGGCGACAATGGAGTTCTGGTTGCCGAACCGAGTAGCCAGCTTGTCGGTCAGATAGTTCAGCGTGTCGCGCTGCTCGGTGAAAATGACCAGTTTCCGTCGAAGTTTGTTCGCATCAAACATCTCCGGCAGGTCGAGCGTTTCGGAAAGGCGTTGCCATTTGGTGTCGTTCCCCGATCGGCGAAGCTTCAAGGCTTGCTGGACCAAATCCCGCAGGATGACGATTTCCGCTTCGAGTTCGGCCAGCGTCTGCGACGCCGTGGACTGGTCCACGATCTGTTCTTCGGTCTGCTCGGCCTCTGTTTCCGGAGTGTCTTCGAGGTCTTCGATTTCCTCGTCGGTCAGGTCCTGCGTTTCCGCGAGCCGCGTGTTCACCGAGGTGACCCCACGGCGAAGTAGCCGCTCCTCGCGCAGACGGTCTTCTAGGCGCTTCAGGCGGCGGTCGAGCGATCGGTATATCGCCTCGGGTGACGAGGCCAGCCGCCGTTGGAGCAGGGTCAACGCGAATCCGATGGTTCCCTTGCGCTTCTCATTGTTCAGCTTGTCGGCGTTGTTGAATTCGCGGCGGACGTATTCGGTGACGGCCTTGTAAAGCTCCTGCTCTTCGTCGCTCAGCGAATACTCGACCGTGTTGGCCCGGCGCTCCGGGAACAGCGGCTTGCCCTCCATCGTCACCAGCTGCTCTTTGACCATCCGCCGCATGACATCGGAAACGTCGGAGACATGGGCACCGTCGCGTGGCTTGCCCTCGAATCGATCTCCATCCAGCAGGGAAAGGAACAGGTGAAAGTCCTCGTCCTTGCCGTTGTGCGGTGTGGCCGTGAGCAGGACGAACTGCCGAGTGTGTCCCGAGAGGAGTTGCCCCAGCTTGAAGCGTTTCGTGTATTTGACCTCCGACCCGAAGTAGGTCGCGGACATCTTGTGGGCTTCGTCCACGATGACGAGATCCCAGTCCACGGCCGCCAGCTTGGCTTGGATGTCTTCGTTCCGGCTGAGCTTGTCGAGCCGGGCGATGCACAGGTTGTGCTCTTGAAACCAGTTTCCGGTGCGGGCGGCCGTCAGACCTTCGTTGGTCAGGATCTCGAAGGGCAGGTTGAACTTCTCGTCCAATTCATCCTGCCACTGCTCCACCAGGCTGCCGGGAGAAACGATCAGGCACCGGTCCACATCGCCCCGAATCATGAGTTCCTTGATCAGCAGACCCGCCATGATGGTTTTGCCGGCTCCCGGGTCGTCAGCCAGGAGGAACCGGAGGGGCTGGCGGCCGAGCATCGTCTCGTAAACGGCGGTGATCTGGTGCGGCAGCGGGTCCACCGCCGAGGTGTTCACGGCAATATGAGGGTCGAACAAGAACGCGTAGCGAAGGCGCTGGGCTTCGGAAACCAAGCGGAAGCTCGCGCCGTCGGCAGTGAAGGAAAACGGCCTGCTTTGCTGCACGAGCGACAGGGACGCTTCCCGGTCACGATAAAGAAGTTCCTCACCGGGTCGTCCTTCGGCGTCAACGAAGGTGACGGAAAGCACATCGTCGCCGTAAAGCTGAACCTGGCGGATAGTGACGGCCTGATTGGCGAGGATACCGCCAACAACCGAACCTACCGTGATGTTCTCCAGTCTGAGCACTTTTGAACACTGCCACGGTTGATTCCCATTGTGAATGGCGAGTGTTCGTAGATAACCTGACTCCTTAGTCAGGTATGCTGCCAGAGGTTGTTGCGAAGAACGGGTTCTCGCTCGACCGGATTGCCACGCTTTGCAGCGTGATCGATGCCGGGTCCATTGCGGCTGCCGCCGGTCCAAGTCCTAGCCGCCAGAGCCAGTTCAGCCGTCAGATCAAGGAACTGGAGGAAGCCGTCGGAGGGAAGCTCTTTGAAAGGGTCGGAAAGACACTGAGACCGACGCCGCTTGGGCAACAGTTGGCGCGCATGAGCCGGATGTTCTTTGGAGCGGTCGCTGAATTGGCGTCGCAGGAGGCGGAAAAGCCGGGGTTGCTCAACGTGGGCGGCGGAGAGGGGTTGCTCCGCTGGCTGTTCGTTCCGTCGATGAGTGCGTTGCGCGGACTTTCTCCACCGATTCATTGCCGCGTGCGCAGTTTGCGCAGCGCGGAGGTGATCCATGAACTTGAACTGGGGCGGATTGACGTTGGCCTCGTGCGGAAGTCCGCCGTTCCCGAGAACCACTCGACGGAAACCATCGGGACTTTTGAGTTTGTTTTTGTGGTTCCCCGCCAGCTCCTGCGGTCTCGAACGGGTGAGGAGGTTTACGAAGGGAAACCAGTCCCGTTTGCGGAGCTGATGGGTGACGGACAGCTCGCGACAACAGCCCGGGAGATTTCGACGGCGGCGGGCATCCAGCTGAACCGCGTGATTCAGGCAGAGACACTTTCGCTCCTGCTTGCTTCGGTCGAACACGGTGACGCCGCCGCCTTTCTGCCCACAGTCGCCACGGCAAATCTTCCGAGCGACCGGTTCGCCGTGCTTCGGTTTTCCGGACTTACACGATTAAGCCGGGAAATTGTGCTCGCCTGGCTCCCTGAGGTCCCCGATCAGAAGCCGGTCGTCCGTCAGTCCATCCGAGTGCTTTCAAGAAGCCTCCGCCAGACGATGTCGGATGCCGAACGCCTCGCGGTGAGTGATGAAGTCCTGGATGGCGGCGGTGACAACTGAAACTGCAGGCTGTGGGTCCGGCGCTACTCGCAGTCGTAGAACTTGAGTGGGACGCCAGATTGCAGCGCCATCCTGCCCGCCTCGGTCAGCGTGATCCGGTAGTCCGGCTCACCATCCACCAGTCGGGTTTCGAGCCAATCCAGCTCAACGATGCCCTGTTGTTCCAGTTGCGCGGCGGCGTTGTCGAGCAGGGCCTCCGCGGAATACCACTCGCCGTCTTCCACCGAGATCCCGATGCCCTCGCAGATTCGCGCTTCGGTCTCCTCGGTCCCGTCGTAGAAGTGGGAGTAGAGGATCGAACGGTTTTCCAGCAGGACGCTGAGCAGGTGTCGCGCGGCCTGCGCAATGAGTTCTCCGGGTCGGTAGCCCACGGGGTTTTCTTTGGTTGGTGTTGCGGAAGGTCACTTGCTGGCGTTGCGGAGCAGGTCCACCACCTGCCGGAGCAGACCGTTGGCCCGGGTGAGTTCGAGGATGGGTCGGCCGGGCGGTATGGTGTTCAGCAGATCGGTGACGGCATCCAAGGCATCACCGAGGCGTTCGCGGTCTTTCGCTCCCAGCTTCACCGCATCCCAGCGGTCCATCTCGCCGGAGTCGGTCAGGGCGTGGCGAAGGGCGTCCTCGGAGACATGCCCCTGCATCCAGGCGGTGAAGACCTCGACGACGGCCGCGTTGTGGTGGTTGTCGAGGACGTCCTTCATCCGCCAGAGGTTCAGGGCGTGATGCCCGTTGTACAGGGACCAGAGGAAACGCCGGAGATGCACGCCGCTGTGAGTCTCGGGGTGTTGGACGATGGAGTCGGTCAGGACAGCCAACGAAGCCTCGGCGGCCTGGCGCCGGTCCTCGCGGCACTGAAGTTCGGCGGCCGACTGGAAGGACGGGGTGGACAGGAGGGTTTCCAGCACGCTCCGGATGGCCTCGGGCGGGGCGTCGTTGAGCTCGCTCCGCCACGCCTTGCCGCCTCCAGCCGGGATGGCGAGGAGGTTGGTGCCGGTGAACCGGAGGGTGGCCCGGCCATTGCCGAAGGCATCCGGGGCGGTCCGGCGAAAGCCTTTGGCCTCCAGGAAATCACGGAGCCAAGGTTGGTCGATGAGCGAGGGACGGGCGAGATCGGCAGCCATTCCGGGCTTCTATCACGCGTCGGGTTCCTTCCGGAAGAGGGCTTCGGCGTCCCCTCAAAGAAACGGCGATTACCCCCGTTAAAACCCGCCAAAGCCCGGAACTTTGCCGGGCCGGTTGGCAGGGGTCACATCCGGCGTGAGTTGTGGCATAATGGAGATCGGAGGTGTCGGTATGGGCGTGGAGTTTCGGGAATGGAACGGGATGCAGATGACGTTCTGGGTGGGCATGCGCGAGCCCGTCTGGCTGGTGGCGGAGATCGCCCGGCGTCTGGGCGACGTGCCCCGGGCGGCCCGCCGCTGCGGTGTGCGGGTGTCGCAAATGCGGGCGCTGCTCCAATACGTCCAAAGCCATGCTCGACGGGTCGAATACGAGCGGGAACTGGCGCTGGAGTCGGGCTTCGAGCTGCCGCCGATGGAAACGCCCGTGCTGACCCTCGTGTTCCCGGCGGAACAACTCCAGTGGCGTCGGCCGGAAGTGCCAGTGACGGCATCGGAGTCCCGGGGCTGGAACCGTCGGGAACGGGCGCATCGGGCACGGTCGTGAAGATTGGGGATCACACCTGGACCGACACCGCCATAACCCCAGCGGAAGGAGTTTTCCCGCATGTGTTCCGTTCTCTTGTCGCCGTCGCCCACCTCGCCTCGATCTCGCTGGATTCCCTGGCTCGCCCGGGATGATCTGCCCGCAATACCGCGTGGGCCTGCCCGGAACCGACGGTTCAGGAGCGGGCCCGTTTCCCTGCTTCCCGCTGCGCCTTCTGCAGCGCCTCCCCCAAGTTAAAATCCAAGGCGTCCGCCCAACGCAACAGCGTGTCGAGGGTTGGATTACGCTTCCCCCGTTCCAACAGGCTGATGGCCGATTGATTCAGGTCGGCCGCCTCGGCCAGCTGCCAGGTCGTCAGGCCGAGCTCCTCACGTCGGGCCTTCAACAGACCGATCAACCCCAGCGTTACCCGCTCCAAGTGTGCCTCATCCATGTCCGGTAGATGACTCCTGTCATTTTCGCCTTGCAAGCCATCCCGCTAGATGACAGCAGTCATCCATGAAGTTCTTGCGTAGATTGGGGCCGCCGGTTGCCTGTTCCGGGGGCCGTTCCTGTCCTGATGTCCTGCTCCTCGACGACGGTGATCTGGCGGTCATCGGCCTCGACCTGACCGCCGAGGCGGCCAGCCTGCCGCCCGATGCCGGGTGCGCGCCGAACGAGCGGATCGTCCGGCTGCCCCGAAGCATCCTGCTGGCCGCCCTGCCGGAAATCATCCCGGGCTGAACCGTCGGGAACGTAGACGGCATCCAATCCAGCATGGGTTGGGTGGGATTCCTTGAGGACAACTGGTTTGCCCTGGCGCAGAGCCTTGGGATCATCGGCGGACTGGCCTACAACGCCTTGGCCTTGCGGAAGGACGTGCAGGCCCGGCGCACGGCCGACCAAATCCTGCTGACCGAACAGCACCGGGAACTTTGGTCCGAGGTGCACCGGCGTCCGGAACTGATGCGCCTGTTGGACCCCGAAGCCGACCCGGACTCCCAGCCCCTGACCCCAGTGGAAGAACACTACCTCCGGCTGGTATTCGTCCATTTCCACACGGGGTGGCTGCTGGCCCGGGAACACTCCCTTTTGTCGCTGGAAGTCCTGGCGCGCGACATTGGCGACTTCTTCCGCCTGCCGCTGCCCAAGGCCGGTTGGCGCCGGGCCCGCAGTGCGATGGACCCAGCCTTCGTCCGGTTTGTGGAACGCGAGCTGGAGGACTGACGGGGCGGTCAGAGTTCCCCGCTGATTTCCTCCCGATACCACACGACGGCCGGAAGCAGGAGGAAGGTGAAGGTGGCAATGAGCCCGGCGGCAGTTAGATGGTTCCGGGACAGAAGCGCGTCGTAGGCGCCGTGCAGGGTGGCGATCGGGATCAGCCCCAGGAGCGAGCGTCCCCAGCGACTGGTCCAATCCTCCGGCAGGCATTGGACGGCGATGGCACTCATGAAGGCATGGAACGGGACGCAGAAGGCAAACCGCACCGCGTAGGTCGCCCAAGGCTCGACGCCGTCATACATCCGCCAACTGTAGAGAATCGCCTCGGCGAGGCCGAAGCCGAGTCCGGCGGCGAAGCCATGGGCGAGACGCTGCTGTCCGTCGATGTCGTTCACCCGGGCGCAGAACGCCTTGGCGAACTCCTCGACCAGTCCCACCGAGAGCGTGTAGCCCACGATGTTCACCCAGAGCGGAACGAGGGGGCTGTCCTTGAGCTGGTCACCAAGGCTGAGCGCGGTAAACCCGAAGACACCGGGCAAACCGAGCAGGCTTCCTGCGAGTCCCGGCATGGACATCAGGGACGTGATGGCGAATACGATGAGCAGGCCGCTGACGGCTCCGGAGGCGAGCCGCCGCAGAGAATCGACGCGTTCCTCGGCGTCATCGACTTCGAAGATCCACCAGGCTGCTCCCCCGAAGGCCGCCATCGCCAACAGCGCATAAAGCAGCGGCACCGGCGATGGGACGGACAGGTGGGGAACCTGGGAGGGCCAGGAGGTGGGAAGCCAGTAAAGGAGGACCGAAGGCACCCACGGCGCGAACAGAAGGAAGGAGAGACGGTTCATGGGAGTTCAGGGCAAGTCGACATCCTGGAGGCAGCGGTAAAGAACGACCGCAGACGTGATGAGGGCGACCAAGCCCCCGGGAACTCCGAAGACGCCGTAGGGGAGCAGGCACGCGAGGGCGACGAGCAACACGCTCCACAAGGGATCGAGGAAGAGCTTCAACGGGAACTTCTCGGGAAGCGGTGGAACGAACATCGCCGCGACGCCGCAACCGACGGCGTCGATGGCGACGCCCAGGGCGTGCAACGGAAGCTGACCGGACTCGCGTCCGCCGAAGAGGTGGGCGAGGGCGGCCTCGGTGATGCCCGTGCCGAGGCCCATTCCCATGCCGATGCAAATGCGGGTCCGGCAGTTCAAGGCCGGATTTTCGGAGCTGCGCCGGAGCTGCGTGATACCGAGAACGAGGATGGGCCAGAGGCCGCATCCCATCGCGAGGAAAGTCGGGACATGCCCAACCCGAGGATCCGCGAGTGATGGTCGAAGCCGTTCGACCAGACCGAGCCGCACGATCAACCAATCGGTCAGCGGGATGCAGGTGCCGACGAAGAACAGCCCGAAGCCAAGCCCGAAGACCAGGCCCCTTCCCCACCAGCGGGCTTCCTCGTCCGTCCACCCTCCGGCAAAACGGCGACTCAAGCCGCGGAACACCCACACAGCGACGGCACCCCAGCCCAACACGGCGAGCAGGGCGTCGAAGAAGAGGCGCGCGTTGGCCGGGACACTGAATCCAGGATAGAAGCTCATGGCTGGTCGGGGTTGGAGTCCAGAGTGGAACCGGGGTTGCGGGCTATCCGTTCGAGTTCGTCGAGGAACGGGTCCGACGACTCCGGGTTGGCGGGGGGCTCCGGAGCGGGCTGCTTCGTCCGGGGCCTGCTCCGCTTCCGGGCTACCGCGGGCAGGAGCTGCCGCACCCGATCCGGCGCGAAATCCAGGAGGGTCTGTTCGGCGGGCAACCGTTCGAGGAAGCGCGGGGTGTTCGGGTCGGGCGGTCCCAGTTGGGTGATCAGGTGATCGAACTCGAAGGTCATCCGGAACAGTCCGATCTGGGCGAGGTCGGCGATCAGGCTGAGCTGACCGCCTGGACCCGGCGGCGGGATCTGGAGAATCTCCGAGGGGAGGATCAGGGATTCGCGACGACGGGCATGGCTCACAGAGACGGTGCTGGTCCGTCCTCCATTGGCCGAGCTGGCGTAGGAACTTCCGCGGGTGACGGATTCGACCATGAACTCCACCTGGCCGATGGCCTCCTCGATCCACTTGGCGGTGCTGGCCGAGTCGGTGCGGAGATAGACGCGATTCCGGAACTGCCCAAGGATCTGATCGCCGTTCTCCCGGCCATACACGTCGTGCCAGCCCTCGACGGACTGGATGCCGATGACGAGGTGGACGCCTTTGGACCGGCCGAGATTGGCGATCTCGGCGAGGTTATCGAGGCGACCGAGGGCGATGGCCTCATCGGCGAGATACCAGACGTGGCGATTGAAGCTGTCGGGAAGACTCAGGACCTGCTTGGCGGAGAGATCGAAGATCAGGCGATGAATGGGCTTGAGCACCTCGGAGTAACGGGGGTGATCCCGCAGCACGAGGACCTGACCGGGCTTCTGGACCCAGTCAGTGATGGAGAAGAAGCCCTTCGACCTCTCCCAAAGGGCGGCGATGGGCTCGAAGGGGCCCAAGTAGCTGGTCAAGGACGCGAGCAGATTGGCGAGCGTGCGCTCGTCCCCCTTGCTGTTCTCCCAGAGCAGGGCGGATTCGGGCCGGAGGGAAAGGAGCGCCTCGATGCGGCGGGGATCCCGCATGACGCGAAGGAAGTTGGCGAACGTGCATTCCTCCGGGCGCTCCTGCCGGAGCACATCCAGCACCGCGGTCACTACGTTGCGGCAGGCCGCGGTCCAGAACGCATCCTTGTCACCGCGGCGCTCCGGGATCACGCAGGCGGCGACCTGCCGGCAATCGGCCGTGGAATGGAGGTCACGGATCATTTCCCAGGCCAGACCCCGTTCATCGAAGGGATCGACGAGCTTCGGCTGGACGCCCCGGGCGACGTACCGGGCCATTGCTTCGCCCTTGTTGTCGATTTCAAGGATCCGGATGTCGGTGTTGGGCTGTAACGTCGAGCAGAGGCCGACGCGCAGGATGTCGAACTGAATGCTCTTGCCCGATCCGCTGCTGCCGACGGCGAGGAAGTGGCCGACAGTCTTGCGCATCGGGAATGGGAGTCCGGCCCAGTAGTAGAAAGGCCCATCCGGGAGACGGATGAATGGCTCCTCGACCTTCTCCAGCAAACGATGGATCTGGTACCAGCGCTTGGGCGGGGCGAAGGTCGGCTTGTCGATGTAGGCGGCGTGGTTGTTGATGATCTCGCGGTCGGACGGCCAGCGCCGTCCCCGGAGGTGGTAAAGTTTCTCGCTCATGGCCCTGTCAGAATGGGCGAGTGCTGTGAGGCGCGACTCCAGGTAGTTCCGGTCTTTGGGTGGCTTAAGCAGGTTTCCGTCCCGGCATGGGGACGCGAGGCCGCATGCCGGCCCCTAGATGGAAGGGGAGAGGTTCACCGCGCGTTCCTTCGTCACCGCCATCTCGCGCATGACGCGACGTTCCATGCTCTTCACCACATCTCGGAAGTCGTCACCAGCCTGTTCCTGCGTGAGGTAGAACTGCGTCTGGTGCCTCGCGCGCGACGCCTGCACGTAGGTCATCTCGCGCGACTGCATGGTGTCGGACCAGAGGACAAAGGCGTGATCCACCGTGGCTCCTTGGGCCTTGTGCACCGTCATGCAGTAGGCCAGTTCGAGGTTCCGATACTGGCCGATCGGCACGAAGACGTGGCGGTCCTCGACCCGGATGGTGGCGACCCGCGAAAAGGGGTTGAACGCGATCAGCGTTCCCACGGTTCCGTTCTGAACGTTCATCATGCGGTCATTCCGGGTGAACATGAGCTTGTCGTACCGGCGGAACCATCGGCCGTCCTTGGTGAAGTAGGGCAGTTCCAGTTCGCCGTTCTTCGCGCGCATGGCCTGGGCCCGGGCATTGAGGTCGTCAACCTCCTCCCGGGTTGCGGCGAGCATGAGCCGCTGGCCCTTGGCCTTGTGCCAGTCCGCCACCAGGGCGTCGCGGGCCGCATCGGTGTTCTCGTGCACGCGGATCATCTTGTCACGACGCAGGAGATCGAGCGCCTTGGACACGCTGCCGTCGGCGAGTTCCTCGACCACCAACTTCAGCAGGCCGTTCTTCTGCCGACGGATGTCCCGCAGCTCGGACCGGCCGAGGCGGCGACCGATCTCGGCAAACGGGGCGCATCCCTGGATGGGGGGAAGCTGCTTCTCGTCGCCCACCAACACCAGCCGCGCCCCGGCTTCCCGCACGGCCTTCACGACGGCGGACAACCGGAGCGTGTCGAGCATGCTGGCCTCGTCCACGATGAGGATGGACTTGTCGTTGAGGCGCTGGACGGCGCTTTCGTCCTTGGCCCACTGGTAGAGAAGGCGGTCCACGGTGTGGCTGGAAATGCCGGAGGCATCGGCAAGTCCTCGAGCGGCCTGACCAGAGTAGGCGGCACCGAGAACATTGAAGCCGGAGGCTTCCCACGTCTTCCGTGCCGCCGATAGGAGTGTGGACTTGCCGGTGCCGGCCCAGCCCTGAAGCACCTTCACTTCGCCCGCCGTGCCAACGATGTGCAGCAGGGCGGATTGCTGTTCTTCGCTGAGCTTTGCTGCAAAGGGAGTGATCTTGTAGGTGGGCAAGCGATGAGTCCGGTCGTCGCGCTTCGCCTCGATGGCCGCCAAAAGGCGCTTCTCCTCCTCAAGCACCCAGGGGGCGGTGTACAGGCGAACGCCGTCGTGGACCCCGAGGTCCACCAGGTTGCGCAGCATCCGATCTCCGCCTCGGATGATGCGATCGGTCGGCTGTCCGCCGGTCTGGTGCTGGTGCGCCAGTTTGAGCAGGAACTGCTCGCGGCTAAAGAAGCTGCGCTGCTTGAGCAGTTCGTCCACCGTGGCGTTGAGCTGCAACGGCGCCCGGCGCAGGGGTTCCTTTTGGAAGAGCCCAGGCACGAACGAGAGGCCTCGTCCAAGGGTCTTCTCGGCCAGGCTCTCCCACGCCGTGTAGAGTTCCTGCCGCGGGGTCAATTCCTTCCCCTTGCGCGTGGCGCGAGTGGCCTGCTCGGCGCTGACGGCGTCGGACTTGCCCATACGATCGAGTTCGGCGAGGACCTCCTTGCGACGCTTGGAGAAGGCCTCCATGAGCGCGGCCGGCACGCCCTCGATCTGGAACCAGGTCTTCTCCGTCCGCAGGGAGAGACCGAGCCGGGATCGGAGCTCCCGGGCGAGGTTCACCCGGTACAGGGCACCGGCCAGCATTTTCCAGCGGAAGACCTTCTGCGAGACGATGGTTCCGGTGGTGCCGTCCTCCCGGACGCCGACGTTGAGGAGAACGCAGTGCGAATGGATCTGCGGATCCTGCGCCCGGCTGGTCACATGCAGGTACAGGGCGAAGGCCAGTTTGGCCGGCACCTGTAGAATGCCACCCGGTCCGCGCCGTGAGAACCCGATCTCCTTCTCCAGGTCCGCCAACGTCTTCTTAACGGCTGCCTCTTGCGACTGGAGGATGGTCTCCCGCTCCGAGGGGGGCGCGATGGCGAACAGCGCGGAAACGGACTTCGGGGCGCTGAAGGTCAGGTCCCATCCACCCTGGCGCTCCCGGATCACGAGCAGGTCGGGTGCCTTCTTGCCTCCGGGTTGGCCATCCGCCTCCCCGGTGCTCATGTCCTTGGCGGGCACCTTGTCACCAGTTCGGGTGGGTGCTTTCCCGTCGACAACCCTTTTCCCGACCCCCTTGCCGACCTCCTGGACAGGGGCGTCGACGACGGCAGCGCCCTTGCCGGGGTCCTTCCCTTGCGCCGGGTTGGAGCCCGGTGGGTTCCGCTCCGGCAGTCGGGTTCCCACGGCGTTGCGAACCAGCTTGCGCTGGCCGTCCGGCGACAACCCTCGGAACAGTTGCCGGAGGACCTTGGGTTTGACGGTGCCGGTCAGGCCGAGGGCTTGGGCACCGCTGCCGAACCACTGCCCAGGGGGTTCCCCACCGGCGGTATAGTAGTCCGCGCGTGCGAGGCTCAGCAGGTAGTCCGGGGTCGAGAGGGGGAGCGAGATGGAGAGCATAGGATCACCCAAGGATGCGGTTCACGAAGTCATCGAGTTGTTCGGCGGTGAGGGAGGAACGTTGGGCGGCGGCGATGATGGCCTTGAGCGTCTGACGGATGTCCTGACGGAGCCGGACCTGGTCGGACTGGATGGCCTGGAGGCGGAGATCCACGGCGTCCTGGAGGACCTGGTCGTTGAGGGCCCGGATGACCAATTCACGGGCATAGGCCCCCATGGACGGAGCCGTCCCGGCCCGCTGCTTGAGCAGGTCCAGATGTACCGGATCGAGCCGGAAACTGACGACGTTCTTGGCCATGGCTGTCTACAGGCTGTTATGATTGGTATTCAACGGGTTGTGCTTTCCCTGGCTGAAGAAGTGTCTGCACCTCGGGTGCATCGGGTGTGTTCGTCCTCTGGGGGACGGTGGAATCAGCTCCAGACTCTCTGGAATCAGCACTGCCGCGGGGGCGGATGCGCAGGGGGCCTGAGGTGCGGGCGAAGGCGGGAATGCTGGGTGGACTGGCTGGCTGGAGAAGCGGTGGTGACTGGGGCGGCGATGGCGGTCGGATCGGGAAGCGGTCGCTGGATGCGCCGGGCTGAAGTGCCGCGAGGCCGGTAAGGCCGCGCCGGTGCGGGGTGAGGGTTCCGAAGCGAGCCGAGGATCTTGAGCAGGCGGACGGGTTGGTGCAGGGCCCGGCGTCGGCTGCCGGTCGAGTGAAACTGCCGACGGCGGTTGGGCGAGGGATCGGGACCTTCGCGGCGATTGGTTGGAGTGGGGAGCCGAAGCCGGAGTCAGGGGCGTCGTGCGTCTCGGGCATCCCGGGCAAGCGTTGAGGCTGGAAGACCGGCCGGAGGGTCCCCGGAAGTGGGTGGCGAACCCCTCTGGAAGCGTCCCTAAAGGGGGCGGTGACCCTGGGCGCCCCCCCTCCGAGGGGGAGATAAAGCCCCAGGCAAGCCCTCGGGCACCCCTCCCGAGGGGGAGGTTGAGGGCGGAGGTGGGGGGGATGTTCGGCGGGAATGGGGATCCGAAGTCGGCGGAGGGGACTTCGTCAGTCACGGGCACCTCGGGCAGGAGTTGAGGCCGGAAGACCGATTGGAAGTCCTTCGAGGAGGGGTGGAGAACCCCTCGGATACCCTCTTGCAAGGGGTGGGTGACCCCGGGGCAGCCCCCTCGGAGGTGGGGAAGAACCCTGGGGCAAGCCCTCGGGAACCCTGGCCGAAGGGGAACGGGACTGGGATTGCAGGAACGGGGCATGTCCGGGGGGGATTGGGGGGGACGATCGACGGGGAGGATTCGGGAAATCCTGTATGAAGTGTCACCCCTCAAGCCCCGCCCTCCGCAGGTCGGGGAGAGCGGGGCTGATGCTCGGGTTCAGAGCGAAGGGCCGCTGGTGTCGTCAGCTGCGGAGCCGGACCATCGATTGCCGACGACGCCAATGCTCATTCAGCGCGCCGGTGGCCCGGCTCAGCCACTCAAAGTCGGTGACCAGTTCGAAGACCAGTTGCCGGGCATGGCGCTTGGGTGCATTCCACTCCTCGGCATTGAGGCACTGGAGCAGCCGAAGCCGACGCAATCGCACAACGTCGTCGCGGTGAAATCCCAGGATCCGGGCGACATGATCAGTCCCGATACTTCCCGGAAGCGGTGCGCCCGTCCGGGCATCCCGAAACAGGGTCGCGATCCACTCGTTGATAATCCAATTGGTGCTGCCAGCAGGACCGGGCTCCATGTTGGGGCGGGCACTCCGAATGGCCTCCTTGACGGCAGACCGAGCGGCAACCAACTGGTTCTGCGTCGTCTTTTGCCGACTGTGGGCGGTGGCTGCAATCAACCACTTCGGATTGTTGGCCAAGGCCAGAAGCGCGGCGGTCGAGAAGTAGGCGACCACGTTCTGTCGGCCCGGGTTGAGCCGGGGAAGCAGGCCGTCCTTGTCGAGGCGGCGAATGTGTCCCGGCGGACAGCCGATGATCTGGGCGGCCGTCTGCGAATCGCAACGGGCTCGGTAGGCATACATAGGAATCAGGGGTTTGCCTTCTTGCTCTTGCGGTTCTTTTCGACGGAGCGATCGATCAGGGCGTTGGTAATCTCAAAGAGCTTCCAGTGATCCTCCCGGACCGATCGGATGTAAGGCAGGGAGAACTTGCTGGGGATGCCCCGGCCGTGAACCAAGGGCTCCAGCAACCCGAGCCTGACCAAGACCGGGACGTTGGCTTCAGTGAGACCGAGGAGGATGGCCGCCTGCCAGGCATTCAGGATGGCCGGCAGATTCAGGAGACAGAGAAAGGCAACTTGCTCAGCGGACATGCCGTCTGGATTCCGTGGTTCGACGTCCGGAATATCCAAATTCGCGGGTACGGGCGTTCTCAGCGCTGTGCCGGTGCCCGGCTTCAACGCAAGATCCGGGATCAAGGGCGTAGGAGTTGGCCGCAGAGATTGGGCGCACTCGCGCTTTGCCTCGGCGAACTTTAGGTCGATAGTTTTCATGGTAGTGGCTGCTATAAACTTTGTTATCCAGCCACGGTTCATACACCACGTGATCGAGGCCGCGAGACCGCCTGCTTCCAACATCTTCCACTCAACTTCCACGCACCCCGTCCTGACCCTGGAAGACCCTGCAAAGGAAAGGAAACCGCCCCTGGGCCAAGGGCACGCAGGGGCGGACGGCTGGTGAGTGGAGAAAGGTTAGTTAGGCAGCGCCTTCAGCGCGTTTGGTGATCTGTTCGGCTTTCTTGCGGGCATCCATCTGAATGAGGGCATTGGTGATCTCGTAGAGTTTATTGTAGTCCTCCCGGATAGCCATCACGTAGACCAAGGCGAATCGAAATGTGGTGCCTTCACCTTGGTTCAGTGGCGTGAGGATTCCCGCGTCGGTCAGGTCCAACACGTTTTCCTTAGTGATCCCCAAAAGCGTGGCAGTTTGCCACCGATTGAGGCGGGCTGGGTAAATCCTCAGACCGAGGAAGTTGATCTGGGCTTGGGTGAGACCTGAAGGGTTTTCCGGATCGGTTTGCCGCCCGTGGGTCCGATTGGACCCGTGCGGACTGTACTGAGCCTGGGAAACCGGCGAGCAATTCGTGAATGCGCTGCCGTAGCTCGTGGCCACGACTTTTGGGGCGCCTTTGTTGATGGCGGAGGCATTGCCCGCCTGCTGGTTCTTAGTCTTTTTCATGGCTGCAAACTTTTGTGTTCGGCCATCAATGGTGTGAAAAAATTTGCTGATCGCCATTGCTTCTGCTTCCAACATCTTCCACTCAACTTCCAGCGGTCCTCTGCTTGTATCCGCGACTCGGTTCAGTTGAAAAGATGGGCTAGATGGCCGCTGATTTTCCGAGCGAGGAGATTGAGGTAAGTGTCGGATAGTGGGCGATCGGGACTCGCGACGGGCTGGGCGGTGGATAGCTCCTTTTGGGGAATCGCAGGGTGCTGGGCGATAAACCTACGCCAGCGACCTTAAGCCCGTAACTCCCCGAGTACCGGGGCGATTGGTTTCTCCATGCTCAGCCTATGGAAAATCAATTGCCGCTGCCGGGGTTCGTTACCTCGCCCATTACTGATCCCGTAACCCAGCTGCTGATCCAGCCTTCAGTGTACAAGGCTGAGGAGGCACCGTTCCTCCCGCCTGAGCAGCGTCCCCAGGTGGACCAGGAGTACATCAAGAAGATGGTCGGGGGGCGGTCCGGGTTCAAGAGCTCCAAGGTGGCCAGTTGGGCCCGCGCCGAGTGGGACCGTCATTTGGGCGGGAAGATTCTTGAGGCGCGGGCCAGCCGGAAGGAAGCCAAGGCGGCAATCCCGGGGCTCAAGTTGCGCGTCCACTACCATACGGCACTCGCCCATCTCTGCGGGACTTTCGAGCAATTCCGGGCGTGGACGTCGTGGGCGGCGTTCAAGTTTCGGCTCTTGCAGGCCGCTGCGTGGACGCTCGTGGCCGCGTCGATCACGGGGACGTACAAGCTGCTCGCTCTTCAGGCCAGCTTCGCTGACTCGCCGCTCAGCTGTGCCGTGATCGCCACCATTGTGGCCATCGCCGTCTATGGCGTAAAGGGCATGATCGGCAAGATCGAGTCCGCAACCTTGCGTCGGCGCCTGCGGATTGGATTGGACGCCCTGTGTCTGGTGCTGCTCGTGACCTACTGCGTCCTTCTGGCGTTCCAGACCGGAGGCCTGTCGGCCGGTGTCCTGGATGTGATGCAGATTGGCCGCGGGTCGGCGGCCTTCGGCTTGCCGTGGTTGAGCCCCTACCTGCAGGCGTGCCAACTGTTGGTTGAGGTCTTCGCTGCACTGTCCTGCTTTGAGAACGCTGAGGCGCTCGCTGAGCGGCACGGTGATCCCAATCGCACCCCGAGCGCGGCGAAGGAACTGCGGATGCAGCAGGTCCATGCCCTGGAGCGATCCCTGAAGTCGCTGCAAGAGTCCATCGCCCGCGCTGAGGCGGTCATCCTGCGCCTGAAGGCCGACCGCAAGGCGTTTGTCCTTGGCGCGGTGAACACGTTCGAGCGCGAAGCAGAGTTGGAGCGCCGTCAAAGCGATGGCTTGCGTCGTGCCCGAACCGAGGCCGAACCCCGTCGCAGCCTGCTCCGCCGGTGCGCCGATGTCTTTCGTCGCTGAGTCACCCATCCCTGTTCCCAAAGAACTCACCATGAAGAAATCCATGAAATTGATCGCCTTTGTGGCGATCTCCGTCCTCACCGCAACCCCGACTTGGTCTGAGTCGCCGCCCCATTTGGTGGTGGTGACTGCCCCCGGGATTCCCACCGCCCTGCGCGAACCGGTTGCCCGTGCTACCGGAGAGCTGCTCTACCGGGGCGAGCCCGGTGCCCGGGTTACCGTCCTCGCCGGACGAGAATCGCGGATCGTGGCCGATGTCGCGGTGCCGACCGGCCCCACGGTGCTGCGGCAGCAGCGCGTCG
>VFQT010000526.1_pt1 | contig 54828 bp, 55 predicted proteins | sample 3512381 | NCBI WGS metagenome assembly VFQT01 (sample SAMN10412376, study PRJNA504923) | tailings metagenome | isolation source: Relicate 2 Philex TSF3 active mining site | place: Philippines: Tuba, Benguet | collected 2017-08-29
GACGCACGAACTGCCGAGCGATCCCGACCATCTCTTTGTTTTGTGGGCCGCGTACAACGACGAAATGGTCCGCACGAAGGACGGCTGGAAGATCAAGCGCCACGAACTGGAACGTCTGATCAACGTGAAAAAGGTTCCGATCGCCTCGTTGTGATGCGTGTTCATCTGGTTGACGGAACGTACGAGCTGTATCGGCAGCACTACGGCCAAGCCGTACGGCACAGCGAACCGCCACCGCTGGCGGCAACGATCGGTGTGTTGTCGTCGACGCTGCAGCTGATTTCTGATGGTGCGACACACGTCGGTGTGGCCACCGACCATGTGATCGAGAGTTTTCGCAACGATTTGTACGACGGTTACAAGACGAGTGAGGGAATGGAGCCCGTTCTCTTGCACCAAATACCGTTGCTCGAAGACGCGTTGCGCGCCATGGGTGTCACTGTGTGGGCGATGGAAGAGTACGAGGCCGACGATGCGTTGGGAAGCGCGGCGCGAGTGGCGGCGGCAGACAAGCGAGTGAAGCAGGTGTTGATGCTGTCGCCCGACAAGGATCTCGGCCAGTGCGTCGTGGGCAAGCGCGTCGTGCAGTTCGACAGACGGAACAACGCCATCATCGACGACGCGGCGATCCGCGAGAAGTTCGGGGTGGGGCCCGAGTCGATCGCCGACTATCTCGGCTTGGTTGGTGACACGTCCGACGGGTTTCCGGGTTTGCAGGGTTGGGGCGCCAAGAGCGCGTCGACGGTGTTGGCGAAATGGAAGACGATCGAAGCGATACCCGACGATGAAACGAAGTGGGGTGTTCAGGTTCGCGGCGCAGCGAAACTGGCCGCAACGTTGCGCGACAATCGCGAGGCCGCCGCTTTGTTCAAGCGCATTGCAACGATCGTCACCGACGTTCCCGTGGGAAGTGTCGACGAGTGGCGCTGGTCGGGACCGACGAGCGACTTCGCAGACTTGGCAAACGAATTGGGTCAGCCCAATCTTTCGAAGAAAGCCGACGCTCTGGCCGCCCGTCACAACTCTTCGGGTAACAACTGAGGTGACGGCCAGGCGATCTGCGGCACACGCCTGATCCGGTGGAGGCTGCTGCGTTCCCGCCCTGACCTGGTTGACCGGGCCGACGTTGCACAGGACCCGACCGCCACCTCACTTGCTGCTGGAGTCACGCTATCGGTGGGTAGCCTGCGTCACTCGATACAAATATCCGGAAGAGTGCGAGAGCGGCCGAATCGGCAGCACTGGAAATGCTGTGACCTCGCAAGGGGTCCGTGGGTTCAAATCCCACCTCTTCCGCCAGAAAATTTCAGACGTTGTTGAACTCCGCAAGCAGTTCGTTGCGGTAGCTGTGCGTCGAGTCGAAGCGCGCCAACAGGTACGGCCCCGACAGCATCGGCCGGTGTTTCGGCTCTTCGCCCACGCCGATGCACGAAGGCAAGCACTCGATGTTCGCCCAGTAGGGCGGGGTGACGAAAAGCGGGATCGAGTAGCGGTCGGTCTGGCGCGGGTTGATGACTCGGTGCGGGTTCGACACCCAACGGTCGTTGGTCCAAATGGCCATCAGGTCACCGATGTTCACCACCAGGTGTTCGTCGGGAATCACGACGTCGATCCATTCCCCACCGCGCTTCATCACCTGCAGACCACCGACACCGTCGTCGGACAACAAGGTGATTGATCCGTAGTCGGTGTGTGCGCCGCAGCCCATCTGGCCCGCGATTGGTGCGACGGTTTCCTGTTGCGGGTAATGGATGAGACGCAGGTTGTAGATGGTCTCGCCGAGCGACATGAAGTGTTCGAGGGGAAGATCGAGTGCCACGGCCATGGCGCGCATCATGCGCTCGGCTGCGTCGATGGCTTCCGCGAAATAGGCGTCGTATGCGGCGCGGAACCCCGGGGTCGATGGCAGTTGGTTCGGGCCGAACAACGGCGTGCCCTTCACCACCTCGGGATGATCGGCAGCGTGGTCGATGCCGGTGTCGAGTGTTTCTTTCAGATCGCCCGCCATTGTGTTCTTGTCGTCGAGCGTTTCGGTGGCGATGCCCACGTAGCCGCGGTGGCAATTCGACTTGCCGATCGCGATGTCGTTCTTGGTTTCGACCGGCTCGTCGAAGAAGTCCTTCGAAGCGGCAAGCATGGCGGCCTTGGTTGCAGCCGACACCCCATGGTTCTTGGCGAGGATGAAACCCGTGTGGCGAAAGGTCTGGTCGAGCAACCGAGCCTGTTCCCGGGCGGCCTCGGAGATTCCCGCACCGCGGGCGAACGGTGCCAGGTCGATTGTTGGAAGCATCTCTGCCATCACCGAAACGTAACACCACCCTTTCGTTGACTACATTGCCCGAGGTGGCAGCAAACGAAATGTCAAGCGACCTACTCGCAGCCGACGAGCAGGCGATGCGTGACGCTTTGGGGGAAGCGCGAATGGCGTTGGCCCACGGCGACGTTCCCGTCGGTGCGGTCGTGGTGCACGACGGAGAGATCATCGCGTCACGCCACAACGAACGCGAAAAGTCGGGTGACCCGACGGCGCATGCCGAAGTGCTCGCTCTTCGCGATGCAGCCGCACGCCTCGGTCGCTGGCGGCTCGATGACTGCACGCTCTACGTCACCCTCGAGCCTTGTGTCATGTGCGCCGGCGCGCTGTTGAACGCGCGAATCGGCCGACTGGTGTTCGGCGCCGCCGACCTGAAGGCCGGCGCGACGTCGAGCCTGTACAACGTGTGTGCCGACCCGCGGCTGAACCACAACCCGCCGTTCCGCCACGGGGTTCTCGCGGCCGACTGTTCGGCACTGCTGTCTGATTTTTTCGCCGAACGCCGATAGCGTCTCTCGACGGAAGGGTGCCAGAGCGGCCGAATGGGACGGTCTCGAAAACCGTTGTGGGTTTGTGCCCACCGTGGGTTCAAATCCCACCTCTTCCGCCAGAAAGCCCGCCGTCAGGCGGGCTTTTTTCATTCCCTCTACTTGACGTTGAGTCGCGCCGTGCGGGCCGTCCCCGTCGTCGACCCGATGCGGGGGGTGACAGTGATCTTCCACTTCCCGCGGGACAATCCGGTTGCCCTGCACGTGACCTTGCTTTTTGACGTCGCGCAGCGAATCGTCTTCCGCGCAGATCCTTTGGAGGCGACAACCGAATAGGTCACGCCCGTCACTCGGGTGAACGAGATGCTTCCACCCGATTTTCCACTGACGACCTTTACCGCAGCCGGCCTTGCAGGTGCCGGGATGGTGGATGTCGTCGATGTCGATGAGCTGGTTGATGAGGAAGAGGAAGAGCTCGTCGACGACGACGTGCTGGTCGCGGGTGGTTCGGTGTACGACACCCGGACCGTGGGCGATGAGAATGTGAATCCCGATGCTCGAATGACGACCTCGTCGTCGGTCACCGTGATTGAGTTTGTCGAGGACTTGGAGGTGCCTTCGGATTCAAAGACATCGACCTTGAATTCCGATGACTTCTTGACCGTGTTTCCCCACAAACACCGCGCCATCTTCATGGGAATGATTGCTTCATATATACCCACGTGTTCGGTTGTGCCGTCCGACCAAAAGTGTGGTGCAGTGATCTTGAGGTCGAGTTTTCCATTGGTGAACGTGGGAAGAGGGTGGCCATAACCATTTTCCGACGTCATGATGGCCGGCTCCTCGATGCAGTCCTTTTTGATGGGATAAAAGCGTCCATCCGACACGGTCATGCTGAAATCACGCACCTCGTATGCTCCACGCCCCGTGGGGCTGGTCAAACTGGCATCGTCGAGGACAACCATGTAGATCAGTGGCGTTCCTTCCATCATGACGCGCGACGAACCGGACGTCTCCAGCTTGTCGACGTCGATTTTTGCACCACTCAACTTGCCTGAAACGTGCGTCGGTAGAACCCAGCTCGTGCGAACAACTGCACGGAATTTGGTGTCGCGTGGCAACGAATTTGCATCCCGATCACCGTTGGTTCCGCTCGACGAAATTGTTGTTTGAAGAAACAAATTGCCCGTGAAATTGATCAGGTGCGTGACGGTCAACTCGGTGGCGCCGTCGAGGGCGGTGACTCCGGGAATGGTCCAGTTGCGACTCGCGGGCTGTCCGTCGGAACCATTGTTGACGTTTGATGTCGGAGTGCCTTCGACCCATGCATCGTTGATGAACGCCGCAATTGACTCGACGCAGTCGAGTTGGGCTTGCGAGGCGCACACGTCGACGATGAAGTCACGACGTCTTGTTGCACTCGGACCCGCGTCGGGTGGATAGATCGATGGCGGCGTGGCCGGAGCCCAGTCGGCGGCCATGACCATTGGCTCGACGACGGAAATTGAGGCAAAGCCGAGGAAAAAAACCAGAATCGAGGCGATGCGGCGTGCATTGAATGTGGTGCGGCCCATTGGAGAAAGGTACACCCAACAAAGAAGCAGTGTTTACTGGACCGTTTGGGAAAATGAATCGCATCTTCCACGCGAAATCGCGCGCTTATGTGCAGGTTGATTCTTTGTCGGGGATCTCGAGCTCGACGAGGTAGGCGTCGACGCGGTCGGTGACGCACTCACTCGTGCCGTAGCCGGTGTGTTGGTCTTCGGTTGCGATGATGAGGCGACCGTCGGTGAGAGCTGCCGCCATCTTGCGGGACGATTCGAGTGGTGTGGCCGCGTCGCCGGTTGTTCCCACGACGACGATGGGTCCGGTGCCGATGTTGGAAACCGGTGCACGGTCGGCGGTTAGCGACTTGGCGGGCCAAAGTGCGCAGTTGTAGCCGATGCCGAAGAATTTGCCGAGACGCGGTGCCACTTCTTCGAATTTGGGGATCTGCGCGTCGACGCCGTCGACTGTTTCACCTCCGTTGTCATCGAGACAACTGATGGCGATGAAGGCCTCGAGCAGATTGTCGTAGCTGCCGTCCGGCCGACGCTGGTAGTAGTCGTCGTAGAGAGCGAGAAGACCGGTGCCGTCGGCAATCGGTTTCTTCGTGGCATCGGCGATTGCCTCGGACAACGTGGGCCAAAGCGCCGACGAATACATGGCATCAACCACCGCGGTGTATGCGACGGTGGATGTGACGAGCGTGCGCTTGTCGTTCACGAACAGCGGGTCGCGCTCGACGCGCCGCATCATTTCATCAAAGAGAGCCGCAGGATTTCCGGAGTTGTAGGCAGCGCAGGTCTTGCGCGTCGCGCAGTCGGCAAAGAACTTGTTCAGTTCGCGTTCGAAACCGGCGGCCTGGTCGAGGCCCGCCTGCAGGTACGACGCATTCGGGTCGGAGGCGCCGTCGAACACGGCGGCGCGCACCGTGCCGGGGAAGAGCCGGGCCCATGTCGCGCCGAGTTCGCTGCCGTACGAAAAGCCGAAGTACGAGATCTTGTCGTAACCGAGCGCACGGCGCAGCGTGTCGATGTCGCGGGCACTGGAGACGGTCGAGATGTAGGGGAGGATTTCACCGCTGCGTTCCTGGCAGGCATCGTTGAACGCCTGTGCGTCGTCGATGAGCCGTTGGCGTTCCTCGGGTGTGTCGAAGGTGATGTCGGCCGCGAAGTACGGATCGACTTCGTCGACGCAGTCGACGTGGGGTTCGGTCGCGCCGGTACCGCGGGGGTCGAAGGCAACGATGTCGAATGAATCGATGAGTTTCTGGGAAAAGAAGAAGTCGGCGTCGGTGGCCATGGACGCGCTTTCGGCGCCCGGTCCCCCACGGTTCACGAAGAGCGGTCCCGCCGATGGCGACTTCGCCGCCGGTCGCACGCGAACGGGGATTGCGAACGAACCAAGCGTTGGATTCTCGTAGTCATAGGGCACGTTGAGCGTTGCGCACTTCACCTTCGAGGACCCCGGACAGGCCGACAATGTGATCGGTTCGATCGGTGGTTGGGGAACCGAACTCGAAGAAGCGAGCGATGTTGTCGGGTCGGTCCCGGTGGGCGCCGAGGTGGGAGGATCCGGAATCGTTGTGTCGGCTTCGGTGACCGATGTGACGTTGTTGGTCGAGCCACTCGACCCGCATGACGCAACGACGGCGGCAGCAATCGCGAGGCCGATGAGTGACCGAATGGGGGACGGTCGACGCATGAGTTCGTAGGTTACGACCTCTAACCTCACGAGGGTGCGCATGAACCCACACATGATGCTGCCGGGTGACGCGAGTGCCGTCGCCGGGGCAAAGCTTGGCCGTCATGCTTTGCGGCGGGTGTGGATTTTTGCTCGGCCCTACCGTTGGTCGATTGCGGGTTTTCTCGGGGCGATTCTCGTGTCGGCGCTGCTGGCGCTTGCTCCGCCACTTCTGTTTCGTGCAATTCTCGACACGGCGATACCCGATGCCGACAAGGGCCTCATCACCGTTCTGGCATCGGTCTTGGTGTTGGCGGCATTGGGAGATGCCCTGCTTGCCATCGTGCAGCGTTGGTACTCGTCGCGGATCGGCGAGGGTTTGATCTATGACCTGCGGGTCGCGCTGTTCGACAAGGTGCAGCAGATGCCGATCGCATTTTTCACGCGCACCCAGACCGGATCGCTGATCAGCCGTTTGAACAACGACGTCGTCGGGGCACAGACCGCGGTGACCACGACTCTCGGCAGTGTGGTGTCGAACGTGGTCGTTCTCGCCACCACGCTTGCCGCGATGATCGCCCTCGAATGGCGACTCACCGCACTGTCTCTCGTGGTTCTGCCCCTTTTCATCATCCCTGCGAAACGAGTCGGCCGAAAGTTGCAGGAGATCTCGCGCGAGCAGATGGGTCTGAACGCCGAGATGAACACACAGATGACCGAACGCTTCAATGTGTCGGGTGCGTTGCTCGTCAAGTTGTTCGGTCGTCACCACGACGAGGTCGATGCCTTTGGTCGACGTGCCGGTCGCGTACGTGACATCGGCGTGCGTTCCGCCCTGTACGGGCGGGTGTTCTTCGTGGCACTCGGTTTGGTCGGCGCGCTTGGTGCGGCGGCCATCTACGGAGTCGGCGCCTATCTCGTGGTCGACGGCGACATCTCCGCGGGAACGCTGGTTGCGATGGCAGCATTCGTGCAGCGCATCTACCAGCCGCTGACCGGCCTCACGAATTCACGGATCGAGGTCATGACGGCCTTCGTCAGCTTCGAGCGTGTGTTCGAAGTGCTCGACGCGCCAGTGATGATCACCGATGCACCCGCTGCGGTCGACCTGGTCGATGCAAAGGGCGCGATCGAATTGCGTGACGTCGTCTTTCGGTATCCGGCCGGGCGCGAGGTGTCGATCGCATCACTCGAGGCAGCAGGTGTGATGCAGGGAAGTGATCCCGACAGCGACGTTCTGCAAGGGGTTTCGCTGCGTGTCGAACCGGGGGAGACGGTGGCACTTGTCGGTGCAAGTGGTGCGGGGAAAAGCACGCTTGCTGCTCTCGTGCCGCGCCTCTACGACGTCACCGATGGTGCGGTGTTGATCGACGGCCACGACGTTCGCTCACTGACACTCGAGTCGTTGCGTTCGGCCATCGCGGTCGTGTCACAAGACCCGCACCTCTTCCATGAATCAATCGGTGACAATCTGCGCTATGCGAAGCCCGACGCAACCGATGCCGAACTGCGGGCAGCATGCGCTGCGGCGCGCATCATCGACACGATCGATGCCCTGCCCGACGGGTTTCGGACCGTCGTGGGCGAGCGGGGGTATCGCATGTCGGGTGGCGAGAAGCAGCGTCTGGCGATCGCGCGATTGTTGTTGAAGAACCCGGCGATCATGGTCCTCGACGAAGCGACGAGTCACCTCGACAACGAGAACGAGGCTGCAGTTCAGGCCGCTCTCGAGGAAGCATTGCGCGGGCGTACTGCGCTCGTCATCGCGCACAGGCTGAGTACCGTGCACAGTGCAGATCGCATCGTGGTTCTCGACAAGGGACGCATCGTCGAGTCGGGCACGCACGACGAACTGATGGAACGCGACGGGCTCTTTGCGGCGCAGGTGCGTGCCGGTTCGGCCGAAGGGATTCTTTCGTGAGCCTTCTCGACGACGACTTCGACGACGACGAGTTCGAAGACGAACTCGACGACGGTGAAGAAGCGTCTTCGGCGGACCGCACACTGAGCGTCAGTGAGTTCATCAAGGCCGTCAATCGCGTACTCAGCCGCGAGTTCAGCCCCGGGGTGTGGGTACAGGGCGAAGTCGTGAAGTGGCGGGTGGTCGGACGCAATGCGTACTGCCAACTTGTCGAGAACAAGAACGGCAAGTCGGTCGGCACACTTGATTTGTCGTTCTTCAACGACAACCTCGTGCGGGTGAACAACAAGTTGCGCGAACATCGTGTGGCGATGGAAGACGGCATCAAGGTGCGCGTCTACGGCAAGCCAAACGTGTGGGATGCGGCCGGCAAGTTCAGTCTCGTTGTCACATCAATCGACCCGCGCTTCACCTTGGGCGACATGCAGGCGACGCGCGACGAACTGGTGAAGAAGTTGAAGACGGCCGGTTTGTACGACGAAAACCGCAACCGCGAATTTCCCGACCTTCCACTTCGTGTCGGTGTCATCACCAGCATGGGAACCGCGGCCTGGCACGACATTCACAGCAGATTCGAGGCGTCGGGTCTGCCGTTCCGGTTGAAGGTTGCCAACGTGCGCGTTCAGGGTGACGTTGCCGTGCCGCAGATCGTCGATGCATTGTGGGCGCTGGGTGCGCGCAACGACATCGACGTGATCATGATGGTTCGCGGTGGCGGATCGAAGACCGACCTTGCGTGCTTCGATGCCGAGGCAATCGCGGTGGCGATCGCACAGTCGCCCTTGCCCGTCGTCACCGGGCTGGGCCACGAAATCGACGTCAGCATCGCCGACGAAGTTGCCCATGCCCATTACACGACACCCACCGCCTGCGCCGCTGCGCTGATCGACCGTGTCCAGGGAATGGTCGATGCAGCCGAGTCGGGCTGGCAATCGATTTCCCGGCACACCCGCGGTCTTCTCGACGTTGCCGAAGCGCGCTTGCTCGAGCGGGCAGGTGGAATCAGGTCCCTGGCGGTCGGTGCAGTGGAACGGGCCAACACCCGCCTCGCACTGGTGGCACAGCAAATTGCCACTCGCCCCGGCACGATTCTTTCCTCCGCCGAACGGAGCCTGTCGGTGTTCGACGCGCGGACGAGATTGCTCGATCCCGTGAACACGATGGCCCGCGGCTGGAGTATCACCCGTGCTGCCGATGGCAGCACGCTGCGTTCGACGAAACAGGCGAATGAAGGCGAGACGTTGGTGACCACCGTTGCCGACGGCACAATCACGAGCACGGTGACCGGAAAGGACACGGCGAATGGCTGACGGAAAGAAGACAACGAAGGCAAAATCCGACGTTGAGTCGTTGGGTTATGCCGATGCCGTTGCCGAACTCGAAGAGATTCTCGACGGACTCGAGTCCGAGAGCGTCGACGTCGACGTTCTGGCCGACCGCGTGAAGCGTGCTGCGGCACTCATCAAGCACTGTCGTTCGAAGATCGGCGACGCACGTCTGCACGTCGAACAGGTCGTCGGCGAAATCGATGCCAAAGGCTGAGATTCCGGCGTTTGTCGGCGATGTTGCCCGCGATGTCGAGGCCAAACTTGCCGACTTGATTGCGGGCGAAGAGCGTCGTTGGCTCGGCGCCGAACCGGCCCTCGCGGTGCTGTTCGACGAATTGCGCGGGCTCGTGTTGGGAGGTGGCAAGCGCATGCGCCCCGCCTTCTGTCTGCTCGGCGCCCTTGCTGCCGGAGGTACGACGAACGACGACGTGGTGCGTGCGGGCGCCGCACTCGAGATGTTGCATGCGATGGCGTTGTTCCACGACGACGTCATCGACGGGTCGGCGTCGCGTCGCGGCCACGCAACGACCCACGTTCGTCACGCGAGGCTCCACCGCGACGGTGCATGGGCGGGGGATGCGCAACGGTTCGGTGATGGCGTGGCGATCTTGGTCGGCGACCTTGCCCATGTTTACGCCGACCAATTGATGGAGTCGATGTCTGCACGAGTGCGAGACGTGTGGGCGCAGATGCGCCTCGAGGTGAACATCGGCCAGTACCTCGATGTGTCCGGCTCGGCGCGCCGTGATTTCACATTGGCGACGGCCGAACGCATCGGGTTGTACAAGACCGCGAAGTACACCATCGAACGGCCGTTGCACATCGGTGCACTGATTGCCGACCCGAACGTGGCCGACGCAATTCTCATGGCAATGTCCGGGTACGGGGTGTCACTCGGGGTGGCTTTCCAGATGCGCGACGACGTACTCGGTGTGTTCGGCGAACCTGACGTCACGGGCAAACCTGCCGGCGACGACCTGCGCGAGTCGAAGCCGACTGCGCTGATCGCCGAGGCGATCGCAGCAGCCACCCCGGCCCAACGTTCGGTGCTCGACCTCATCGGATCTACGGATCTCGATGCAACGCGCATCGACGACATTCGTCGCGTGATCGTCGACACTGGAGCCCTCGCTTTGGTCGAATCACAGATCAGCACGCTCACCGAAACCGCCGTGCGTGCTCTCGATGTTCTCGGCCTCGGCAACGACGTGCACGAGAAGTTCGTTTCGCTCGCCCATGCCATTGCATGGCGCAGTGTCTGACATACCATCGATGTGATGGTTCTTCGGGGACGTCTCCAGTGGTCGTTGGCAGCAGGAATGGCCGTGTTTTCCGTCGCGGCCGTCGTTGCATCGTTCCTTGGTGACGACGATTCCTCTGCTTCGACAACAACCACGACATCGACGTCGACCACCGTGCCCGCATCGACAACGACGACATCCGCGCCACCATCGGACTACACGGTCATGCCGGGCGAATCATTGTTCTCGATCGCACAGAAGTTCAATCTCGACATGCAGGAAATCATCGATCTGAACAAGCTCGACGACCCCGACAAACTCGACGCCGGTGACATGCTGAAACTTCCGTCTGCGACGGGGTTTGTCGCGGTCATTCCCAACACCACCGCGAAGCCGTAGCGCCATACACTGGGAAGCATGGCAACGACGTTCTGGCCGACGCTCGACCACTGGTCGGTGAAGATTCCGCTGCACAGCGGTCACTACCGCATGCCGGTTCTCGACGAGACGGGTTTCGTGGCATTGAAGCCCGCCGACTTCACGGTTCCGTCGGTCGAATGGGAATCGCTCGAATACATGGACTGGAAGAGCGGCGGCGACACGAACTTCGCGCCAATCGCGTCGGCCGATGGCGAGCTTGATTGCCGAGGATTCTGGGACAAGGGCAAACCCGACAAGGGCGCAATGTTCACGTCGAATGCGACGAAGGCTCCGACGCTTGCCAAGTACGTGCAGGGAACCGGCGCAAACTTCGGCCGAGTTCGGATCATCAAACTCGAACCGCAAGACCGTGACACCGCCATCCGTTCGATTCATCGCGACGACAACAACCGCCTGAACCCCGAAAACGAGGGTTGGATCGTGCGCAGCTGGGTTGAACTCACGCACAGCCCCGACAGTTACATGCTGCTGATGGACAACGACGCCGACGGTCTTCCCGACCCGGCAACCGAGCGCCGCGTTCCGCTGCCCCAGGGTGCCCGCTTCGTCGTCGACACACAGCGCCTGTGGCACGTCGTCGTGCACAATCACGACTTCCCCCGCTACGCGCTGATCACATCCTTCGAATCCACCCCCGCCCTCGCGGGGTGGCTAAACCACGAACGCTTATAAGCGGTTCGTGCAGACGATCCACGAACGCTTATAAGCGGTTCGTGCAGACGATCCACGAACGGCTTTAGTTATTTGCTGCGGCGTGCGGCGGCGATGTGTGCGATCTCGCTCATGATGCGCGAGATATCGAAGTCCTTCGGCGTGTAGACCGCTGCGATGCCGCGCTTGCGAAGATCGTCGCGGTCGTCTTCAGGAATGATTCCACCGACGATGACCGGCGTGTCGAGGCCTTCGGCTGCGAGGAGGCCCAGAACTTCGGGAACAAGCGAGAGGTGCGAGCCCGACAGGATGGACAGGCCGATGATGTCGGGATCTTCGTCGCGTGCACTGGCGACGATCTGTTCGGGCGTCAGGCGGATGCCGCTGTAGACGACTTCCATGCCGGCGTCGCGTGCCGCCACGGCAATTTGTTCGGCGCCGTTCGAGTGACCGTCGAGGCCGGGCTTGGCGACGAGGAACTTGGGCGGGCCACCAGGGATGCTTTTCACGAACCGAGCAACATCGGCGAGTTCGGCTGTGCGTCGACCGAGAGCCGCGGCGACGCCCGTCGGGGCGCGGTATTCGCCGAAGATCTCGCGCAGCGCCGTGCCCCATTCGCCCGTCGTTCCGCCTGCCTTGGCCAGGGCGATCGATGGCGGCACTATGTTCAGGCCCTCGGCGGCGGCGTGACGCAGTTCGTGAAGAGCAGCCTCGACAGCGGCGTTGTCACGGTTGGCGCGCCAGGCGTTGGTGTCGGCGGTTGTTTCGGCCTCGACGGCCGGGTCGACCTTCAGGATGTTGCCGTCGCCACCGAGCGGTGAGTCGGTGGTTTCGGTGAACTTGTTGACACCCACCACGACCTGGTCGCCGGTTTCGATGCGACGGGTGCGTTCGGCCATGGATGCTACGAGGCGACCCTTCAGTTCCTCGATGGCTTCGAAAGCGCCACCGAGCGAGAGGATCTCTTGCAGCTCTTCCCATGCTGCATCGCGAATTTCTGCCGTGCGGGACTCGACGACTTTCGAGCCGTCGAAAATGTCGCCGTGTTCGAGGAGGTCGGTTTCGAATGCGAGAACCTGCTGCATGCGCAGCGACCACTGCTGGTCCCACGGACGGGGAAGGCCGAGGGCCTCGTTCCACGCGGGCAACTGCACCGAACGTGCACGCGCCTTCTTCGACAGGGTGACGGCGAGCATTTCCAGCACGATGCGCTGCACGTTGTTTTCCGGTTGTGCTTCGGTGAGTCCGAGCGAGTTCACCTGCACGCCGTAGCGGAAACGACGGGCCTTTGCATCGGTGACCCCGTACCGCTCGAGGCCGATGCGATCCCACAATTCGGTGAATGCACGCATCTTGCACATTTCGTCGACGAAGCGAATGCCGGCGTTGACAAAGAACGAAATGGAGCCGAACACCTGTGCGAACTGTGCTTCTTCGACCTGGCCGCTGGCGCGCACCGCGTCGAGAATGTCGATGGCGGTGGCGAGCGAGTAGGCGATTTCCTGAACGGGTGTGGCCCCTGCTTCTTGCAGGTGGTACGAGCACACGTTCATCGGGTTCCACTTGGGTGCGTTGTTCGTGCACCACGCCACCATGTCGACGATCAACCGCTTCGAGGGTGCCGGCGGAAAGATGTAGGTGCCGCGCGACAGGTATTCCTTCACGATGTCGTTCTGTGTCGTGCCGCGCAGTGCGGTGCTCGGCGTTCCCTGCTCTTCGGCATTGGCGACGTACAACGCAAGCAACCATGCGGCCGTCGCGTTGATCGTCATCGAGGTGTTCATTTGCCCCGGCGGAATTCCGTCGAGCAGCGTGCGCATGTGACCGAGGTGTGCGACGGGAACGCCGACCTTGCCGACTTCGCCACGGGCAAGTACGTGGTCGGGGTCGTAGCCCGTTTGCGTCGGGAGGTCGAACGCGATCGAAAGACCGGTTTGACCCTTCGAGAGGTTCGTGCGGTACAGCTCGTTCGAAGCCTTGGCGGTGGAGTGCCCCGAATAGGTGCGCATCAGCCATGCGTCTTCGCGACGGGGTTCGGCGGGGCGGTTCTCGGCGGTCATGGGACAAGTCTCACGCGTCGGTCAGGAATTCCCAACGGCGCACCCCAGCGCTTCGAGGTACTCGGCTCGGGGCACTTCGATCACCCCGAGTGATGCGAGGTGCGGGGTGCTCCATTGAACGTCGAGGAGGGTCATTCCCGAGGCCCTCATCGTGGCCACGAGGTGCATCAGGGCGACCTTGCTCGCATCGCGTTGAATGTGGAACATCGATTCGCCCGCGAAGAATGCCCCGATACGTACTCCGTACAGACCGCCGACCAGGTGACCTTCGGCGTTGCGGGTTTCGACCGAGTGTGCCCAGCCGAGACGGTGCAGTTCTTCGTACGCGTCGATGAAGTGGCGCGTGATCCACACAACTTCGCGTGTCGGAGACGCACAGGCGCGAATCACTTCCCCGCAACAGGTGTCGACGGTGACCGTGTAGCGACGAGAGCTCTGGAGCATCGAGCGCGTGATGCGCAGCGCGTCGAGGGGAAGAATGCCGCGAGCAGCGGGAGACCACCAGCCGATCTGGCGGTTCGTGCGCCCGATGCCCATCGGGAAGAGTCCCGACCGATAGGCGCGCACGAGAGTCGCCGGTTCGAGATCGGCTCCGGCTGCGACGAGGTCGTCATTCGACCAGTTGTCGGGCGGTGGAAAATCCCAGCGGCTTTCACCGACGGGAACCGGGGTTGCGTCCCATGACACGCATCCAGTTCTAGTGCTTCGTGTCAATAGGTGCGGAAGCCCCGACCGGTCTTGCGACCGAGGTGGCCTTCGGCGACGAGGCGAACCAACGATTCGGCGGGACGATCGGCGTCGTTGTCCGAAGCTGCATGGAGGGTTTCGATGATGGAGAGCGACGTGTCGAGACCGACGAGATCGAGCAGGGCGAATGGCCCCATCGGGAAGTTGCATCCGCCCTTCATGGCCGTGTCGATGTCATCGATCGATGCGGTTCCACGTTCCATCATCTTGATCGCGTTGTTGAGATAGGGGAACAGCAGTGCGTTCACGATGAATCCCGGGTCGTCGCGCACGAGAACCGCATCTTTTCCGCATGACGAGACGAAGGCGAGAGCCGCGTCGATCGTCGACTGTGACGCGGTGACCGGACGGATGACCTCGACGAGAGGCATCGTGGTTGCGGGATTGAAGAAGTGGATGCCACACACCCGGTCGGGTCGCGAAGTTGCCAGCGCGAGATCCGACACCGAAAGCGTGCTCGTGTTCGTGGCGATGATCGATTCGGCCGGCATCACCTCGTCGAGTTCGCGGAGGAGCAGCACCTTCTGTTCGTTGTTCTCGACGACCGACTCGATGACGATCGAACAATGCGACAAATCGCCGAGCGTCGTCGTCGTGGTGAGACGCTGTAATACGGCATCGCGCACGGGCGACTCCAATTTGCCGCGCTCGACTCGCTTACCGAGGCTCTTCGACACCTGCGCCTCGAGGTCGACTGCCCCACGCTCGGATCGCGAGCGCACCACGACGTCGAAACCGGCCAGCAACGCGACCTCCGCGATACCAGCTGCCATGATTCCCGAACCCGCGATGCCGAGAGAGGAGACGCGCGGTGAAGACATGGTGCTGACCTTAGTTACCGTTCGGTAACTAAGGCAAGGGTCAATAGGGTGGATGCGTGACCCCCCAATTGGTGAGTGAATTCACCGCGCACCCCGACCGGCACGTGCCGCTGCAGACCGCCCACAACTTCCGGGATCTCGGCGGGTACCCGACGACCGACGGGCGTTCGACGCGATGGGGCGTGGCCTACCGATCCGACGCCCTCTACAGCCTGAACGAAGCCGACTGGGCGACCTTGGAGTCGCGCAACGTGCGTCACGTCGTCGATCTGCGCTCGGTCCACGAATGGGAAACGCGCGGACGATTCCGCGACGACGTGTACCCCGTGACGTTGCACCATTTTCCCGTGCTCGACATTCCGTGGGCGGACGACGACACGCCCGACGTCGACACGGCGTACGAATTCTTGATGTGGGCCTATCCGGAGATGATTCGCAAAGGGGGCCATCGTCTTGCGGCCGCCGTCGAAACGGTGGCGATGCTCGACGACCCGGTCGTCTTCAACTGTGCGGCAGGAAAAGACCGCACCGGTCTCGTCGCGATGATGATGCTGACGATCGTCGGCGTACCCGACGACATTGTCGTTGCCGATTTCGAACTCAGCAACGACGGCATGGCACGACTGCGCGCGTGGGCCGAGTCGTACGATTCGAATCTGAAAGAGCGACTCGGCAACGCACCTGCGGCGTTTCTCGATGCCGATGGTCGTGCACTGCGCGACTTGATGGCGGGTTGGGTCGCCGAACACGGTTCGATGCGCGCGTTCGCGCAAGACCTTGGTGTCAGTGACGAGGCGATGTCACGCCTCGAACGGCGCTTCGTGGTCTGATCGTCGGGCTCCCGAGCCCGGGCTCAGGATTCGATGATCGAGACCGAGTTGACGACAACCGTGCGGCTGGGTGCCCCGCCGAGGTCGCCCGAGCCTGAGTTGAGGGCGAGAATGCTCTTCACCACGTCGAGACCCGAGGCCACCTTGCCGAAGTTCACGTAGGTGCCCTGGCTGTCGAGTGCCGCCGCGTTCGGGCCGGTCACGAAGAACCACTGGCCACCCGCACTGTTGGGCTCCATGGTGCGGGCCATTGCGAGATCGCCTTCGACGTAGGTGTAGCCGTTGCCCTCGTCTTCGATGGAGTAACCCGGGTCATCGGTGTTGGTGAGGCCACCGCCCTGGATGATGTCGATCGACGGATCGGTGCGGAAGATCGTGGTGCCGTCGTAGTACTTGTATCGGGAGAGCACGATGAAGTTGTTGACGGTCTTCGGGGTCTTCGCGGTGTCGAGAAGAACCTGGATCTCGCCTTCGGAGGTGTCAAAGACCGCCGTGTAGGTCTTGGTCGCATCGATGCACATCGGCGGGGCTTTTTCGAACTTGGTGACGCGCTCTTCGGTGCCGTCGGTCTGCGGACATGCCGTGTCTCCGGAGATGGTCTTGCCGGGAACGGTCGTCGCCGGGACTGTGGGAGTGGTTTCTGCCGTTGTGTCTCCCGGCAAAGTTGTTGCGCCGAGCATGGTCTGGATTTCTTCCCTCAACTGTTCGTCGGTGGGCCCCGAATCGTCGCCGGCAAAGACGTTCACGATGAGGAACAGCGCAAGGATGACGGCGGGGATTCCGATGCCGAATTGGAGTCCGCGCTTTTTCACCTTCGCCCGCTTTTGCTGCACGGCGAGCTCGGAGAGTCGCTGTTGACGGTTCTGCTTTTGACGTTCGCGCTTTTCGGTGCCCACGGGTTCCGCAGGTTAGCCGTGCGCCGATAGCGTTTCTCACCTGTGGCAGTAGTGGTCCAAAAATTCGGCGGCACTTCGGTTGCCGACCCCGAGCGCATCAAGGCCGTTGCCGAACACGTGGCTTTCACCAAGCGCCACGGCAACGATGTCGTGGTGGTCGTATCGGCCATGGGCAAGACCACCGACAACCTCGTTTCCCTTGCCAATCAGGTCTCGTCCACCCAGCCGGGTCGCGAACTCGACATGTTGTTGACGACGGGTGAGCGCATCTCCATGGCGCTCGTCTGCATGGCGCTTGCCGACCTTGGCGTCGACGCCGTTTCGTTCACCGGCAGCCAGGTGGGAATCATCACCGACACGGTCCATACCAAGGCAAAGATTCTCGAGGTGAAGGGCGATCGCCTGCGCGAGGCCCTCGCCGCGGGAAAGGTTGCCGTTGTTGCCGGTTTTCAGGGAGTCAGCACCGATCGTGAAATCACCACGCTTGGTCGCGGTGGTTCCGACACCACGGCTGTTGCTCTCGCAGCGGCGCTGAACGCCGACGTGTGCGAGATCTACACCGATGTCACCGGTGTCTTCACCGCCGACCCGCGCATCGTTCCGCAGGCACGCAAGCTGCAGCAGCTCGACTTCGAAGAGATGCTCGAAATGGCGGGCGCCGGCAGCAAGGTTCTTGCGCTGCGTTCCGTCGAGTTCGCACGCAACCACAACGTTCCGCTTCACGTGAGGTCAAGCTTCACGTGGGAAACCGGAACCTGGGTTCTCGACCGCAGTGCACAAATTTCGTCGAAGGAGAATGCGATGGAAGAGCCAATCATCTCGGGTGTCGTGCAGGACACCGCCGAAGCGAAGATCACCGTCGTTGGTGTTGCCGACAAGCCGGGCATCTCCGCGGCACTGTTCGAGCCGTTGGCCGGCGCGAACATCAACGTCGACATGATCGTGCAGAACACCTCGAAGGAAGGCCGCACCGACATCTCGTTCACGGCCCCGAAGGCCGACCTGAAGAAGGCACTCGAGATCGTCGGCGGTGTGGCAAAGGAAATCGGAGCCGCCGATGTCACGCACGTCGAGTCGGTCGCAAAGATCTCGCTCGTCGGTGCAGGAATGAAAACCAGTCCCGGCATTGCCGCAAAAATGTTCCGCGTTCTTGCGGGGGCGGGTGTGAACATCGAAATGATCTCGACCAGCACCATCCGTGTGTCGGTCGTCATCGATTCGGCAAGTACCGAGACCGCGATGCGTTCGCTGCACACCGCATTCGGCCTCGACAGTGGGCAGGCCTATTCGGCGCCCCTTCCCGAACGGAAGTAAGCCCGCAGGCGGGCACGTCGGCAATACTGATCGAATGGCACGACGTCGCGCGCAACTCGTTCCCTGGCGCGTGGCCGGAGGCGTGGCCGACGAAAACGCAAATGCCGACGCGGTCGTTCGCGAAACGGGTTGGGTGTTCAACAATGAAACCGGCGATGACCTGACCCTCAGCGACTTCGTGATGTCGGGCAACAAGGAAGTCAACGCGTACATGCGCGTGTTCGGGATGAACGACCTCGACACCAACGGTCTGTCGATTCTCGAAATCGGCTCCGGTATCGGCCGCATGACGTCACGCTTCACCCGTCGCTTCGCATCGGTGGTCGCCGCTGATGTCGATGCGGCGTTTCTCGAACGTTGTCGTGAAACGGTTGCACGTCACGGTCAGGTGGAAAAGTTGCGCACGGTTCACGTGGCCGATGGTCACTCGATCGCCCTTCCCGCGGAGTCGGTCGACGCCGTCTTTTCGTACATCACCCTCCAACACTGCGCGCACGATGACGCGTTACGGCTCACGTCCGAGGCGTTGCGCGTGGTGAAGCCCGGTGGCACGGTGATGCTGAACTACCGCACCTGGGTGCCCGCCGACGTGGTGCTGCAGCCCGCCGGTGCGGCAGTGCGGGCCCTGTGGAAGACGAAGGCAATCGGACCTCGCATCGCGCGACAGCGATGGGCGACACGCCTCGGTTGGCAGGCCAACCGCGTTGGCGTGGCCGAGGTCATGGCATTGGTGGCGGCCAGCGGCCGGAGTTGTCGTGAAGTGCTCGTATTTCGCAATCCGTCGCGGCGCGATTTGCTGTCGACTTCGCCGGCGAACGTCGGAGGCGCGCGCCCCGAAGAGCGACCGTTGCCACGGGCCAACAAGAGCCACTGGTGGTTAATTCTCAGGCTTTCGTAAGTCGCGCACCGCTAGCCTGCCGCCCATGCGCGTAGGAGTCGTCGGAGCAACCGGCCAAGTGGGTGGCGTCATGCGGGCCCTTCTGGAGGAACGGAATTTCCCCGTCACGCAGATGCGGTACTTCGCTTCCGCACGTTCTGCCGGCACGAAGCTGAAGTGGAAAGACGCCGACATCACGGTGGAAGACGCCGCGACCGCCGACGTATCGGGTCTCGACGTTGCGCTCTTTTCCGCCGGTGCCTCGTCGTCGCGTGAACTTGCGCCGCGTTTCGCAGCGGCCGGAGTCACAGTCATCGACAACTCGTCGGCATGGCGTATGGATCCGGACGTGCCGCTCGTCGTGTCCGAGGTCAACCCCGAAGAGATGCGCAACGCAAAGAAAGGCATCATCGCCAACCCGAACTGCACCACGATGGCGGCGATGCCCGTGCTGATGCCGCTGCACCGCAAGGCCGGCCTCGTGCGGCTCATCGCGAGCACCTACCAGGCCGTCAGCGGTGGTGGTCTTGCCGGCGTCGAAGAACTCGACACGCAGGCAGCAGCGGTCGTGTCCGGGGCACGTGACCTCACCTATGCGGGTGATGCCGTCTCTTTTCCGCAGCCGAAGAAGTTCGTGCGCCCGATTGCATTCAACGTCGTGCCCTTTGCGGGATCGATGGTCGACAACGGCGAGTTCGAAACCGACGAGGAAATCAAGTTGCGCAACGAGAGTCGCAAGATTCTCGGCATTCCCGACCTGCGCGTCTCGGGCACTTGCGTGCGCGTTCCGGTGTTCACCGGCCACTCATTGTCGATCAACGCCGAATTCGCCCGCGACATCACCGTCGCCGAGGCAATCGAAATTCTCTCCGATGCACCCGGTGTGAGCGTCGTCGACGTCCCGAATCCGCTTCTCGCGGCCGGTGCCGACCCCAGCTTCGTGGGACGTATCCGCCAAGATCGCTCGGTCGAGGGCAATCGCGGTCTTGCGCTGTTCGTGTCGAACGACAACCTGCGCAAAGGCGCCGCGCTCAACGCGATCCAAATCGCCGAACTTCTCGTCAAGTAACTCGAAAGTTCGAGTCACAAACAGTTTGTCGGGGTGACAGGATTTGAACCTGCGGCCTCGTCGTCCCGAACGACGCGCGCTACCAAGCTGCGCCACACCCCGTGTGATGCGCGTGTGAGCCTATCGGGCGATTTCTTTCGCAGCGCGTTGCAGTCGTAGCGCGTCGAGTGGCTTGACGAGGTAGGCCTCGCATCCGCTTCGCTTGGCCATCTGTGCGTCGGCTTCGCGGTCGAGAAGCATGAGAACCGGAACGTGGGGCAGGCGTCCACCCGTTTCGTCGAGGCGGAGGTTCATGGTCACTGCCATTCCGCCCATCGAGCCGATCTGTGAATCGAGCACCGCGAGATCGGGCGCTCGGCTGGTGACGGCGTCGGTGACGTCACGACCGTTCGTGCAGACGGTGAAGGAAGTTTCGGGGGACCCAAGGGCGGCGACGACTTCGTCGAGAACCCACTGGGCATCGGTGGCAACGAGAATGTGCACGACGACGACTCTAGTCGGCGTCTCCCAGAGCCCGCCCAAGTAGCCGCAAAGCGGCAAGCGTGTCGAGGCGTTCATCCACGAGTTCGGGGACCAACGGCACGCGAATCCACGGGGTTCCGGGGCGTGCGACGTGCAGAACCTCGAGGTTCGCCTCTTCCACCCGCCGTCCGTCGGCCAATTCACGGAGGTTGTCGACGAGAGATTGGGGCAGCGAATCGTCTTCGTTGCCGAAGAGCGGCATCAGCCGGTTCGCGACGACTAGTGACACGGAGACGTTTGCTGATTCGAGTTCATCGACGAAGTACTTCGCTTCAGCAACCGGTTCGGCCTGGCCACTGGTCACGACGACGTACGCGGTGGATGGTTCGTGCAACACACGATCGACGTCCTGCGCGCGTTGCCGGAAACCTGCATCGAGGCCCTGGAACGCCTTGAAAAACGCGAGCGCATCGTCGAGTGCCTGAGCACCGACAACTTTCGCGATCGTACGCACCACGGGCTGGCTGACCGCGCTGACCGCACGCAGGCCGACCGACGACGGTGCGATGACGATGCGGTACAGGGGATGGTCGATGAATCGGCGCAGGCGTGCCGGTGCACTGAGAAAGTCGAGGGCCTGCCGCGTGGGTGGGGTGTCGACGATCACGAGGTCGAAGCGTCCGTCGTCGTTCAGTTCGTACAGTTTCTCTGCAGCCATATATTCCTGCGTGCCCGAGAGCGCGCCGGAGATGTTCTTGTAGAAGAGGTTCGACCTGATGCGTTGTGCTTGCTCCGCGCTCGGGCTGTAGCGATCGACGAGAGCATCGAAAGTCGAACGAGTGTCGAGCATCAGGGCCCACAGTTCGCCGCGAGCATCATCGAGAGGGATGCGCACCGGGTCGTTGCCAACCGTCGAATCGCCGGCAAGCCCCAACGCATCGGCAAGCCGTTTCGCCGGGTCGATCGTCACGACCGCGACACGGCGGCCATCCGTTGCCGCGCGTACGGCAAGCGCGGCCGACAGGGTGGTCTTTCCGACGCCACCGCTGCCGGCCACGACGACAACTCTTGCGTGTGCAATCGTGCTGTCGAGTGTCGCTCGGGTCATTGCGATGCACCGTCGAGGTCTTTGATCGCGCGAAGGAAGTGATCGGTGCGCTCGGCGAGCGTTGCGTTCGTGCTGAGTGGCAGCCGGATCTGTGGCAACGGAAGACGACGCGCGAGGTCGTCGATGCATCGTGCGTGACCGGCGATGCGTTCGTTGCGAAACGTTGCGGCGCGTACCGCCGCGGAATCAGGCGCGAGGTCTGCGGGAATGGCGATCGGCGCATGGTCGTCGATGCGGTTCACAACGATCGGCGCGAGCCGGATGCCGATGTCGTCTTCGAGGGAAAACGCGGTTTCGACGGCTTCGTTGACGGGTGTTGGTTCGGGGATCGTGACGAGTACGACTTGGCACCGGGTTTCGTCGTTCAGCATCTCCAACACGTCATTCGCCTGTTGTCTGACCGGACCGACGACGACCGAGTCGGCGAGCGCACGGGGCGTGCGCAGCATCGTGAGCGCGTGGCCGGCTGCGGGTCCGTCGACGACGATCACGTCGGCTGCGCGGCTGCGCTCGAGCTGTTTCACCTTGCCGAGGACGAGGAGGTGGTCGATGCCCGGCGAGGCCGAAGCGACGACGTCGACGATTCCCGAGGAGACGAGACGACGTGAAATGCGTCCCAGGCCCGAGCCTTCGAGGTATTCGGCCAGTGCCTCGGCCGGGGTGATCGTCCGCGCGGTGAGGCCCTCGTCGCCCGCACCGTCAATGAGCAGGGGCTTGCCGTCGGTTTCCACCAGAAGCGATGTGAGCCCCACTCGGCGAGCTGCCGTGACCAGAGTCGCGGCCACCGTGGATTTCCCCACGCCACCTTTTCCCGCAACAATGAAGACGCGGGATGCCGACAGGAACAGTTTCGGGTCCACTCACTCACCGAATGGATCTGTCGAAAGGACGGGCATGCGAAAACTCATCTTGGCAGTCGCGGTCGGGGGTTGCGCATTCTTCGGCCTGGTAAGTGGGTCGGTCTCGGCCGAGGGCAGTGGGAATGCGGCGGCCGAAGCCGCGGCGGCCGAACTGTCACCTGTTGACGTCCAGGAAGTGAGCGGTCTCCTCGACGAGATTCAGGCAGATGCCATCGAAAAAGCACTTGTGCGATCCGCCGAGGCCGGCTCGCAGGCCTTGATTCTTCAGGTCAACACTCGCGGTGCCGTCATTTCGCGCGAACGCATGGCCGACCTTCTCGAGCAGATCGCCGCGTCGAAGGTTCCCGTCGCAATTTGGGTCGGCCCATCGGGTTCCCGCCTCTATGGCATGGCTGCACAGATGCTTGCTGCAGCCGACGTGACGGCAATGGCTCCCGGGTCGCGCATCGGAAAAATGGGAACGCCCGTCGCCGCCGAAGGGGTGACGTTTGATTTCGGTGCGAGCACTGATCTGTTGCAAAACGACACTCTCGGTTTCGCCGATGCCCGAAAGACCGGCGCGCTCAAATTCGCGAGTAACGACGAGGGTGTGCCCGTACTGAAGAACATGGTCTTCACCCTCGATGGTCTGACAGTCGATGGGAAAGAGCTCGACACGGTGGCCGAGTCACTCGACGGCACCGGTCAGGTGGTGCGCGAGGCGACAACGGTGCGTTTCTTCAAGTTGGGCTTGCTGCCACGTCTCTTCCACACGGTTGCGAGTTCGCCCGTCACGTATTTGTTGCTCGTCATCGGTTTGTCGCTCCTCATCTTCGAGTTCTTCACCGCAGGTATCGGAATTGCCGGTCTTGTCGGCGCGGTCTGCTCGGTACTTGCGTGCTTTGGTCTCGCCGAGTTGCCAATCAGGGGTGCGGCGCTTGCGGCACTGCTGCTTGCAATGGTGGCCTTCGCTGTTGACGTGCAGGTTGGTGTGCCGCGACTGTGGACCGGCGTCGGTCTCGCGCTCTTCTCCGGTGGGTCGTTCTTCTTGTTCCGCGACGTCGACGGTGCGAGCCTGCGTCCGTCGTGGATCACACTGCTCGTCGGTATCGGCGGGGCAGCGTTGACCTACATCGTCGGAATGCCGTCGATGACGCGCACGCGATTCGGAACCCCCACGATCGGTCGTGAATGGATGGTCGGTTCGCAGGGTGTGGCACTCGACGACATTTCGCCCGAGGGAACGGTGCGGGTCCACGAAGGTGCATGGCGCGCCCGCACCAACCGGGCGACCCCGATCGAGAGGGGTGCGACGGTCAACGTGGTGGCCATTGATGGCGTCACCCTCGAGGTCGAACCCCTTGAGGGAGCGGCCAAGGACTACCGCGAACGGCACTGAAAGCCGTTTTTCGGCCGTTTTCACGTACCAAGGGCCCTTGTTCTGGGCCACCCCCTGCCGTAAGGTGGGCTTTACAACGTAGGGGGGATAGTGGCGCTACGCCGCGAAAAGGAACAAGGCCGTTCGGCCCTTGCTTGGCAACGCCAAGCAAGGTGCAAGGGTGCGCTCGCCGAGGCTTTCTTTCCCCCTGTGCGTGTCGAGACCAAGGACGAACGCGACTATCGCGAAGCGCGTGCAAAAAAGGTGTGTGCGGCGTGTCCCGTGACCGAGCAGTGTCTTGCGCATGCGATGAAGACCGGTGAGGCGCACGGTATCTGGGGTGGTCTCAACGAAGTCGAGCGTCGCACACTTCGCACGCAGCCGTAGTTTTTTCAGTAGTCGTTGTGTGATTCACAAGCGCGGTCCGGCGATGCGCACGTCTCCACGGCGTCGCGTGACGCCGCGCGCGTCGAGTGCTTCCGCCAGCGGAATCGCAAACTTGCGTGACGTTCCGAGCGCATCACGGAACTCGCTTGCGCTGAAGCCGGCGGGTCTCGTTGTGATCAGCTGACGCACAATGTCGTGCGCGCGGTCGATTGCCGACGTCGCGAAATGAATTCCATCGAGTGTGACGAGCCGCCCCGACTGCACGAGCCGCCGTAATTCGTCACGATCAAAGCCCGACGACGATGGTGGTGCGAAGGGTTCCGCCTCGAATGCTTCGAGTGTCGGGCTGCGCAGTTGCTGCGATGGCGCCTTGTCGGGTGCGTACAGTCGACCGTTCTCGGTGACCGCGACGCCGGGTCGCAGCATTTTCACGGCCTGACGCAGTGCATCGTCGAGTCCGGATACGTCGATGCCGCGTTCCCCTGATGCGCGAACCATGTCGATCAACTCGGCGTGCGCAGCCGACAACATCGCCGCGCTGAAAATGACGTCGTCGACCGTTGGTTCGTGCACCTGACCCGTGCGGAGAAAAACCTCCCGTGTTCCGACGATTCCACGTTGGGCGATGAGCGCCTCGACATCGTCGGTGGGTCGTGCGCGCGACAACCGAGACGTCGGATCAACCTCGAGAACCTCGCCGCCGGCGACCGTTTCATCGCGTCCGGTTTCACGCAACACGAATCGATCGTGCGGGGCGAGCGCGAGTGCACGTGGAAGAAAGACGCGGGCGTGACCCGAAGCGCCCGGCTGCAGCTCTTCGGTTCCGATGAGGCGGATGGTCGCAGGAAGTTCCTCGGTGCCCACGTAGAGCAGGAAACTGCCGCGCCTCGAGAGGGCATGGCGCAGGCCGGGCAGAACGTGGAGCATTGCATCGACCGTGTCGGCGAGCCACCACTCGTCGGGCTTCACGAGTTGGTGTCCGCGTTCGATGTCGCCGTGGGTGACGCCCGCAAGGTTCACCGCGAGTCGGGTGCCCGGTGCCGCCGACTCGATGTCGCGGCCGGCCGTTTGCAGCCCGCGCACCCGGGCGCGCATCGCCCCCGGCACGACTTCGATCTCGTCACCACGGGTGAGCGTCGCATCGAGCAAGGTTCCCGTCACGATGGTGCCTGCACCGGCCGCGGCGAACACTCGGTCTATCCACATTCGTGGTCGAGTCCCGTTCGCCGATGCGCGTAGTGGAATCGAACGCAAGAGCCGTGCAAGTTCATCGATGCTGGCGGTGTCATGGATGCTCGTCCGCACGATCGGGGCGCTGTCGAGAAACGACCCCGCACATCTGTGGCGCACCAGTATCTCGACTTCATCGACGTGTGTTTCGTCGACGAGGTCGCACTTGGTGATTGCGATGACGCCTGCGGGAGCTCCGAGTAGGCGAAGAATCTCGAAATGCTCTTCGGTCTGGGGCATCCATCCTTCGCGCGCGTCGACGACGAAGAGGCAGGCATCTATGCCGCCGACACCTGCGAGCATGTTGCGAAGGAATCGAACGTGACCGGGAACGTCGACGAACGAAAGATCATCGATGTGCGCAAAACCGAGGTCGATGGTGAGGCCGCGACGCTTCTCTTCGGCGAGGCGGTCGGTGTCGACGCCGGTGAGCGCACGAACGAGAGAAGTTTTTCCGTGGTCGACGTGTCCCGCCGTGGCGACAACCGTCATGACGCTGTGAGTGACGCGATTGATTCGACAACGACTGCATCATCGGCGGGTGCCACCGAGCGCAAGTCGAGCACGGTGCGGTCGCCCTCGCGTCGTGCGATGACGGGGACCGGACACGACCTGAGTTGCGCACATCTGTCGCCGTCGACCACGACTGCGGCCGATTCAATCGTTGCACCCGGAGTGCTTCCCGCACCCGGGACGGAATCGGTTGTTTCGATTCGCGCGCCGAGTGCGTTCGCGCGGGTCACTCCGAGTGCGCTGACGGCGGCTTCGGCGCGTTTGCGCACCGATTCAGCCGACGCAGTTGCCATTTTCCAGAATGGAACGTCGGAACACGCGCGCTTGGCGGCGAACGCAAGGAGAACCTGCTGCAATGCGATGAGTGTCTGACCACCGGGACGAAGTGCACGCATCAACGGATGTGCGCGGCACGCGGCAACGAGGTCGGCGCGGCCGGCGATGATGCCACATTGCGGGCCGCCCATCAGCTTGTCGCCGCTGAAGGTGACGAGCGCCGCACCGTCGGCAAGCGTTTGGCGCGCCGCAGGTTCGCCGTGCAGCCACGCGGGAGGTGGACCTTCGACCCACGGACAACGCGCATCGAGAAGACCCGACCCGATGTCGGACACAACGGGTACACCGAGCGCGGAGAGTTCGCCGAGTGAGGGCTGCTGGGTGAACCCTTCGATGTGAAAGTTCGACGGATGCACGCGCATGATGAGCGCGATGTCGTTGCCTCGCTTTGCGATGGCGCGTTCGTAATCGGATGCACGCGTCTTGTTGGTGGTGCCCACGTCGATGAGTCGCGCACCGGACTGTTCAAGGACCTCGGGAATGCGGAACCCGCCGCCGATTTCCACGCTTTCGCCCCGCGAGACCGCGACATCACGACCGGCGGCCAGTGCGCCAACGACGAGCAACACTGCGGCCGCGTTGTTGTTGACGACGACGGCATCGTCTGCGCCCGTGAGTTCGGCGAGCAACGTTGCAACGGCGGTGAGGCGAGAACCTCGGTTGCCCGTGCTCAGGTCGAATTCCAGCGACGTCGGTCGAGCGCCATGATCGAAGCCGAAAAACGTTGAATCAAGGGGTGCGCGTCCGAGGTTCGTGTGGAGCAGCACCCCAGTTGCGTTGATGACGGGTTGTACGAGTGACAACTCGAGACCGCGCGCAAGGTTCAGTGCGACGGATTCGAAGTCCCCACCGCTTGCAATGGCCATGCGGGCACAGCGCACCGCAAGAGCATGCGGCAGAGACGAACCGGCCGTGACGACGCGTGCTAGAGAGTCGACGGAGGGCGGACGGTCGCTCACGCGCGCCAACCTAATGGGCTTCCCGAACGGTGGCTAGCCTGCGTATCGGTGGTCGTTTTCTTCCTCATTTTCGTGGCGCTTCCCCTCGCCGAGATCTACGCGCTCATCAAGGTCGGATCATGGCTCGGGGTCTTCCCGACGATCGCGCTTCTGTTGCTGGTGTCGGCCGTCGGTGCGGTGCTGGTGAAGCGTGAGGGGCTGCGCGTGCTGCGCCGGATGCAGGAACAGGTCGTCGCGGGCAACATGCCGTCGAACGAGATTCTCGACGGCGTGTGTCTGCTGCTCGCGGGTTTGTTGCTCGTGGTCCCCGGGTTCGTCACCGACGTGGTCGGTCTGCTCCTTCTCCTGCCGCCGTTCCGGTTGTTGCTGCGCTCGGGGCTGCGTCGCCGCAACGGGAAAAAGATTCGTGTTGTTGCCACCTACAGCGGTCGCATCGTCGACAACGGTCGTGTCCACGATGTACACGGCACCTTCGACAATCGCGGATCCGCAACTCCACCGAAGGAGATCGAACCATGAAGCACCGTGCATCGAGTGACCGTGAAATCCACGACAACGTGCCGGTGAAGCCCGCTGCCACCGTGATGCTGGTGCGCGACGACGATGCAACGCACGACATCGAGGTGTTCATGCTGCGACGCACCCTCAATGCGGTGTTCGCCGGAGGGATGTACGTGTTCCCTGGGGGCAAAGTCGACGATGTCGACGGCGGTGATCACATCGAACACCTCTGCGACGGTCTCACCGACGCCGAGGCGAGCCGTTTGCTGCAGTTGCCGTCGGGAGGGCTTGCGTACTGGGTTGCTGCGATTCGCGAGTGTTTCGAAGAAGCAGGGGTTCTGCTTGCGCGTCACGCGTCGACTGGTGAGCCGGTGAGGTTCGACGACCCGGCGGTGGCGCAGCGGTTTGCCGAATTCAGGCACCACATCCACGACGGCAGCCTGGGTCTTCACGAACTGTGCGACCGCGAGTCGTTGCGTCTCGCCACCGACGCGATCCGCTACGTCAGCCATTGGATCACGCCGAAGGGCGAGGTTCGCCGTTTCGACACGCGGTTCTTTCTCGCTCGTGCGCCCCAGGCGCAGGATCCGCTGCACGATGACGGCGAAACAATCGAGAGCCTGTGGGCCTCGCCGACCGAGGCACTCGAACGGTTCAAGCGGGGAGAGCTCGCAATGATTCCGCCCACGATCCGGAACCTCGAGTTCCTCGTTCCCCACAACACCGCCGACGAGGCCCTTGCTGCTGCAATGAAGGTCGGCATTCCTCCCGCGATCATCCCGCGGTTGCGCGTGAACGACGAGGGCAAGGTGACGGCAGTCGTGATGCCCGATGAGCCGGGGTACGACGAGTTGCCCGACTAGTCAGTCGCGCGGACGGATCGACACCGCGACGCCGTCACTTGCATCGCGTGCGCTGCATCCCGACATTTCTTCCAACGACACGGTCTGTTCGGCAATGTGCGTGGCAATGTCGTTGAAGATTCGTGCGGCTTCACCCGTGCCGTGCAATGCGACGGGTTCACCCGCATCGCCGCCCGCGGCCACGGTTGGTTCGATCGGCACCTGACCGAGCAGTTCGACGCCGATCTCGTCGGCGAGCGCGCGACCGCCGCCGACGCCGAAAAGCGGGTATGACTCACCGTGATCGCAACGGAAGTGGCTCATGTTCTCGATGACACCTGCGACACGGAGGAAACTGCGACGTGCCATGTCGGCCGCGCGAATGGCCACCTTCTGGGCAGAGATCGCGGGGGTCGTGACGATCAACAGATCAGTGCGCGGCAACATGCGGGCGAGGCCCATCTGCACATCGCCCGTACCGGGTGGCATGTCGATGAGGAGATAGTCGAGTCGACCCCAATTGACATCGTTCAAAAACTGCTCGACGGCCTTGGTGAGCATGAGGCCACGCCACATGAGGGCCGTGCCTTCGTCGTCGACGAGCATTCCCGTCGACACGACTTTCAAAAGTCCGTCGCCGACACGTCGTTCATTCGGCAAGATCATCGGTTTGTCGCGGCCGTCGACACGCTCGGCCTGCAGGCGATCGGGCATGCCGAGCATGCGCGGAATCGAAAAGCCCCAAATGTCGGCATCGAGCACACCCACGATCGCACCGCGCGCGGCGAGTGCCGCGGCGAGGTTGACGGTGACCGAGCTCTTGCCGACGCCACCCTTTCCGCTTGCAATGGCGAGAACACGGGCGTTCACGGGAACCGCGGTCTCGGCGGCATTTTCATGGGCGTTCCATCGGGCGCGGGTCATGACGGCCGTGCGCTCGTCGGCGGTCATCTCGCCCCAGTCGATGAGAACCTTTGTCACGGCAGGGTGAACCTCGAGTCGCGACTCGATGTCCTTCTTCAGCTGAGCGCGCAGTGGGCAGCCCTTGATGGTCAATTTGAATCCGATGTGGACGACGCCGTCGTCGCCGATCGCCACGTCACCCACCATCCCGAGGTCGACCACGTTGTCACCGAGTTCGGGGTCGATGACCGCCCGCAGAAGGTTGCGCACCGCATCGGGCGTCGGCAAAAGACCGGTGTTCCGGCTTTCGGCGCCCGGGTTTTTGTTAGGTGCGCTTTCCATGCCCCAAATGTATCGGTATCATTTTTCCCATGATCACTCTCACCGATGCAGCAGCAACGAAGGTCAAGCAACTGCTCGAGGCCGAGGGCGCGAGCGACCTCGCTCTTCGCGTGGCGGTGCGTCCGGGAGGCTGCTCGGGCTTCTCCTATGAGATGTATTTCGACGGCGATGTCGCCACCGACGACACACTTGCCACATTCGGTGACGTGAAAGTGATCGTTGACCCTGCTTCGGCGCAGCTCCTCGAAGGCGCGAGCCTCGACTACAAGGACGGCCTGCAGGAAGCCGGGTTTGCCATCAACAACCCGAATGCGACACGCACCTGCGGGTGCGGCAACAGCTTCAGCTGATTCCGTTGCGGGCGAACACCGCCCGCACTTCCTTCGCATCGAAGATCGCATCGAGGCGGTCGGTCAACACGCCTTGCGCATCGGTCACGAACAGTGCCGGTTCGTACTTCATGTTGTAAGCGTCCACTGCTTGTGCCGGAGTGGTTGCGGTGCGGTCGGTGTAGATCTCGGCGTGGATGAATGTGACCGCGTCGCCGACTTTCTCGCGAACATCGAGAATCGCGTCGAGCGCCGGGGAGCAGGTTCCCGTTTGGCAGTACGCGGGGGTGCCGAGCAAGTACGCGACCGGCTTGCCGAGTGCCAAAGCTTCGCGCAACGTCACGTCGTGCAATGGGCAGGCGGGCTCGCGCGTACAGATGGGGTCGGCATCGCGCGGATCGGCCACCGTCGGTGTGTCGACGGGTGGCAGCGGATCTCCGACGAGAGGAATCGCAACCTCCGAGCGATCGAAGATCTGTATCGATGACCCGGGTTTGTCGCTGCCGACAAGGTTGACGACGTACAGGCCGGGTGTGTCGATGGTGACTTCAAGGGGCCAGTACGGCTGGGGTACGTCGGTGACGTGCGACGAGACGATCAACGGATCTTCGAGTCCGATCCCGTTGCCGTCGATGTCGGTGATGACAAAACTCAGGCTGTCGGGAATGTCGACACCCGTGTCGGCCGTCAGCACGCCGTCGGTTCCGGCAAGTGAGTACGGAAGGCGCAGCCGTCCGGGCACGAGAACGTCACCGGGGAAACGCTTGACGAGATCGATGCCGGAAAGGTCGAGTCCCGAGCCGCCACCACCGCAAGCCGAGAGAATTGACGGCGCAACGATTGCAGCGGCTCCGATGCCGATACCACGTTGGATGAACTGCCGACGCGACAGACCCGTCGTGCGCGAGACATTCACCATGTTCGAACTATAAGGTTGCGGAATGGCAGCGAAGAAGACCGCATCAAAGAAACCTGCAGCGAAGAAACCGGCACCAAAGGCTGCGGCACCGGTGGGTCCCTATACCCCGGTCGTGCGTGCCGGTGATTGGGTGATCGTCTCGGGTCAATTGGGCCTGAAAGACGGCGTGATGCAAAAGGGTGTCTCTGCACAAACCGCGCAGGCGGTTGTGAACCTGAAGGCGCGTCTCGCCGAGGCCGGTGTCACGATCAACGACGTGAAGAAGACGATGTGCTTCCTCACCGACATGGACACCTTCGCGACGTTCAACGAGGCCTACGTCGCCGGATTCGGCAAGAGCCGTCCGGCGCGCAGCACCATTGGCGTAGCGGCCCTTCCCGCCGGCGGCCAGGTGGAAATCGAAGCCTGGGCTTACAAGCCGCTACGGTGACATCCATGCCGGGCGCAATCGTCATCGTTCTCGCTCTCCTCGCGTTCCCGATCATCGTTGGTCTGTCGACTGCTGCGATCGCGGCCGTGTTCGGGCACCTTCTGTGGAAGGACGGCGAGGCTCGCCACGCCGACAGCGAACTCCTCGACACCAACATCTGACCGTGTCGCGCGCCGATCTGCTGGTGCGCAATGCACTGCTCGTCGCGACCGTCGACGCGGCACGACGTGAAATCCCCGGTGGTTGGGTTGCCGTCACGAACGGATTCGTCTCGGGTATCGGCTCCTCGACCGACCCCGCACCCGACGCCGACACGGTGATCGACGCAACCGATTGTCTGGTGACACCCGGTCTCGTCAACACGCATCACCACCTCTACCAGAACCTGACGCGCGCCTATCCGCCGATGACGAATGCGGCCCTGTTCGGTTGGCTAAAGACGCTGTATCCGCTGTGGGCCGCCATCGATGAAGAGGCGGTGCACGTGAGCGCGTGGGTGGGTCTTGCCGAACTTGCATTGTCGGGCTGCACCACCTCGACCGACCACCTCTATCTCTATCCGCGCGGCGCGGGCGACCTGCTCGGCGCGGAAATCGCGGCTGCCCGCGACATCGGCGTACGTTTCCATCCGACGCGCGGGTCGATGTCGCTGTCGGAAAAAGACGGCGGTCTTCCCCCCGACCATGTCGTGCAAGACGACGACACGATCCTCGCGGAATCGGCCGAAGCCGTGGCCAAACACCACGACAGGTCGCGCGGTGCGATGGTGCGTGTTGCTCTTGCACCGTGTTCGCCTTTCAGCGTGACCGAAGATCTGATGCGTCGGTCGGCGGAGTTGGCCGAATCACTCGATGTGCGCCTGCACACCCACTTCGCGGAGAACAGCGAAGACGACGATTTCTCGATTGCCACGTTCGGCTGCCGGCCGACGGAATATCTGGAACGCACGGGCTGGTGTACCGACCGAACGTGGGTAGCCCACTGTGTGATGCCCAACCACGACGAAGTGCAGCGTCTCGGTCGCGCAGGAATCGGCGCGGCGCACTGTCCAAGCAGCAACCTCATCCTCGCGTCCGGAATCGCACCCGTCGTCGACTTGCGCGCGGCAGGCGTGCACGTCGGACTGGGCGTCGACGGCTCTGCTTCCGCTGACAGCGCATCGCTGTGGCTCGAGGCCCGGCAGGCGATGCTTCTCGCCAAGTTGCGCAACGGTGCCGACGCCGGCACTGCCCGTATGGCACTCGAGTGCGCAACCGTCGGCGGGGCGGGCTGTCTGGGTCGCATCGGCGAAATCGGTGAACTCAGCGTCGGGGCCGTCGGCGACATTGCGGTGTGGTCACTCACCGGTCCATCGTTTGCGGGTGCCGTGGCTGACCCCGTCGAGGCGTGGCTTCGATGCGGTCCCGTCGCCGCGCGTGACACGATCGTTCACGGTCGGCCGGTGGTACGCGACGGTGCACTTGTGAGTCAACGTGTCGATGAAATGTTGCGCCTGCACTCGACGATCTCGCGGCGCATCCAAAAGGTCGCCGGTTGAGCGCATTCCTCGTCAGTTTCGGCGTGATCTTCGTCGCCGAACTCGGCGACAAGAGCCAGTTGATGGCGCTCGCATTTGCGACGCGCTACAAACCGCTTCCCGTCCTCGTTGCCATCACCATCGCGACTGCGATCGTTCACCTCGCCTCGGTGGCCATTGGTGCGGTAGTCGGTGCCGCATTGCCGACCCGGCCGATCAACGCAATCGCCGCGCTTGCATTCGTTGTGTTCGGGATGTGGACCTTGCGCGGCGATGAACTGACGAGCCAAGACGAGGAACGTGCCAAGAAGACGACGCGCAATGTGTTGTTGAGTGTCGGCACGGTGTTCTTCCTCGCCGAACTCGGCGACAAGACGATGCTTGCCACTGTCACCCTCGCAACACGCGAGGGAGTGGTGGGAACCTGGCTCGGTTCGACACTCGGCATGGTCGCTGCCGACGCACTTGCGATCGTCGTCGGCCGCGTGCTCGGGTCGCGACTGCCCGAACGGGCCATCAAAATCGGCGCGGCTGCCGCATTTTTTGTGTTTGCTGCGCTGCTGGGCGTCGAGGCATTGAACGGCTGATCAGCCGTTCCAACGCGACTGACCGAAGCGGTAGCCGACACTGCGCACCGTCTGGATGAGGTTGGCGTGTTCCTCGCCCAACTTCGCGCGCAGACGACGGATGTGAACGTCGACCGTGCGCGCACCGCCGTAGTACTCGTAGCCCCAGACCCGCGAGAGGAGCATTTCGCGCGTGAACACCTTGCCCGGGTTCTGCGCGAGGAACTTGAGCAGTTCGTACTCCATGAACGTGAGATCGAGGGAGTTACCCTCGAAGGTCGCTTGGTAGGTCTCGAGGTTCAACACGAGGCCGCCGTACTCGATGAGTTCGGCACGCATGACGGCACCCTCGGAGTAGGTGAGGTGACGCAGGCGTGCTTCGAGCTCGCGCGGGTGGAAAGGCGTGAGGCAAAAGTCGTCGAACGAATCGTCACGCATTTCGAGTTGCCCGAGTTCGGCGCCCGAAATGAGGAGAAGAATCGGCGCCGGCATCGCGTCGCGGCGACGCAACGCACGGCAAAACGCCCACGCGCCCTCGGGGTTTTGATCGCAGGTGACCACCGCACCGGCCCAGCCGCCGGCGGGTTCGTGTTCGAGTGCCTCTTCGGGCGACGCGACGGCCTTCCACCGGTAGCCGGCAAGGTCGAGTGTTCGCGCGAGGTCGGCGGCTGGCGGGTCGGGCCAGACGACGAGGAAATCGGGCGAGGCGGAAGCCATTGGCTAGAGCGACCTCAGGTAGCGGTTGATTTCGAATGGCGTGACCTGGGTCTTGTAGCCACGCCACTCGTTGCGCTTGTTGCGCAGGAACCATTCGAAGATGTGTTCACCCAGCGCGTCGTGCACGAGTTCGGATCGTTCCATCAAGTTCACGGCATCGGCCAACGATTGCGGCAACTGGCCGATCCCCAACTTCGTGAGGGCGATGTCATCCATTTCAAAGAGGTTTGCGTCGGCCTCGACGGGAAGTTCGTAGCCCTCGGCGATGCCCTTCATTCCCGCTGCGAGCAGGACGGAGAACGCAAGATACGGATTGGCGGCCGGGTCGGGCGAACGGTATTCGATGCGCGTGGCGAGAGGGTTGCCCTTCTTCGGCACGGGTACGCGAATGAGTCCACTGCGGTTGTTTCGTGCCCACGAGATGTGCACCGGTGCCTCGAAGCCGGGAACGAGCCGTTTGTAGCTGTTCACGGTTTGGTTGGTGACCGCGGTGATTTCGGCCGCGTGACGCAGGAGCCCGGCCATGAACGACTTCGCTGTGTCGGAGAGGTTGTACGGGTCGGCCTCGTCGTAGAACGCATTGTCGCTGCCGCGGAAGAGCGAGAGATGCAGGTGCATGCCCGACCCCTGCACGCCCTCGAGGGGCTTTGGCATGAAGGTCGCGTGCACGCCATGTGCCGCGGCGACTTCCTTCACCGCGAGACGGAAGGTCATCACGCTGTCGGCCATCGTCAACGCATCGGTGTGGCGCAGGTCGATTTCATGCTGGCTGGGGGCGTCTTCGTGGAAGCTGTACTCGACGGGGATGCCCATCGTCTCGAGCGTGCGAATCGTTTCCTTTCGCAGCGACGTCGCCATGTCGGATGTGGTGAGGTCGAAGAAGCCACCCTCGTCGAGGGGCTGGGGAATCTCGCCCGGCTTCGGTGGTGCGAAGTAGAAGTACTCGATGTCGGGAGCGACGTAGAACGAGAAACCTTTCTCGACCGCGGCGTCGAGGTTGCGGCGCAACACCTGACGGGGGTCACCATGGAACGGAGTCGCGTCGAGATTGTGGATGTTGCAAAAGACGCGCGCCTCGGTGCCCTTCGGGTCGGCCCACGGCAGCACCTCGAAAGTGTTCGGGTCGGGAATCGCAAGGACGTCGGCTTCCTGCACGCGGCTGAAGCCCTCGATCGAGGAACCGTCGAAGGTCATGCCATCGATGAGGGCATTTTCCAGTTCGGCCGGGCTGATCGCAAACGACTTCAGGTTGCCGAGAATGTCGGTGAACCACAGCCGCACGAGGCGCACGCCGCGCTCCTCGACGGTGCGAAGGACGTAATCACGCTGTTGTTCTTGTTGCTCGAGCATCTCGCTCATCTCCCAAGTCTGCCGTTGTTCTTCACGAATACGCTCGGCCGGAAAACGAACCGGGGGCCCGAAGGCCCCCGGAACTGGTGAATTGATTGGCCGTTGGACGGTTGATCAGGCGCCGCAAACCGTCTCGAGGATGAGACGGGTGACCAGGTAGGGATCGCAGTTGGCGTTCGGGCGGCGGTCTTCCGCGTAGCCCTTGCCATCGCGTGCCACGGTCCACGGAATGCGGATCGAGGCGCCGCGGTGCGAGACCCCGTAGCTGAACTTGTTCCACGGCGCGGTCTCGTGCTTGCCCGTGAGGCGGCTCTGGATGTCGTGGCCGTAGTTCTCGACGTGCTCCATGACGCGAGTGCCGATGGCCTCACATGCGGCGGTGATCGCCTTCATGTCCTTGTCCTCGCGCATGGCCTTCGTGGAGAAGTTCGTGTGCGCACCCGCACCGTTCCAGTCACCCTTCTGGGGCTTGGCGGCAAGAGAGATGACGACGTCGTAATCCTCGGCGATGCGGTGGAGCAACCAACGCGCGACGGTGAGGTGGTCGGACACGGTGATCGCGTCGGCGGCACCGATCTGGAATTCCCATTGACCGGGCATCACTTCGGCGTTCGTGCCTTCGATCAAGAGACCGGCTTCCATGCAGGCCTCGGTGTGCTCTTCAATGATCTGACGACCAACGACTCGACCCGCGCCGACGCCGCAGTAGTACGGGCCCTGCGGAGCGGGCATGCCGCCGCCTACGGGGAAACCGAACGGTGTGCCGTCGGTGCGCATCATCGTGTATTCCTGCTCGATGCCGTAGATCATCTCGGCCGACTTGTACTTCTCGGCGGCAGCGACGCACGCAGCGCGCGTGTTCGTCGGGTGGGGCTCGCCGGTTTGCGCGAGGATGACTTCGCAGAGAACGAGAATGTTCTTGCCACCGCGAATCGGGTCGGGGCACCAGAACACGGGCTTCAGACCACAGTCGGACTTGTCGCCCGTTGCCTGCTCGGTCGATGAACCGTCAAAGCCCCACATCGGAGGGGTCGTCACGTCGTCTTTCAGGATCTTGGTCTTCGAACGCAGCAGTGGCGTGGGCTCGGTGCCGTCGATCCAGATGTATTCCGCCTGATAGGGCACTTGGGGTCTCCTTCACAATGAGGGGTTCTGAACGGTCTCCATCCTGCCGTGGGGCAGTTTCCCTTGCGTGTCCCGATTGTGAACGCTGTGTAAAGACGCACACCGTTTGGCCCGTCGGTAGCCTCTCGCCGTGGCGAAACTGCGCCTCGGCCTGGCCCAAATCAACCCCACCGTGGGAAATCTGGCGGACAACACCGCTGTGATTTCCCGTACCTACGCCGCTGCCGCCGCGTCGGGTTGCGACGTCGTTGCCTTCCCCGAACTCGCGGTCACCGGCTATCCACCCGAGGACCTGGTGTTGAAACCCGGATTCATCGCCGACAACCGCGCCGCACTCGACGCGCTCGTCGCGGCGACGGGTACGACAACTCTCGTGGTTGGTTTCGTCGACCACGCCGAGATGTCGGTGAACGGTGTGACCGAGCGTTTGTTGTTCAACGCGGCAGCCGTTGCGCGTGATGGCAAGTTGCTCGGTATCTACCGCAAGCAACTTCTTCCGAACTACAGCGTGTTCGACGAAGAGCGCTATTTCGTGCCCGGGCCCGACGACCAACCGACATTCGACGTTGCGGGTCACAGAATCGCGGTGTCGATCTGCGAAGACCTGTGGGCCGAAGGTCCGGTTGCACATCAGGCCGCGCACGGTGCGCGCGTGATCATCAGCATCAACGGGTCGCCCTTTCATCGCGAAAAGCCCGAGGTGAGGCGCGACCTCGTGTCTGCACGCGCCCGTGCGAACGGGGTGGTGTTGGCATACGTCAACCAGGTCGGTGGACAGGACGAACTCGTCTTCGACGGTGGGTCGCTCGTCGCCGACGCTCGTGGTGCCATCGTCGCGCAGAGCCCGTTCTTCACCGATGATCTGTTGATCGTCGACGTTGCCGACGACGGCGTGGTTGACGCCGTGTCGGATGACGCGTCGGCATCGACCCCCGACGACCTCGCCCAGGTGTACGACGCGTTGGTGCTGGGAACACGTGACTACGTGCGCAAGAACGGCTTCACCGACGTGGTTCTCGGTTTGTCCGGTGGAATCGACTCGGCATTGGTCGCGGCGATTGCAGTCGATGCGTTGGGCGCCGACCACGTACACGGTGTGTCCATGCCGTCGCGTTATTCAAGTGATGGCTCGCGCACCGACGCAGCGCATTTGGCCACGAATCTCGGCATCGACCTACAGACGATCGAAATCGAGCCTGCCTTCGCCGCTTACCTCGACATGCTCGACGCATCGTTCGCCGGCAAGCCTGCAGATCTCACGGAAGAGAATCTGCAGAGCCGGGTGCGTGGCACCGTGGTGATGGCGCTGTCGAACAAGCACGGATGGATGGTGCTGACCACCGGCAACAAAAGCGAGATGGCCGTCGGTTATTTCACGTTGTACGGCGACTCCGTGGGTGGCTATGCCGTCATCAAGGACGTGTTCAAGCTCACGGTCTACGAGTTGTGTCATCACGTGAACCGTCGAGCGGGTCGCGACATCATTCCGCATGCGATCATCGAGAAGCCGCCATCAGCCGAATTGCGTCCCGACCAGCGCGACGACCAGTCACTGCCGCCCTACGAGTTGCTCGACGCAATTCTCGAGATGTACGTCGAAGACGACATGACCGCAGGCGACATCATCGCCCTGGGCCACGACGAAACGCTGGTGCGTCGGATTGCACGGCTCGTCGACATGAACGAATACAAGCGTCGTCAGTGCGCGCCCGGCGTACGCATCAGCACGAAGGCATTCGGCAAGGACCGGCGCTTGCCGATCACGAATGCGTACCGCGGTTGACCCGTGAGTGACTGAGAATCAAAAGCGCGGTTGCCGTCGCCAGAAGCGCCGCGCCAACGGCGGCAGGCTTGACGCCGTGGTTGTCGTAGAGCCGCGTCGCGGCAATCGAAACCGCGGCACGTCCGAGAGTTCCTGCGCCGAGCAACAAACCCATGCCGCGGCCGCGGCGACCGGGCACCAACTGAGTTCCGATCGGAAGAAGACTCACGATCGAGAACTCGAAGCCCAGGATGACGAGCACGAGACCAATGAGTGCGGGCACCAGTCGATCACCGAGGCCGGCGATCACCAGCGCAGCGGGCACCATCAATGCGGCACCGATGGCGACGCTGCGCTGCTTGCCCCACACGTCGGTGAATCGCGCGCTCGATGTGGATGACAGCAGTTCGGCCAAGCCGAGCGAGAAACCCATCGCAGCGAGTCCGGCCTCGGAGAAGCCGAACGTGTCCTCGAGGAACGGACCGAACGTGACGAAGATGCACTGAATGGCGCCCATCAACGTGAAGCACGATGCGATGGCGAGCCAACTACCCGGCAACAACACGCCGTGTTCACCGGTCGTTGGTTCGTCGTGATGGTGACTGACGTCGTCGTTGACGGGCAGACGGTTGCTGACCAGCCAGGCAAAAGTGAGGACGGCGATCGCGCCGAGCGCGTAGGACCATCGCCAGTTCGTTGCTGCCGTGACGAGTCCGAGCGTGCTGACACCAACGAGCATGCCGAGCGCCCACGAGATCTCGGTGAATCCGACGACTGCACTGCGCTTGTTCCACGGCACGTGATCGGCGATCCATGCGCTCAGTGCGACGTCGAAGCCGACCTTTGACCCACCGAGAAGGATGAGAGCGAGGGTGAAAACCGCGAGATTCGGTGCCGCCGCGGCAAGAATCGCGCCGAAGCCGACTCCGGCAAGCGACATCCGCATCGCCTGACGCCTGGTCATTGCATCGACACGTTGTCCGATCAGGGGAGAGGCGAGACCCGTGAGTTCCGACACGGTGAGGGCAATGCCCATCTGTGAGATCGACATGTCGAAACCACGCGCGATGGTGGCAAGAAACGGTGGCGCGAAGCGGTACGACGCGTTTGCCGTCGTACGTGCGATCGTCAGCAAGACGACGTGACTGCGCACGGTCGGCGAGAATGAGTCGTCGAAGCGGGGCATCTTCAGAGCGTGTTGCTGATCGTCGCGTTGCGCAGAACGTTGATCGATTCCTCGACGCTCACCTTGCCGTCGGTTGTCACGGTGAACCAACAGCCCTCGAGGTTGCGGTGGTTGCGCTGGTCGGGGTGGCCGAGAACCCGCCGCATCACCCGGAGGACGCCGCTGTGCGTGACGACCAGACCTGTTGGTTTGGTCGACGTGCCGTTGTCCGCAGTGGCGAATTCGACGAGCGCGTTTCGCACCCGCTCGAACACCGACTCATCGGCCTCGTAGCCCGGCGGGCGCATGTCGTTGTCGATGTACCCGGGGAACTGCTTTTCGATTTCACGGCGTGTGAGTCCTTGCCAGGGACCGACATTGACTTCGCGGAGACCGGGGTGGGCGGGAAGACGCGGTAACGACAGTTCGCGGGCAATGATGACTGCGGTGTCGAGCGCACGCGACAGGTCGCTCGACGCGACCCAGTCGAAGCTTTTCAGCTTCCGTGCCGCCGATTGCGCCTGGCGTCGGCCTTCGGGCGTGAGGGGGGAGTCGGCGTGGCCCTGCATCCGCCCGACCGAGTTCCATTCGGACTGGCCATGGCGCACGAGAAGAAATCGGGCTGCCATCACCCCATGCAGGCTATGCCCTTCACTCCACGGTGAGGTTGGCAATACCCTCTGCGTTCATGGCGACTTTGAGACTTTTTGCCGCGGCCCGCGAAGCCGCCGGGAGGGGTTCCGACGTGATCGAGGCCGCCACGGTCGGAGAACTGCTCGACGAAGCGTGCAGCCGCTACGGCGAGGAGTTCGTCGCAGTGCTCGCAACGTGTCGGGTGTGGTGCAACGGCGACGAGACCGATCGCGGCGCATCGGTGGGGCCGGGGGACGAGGTCGCCGTCCTCCCTCCGGTTTCCGGTGGGTTCTAGAGTACGTTCATCGCCGCTTCAGATGAATCCGCATCAGGCACGAACTTCGATCCGTCGTTGCTGTCGCTCGGTGAACTACGCACGTTGCGTACCTCGCTGCAGGTGGAAGAAGATGCGGTGTCGTTCGTGCGCCGTATTGCGCAGGGCCGGCTCGACATCGTGCGCGAGGAAAGAGCACGTCGGGGTGCCGGGTCACATGCAAGCGCTGCGCCGGGTGAACTCGCTGCCGTTTTCGGCCAGCAGCAGGGCGCTGGGTCGATGCGTCCGCCACGTGACACCACGGTGAGCGCCGATCACCCGCGGGTCGTGGAACTCGCCGACATCTGCGATCGGCTGCATTTCGCCGATTTCGCCGACCTCGACGACGGCGAACTGAGTGCACTCGAGGCTGCACTCGCTGCATTCGAAGGTGATCGTTCAATGGAACGCAAGGCCCTCTTCGGTCGCATCGATGCGTTGAGTCGCGAACTGGTCGAGCGCTACAAGAGTGGTGGCGCAACGGTCGACAGCCTGCTCGACTGACCAACGTCCAACGACATGCGCGAAATACCCGACGAATCGGGTATTTCGCTGAGGTAGCCATTCGGGCAATTCGTGACTAGACAGATGGGGTGGACAAGCGTCTCGTCGACCTCGGCGACTTCATTCGGCAAAGGCGCGAAGCGACCCAGCAGTCGATACGCGATCTTTCCCGCTTGGCCGGGGTGTCGAATCCCTACCTTTCACAGATCGAGCGAGGTCTGCGCAAGCCGTCAGCCGAAATTCTTCAGCAAATCGCCCGTGCGCTCCACGTCTCGGCCGAGACGCTGTATGTCCGCGCCGGCATCCTCGACGGTGACAGTTCCCGTGCGCCGGCGGCGGCCCCGTCGGTGGAGGAAGCCGTGCTTGCCGACCCTCTTCTTTCGAGCGAACAGAAAAACTCGCTGCTCAGTGTCTACCGAACTTACGTGAATCCGGCAGCAAGTTGACATGAAGCGCGTTTCCATTCTCTCCATGCACACGTCGCCTTTGGCCCAGCCCGGAGTCGGCGACGGTGGTGGAATGAATGTTTACGTCCGCGAACTCGTGTCGGCGCTCGCCCACGCGGGTCTCGACTGCACCACCTACACACGCGCGTGGCGGCCCGATCTGCCCCAGGTTGTCAACGTCGAACCGAACCACCGCGTCGTGCACATCGAAGCAGGAGATTTCGATCTGCCGAAGAACGACCTGGTCTCGGTCGTCGACTCGTTTGCCGATGGAGTGCGTGACCACATTGTGGCGACGGGTGGCACCGACGTTCTGCATGGCAACTATTGGCTGTCGGGCATTGCAGGACATCGTCTCAAGCACGAACTCAACCTGCCCCTCGTGATGACCTTCCACACCTTCGCGCGCGTCAAGGCACAGGGTGGTGACCCCGAACCGGTCTCTCGTGAGAATGCCGAGTCCTCGATCATCGGGTGCACCGACGCGATCTGCGTGTCGTGCACCGAAGAAGAGCGACAGTTCCGGTCGCTCTACGGCACGCCTCCGGGAACTATCGAAATTGTTGCACCGGGCGTCGAGCACGCGTTTTTCGCCCCCGGTGAAAAGCGTGGCGCGCGCCACGCCCTGCGTCTTCCGGTCGACGTTCCCATCATGCTCTTCGTCGGACGAATCCAGCCGTTGAAGGGCCTCGATGTTGCGGTCGAGACCCTCGCGCGCCTCGCCGACCGCCGTACGCGTCTCGTTGTCGTTGGCGGCGCCAGTGGCAACGAAGGCGAATCCGAAGTCGTGCGCGTCAGGTCGCTGATCGAAGCCCTCGGTGTGGCCGATCGCGTCGACTTCGTTGCGCCTCAGGCGCATCACATGCTCTCGACCTATTACAGAGCGGCTGATGTTGTCATCGTGCCGTCGCGCAGCGAAAGTTTCGGACTCGTCGCACTGGAAGCCGCGGCGTGCGGAGTTCCCGTCGTTGCCAGTGGTGTCGGCGGCCTCATCACCATCGTCGAAGACGGCATCACCGGCCACCTCGTTGCCGACCGCAGTCCCGACGTATTTGCCGACCACGTCGACCGCATCCTCGCAAATCCGATCGATGCCATGGCGATGGGCGCGCGCGCCGCGGAAAAGGCGCGCCGATACACGTGGAGCTTCGCGGCGGCCCGGTTGCGTCGCGCCTACGCCGACGTGACATCGCGTGAGCGTGTGGTTTGTCGGTAGTCACCGTGTTGTTTGTCGGTAGTCACCGTGTTGTTTGTCGGTAGTCACCTATGAGCGAGATCTGGGCCGACGCCGACCGTGGCATACTCGCCCGACAAATCGATGAGTGGTTGGCGACTTACAAAGAGAACAACTCGTTGTGCCTCGCCGTCGGGCGCGACCCCGACGATGACATGCACTGGTTCGTGCGCATGCAAGGCGAGGAAAAGGAGTTCACCACCGTGTGGCTCACCCTCGGCCAACGCACGTTGCAGTACGAGACCTACGTGATGCCGGCTCCCGAGGAAAACGGGGCCGAGTTGTACGAACAGGCGTTGAGGCGCAACAACAAGATGGTGGGGGCGGCATTTTCCATCGGCGTCGAAGATGCACTGTTCCTGCGCGGTGAGCTGTTGCTTTCGGGCGTCAGTGAGCCCGAACTCGACCGTGTGCTCGGCACGCTGTACGCCACGGTCGAACGGCACTTTCCCGTGCTCATCCGCATCGGGTTCGCCAGCCGCTTCGCTGTGTAGATCACTCGTTCGGAACTAGCCTGCGCACATGATCAACGGGGGCATCACGATCATCGGTGGCGGCAACATGGGTGGTGCCCTGGCGCGCGGCCTGATCGCCGCCGGCCTCGCCACGTCAGAACTCACCATCGTCGAAGTCGACGAAGCCAAGCGGGCGTCACTCGGCGCGCAATTCCCCGGTTCCACGATCGTCGGCGAGATGGTTGGGTGCACGAATGCAGTCATTGCCGTGAAGCCCACCGACGTTGCAGCTGCGACACGTGCCGCCGTCGGTGCGGGTGCAACGACGGTGTTGTCGATTGCCGCGGGCGTGACGCTCGCGAAGCTGACCGCCGCGGCCGGACCCGGTGTTGCAGTCATTCGCGCCATGCCCAACACTCCTGCGCTCGTCGGCAAGGGCGCCTCGGGATTTTCCCTTGCCGAGGGTTGTGGTGCGGCGGCCGAAGCGTTCGCAGCCGAGGTTCTCGGCAGCGTTGGCCTTGCGGTGAGGGTCGACGAGTCACTGCTCGACGCGGTGACGGGCCTCACCGGGTCGGGCCCTGCGTACCTCTTCTATGTGGCCGAGGCATTGATCGCTGCCGGCGTTGCCGAGGGATTGGCGGCCGACACCGCCGAGGCCCTGGTGCGTCAGTTATTCCTCGGCGCGGGCACGTTGCTCGCCGAGAGCCGGGACACCCCGACGCGCTTGCGCGAGAACGTCACTTCGCCGAACGGAACGACGGCTGCGGGGTTGGCGGCGTTGGCGGCGGCCGGCGGCCGCGAGGCGTTCTTTGCCGCGGTGCGCGCAGCGACTGCGCGCAGCGTCGAACTTGGTTCGTAATGCTGAACGAATTAAGCAGTAAAAATTCGCAGTGCTGATGCCTTGTTCAATCTCGGCTCGCGCCTTGTGCAACTTTGCACGAGTACGAAACTTTTTTGTGAAAAAGCGCCGTGACGCTTTTCTCACCCCCAGTCGAGGCCGTATGGTTTGGTTCAGATCACCGACCGGTCCGCCGGTCGGGAGTCGCGCCCGAAAGGGCCGCGCCGAGGGGTCGGTGTCATCGGGGGGTTGACACCGGCCCCTTCGTTTTTCTCACGACTCATTTTTTGATCTGAAAAATTTTGTTCGTGGGCACGACACACTTGGTGTGTGAGCACACATTCATCCTTCGACCACGTTGCTCTGCTCACCGACTACGGCCTCGTCGATGAATTCGTCGGTGTGATGAAGTCGGTCATCACCGACATCGCTCCGCACGCGCGCATCACCGACATCGGCCACAACGTGCGTGCCTACGACGTGCGTGCAGGCTCTCTCATGTTGGCACGTGCAATTCAGTACGTTCCGCGCGGTGTCGTTGTCGCGGTTGTCGATCCAGGTGTTGCGACGAAGCGACGAATGATCGCACTCGAAGTTGCAGGCGGTGAAGGTGTTCTCGTCGGACCGGACAACGGTCTGCTCGTGCCGGCGGCGGCAATGGTGGGCGGTGTTGAACGAGCAGTCGTGTTGTCGAACACCAACCTGCACCTGCCCGCGCCGGGCGCCACGTTCGCCGGCCGCGACATTTTCGCGCCGGTGGCGGCGCATCTCTGCAACGGAGTCACCTTCGACGAGCTCGGTGACGCTGTCGACCCCGACATTTTGATGCCTGGCCTCGTGGGTCTTCCCCAAGTGGGCGATGCCGAAATTCTCGCCGAGGTGACGTGGGTCGATGTGTACGGCAACTGTCAGTTAAACCTCGGACCCGAAGACGTGGCCACTCTGGCGGGTGCGTTGCATCGGCTCGCCGTTGTCGTCGACGGTGTGGAACGCAGCGCCGCCGTGGTCAACGCTTTCGATGACATCGCCGAGGGTGCGATCGGGCTCGTCGTCGACTCATACGGAATGCTCGCGCTCGCCAAGCGCCAGGACTCGGCTGCGCGCGACGTGGGCTTGGCCAGCGGGGACCAAGTGGTGCTTCGGGCCGCCCAACCGGGTGGAAACGGCGCAACGACGCGGGTTTCACTCGGGAAAATCGCCCCCGACGCCCCGCGCCAGTAGTTTGGCAGCGTGAGGCCGGCCACCACCCTGACGATCGCGCTCTTGATCGGGGTCATCTTGGTGGCGGGCATCGTGCAGTTGTTGATGCTCTGACGAGCCTCGGGGGAAGAATGCCGACAAGTGAGACCGTTCCCGACAATTTGGCGGGCATCGTGGTTGGCCACCCCGGCGACAAGGTGGCGATCATCAGTCGGGGACGTCCGACGACATACGGCGAACTGGTCGGCCAGGTGCGGCGATTCCGCGGCTCATTGCAGGGGATCGGCATCACCCGTGGCGATCGCGTGGCGATCATGGCGGCCAACGGGCGCCACTTCGTCGTTGCGTATCTCGCGGTCGTCGGGATGGGCGCCGTGGCCGTTCCGCTGAACCCGACGGCGACACCAACCGAACTCGAGCGCGAGATCAACGAGGTGAGCGCGAAGGCCGTGGTCGTCGGGCCCTCGGCGGCACCTTCCTGGGCACGGATCTCCGCAACGGGGGTGCCGACGGTCGAGCACGTGCTGACGGCTGACACCGTCGACGACATGGTGCGCACCGGAAGGGAAGCGCCCGAAGCGCACGTGCACCCCGATGACCTCGCAGTGTTGATCTTCACGAGCGGGACGGCCGGCGCGCCGCGAGCCGCAATGCTGTCGCACGACAATTTGCTCTCGAACATTCGCAGCACCGTCGAAGCAACGCCGATGTATCCCGACGATTTGTCATTCGGTGTCCTTCCGATGTTCCACATCTTCGGGCTGAACGTGATGTTCGGATGCGTGATGGCAACGGGTGGCACGATCGTTCTCGTCGAGCGATTCGACCCGGCGAGCGCTGTCGAGACGATCATCGAAAGAAACGTCACGGTCATGGCCGGTGCGCCGGCGATGTGGGCGGCTCTCGCGCAAATGCCCGGCGTCGATCGCGTTTCGATGTCGACGATACGTCTCGCGGTCACGGGCGCGGCGAAAATGCCCGAGGACATGGCGTCGTTGTTGGAATCGAAAAGTGGAATCGTCCTTGCCGAGGGCTACGGCCTCACCGAAGCATCGCCCGTCGTCACGACTGCGCGCGTTGTCGACGGTGCGGTCCGCTCACCGCGCGGCTCGATCGGCGTGGCAGTGGGTGGTGTTGCGATTCGCATCGTCGACGATTCCGGGGACGATGCGCTGCCCGGCGATGAGGGTGAAATTTGGGTGAAGGGTCCGAACGTGTTTCGTGGCTACTGGCACGACGACGAAGCAACGGAGCGCGTTCTCACCCCTGATGGTTGGTTGCGTACGGGCGATATTGCCGTGGCCGACGACGAGGGGAATCTCTTCATCGTCGACCGTGCGAAGGATCTCATCATCGTGTCCGGCTTCAACGTTTACCCGGCCGAGGTCGAGTCGGTCATCGCCGACCACCCTGACGTGCGGGCGTGTGCCGTGGTGGGTGTGGCGCATCCGCACACGGGCGAAGCCGTGAAAGTGTTCGTCGTGCCCGCGTCGGGTGTGCATCTCGACGAGGAATCGATCATCGAACATTCACGCAAGAAACTTTCGCGATACAAGTGCCCGACGAAGGTGCAGTTCGTCGACGAACTGCCCGTCAACGTCACGGGGAAAGTGCTGCGGCGAGCGCTGCGCTGATGCGTGGTCGGGTGCCGACGGCATTCGATGCGACCATGAAACCCGCGAACAGAACCACGACACCCGTGGCGAGTGTGATCGCAAACGCCTTGTCCTTGCCCAAGCGGCCTGCGAGGGTGCCGCTCGCCGAAAGGATGATGGCTCCTGATGCAATGAGGACATTGCCGAGTGCGAGCATGCGCGGAGAAGTGGCCGCACGTCGTGCAGAAGTGGTGGCGGCAGGCACGCGCCCACGCGCAACACGCAGCGCCGACCACAGAGCGCCGACGATGATGACCATCGCGGGAACCCCCGAGCCCACCGCTGCGAGGATGCGCGGTGTCGTGCCGAAAAGTTCCTTTGCAGTGGGGAAGGAGTCCGGGTCGACGGGTGCCTTCATCGGAGCCATTGCAACGACTCCTGTCGCATAGCCCGAGAGAACGAGGAGAACCAACCGCGTCACGTCGCCGATGCGGCGACCAAAGAGCAGGTAGATGGTTCCGAGTGCGAGCCATGCGACGTTCAGAACCGCGCCGGCGAGGAAAAAGAAGCGAAAAGTGACCGAGCTCCAGCCGCGGCTCTCCGCCCACCACAGCGCACCGGCGCCGACGACAAACAGGGCCATGGCCACCGACCAGGCAAGGTCGTGTGGGCTTCGCCGGCGGAACCAGCGATCGAGGGTGAGGAGACAAAAGGCACTCGCCACGAGACAGGCACTCGCCGCGAGTGCGGTGGCGACGGCATCGGGCGTCCTCATGTGTCGGAGGTTATAGGTCGAACCCTGACGAGGACTTTCTGGTCGGGGGTGGAAAGGCATAACGTGATCGCCGTGTCGGACTCCCCCCGCCGTCGCATTCCCGAAGCTGCGCTTTCGCGATTGCCTCTCTATCTCCGTGTCCTCGGCGAACTGTCGAGTGACGCCGTCAACCAGGTCTCGAGTGAACAACTCGCCGAACTGACCGGTATGAACGCCGCGAAGGTTCGCAAGGACCTGTCGTATCTCGGCAGTTACGGCACGCGTGGTGTGGGCTACGACGTCAACTTCCTCACTTACCAGATTCAGCGTGAACTCGGCCTGAACCACGACTGGCCGCTGGTCATCGTCGGTGCGGGCAACCTCGGTCAGGCACTTGCGAACTATGGCGGCTTCACCGAGCGAGGGTTTTCGATCGCCGGTGTCTTCGACACCGATGAGTCGAAGGTCGGCGGTGTGGTTGGCGGTGTGCGTGTGCGGCATCTCGACGACTTGTCGCAGGTTGTCCAGTCGAAGAACGTCAGCATCGGTGTCCTCGCCACCCCGGGCGAGGCGGCCCAAGAGGCGGCCAACCGGCTGGTGCGCGCCGGGGTCGGTTCGATCCTCAATTTCGCCCCGATCGTTCTTGCGGTACCCCGCGGCGTGTCGGTCCGAAAGGTTGATTTGGCGGGGGAATTGCAGATTCTCAGCTATTACGAGCAGCGCCGGGCCGCCAACGCGGCCGCCCGCGAGGCCGCCGGTGCCCCTGCGCGGGGCGTCAGCGCATAGCGTGGGGTTGCTATGTCGGTAGTGGTCATCGGTGTGAACCACCGAACGAGCCCCCTGCGGGTTCTCGAACGTGTGGCGGTCGGCGCCGATGCCATGCCGAAGGCACTCCATGCCCTGTCGTCGAAGGACAACATCCGCGAAGCCGTGGTTCTCTCCACCTGCAACCGCACCGAGGTCTATGCGGTCACCGAGAAGTTCCACGCCGCGTACGACGACATTGCCGAGTTCTTCTGCGAGCTGGGTGGTCTGCGCAGCGACGAGCTGCATCAGCACCTCTACAGCCAGCATGACGACGCCGCAGTGCGTCATCTCTTTGAAGTGGCGTGTGGTCTCGACTCCGCAGTCATCGGCGAGAACGAGATTCTCGGTCAGGTGCGTGACGCATGGTCTCTCGCGCAGGAATCGGGTGCGGCACGCACGACGCTCAACCTTCTCTTCCGTCATGCGCTCGAAACCGGCAAGCGGGCCCGCAGCGAAACCGGGATCTCGCGTTCGACGACTTCCATCTCCTTTGCCGCAGTCGAGATGGCGCGCGAACTCCTCGGCACGCTGGCATACCGCAAGGTCCTGATCGTCGGTGCAGGGACGATGGGCGAGGGCGTCGCCGTCGCGCTGACAATGAACTCCACCACCGAGGTGACGGTCATCAACCGCACCGAGTCGCGCGGGCGTGACCTCGCGGAACGTCTCGGCGCCGAAATGCGCCCGATGGGTGAACTCGCCGACGCGCTGCGCGACACCGACGTGGTTGTCACCTGCATCGGCGCAGGCTCGTTCGTGCTCGACCGCGACCTCGTCGAACCGATCATGGCCGAGCGTTCGGGGCGTACCCTCTTCATCGTCGACATCGCGGTGCCGCGCGACGTCGAAGAGTCGGTCGGTTCGATCAGCGGAGTCGAACTACGCAATCTCGACGACCTGCGCGACTGGGTGCGCTCGGGTGTCGAAACCCGCGAAGGCGAAGCCTCAAAAGTGTCGGCGATCGTGGCAGAGGAAGCCGAGCGCTACGGCCTCGATGCCACCGCCCGTCAGGCAGCTCCTCTCATCGCCGCGTTGCACACAGCCGCCGAACAGGTGCGCATCGTCGAGCTCGAACGCCACGCCAAGCGTCTCGCCGAACTGTCACCCGAGCAAGCAGAGGCCGTCGAGGCTTTGACACGCGGAATCACGGCGAAGTTGTTGCACGAGCCCACCGTGCGCCTGAAAGAGAGCGCGGGCTCCCCACAGGGCGAACGTCTGGCCGACGCTTTGCGCGACCTCTTCGACCTGCACTGAGCCGATGACCGCATCACGTGGTGAAAGCGGGACGATACGCGTCGCAACCCGTCCGAGCCCCCAGGCACGAACGCAAGCACAGGCGGTGGCCGACGCGATCAGCAGCGCAACGTCGCTTCGATGCGAACTCGTTTTTGTCGAGAGCACCGGAGACGTGCGGGCCGATGTGCCGCTGCACCAGATGGCAGGGCAGGGCATTTTCGTGAAGGAGGTGCAGCGCGCGGTCCTCGACGGGCGTGCCGACGTTGCGGTGCACTCTGCCAAGGACCTGCCCACCGAAGGCGACCCGGGGCTTGTCGTCGGGGCGTGGTGTGCTCGGCGCGACCCGCGTGACGCGCTCGTCGGTGCATGTCTGGGTGATCTCGCCGAAGGCGCAACCGTTGCAACCGGGTCGGCGAGGCGCCGTGCACAGTTGCGTGCCGTGCGGCCGGATATTTCCTTCGCCGAGTTGCGGGGCAACATCGGTACAAGGCTCGAGCGCATTCCCGACCGCGGCGCGATCGTCATGGCGACTGCGGCTCTGGAAATTCTCGGTCTCACCGATCGCATCGCCGAGGTGCTCGACCCGACCGTGTTCGTACCGATGGTCGGCCAGGGTTGTGTCGCGGTCGAACATCGCTTCGGTGATGCGGCCGTGCGCGATGCCGTGGCGGCAATCGATGACGCGCCATCGCGTCATGCGGTCGAAACCGAGCGGGCTTTCCTTGCGGTTCTCGGCAGCGGGTGTTCGCTTCCCGTTGGTGCGTACGTCGATTCATCGGGCACCATCACGACGTTTCTTGCCGAGGCGGACGCGCCGAAGGCGCGCTCCGTCGTGATGCAGGCCGACGTGAGCGACCTCGATACGGCGCGGCTCGTCGCTGCCGAGCTGGCACGGGTGTCGCGTCGCGAAATCGCCGGACGTTGAAGATGAACCGAATCGACTTGGATGGCGCGCTGTCCGGTCGACGTGTCGTGGTCACGCGTCCGCGTCACCAACAAGTCGAACTCACGCAAATGCTCGTAGCAGCGGGCGCCGACGTGGTGGGTTTGCCGCTCATCGAGATCGTCGAAGTTCGTGACGGCGTGCGCGACCTTCGCAGCGAACTGGCCGACGCCGATGCGGTCGCATGGCTCGTCGTGTCGTCGCCCAACGGAGCCCGTGTCGTGGCTGCATTGCACGAAGAAGGCTGCGCGATGCCTCCCGTCGCGGCAATCGGCGACTCGACCGCGGAAGCGATCGGGCACGCGGTCGACTTCGTTTCGCGTCGCGCGAACGCCGCATCGCTTGTCGAGGAATTTCCCTCGGGCGATGGCCGCGTGATCGTCGTCCAAGGCGAGCGTGCCGATGCGACGCTGGTCGACGGCCTCACTGCAAAGGGTTGGCGAGTCACGCGTTGTGACGTGTACCGAACCGTCGATACCGAACCATCATCAGAGGAGCTCGAATCGGCCGCGTCGGCAGATGCGATCGTGTTTGCATCGGGAAGCGCAGCCGAGAACTGGGTACGTCTGGTTGGTGCCGGTTTCGCCGGTGTGGTCGTCGTCATCGGACCCGTCACGAAGACCGCAGCCGAGGCCGCCGGTCTTCGCGTTGACGCGATGGCGGCGGAGCCATCGGTCGAGGGTCTCGTTGCGGTTCTTGCCGCGTCCCTCGCCCCGTAGCATTGTGGCGTGTTCCCCGTCTCGCGTCCCCGGCGCCTGCGCTCATCTGCGGCAATGCGTGAACTCGTTGCCGAAACACGCCTCACCGTCAACGACGTCGTGGCGCCGTTGTTCGTTCGCGAAGGTGTCGACACACCCCAGCCCATTTCGTCGCTGCCCGGAGTTGTTCAGCATTCGCTCGCTTCGCTCGAGACAGAGATCGCAGATCTGATCGACCTCGGCGTCCGTGGCGTCGTCCTCTTCGGTGTTCCACTGTCGAAAGACCCCGTCGGTTCGGGCGCGTTCGACCCGAACGGCATCGTGCAGGTGGCACTGCGTCGACTTCGCGAGCGTTTCGACGATCGCATCGTGTTGATGGCCGACCTGTGCGTCGACGAGTACACCTCACACGGTCACTGCGGCATCATCGACGACAACGGGTGCGTCGACAACGACGCGACTCTCGAGGTGTACGTGAAGGCCGCCTTGGCGCAGGCCGCTGCAGGCGCCCACGTGGTTGCGCCGAGCGGCATGATGGATGGCCAAGTTGCCGCGATCCGCGCCGGACTCGACGGCGGGGGATTCAGCGACATTGCCATCATGGGTTATTCGGCCAAGTACGCATCGGCACTGTACGGCCCCTTCCGAGACGCGGTCGACGTGCAGATCTCGGGCGGAGGAAACCGCAAGGGCTATCAGCAGGATTGGCGCAATTCCCGCGAGGCGTTGACGGAAGTCGCCGCCGACATCGAGCAAGGGGCCGACATCGTGATGGTGAAGCCGGCGCTCGCTTACCTCGACGTCATCGCTGCCGTTCGTGCGATGACAAATCTGCCGCTCGCGGCCTACCACGTGAGTGGTGAGTACTCGATGCTGAAGGCTGCGGCAGCGAACGGATGGATCGACCACGACACGGTGGCGGTCGAACACCTGACGGCAATCAAGCGTGCCGGTGCAGATTTCATTCTCACGTACCTCGCCCGTTGGTTTGCCGAGTCGGCCAACTAGCGCGCAATTAAGGAGCATCACCATGGCGGCCACGCCGATTCCGTACTGCGACGACACCGCCTGCCGCACCGCCGGGTGCGTGCCGACGTTGTGCACTGGTGCAGGTCTGCCGTCGAACACGGCGTCGTACGAACGCTCAGCCCGCGCAATTCCGGGTGGAGTGAACAGTTCGATTCGCGCGTTCAAGGCGGTTGGTGGCAGTCCGTACCTTGTGGCGCGTGCCGAAGGAGCGCACGTCTGGGACGTCGAGGGCAACCGGTACATCGATCTCGTCCAGAGCTACGGTGCGGTGATTCTCGGCCATGCCCATCCGGCCGTCACTGCGGCGTTGCGTGCGGCCGCACCCGACGGGACTTCTTACGGTGCGCCGACACCACGCGAGATGAAACTCGCCGAAGCGATCTCGTCGCGTGTCGCAAGCTGTGAACAAGTGCGACTCATGAACAGTGGCACCGAAGCGACGAGTACAGCGGTGCGTCTTGCGCGTGGTGCAACGGGTCGCAAACGCATCGTCACGTTCAGCGGCAATTTCCACGGTGCAACCGATGCATTGTTGGCAGCGGGGGGTAGTGGTGTCGCGACTCTCGGCCTGCCCGGGACTGCGGGCGTGCCGGACGAAGCAGTGGCCAACACGATCGTCGCGCCGTACAACGTCGTGCCGACACTCGATGATCGTGTTGCCGCCGTGATCGTCGAACCGGTGGCCGCGAACATGGGAGTCGTTGCCCCGACGCAGGGCTTCCTGCAGGGTCTGCGACGTGAGTGCGACCGTGTTGGCGCGCTTCTCGTTTTCGACGAAGTCATCACCGGCTTTCGTCTCGGTGCCGGTGGTGCGCAGGAGAAGTACGACGTGCGCCCCGACCTCACGTGCTTCGGCAAGGTCATTGGTGGCGGCCTACCGATCGGTGCCGTCGGTGGCCGACGGGATCTCATGGCCACGCTGTCGCCGATCGGCAAGGTTTTCCATGCAGGCACGCTCGCAGGAAACCCAATGGCAACCGCGGCCGGCCTCGCGGCCCTGAACGAATTGACGGACGACGTGTACATGGAGCTCGCCGCGCGCGCGCGACGTCTCTCGTCGATGTTGCGCGATGCCTGCGCCGCATTCGGGGTGCCCGCGCAGTTTCCCGTCGTCGGCACGCTTGTCGGCATGTTCGTGGGTGGCGCCGCGCGTGGCGCCGCGCCAGTCAACTTCGACGAGGCCAAGACGACCGACGAAGCGCTGTATGCGAAGTTGTTCCACACCATGTTGGCCGAGGGAGTCGCACTTGCTCCCGGTGCATACGAGGCGTTGTTCGTGGGTCTCGGTCACGACGACGGCGTGCTCACTGATCTTGCCGAACGTGTTCACCGCGCGGCCGGTCGACTCGAGGCGTAGACGATGCGTCAGGTGTTGACGCGGCGTTTCGCACTGGCGATCGGGCTCCCCCTGGTGTTCGCGTTGTGTTGGTGGTTCGTCGCGGTTCGTGAATCAGGTGCGACCACGACATCGGCGCGGCCGCACTTCGTGTCGTACACCGCGTCGGTCGCCACCGTGCAGGCCGATGCGAACTGGGCGGTGAAAGACGGCCTCACCACCGGTACGGCGCGTCTTGCGCTAGACGACGGCCGCACCCTCTACGTCTCGGAAGCAACGCTCGGCGAGATTTTCTGCACGGATCTCGTCACCCCGAACGCGTGCGTTCTGCTGGCCGAGATGCTGGGCGATGCACCCACTTGGTTCGCACTCACCCCGGCCGCCGGCGAAGAGCCACTGTCACGTCTTCCTCTTCCGCCGATCGTCGACATGTTGAACGACGGTGACGACGCGGTGCTGGAAAACGGCTGGGTGGTTCCGCTGGCAACACCGACTAAACGCGAATGTGACACCGCAACGCCAAACCTTCGCGACTTCATCGACCGTTTCGGGTCGGACATGGAGGTCTCACTCGACCTTGCATCCGATCAGATCGACATCGTGCGCTGCACTGCTGATTGAGAGGCGTTGGGTCGTTGCGAATGTGACCCGGAGTCAGGCCTACTTCGCTGCAGTGGTTTCGCGCGGGTCGACGCCCACCGCATTCGGCGGAGGCATCAGCGCTTTGAAATCCTCAGCGAGGTTGGTGAATGATGTCGAGCCGCCCTGCAGCGCAGAGAAGATTTCCGACTCGGGTGAGCACCAGTGCTCGTACTCGGCCGCCCACTTCTCGTCCTTCGGGTCGGCACCCGCGAGGTCGTAGCGGATGTGACATACGACACCAAGGATCTCGTACTCGGTCAGGC
>VFQT010000528.1_pt1 | contig 54781 bp, 48 predicted proteins | sample 3512381 | NCBI WGS metagenome assembly VFQT01 (sample SAMN10412376, study PRJNA504923) | tailings metagenome | isolation source: Relicate 2 Philex TSF3 active mining site | place: Philippines: Tuba, Benguet | collected 2017-08-29
GCGAGCATCGCGAGATAGGAAGCTCTTCGAACGTTGTCGTAAGTGACGAGTTCGCCGGTCTCAAGGATCACTTTGAGATGGGCTCTCTCGCCGCAGATCTCCTTGATCATCACGATTTCATCGAAGACCTCGCCATAGTGGCCCGAGAGGAATGCACCTCGATCGATCACCATGTCGATCTCACTCGCGCCTGCTTCGATGGCATCACGAGTATCTTGGATCTTCACTTTTTTCGATGCACGCCCTGATGGGAAGGCAGTGGAGACGGCAGCAACCGGGATCGCCGTGCCCCCGATCGAATCGAGGTGAGTGCGTGCGATGGCGACCATGTCGTTATAGACGCAGACTGCGCCAACATGGGGAACTGTCGCATCGAGCGGGTCTGGACGAGCAGCTTTATTGCAGAGTGAGCGGACCTTTCCTTCCGTGTCAGCTCCTTCAAGAGTGGTCAGATCGACCATGGAAATCGCAAGATCGATCGCAAAGGCTTTGCTCTCCTTCTTGATGCTACGCGTCCCAAGTTCTGCAACGCGTGCCTCGATTCCAACTTGATCGACTCCCGGCAAGGTATCGAGATAGCGAAGCAAGGAACGCTGATCCGAGACACCCAAAGTTTGCGCAGGAGTTGAAGTGGATTTCGTTGAAGGGCTCATGAGAACTCTGAGTCTATCCCGGGCAGGCTAGCCTTGAAAGCGTGCAAGGAGCTCGCTGATCTCATTTGCTGCTTTCTCAGCGTTCTCTTCAGCACGAGTTCTTTCACCAGCCACTTCGATGTAGCACTTCAATTTCGGCTCAGTTCCACTCGGTCGGATGATGACGCGAATCTTCTCGCCAGCCTCTGAACCGGAATCAGATTCATGAGGCACATCTGCGAACCAGATCCGTATTCCTTCCGTCGGCGGTAACTCATTGGTTGGCCTTGCCAGGTCATCGAGAGAAGAGAAGCGAAGTCCTGCGATCTCTCCTGGAGGATCCTTACGAAGTGAATCCATCAAGGGAGCGATGAGTTTAAGGTCGTTGAATCGAAGTGAGACTTGTTTCGTCGCGTGATAGCCGAACCTCTGCCAAATCGAATCAAGGTAATGGGAGATCGAAGATCCCTCCGATTTCAATCTCGCCGCGAGATCTGTCAGCATCAGCGCTGCACTGATCCCATCCTTGTCGTTGACCGAGCGTGAATCGACGCAGTATCCAAGAGCTTCCTCATAGCCAAAGGTCAGATTCTCGACTTTCGCCAACCACTTGAATCCCGTCAAGGTCTCTGTGAATGAAATCCCAAAGCCCGCGGCAATCTTGGAGAGAACCGAGGAGGAGACGATGGAATTGGCAAAGACTGCCTTCGCACGGGCCTTTTCATCAAGATTCTCTGCGATATATGTACCGAGGATCGCACCTACTTCATCGCCTCGAAGCATGCGCCACTCTCCGCTGTGATGGTCCTTGATCGCAGCGGCACAACGATCCGCATCTGGATCATTGGCGATGACAAGGTCAGCATCGAAATCCTTTGCGCGTGCGATAGCAAGGTCGATCGCACCTTTTTCTTCGGGATTGGGAAAGGCGACGGTTGGAAAGTCAGGATCTGGATCCGCCTGTTCTGTGACCAAGATCGGTTCTGCGAATCCAGCAGCATGAAAGACGGAGCGAAGCGTCTCGGTGCCCACACCGTGAAGGGCGGTGTAGACCACAGTGATATCGCGAGCTCGCGAGGCGATCTTTGCTGTGGTGTGAACGTACCGACGAATCACCGATTCATCGAGCGTGGTCCACGTCGAAGATCGTGGCAATTCCTTCACTGTCGCGATCGACTTGATCTCATCGAAGATCTCTTGATCTGCAGGTGCGATGATCTGCGAACCTTCGTACCTGATGCCATCAACGCTTCCGCCAAGATAGACCTTGTATCCATTGTCTTGTGGTGGGTTATGGCTTGCCGTCACCATGATCCCGACATCGAGACCGAGATCGCGCAACGCGAAGGCGAGCACTGGAGTGGGTAGTGGTCGCGGCAGGACGAAGACATCCATCCCAGCACCACTGAAGATCTCCGCGCTATCTCGAGCAAAGTCCTCTGACCCATATCGCGCATCGCGTCCGATGATGACTGACTTCAATCCGCGTGCACTCATATATCGAGCGATGCCCGCAGCGGTTCTCGTGACGACGGCTCGATTCATCTGTGAAGGACCCGGGCCGACCGCACCTCGAAGACCTGCGGTTCCGAATTCCAACATCCCGTTGAAGCACTTACTCAAGCCGACTGCATCTTCGCCATCGAGCATCGCTAGGAGTTGGTTCGCAGTTACTGGGTCTGGATCATCTGCAATCCAGCTCTCGACCTCGGCCCGAAGTGCGGGATCAATCAATGTGGCCATGGTTCAAATCTATTCTCGCCCCTTTTCGATGTCACCCGAGAGCCCTAATCTAAGGGTTCGTGATTCGCACAATCGATGGGGGGGGGGGTATGAGTCATACCCTTTTTCGAAAATCGCAGAAACTTCTGGAGTTCATCGATCAGAGGCCGCTCCGTGCACACCTGGTCACATTCTTGAGCGAGAACTTCAGCTTGGAAGATCAACGATGCGCCGTCGGTGTCATCCAACTGGCACAAGATGGCACATTGCATTGTGTTTCCTCAAGCGGATTCATAGAGCACGATCCCATGGTCGGCAAGATCTACGACATCGGTACCGATCGCCCGACAAGTCATGCGATGCGCCACAATAAGTTGAAGGTACTCACCAATGACGAGGTGCGTACCTTTCTTCAATATCTTCCAAAAGCGGATCAAGGCACCTGGCGAACTGGCGTCACGATTCCCGTTGGTATGCAGTTGATGTATTTCTTCTTTCTCCGTGAAGATGCGACTCTCATAGATGACTACTACGACTTCATCTCGATGGTGGCTGCCCTCCTCCATCGCTTCGAATCAGACTTGATTGAAGAGAAGAATCAGAAGGGCGGAAACTGGTTTCGAGGTGCATCGACGGAATTGACCGAACGAGAGTCACAGATCGAAGCCTTTATCAAAGAGGGTTTGACCAATGCGCAGATTGCGGATCAACTCGGCTATAGCGAATCTCTGATCCGACAAGAGACGGTGAGTATCTATCGCAAATTAGGCATCTCGGGGAGAAAGGAACTCCTCGCCGAGAAGATGAAAGAGAAGAAGCCTGGAAGGAAAGGTACTCAGGTAGTCGTTGCACTTGCAGGGATAGAGACCTTAGCCCCGATCATCAATGCCACGATTCGAAGTCAGGGACTGATCTGAAATCAACCTTTGGGGACTATTCCTCTAGCGTTGTACGTGCACGCAAAGCGTCGACATAATCCCTTGGCGCACCAGCGATCTCCGCAGCATCAGCCATGATTCGAAGGTAGCGATAGCTTGGAAAACCACCTTCGTAAGAGTTGAGTACATAGAACCAGCAGAGTTCACTTCCAGAGAGGGTCTCGACGCGAAGTTTGACCTTGGAATAGAGATTGAGTTCAGCGCCCTCCCAATGATCCAGCGCGAATTCATCTTCTTCGGTGAGATCGTAGATCGCAACGAATACCTCGCTCGAAGGATCCTCCACGATCGTTGCGATAGAACCTTCCCACCCAAGTTCGTGTCCGCCGAATGTGATCCGCCAACCGCGCAACCAACCCGTTCCTCGATGTGGTGAATGGGGAGCGCGAATTCGCATCTGTTCTGGATCGAGATTCGATCCGTAGGCTGCGTAGAGCGTCACTTCGACCCCATCTCATGTGGATTCTTATCGGTTGCGAAGTCGAACCAGCGGTAACCGAAGGAGGTGATCGCTGATCGCACGAGAGGCAATGAAAGTCCGATCACATTCGACCAATCGCCTTCGATCGAACGGACGAAAGGAGCGCTGAGGCCATCGAGCGTGAAGCCACCGGCGACGTTGAGCGGCTCTTTGCTATCGACATATGCCTCGATCTCGTCATCGTTCATCTTTGCGAAGTTCACTCGGGTCGAAGCGATATCGGAATACTCCTTGATAGAACCAGATGCAAGACTCTTGAGATCGATGATGCAATGGCCGGTATGAAGGACTCCACTCTTGCCTTGGATCAATCTGCACCGTTCAATCGCGTTCTCTCGAGTACCTGGCTTACCGAGCGATTGACCTTCGAACTCAAAGGTGGAGTCGCAGCCGATGACGACTGCACCCTCGCGTTGTAGCTCGGCTAGTTTCTTCGGATCGATGGTGGCCTTGAGTGAATTGACGACCGTGTGTGCCTTGACGATTGCGAGTGCAATGACGAGTTCACTAGGGGAGAGCTTCTTGTAATCCTCGCTCTCCTCATCAACACCGCTGACGATGACCTCAGGGGTAATACCGACCATGCCAAGGAGTCGCCGGCGTGAGGGTGATGCAGAGGCGAGGATCACTTTCGGCATTCAGTTAGCTCCAGTTTCGATCAGAGAGTCTCTGGCGTCGCCTTGGGAAAGACCCAGATGCGATAACTCCAGAATCGGAAGATGGTTCCGATCCCGACTCCGATGACATTTGCAGCGATGTTATCTGCGAAGGCGGATTGGAAGCCAAGGACATATCGCGAGATGTAGAGGATCGCAGAGGCGATCGCTAGTCCGATTCCGTTGATGATGAAGAAGAGGGTGATCTCCCGCGACATCGCTCGACGTGGACGGTCCTTCCAAGTCCAGAATCGATTACCGAAGTATGCGATCAGGATCGAGATCACTCCTGCGATGAGAGAACCGGTCACCGGGCGCTCTGACATCGGGGAGAACGGGAAGTGGACCAAGAGATTGAAGATTGCCAGGTTGGCGATATAGGCGACGGCGCCAACGCTGCCGAATTTGGCCAATTCGACGCGAGCATTGATCACCCGACGCAACATGAGGTGAAGTCTAGGGTGGAGAGGAGGGGGTGGAGTGGAAAGAAAAAGCGTAGATTCCTTTCTCGTGCAGCCATTGATCATCGCGCTGGGGCGAAGCGATAACCACGTGCTCTTGGCTAGACATGCTCGCGCGATGGGCGTCGAATACCTCGGGTTCGAGCCCTTTGAAGCTAAGGATCTGATCCAAGAGATATCGAGATGGCGCACCAAGCTCGCATCTGTTGCTGATTTCCGCCCAGTGATCCTCGCTGCAATCGATTCAAGTATCTCGCCTTCACTGCTTCGATCATTCGCTCAATCCTTGGAACGTGAAACTGGAGTGGCCATCTCGTTGCGGACTGATCCGACGTTTCTGGAATCGACGCGGCCTCAGAGCGATGGAGTGGATCGCGACTTCCTCTATGCGCTCTCAATCGCTCGCTCGCCACATGGACAGATATCCATCTGGCCAGTGATTCGTATCGATCGAGATGGCGGTGCGCAGCCGATCATCGATGAAGGATCGCTCGCTCACGATGGCGCAGACTCGATTGAGATGTTGCATGAGTTCACAGCCGACATTATTGATCGGTTATCAAAAGATAATTTCGTCGGCCTTATGACCTATGTCGTTGACCTGATTGAGAATGAATGTGAGAAGCAGATTGAGAAGCGGATTGAGAAGCGGATTGAGCAGCAAGTAGTGCGCCAGGAATTCGGCGCCGCTTCGATCACTTTTTGGAGTGAGAGCGCGTGTTACACATCAGCATCGGAGCAGTTGGTCCGCACGATTCTTGATCTTCCATTGGGAGATGCTCGATTGATCGATTTCGAAGAGTTCTTCATGCAGGAAGAATTCGATCTACCAGCCGGAGCCATCTCCGATCCAATCAGACCATTCCTCCATCTCTTCGCACGCAATCCGCGTTTGAAGGTGAGCTACCCAACCAACAGCGAGTGGCGACGATGCGTGATCTCACTCTTCGCGTCGAGTGAGAATGACGGAGTGAGCGAGATGGCTCACGCTCGTGATTTCATGCTTGGTAATGATTTTGATGTTGATCGGTAGGTAACCAGAGACAGCCACACTCTGGATGGTTATGCCACTTCTCGCTCCGTGACTGCATCGTCTTGAGATCGAGGATCAACTGCGATCCCACGAGCGGATGGGTCGATTTCCTCGCCCTGGGATCGGAGAGAGAATCGAGCCAGAGCGTCACATACTGCGCTGTGAGAGATGCGATCAGAGTCGATGCGACCTTTGGTGGTTCGTCGCGTGATGAGAGTTGTCGCAATTGGCGAACCTGTTCGCGCCAGAAGTCATCTTCGATCCGATTGAGTTCATAGCAGCGAAGACAAGGGGTCTTTCCCGGAACGATGATGGGTCCGATTCGAATCTCCCGCTGTGAATGTCCCGGCACGATGAGAAAGGTGCGGTCCTCGGAGATCCACCTTTGATGATGATCTGGCCTCGGATATCCGATTGAAATGGTGAGCGTTGCATTGAATTCGGGGGCGGTAGCGAGACGATCCTGATCGAGCGGAAGGATCGCACTGCGATTCGCGATCTCTTTGAGACGCTCCATTCTTGAGGCTCCAATATCACTGCCATTGAAGATCGAGAGGCCAAGGTCGAGATCCGTGATCTGTGCACCTTCATTGGCTCGTCCCTCTTCGATGAACTTGATCTTCTCGAATCCGGATCCGAAGAGAAGTGAAGCGAGTGCGGTTGCGATGGGGTCTGCTATGGAACGTGAGGATGATTGCGAGAAGGAATGAAGCGGGGAGGTGGCACCAGCCGAGGTGATTGCGATCGTCTTTGATGATCGATCTGCGAACGAGGCACCATGTGGCAGGTTTCTTTCTTCCACTTCCCTCCGAGTCAATGCTGTTTGAGTCATTCCGGTTTGAATCTGAGCAGTTTCAGACTGGGATGTGTGAAGAAGCGGGCTTCGAGAAGGTCTATAACGTGGTTCGATCGGCCGAGTGGCAAAGTGAAGAAGTTCTTCCTCCTCGAGAAAACCTAGTAGGCGAGAGAAGTGCTCAACATCGATGCCAAGGGGGGTCGCGATCTCTGCCACCGAACGTGAACCATCGATTGCGCGAAGCGCGGTGAAGAGTTGGGGTCGAACGTCCTCGGAGTCGAGGGAGAAGAAGCGCAGGTGGCGAGTCACCTCGATCCCGGCCTTGACACCACCCATCCAGATTCGCTCGCCCATCCGAGTCTCACCGATCGTCAGGATCTCCACCCCTTCGGCTGGGTAGGGAAAGGATTCTGGCGTGAAGAGACTCGGTGCGAGTCGGGAGCTGCGTCTTAGGTCACTGATCCTTGATTGAGCCGTCGAGGCTGAGCGATGCGCCATAGCGGGGGATTGTTGCGATGAAGAGGTACTTGGCGCTGAGCGTGGATGGCGAATTGTGGAAAAGCAAAGAGCCGCCCAGTGCTATGCACGGACGGCTCTTTGGTCGAGACTTATTGAGGCTTATGCCTGCTCTTTATGCCTTACCGAGAATGCGGTTGACCTTGGTTCCGCAGACGGGGCAGATGCCCTGGGCCATGCGACGACCTGAGTCGGAGACTTTTACGGTTCCCTCGAACTGACGCTTCTCTTTGCACTTTACGCAGTACGCCTCACCCTTATATTCCTCTGCCATATCCATTCCTCCTATCGTCGCCTGACGGCGAATGCGCTCACCATACCCTCGCCTTCACGCTCAGAGTGGGATTTGAGGCACGATATGAGCGTGAATTGAGCCTGAGTTGAGCGTGCAACGAGGTCTTGCCTTCCATCATCCCCTCGAACGGGCGAAATGTCCGAATTTAGGAGCCGCGCTCGCCAGCCTCGAACCCTTCGAGGTAGGACTCAGCCCGCTGCTCCTCTTCATAGCGATGCAGGAAGCGATAGAAATCTTCGCCATGCCCTGAGGTGCGAAGGTGAATCAGTTCATGGAGCAAGACGTAATCGAGGACGTAATCAGGGGCAGTCTGGAGACGATCGGAGATGCGGATGGTTCGATCGATCGTGGTGCAGGAGCCCCATCGCTCGCTCATCTGGCGCCAACTGATCGATGCCGGGCGCTCATGGAATTCTGGAAGGTAGCGTCCGAGAAGTTGGCGCGCTCGCCATTCCAATTCTTCCTCGCTCTTTCGCGCTCGCTTCTCGCCAGCGATCACGCGCTCAACGAGTTCCGGAAGGATCTGTGAGATCTCGGCTCGCGTAGTGCGAAATGGGACGCTCACCACGATCTCACCGCTCTGTCGGTAAGCGGCGATGTTTCTCTTTCGTCGTTTACTCCGAACGATGCGAACAGCAGGAGCGTCGGGGAGCTGGAAGCTAGTCTGCAGTGAAGTCTCATCCCGGCCCAGATCAGTGCCCTGCCGAGTGGGCGGGCGGGCGGGCTCACCCTTTCTTCTCGATTGCTCTCTCTTCGCTGGTTTCTTCTCTGGGTGTATCGGATTCGATCTTGCCGGTTGAGGTCGTGTGGGATGAGTTCGTGTGGGATGAGTTCGTGTGGGCATGTCGAGGAGAGTAGGGTCGAAGAGTTCGCCCTGATCGAAGTTATCCACCTTCTCGAAACTTTCGTCCACTCTCCACACCTTCGCTCCGCCATACGACTTCACCGAGCTTTCAGATAGCCCATCAACGGTGACTAGCCCGACTTCTATCTCGTGATATCCGTCGACATCTGTTGGTACCAATCGACATCTGTTGGCATGACCGTCAAAAGTCGATAACAGGAAAAAGTATGAACCTCGGGTTGAGTTATCTCCTGCTATTCGGGCGTGTCGTCTTCACGATCTGCGTGTGAGGAACGCGTCAGATTGAGATTCGCTAATTGCCTTTTGAGCCTTGGTGTCCTAATTTGCTCCCACGAAGTCCTCGGATAACGGTTCAGTATCTGCAAGGGGAAGGCAGATACAGAGCATGCGCCCGGGGGCTTCGCTTTTTTATTGGGCGAATATGTTAGGACTTACCGTGACGCTCCGTCTGCACCCTTAATTTCCGGTAAGACCGGAGAGGTCATCGGGAACAGTTCGACCTTTCAGGAAATTCTCGGGATCAGAAATCTCTTCCACTGTTGGAAGGGCGTATGGATCTTCCCAGAGTCGATCTCGTTCCTCTGTTGAGAGCCTCTCGGTCACCAGATTCCAGAAATTCGCACATTCACGGATCGTTCGAGGCGAGACTTCAAGACCGATCAACGATGCGAAGAGTTGTTGTGTCGGAGATTGCGTTGCACGACGACGTCGCTGTGTCTCTTGCAATCGAATCAATGAAGGAAGTCGATCACCTGCAGCTCTTACGACAATCAGATCGATCCATCCTTCAATGAGTGCGAGAATCAATTCCAACTGAGCAAGTGCTGCTCGTTGAGTATCGCTCTCTTCTGGCGTGAAGATTCCTTGGGCGATCGCGTTCTGCATGGAAGCGGGATCGGTTGGGTCGATATCGCCTCGCGAGAGAGCGTCTTCGGCTTGACGTTGCATCGACTCGACATCGATGTTGATTCCCTTGCCGTAGCGACTCACCAATTCATGGAGATAGCCCTGAAGCCATGGCGTAGACGCAAAGAGTCGTGCAGCAGCGACCTCACGCAAAGCGAGATAGATCTCAACTTCACGTTCATCGATTCCTAAGCCTTCGCCCCAGGCTCTGACATTTTCAGGAATCAAGAAACTCTGGTTCGAGGTGGAAAGCGGAATCGCAGCGTCATGAGCGCTCGTCACTGTCGTTGCGAACTTCCCAATCGATCTTCCCAATTGGCTCCTGATCATCGTTCCCATGAATCCAGCCATCATCTGGGAGATGTTGAGATTCGGAAGTGGGAAAGGAAGCCCTTGCATCGATTCCTCGCCGAATGGGTTTCCACCGAAGATTGCTTCACCTGACGTCGATCCGATCATTCGCTCCATCGCTTCAGCGATTCCTTCGACAAGGGGAGTGGTGAACGATTGCCAACCATCGATCGAGTAATTGATCCACTCGCTTCGAGATGCGGCATCGAGAGAATTAGCGGGAAGTGAGGGACCGGCAGGAAGTGCGGTCACATCATCAAGCCAGAGCGCAGCTAGTTGAAGCGCGCCTTTCATCGCATCGTGATCGAGGTGGCCAACCGGAAGTTCGCCATTTTCTGCCAAGGCTTTTCTTGAGATATCCCTGATGACATTGACGGGGAGATTGAAGGCGCCGCCATCTGGATTCTGCGCTCCACTGAGCATTCCTTGAGCCATGGCAGTCAGTGCATTGAGCTGGTCTTTGACGTGATCGGGAAGTTCTGGAGTCGGGATACCCATAGCGCGCATCTGTTCAAAGACTTGATTGATATCGAAGCTCGCTCCACTGCCTGAATCTTTACTGTCGTCACCATTGGGGCTTGAAGATGCGCTCGAAGAGGCATTTGACGAGGCGCTAGAGCCTGATTCATCGTCAGGATCCTCGGGGCGGAAGCCGAAACCGTTGCTCATCGTCGCTCTTCTCTCATGTAGATCTCATGTATAGGCCATAAATCACGGACTGTATGGCTCAACCCCTCAAAAGGTACAACTATTCCGTTAACCATCCTGAACTACTTCAGGGTATTTCCTGTGAGATCGAGTGGCTTTGATGAGTGCAGCGCGTGGGCTGTGGATGTTACGGAGATCGCGTCTACCTCTCACAGGGAGCATCGGCAATCTTCTGATCCATCACCTAACCTTGGCGCGTGTTCGACGCTCTCATCGCCCAGCCCTTGCTCCAAGTTTCAGTGACTCTTGCGATTTCTGCTCAGTCCTCAACGATCAACCTGGCAGCAGAAGATTCAGCTCCCCTCTCTGCATTTGTCTGGTGGCTGATTCCGCTCTTTGGATTCCTCGGTGCGATCGCTTACGTGATTTGGATTTCCAAGTTTCAAACCAAGTATGAGAATCAGACGACGCGCTCCGTCGATCGTTTCCAAAAGTTCCAAGAGAGCCTTGATAAGGATCGGAAGGAACCTCGAGGAGTGAGGGAAACCAAAAGGAATCTGGACTAGGTGATGATTCCCTTCATCTCAACTCCCTATGGATATGAGATGAGTCCAGTACGCCCTTCGCGTTCGCGCTTTGCGGTCATCTTCCTTGCATTGACCTTGGTCGTCACACTCGCATTGCCACTGCCATTCGTCATCTTTCGCCCTGGCACTCCCTCCAATGTGCTCGGCAAGATGATCACTGTCCCAGTCGAGAATCAAGAGGCTGACCTTGAAACCCGTGATCCGACGGGACGCCTCTATCTCACGACCGTCTATGTGACGACACCGCGTTCCAAAGTATTCGGTGCCGAGATCCTCGATGCCTGGATTCGAGGGGATGCGACGGTATATCCGCGAAGTTCGATCTACCCCGAAGGTGGCGATCCGGTCGAGATCAAGAACCAAGAGAAGTTCGAGATGGTGAACTCACAACAGTATGCGATCTTCAACGCACTTCGATTCCTTGGTACTGAGGTCGAGACTCATGCGCGCGTCATCGAGATCTTGAAGCAATCAGATGCTCGAGGGAAATTACAGGTCGATGACTTGATTCGAAAGGTCGATGGAAAGAGCGTCTCAACATCTGCAGAGATCGTTGAGATCGTACGAAAGAAGAGCGGTGATCAATCACTTTCAATGCAGGTTGAACGTGATGGGAAGATCGTTGACGTTCCAAGTATCGAGCTGATCCAAAATGAGAAGGGAAGTGCGATCGGAATCTTCCTGGGGATGGATTTCAAATCGCCAGTCGAAGTGTCGATCGATATCAAGCGCACTGGTGGACCAAGCGCCGGTCTGATCTTTGCATTGGGTGTGATTGAGAAGATGAGCGGTGAGGACTTGGTCCGAGGTCGAAAGATCGCAGGCACCGGCACGATCGATATCGATGGACGGATCGGAGCAATCGGCGGCATTGAGAACAAGCTGATCGGCGCCTCACGTATCGGCGCGACGATCTTCCTAGCCCCCATCAGTAATTGCGACGATATAGAGCACGTACCCGATGGTCTGCAGGTGATTCCGGTCTCTACTCTCAAGGAGGCGGTCGAAGTTCTGCGTGATTCGGACCCAACCGACCGACCTGGTTGTGATGTTCGCCAGTGAACGCCCAAGTCGTCGATCTTGTCATCGCTCTTGCTAGGGCTGTAGCCACTGTTCCCGTGGTTTAAGGGCCCAAGTAGCGCACTCAAAGTAGTTGGGTAAGTTACGCCCATGACTTTTGGCGACTTTTCCAATAGTGGTTTCAACAATCCTTTTCGTGGTTTCGGCGGTCAACCAGGAGCGCGCCGTAGACCAGGACCACTAGCGATCACCTTCATCGTCTTCGCAGTCCTTGCTTCAGTCCTCGTCTCCCTCAGCGGCTTCTACACCGACTTCCTCTGGTTCAAGTCAGTCGATTTCACTTCCGTCTGGTCGACCGTCCTACTGACCAAGACCGCACTCTTCATCCTCTTCGGACTTCTTACTGCACTGATCTTGACCGTCAATGTCGTCATCGCTTATCGCAAGCGACCGATCTATGTCCCACTCTCAGTCGAAGCCGACAACCTTGAGCGTTATCGCTCCCAGATCGAGCCGATCAAGAAATTGATCACTCTCGGCGTCTTTGTCGTCTTCTTCTACTTCGCCGGCTCCTCCGCAACCAACCTCTGGCAGGACTGGTTGCTCTTTAGGAATGGCGAGGAGTTCGGAACGACGGATCCGCAATTTAACTTGGACGTCTCGTTCTTCGTCTTCAAGTTGCCGTTCTACCAGGCGCTCATCGGTTGGGCGATCTCCACGATGGTGCTCACATTGATCGCAACGGCGATCGTCCACTACCTCTACGGTGGAATCCGCCCACAAGTCAAAGAAGATCGCACCACCGTGACTGCACGAGTACAGCTCTCGGTCCTCCTTGGCGTCTTCGTCCTCCTCAAGGCTGTTGCCTATTGGTTCGATCGCTACGCCCTCGCGCTCAAAGAGAGTCGATTGATCACCGGTCTTACGTTCACTGACGTCAACGCAGTACTTCCTGCCAAGGCGATCCTTGCTGGCATCGCAGTGATCTGTGCGCTCCTCTTCTTTGCAAATGTCATTCGCCGTTCCTGGGTCCTTCCAGCAGCGGGTACCGCACTCCTTCTCGTCTCATCACTTCTCATCTCTGGCATCTATCCAGCACTGATCCAACAATTCCAAGTTCGACCATCTGAATCTTCGAAGGAAGCGCCTTATATCGAGCGCAATCTCGAGGCGACGCGCGCTGCATACGGCTTGGAAGATATCGATTTCAAGGATTACAACGCGACGATCCAGACGAGTGCTGGACAGCTTTCTGATGATGCGACAACGATCAATAACATCCGTTTGATGGATCCGAATGTCCTCTCTGCGACATTCCGCCAGCTCCAGCAGATCAAGCCGTACTACACCTTCCCAGCCTCACTCGATATCGATCGCTACACGATCAATGGCGTACAACGTGATGCCGTTGTTGCAGTTCGTGAGTTGAACATCCTTGGTAATCCGCAGCGAAACTGGATCAACGATCATCTTGTCTACACCCATGGTTTTGGATTCGTAGCTGCATACGGAAACTCCCGTGACCCGGATGGAAAGCCGAACTTCATCCTCGGTGATATCCCACCAACGAAGGGTCTTGGCGAGTTCCAGCCACGCATCTATTTCGGTGAGAATGTTCCGGAATACTCCATCGTCGGAAGTACGAGCGATGAACCGATCGAATTCGATTACCCGGATGACAAGTCACCGAATGGTCAGGCGAACTACACCTACACAGGTAAGGGTGGAGTACCTGCCGGTTCACTCTTCAATCGACTCCTCTTTGCGATCAACTACCAAGAGCAACGCATCTTGCTCTCTAACTTGATTCGCCCCGATTCAAAGATCCTCTACAACCGTAGCCCTCGTGAGCGAGTTGAAAAGGTCGCGCCATGGCTCACTCTTGATGGCGATCCATATCCAGCCGTGATCGATGGCAAAGTGGTTTGGCTTCTTGATGGCTACACCACGAGCGCGGGATATCCATATTCACGTCGAAGCACTTTGACCACTGCTGCAACAGAGGACTTCACACAGCCCTCTCTTTTCGCAACGAGTGGTAGCAAGCAGGTCAATTACATTCGTAACTCAGTGAAGGCGACTGTTGATGCCTATGACGGCACTGTCACTCTCTATGCCTGGGATGAGAAGGATCCAGTTCTCAAGGCGTGGAGCAAGGCCTTTGATGGCACAGTGAAGCCACGTAGTGCGATGAGCGATGCGCTCGTTAGCCACGTTCGCTATCCAGAGGACATGTTCCGCGTCCAGCGCGAGATCCTCACCGAGTACCACGTCAAGAGTGCGAACGCTTTCTACAGCGGACAGGATTTCTGGCGTATCCCACGTGACCCTTCAACGCTTGGTGCTAATGCTGGATCACAACCGCCTTATTACTACACGCTGCAGATGCCAGGGGAGAAGAAACCCTCCTTCTCGATCTCAACCCCATTCGTCCCTCGAGGTGGTCGAGAGAATCTCTCTGCATTCGCAGTGGTGAACTCCGATCCAGGTGAGGATTACGGCAAGTGGACGGTGCTCGTCTTGCCACGTTCTACCAACCTTGCTGGACCTGCGCAGGTTGCTTCAAACTTCGAAGCGAAGCCAGAGGTTGCGACAGAGCTCTCGCTCTTGCGACAAGGTGGCGCGAACGTCGTCCTAGGAAATCTCTTGACCCTGCCTGTTGGCGGCGGTCTCTTGTACGTCCAGCCGGTCTACGTTCAAGCTACAGCGAACACAGCTGCCTATCCACTTCTCCAGAAGATCCTCGTCTCCTTCGGTGATCAGATTGGATTCGCTGACACCGTTAAAGGTGCATTGGATCAAGTCTTCGGTGGCAACTCTGGACAATCATTGGGAACTGGCGTCGACTCGCAAGGTGGCACGGGTGAGGATGATGCTGGAACAACAGGTGGAACCAATGCATCGCTACAAGCTGCACTTCGAAGCGCACAACAAGCACTTCGTGATGCAGAGGCTGCTCTCAAAGCGGGAGATTTCGCTGCATATGGTCGCGCGCAAGATCGCTTGAAAGCAGCGATCCAAGCAGCGATTTCTGCACAGCAGAGATAACCGCTACTATTCCCGCTTACCGACGCGGGGTGGAGCAGCTCGGTAGCTCGCTGGGCTCATAACCCAGAGGTCGTAGGTTCAAATCCTGCCCCCGCTACTAGTTCACGAATGAAGGTCCGATCCTTTCGGGGGTCGGACCTTTTTCATTGCTGAAATCGATTTTGGGATGATGCCTCTTGCGTCTCTAGCTCTCAAGGTTTAACCGGAGCTTCTTGCCGGATAGCTACCTCAATTCAGAAGAGCTACTTCAAGACGCGCTTGAGTCTCAATGAATTGAGCACCACGAAGAGACTCGAGACAGCCATTGCTCCGCCTGCGATCATCGGGTTGAGCAGTCCAAGGGCTGCGATAGGGATGCCGACGCTGTTGTAGAGGAATGCCCAAAGGAGATTTCCTTTGATGGTGGAGAGCGTTTTGCGAGAGAGCTTCAACGAGTCCAGCAGGCCCGAAAGTTCAGGGCGCATCACTGTGATGTCGGCTGAGGCGATAGCGGTATCTGTTCCGGTTCCCATGGCCATAGAGAGATCGGCTTGAGCGAGGGCAGCCGCATCATTGACGCCATCACCGATCATCAAGACCTTCTTACCGGCAGCTTGAAGTTCACGAATCTTCGAGATCTTGCCCTCTGGGCTCGCTTCAGCGATTCGATGGGTGGAGTCGATATGGACCGCTTCACCCATGGCATCGACCGCGGAGCGTGAATCACCAGAGACGAGCCAGCTCTCAATCTTGCGTCGTCGCAGTTCTTCAACGACAGCGGCCGCATCACTTCTTAGCGAATCGCCTACCTCAAAGGCAAGGACAGCTTCACCATCGATTGCAAGGACGGAGATCGAATTACCATTGGCAAGCGCAGCATCGACTGCGCTTTGAATCTTTTGTGGGAGAGAGAGTGTGGCTTTACGTACTGCATTAGGTGCGCCAAGAATGACTGGAACTTCTCTTGCCTCAGCTAAACCCGAAACGAGGGCCCTTGCAGCAAGTCCGATTCCCGGACTCTCTTTGAAATCCTTGAGCTGAGCTGGATTCGATTTTGATTCCTTCAGCGAGTATCGCGAGATTGCTCGTGAGACAGGATGGTTGCTCTCTTTGCTCAAACCGTAGGCGATCTCAAACCAGGATGTTTTGTCGGTTCCTGCTGCCGGATCCGCGAAAGTGACTCGCTGAACCGTCATCTTTCCGGTTGTCAGCGTTCCGGTCTTATCAAAGATGACGGTGTCAATCTTTGATGCGATTTCAATGGAGCGCACCTTGCGTAAGACGATTCCTGAACGTGCACCTTCACCAGATGCCACGAGAAGAGCTACGGGAGTTGCAAGTCCGAGAGCACAAGGGCAGGCGATGACAAGGAGCGAAACTGCAGCGGTAACGGCTTCCTGCAAGGTACCGATTCCAAATCCATACCAAACACCAAATGTTGCGATGGCTGCAACGACGACGATCGGAACGAAGACCGAGCTGATTTGATCTGCAAGTCGCTGCACCGGAGCCTTTTCGCTCTGTGCTGTCATGACCATCTGGGTGATGCGCGAGAGTTCGCTATCTCGCCCAACTCGCTCTGCCTCGACGACAAGGCGAGAGGTGAGATTGATTGCGCCGCTAGTAACTTGATCTCCAACAGTCACATCAACCGGTAGCGATTCACCGGTAATAAAGGAGTTATCGACGCCACTTGAGCCTTCAATGATCACGCCATCGGCGGGGATTCGATCACCAGGACGAACCACGAATCGATCACCCACTCGAAGATTTTCGATGGGAGCGATGACTTCTTCGTATCCGCGCTCCTTGCTACCGCGCAAGATCACGACCTCCTTAGCGCCAAGCGCGAGAAGATGGGCGAGAGCGGAACCAGCGCGATGTTTTGCACGCGATTCAAAGTAGCGGCCAAGGATGATGAAGAAGAGGACGCCGGCAGCGACCTCAGCGTAGATATCACCAGCCCCCGTTGAGTTGGCGTAGATCGACCAACCGAATGCTGTGAGTGATCCAAGCGAGACGAGCGTGTCCATCGTCGGATGGAGGATGTTGCGCCATCCAGCGCGATGAATCGGCCAGGCAAGGAAGAGAACGATCGGCGCAGTGAGTGCGATGACCAACCAGCCGTGCGCAGAGTAGGTGGGATGTAAGAGATTGAAACGGGTGAGAGTTTCGTGGATGAATGCATCGACCGGTTCATGGAATTGCATCGTCATGGAGATCAGGATTGCTGGGATCGCAAAGAGTGCCGCGAGGAGGGTTCTGATCCCGAGGCCACGAGTACGTGAGAATGAATCAGTCTCGTCAGTGCGAAGTCTTGCTGAGTAACCGGCCTTACTTACTTGGTCGATCAAGACCTTTGACTTGGTTCCCTTTGGTACCAGGATGTGAGCGCTCTCGGTAGCGAAATTGACCGTTGCACTGGCACCTGGAATCTTGTTGAGCGCTCCCTCTACGGTTGCAACGCAGGAGGAACAGGTCATCCCCTCAACAGAGAGATCGATCTGTTCTAACTCATCTACCGATGGAGCTGGCTCAAGTGTCGCGACGGCCGAACCTCGCTCTTCGACTTTACGAAACGGTGACTTTGTGAGGTCACTCAACGGGATGAGCGCTGGCTCGGATGACGGCTTCTTCTCTTCACTCATCACTTCACCTTTCCTAGAAATTCCTCGTGGAGAAGGCCATTGCTCGAAACACCGGATGCGCCAAAAGGACCATCGACGCCTTCAAGTGAGGAGTAACGCCCGCCCGCCTCTTCAACGATGACGGCAAGAGCAACCATATCCCAGAGAGCGAGCGATGGTTCAACTGCAAGGTCAACAGCTCCCTCGGCAACGAGCATATGCGAGAGGAAATCTCCGATGGCGCGTGTTCGCCAGACATGATCAAGGATCGCAATGAATGGCTCTCTACGCGAACCCCAACCGATGAGGTCAGAGTAAGAGATTGAAGCATCGGCCAACTTGGCGACTTTGGAGACTGAGATTCTTCGCGTGGCTAGCGAGTTTGTTGAAGATGTTTCTTTTGAAGGTGAGAACGGAGATGCGGAAGCAAAATTCTCTGTGAGATAGGCGCCATGACCTTTCAAAGCCCACCATCTGCGCCCTAATGCGGGAGAAGAGACGACGCCAATTGAGAGTTTACGGTGTGACGACTTTTCCTGTGGCGCGTCATTTACAGGTGGGGCATCCAAGACAGTTCCCATCGCGATCAGCGTTGCCCAGGTTGGTACCCCTCGAAGGTAATTCTTCGTGCCATCAATGGGATCGATGATCCAAAATCGCGTTCCAGGTTCTGCGCCATCCAATAGCTGCGCTCCGCCAAATTCCTCACCGATGATGAGATCGTTGGGGCGTTCCTGTGCGAGCAATGAACGTAGTGCCTCTTCGACAGCGCGATCGGCATCTGTCACCGGAGTGGTATCAGGCTTGGTCTCAATGACGAGATCTAAGGCTTGATAGCGTGCGAGCGAGATCTGATCGGCGAGATCTGCCAATCGATGTGCAAGTGCAAGGTCAGTATTCGCGCTCATGAGTTGCTCGATGAAGTCAGCCTCGATGGGTGGCTGTGAACTGAGCGCAGGCATGGCTGAAGTCTATTCGGTTGAAAATTCAACTTCTTGAGTGGGAATGACTCGTTATCGCGAGGAATATGCACATGCTCGCATGGATTTCAGTAATTACCTTCGGGGATGGTGTCACCCGTCTGCAAAATGTGAGCAAGACCTCTCACCAACCTTCGCCCGACCCTCCGGTGATGCTCGTTATTCGTAGCTTACGGTCGCATCGATAGCGAGAAGCCGGCGTAAGTTCGTGACGCGATGTTCTGCCTGAGGGTTCTTCGCTAACCATTCATTGAGAGCACAACTCTCCTCGTTATGGCTGCAGTTCTTCGGACAATGAGCAATCACTTCCTGCAATTCGCCGAATGCACCTACGACGCGATTTGGGTCAATATGTCGAAGGCCAAATGATCTGACTCCGGGAGTGTCGATCAACCAGCCCTTCTCGTTCACACTATCCAATTCAAATGCCACGGCATTTGATGAGGTATGTCGACCACGCCCGGTCACTTCATTGACCGAACCAGTCATCCTCGCTTCATGGCCGAGAATGCTGTTGAGAAGTGTGGACTTACCAACACCCGAGTGGCCGATCAGAACTGAGCTCTTACCCGAGAGCTTGGCGCGAAGTGTTGAGAGATCGTCGCCACGTTTCGTTGTGAATACTTCAAGCTCGAGCGGTGAATAGAGATCGCGAAGCTCAGTTGGATCTGCAAGGTCGCACTTGGTGATGATCAAGATGGGTGTGATTCCCTGATCGTAGGCAACGACTAGGGCTCGGTCGATGAATCCAGTCCGCGGTTCAGGGTTTGCAATCGCAACGACGATCAACATGAAATCCACATTTGAGACGATTGCTCGTTCCATTGCACCGATGTCATCGATGGTGCGCGAGAGCGAATTGCGACGCTGTGTCACTTCAACGATGCGCGCGAGCGTTCCTTCTTGACCGGAGATATCTCCATCGAGTTTGACGAGATCGCCAACAACAACTGCATTCTTTCCAAGTTCGCGCGCCTTCATAGCAGTGATCGTCGTGCCGTCTTCGGTGAGGCATAGTGAGCGACCACGATCTACTTGAGTGACGAAGGCGATCGGAAGCTTTGAATAGTCAGGTCGATCCTTGCTTCGACGCGGAACAGATCGGGAGGGGCGAATGCGAACGTCAGACTCATCGAAGCTGTGCTTGGAACGTCGCGAGTCCTTCATCGGTTCAGGTCCCTCAACAGGGTCATCTTCCTCATCGAGCTGAATCCTTCATGATCGAACTGCCCCACCGAGGAGCTCATTCCATAGCGCAGGAAAATCCGTGATCGTCTTGCGCGTCGTTGCGATGTTCTCGACCAGCGTTCCTTCAATCATCAATCCGATAAGTGCACCCAGGGTTGCAATGCGATGGTCGTCATAGGTCGAAATAGTGACGGGGTCCTTCGGCAATTCCCGCGCGGGTTCAATCCGCAAGTAATCCGAACCCTCTTCCACGGTTGCTCCAACTTTGCGAAGTTCTGTTGCAAGTGCAGACAGACGATCGGTTTCATGGAGCCTTAAGTGTCCGATGCCACGAAGAAGTGACGGGGTCGAAGCAAAGGCGGCGACGGCAGCGATAGTGGGCGTTAGTTCGCCGACATCAGAGAGGTCCATATCGATACCAGTCAGTGCATCTCTCGATTGGGTTAATCCCGTTGAGCTCATAGCGATTCCAGATTCAGTGCGAGAGAAAGTACCGCCCATTGCCGCGAAGATCTCTCGAAGTGCATCACCCGGTTGGGTTGTCTTCAGGGGCCAGTTCTTGATCTCAACTCGTCCGCCAACGAGCAGTGCTGCAGCAAGAAATGGCGCAGCGTTGGATAGGTCTGGTTCGATCTCCAGAGTCCTGATCTCACTCTCAGTTGGAGATAAATTACTTCTCGGCGCAACGCGCCACCACCAATTCCCAGATTCCTGTCCACTCTCGACGAGGGCGCCGTGATCGCGAAGCATCGCAATCGTCATCTCAATGTGAGGCAGAGAGGGCAGTGATGGACCGACTTGGCGAATCGTTAACCCTTCCTTCATCTCAGGTGCGACGAGTAAGAGTGATGAAATGAATTGGCTCGAGAGTGAGGCATCGATCTCAATCTCACCGCCTTGAAGCTGCCCTCTGCCATGAATCGTGAAAGGAATCGCATAGCGACCTTGGTGTTCAACACTTACGCCGAGGCTCTCCAAAGCCTTGATGACAGGAGCGATCGGACGTTCATGTGAGCGCGCATCGCCATCAAAATGGATCACACCCTCAAACATTGCGGCAAAGGGTGGAAGAAAACGCATCACAGTTCCGGCATTGCCCACCTTGATATCTGCTGGCTCTGCGAGTCTTCGAGATAGTTGCGCAGGAGTTACAAGCCAAGAGGTTCCATCTAGCGATTCCTCAATCTTCACACCGAGCGCTCGAAGTCCATCGCGCATCAGTTCAGAATCGCGGGATATCAACGGCCTGACGATCTTGGTCGAGATTGTTGAGTTGGCCGAGTTGGTCGGACCCGGAAGCGCAGCCAAGATCAGTGCGCGAGCCATCATGGATTTTGAGCCAGGAATCGTGATGCTTGCATCGAGTAGATGACCCGGAGCAAAGGGTGCACGCCAGAGATCTAGAGAGGCAGAATCGCTACTCATCGCACTTTCATCTTCACAGGCGCCATTGAGGCGAAGTCTACCTGCGTACCCTTATCGCATGTGTGGCCGCTATGCGCTGACAGCGCTGAAGGAAGAGATCATCGGAGACTTCGGTATCTCAAGCCTTTCTCCGGTTGCTAAGGAGCGCACCCTTCCCGCCGATTGGAACATCGCGCCAACAAAGGAGATCTACCTGATCAAAGGTGAAGGAGATGCTCGATCGCTCGATATCGCCTCATGGGGATTGATCGCGCCTTGGAGTAAGAGTGAGGCGGAGGCAGTGAGATCGCAATCGATGGCGATCAATGCGCGTGTTGAAACGGTCCATGAAAAGCCAACATTCAGGGATTCATTCAAAGTGCGACGCTGTCTGGTGCCTGCGAGTGGATATTACGAGTGGGCGACCGAGCTTGGTGAGTACCCACGTAAACAACCGATCTTCGTTTCGCCCAAGGAGGGAAAGTTTCTCGCTTTCGCTGGGATCTATAACTATTGGCGGCCGCCCTTTAACGCTAATAGGTCTGGCGACAGTGCAGCGAATGATTCGACTTCGCAAACCATGCGCACCAGCTCATCTTCTATTCAATCTGGCAGTGCTTCATTTCCATCTGGCAGTGCCTCTTTCCCGTCCACCAGATCATCTATCCAATCTGTTGCAATCATCACGCGCGAAGCTGTCAATGAGTTGGCCCAGGTGCATCACCGCATGCCGCTCTTCCTTCCTGAGGATCGATGGCAACTCTGGCTCGACACGGACACACCGCTTCCCGAGGTGATGAACTTGCTACAAGTCGAAGAACCAGATCGCAACTTGCGATTTTGGCCCGTTGCTCCGAAAGTGAATTCGATTAGGAATAACGGAGCGGAATTGATTGCTCCCATCGATTTGGGCGAGAGTGAGACTCTCTTCTAGTGATTGATTCTCGTTGAGCACCCTGCATTCGACTCGTTGAGAGTCGAGATTCGTTAGCGCTTCTGAAACTGAGACTCACATTGAGCTTCATTTCCGACAGCTATAGCATTGCGATATGTCTCCGACGAAGAAGCAGGGCAGTAGTGAGCCTGCTGATGTCGTGAGCCCTGATGGCGAAAAAGACGTTGATAAGCACCTTGCCTCGAACAAGGAACCGTTGCAACTCGACCAAGCGAGCCATGAAGGTGGCGAACTCGTCATCGTCGATCGCGATAAGGAGAGTATCGACGAACGAACCAAACGTTTTGAACGCGATGCCTTAGCATTCAAGAATCAGCTCTACTCGGCCGCGATGCGATACACCCGCAATCCAGATGATGCTCAGGATCTGCTCCAAGATACCTACGCAAAGGCCTTCGTCTCTTTCCATCAGTTCGAACCGGGCACCAATCTCAAGGCTTGGCTCTATCGAGTTCTGACCACGACCTTCATCAACAACTACCGCAAGGACCAGCGTCGACCCCAGATGGCCGATAGCGAGTTGGAAGACTGGGAGTTGTTTGAGTCTGCAAGCCACACCTCTGATCAAGGGAAGTCGGCTGAGGTCGAAGTACTCGAGAACTTGCCTGATGTCGATATCAAAAGGGCGTTGGCGAGCATTCCGGAGGAGTTCCGCATGGCGGTCTACCTCGTTGATGTCGAAGGCTTTTCATATAAAGAGGCGGCCGAGATCATCGGAATTCCCACTGGAACGATCATGTCGCGCCTTCATCGGGGACGAAAACAGCTCCGAGAGTTGTTAGCGGAGTATGCCCGTGAACTCGGTTACGGTGCTGAGAAGAAGCCAGCGGCGACGAAAGGAGGGAAGTGATCATGAGTTATGAGATCGCTCCTATGACCTGTCGCTCCGTGATGGCGTCCATTCACCCTTTCATCGATAACCAGATCGAAGACTCAGGGCTCTTCAATGCCATCGCCTTCCATCTTCAGGGTTGTTCAGATTGTGCGATGCGCACCGAGCGAGAGCGAAAGCAGATTGCGATCCTTCGTGAGTTATTGACTCGCTCCTGTGTTGAGACCACTCCAGAATCCTTGGAGGAAGAGATTGTGATGCAGATTCGGTCCCTTGCTGCACGAATGCAGACGCCAGGCTTCTTTGGAATCCCGGCTGCCGGAACGACGCAGATCTATTCGCAATATCAGCGCACCGAGATCACTATCGATGGTGAGACGACTATCGAAATCGAAGAATCACACGAGATTCGGCGCGACTTCCCGTTCTAAAGAAATGAACTTCCCATTCTAGTTTTGAGAAGTTGGTAGTGTGGCGAAAGCGGCTAGAGCGGCTAGAGCGGCTAGAGCGGTTAGAGCGGGCGGCTAGAGAAACGGGCGTAACTCCACTTTCCGATTGCACGCTTTGGATCCTTGAGCGGCAAGAGTGAGAGCTACTTCGTGGCTCGGGACTTCGATGATCCAAAATCCGCTGTAGTGCTCATTGTGGTGTTGATGGCCATCGAAGAGTGATGAGTGACTCACCTCTCCTTTATCGGCTCGATTGTCGACGAGAGTCGCTGAGCGAGGGTCTCCAATTCCAGCGGCGAGAACCCAATAACCATTTCGCTGGAGTTGCTCGTTGAAAGCATCAATCGTGCTCATCTCGTCAGGATTTCCCAGATTGTTTGGATGATCTATGACAAAGATGACATATCTAGGAGAGATGGAGCCGGCAGGAGATTGAGAACTCATATTGGAGAGTGTAGTTCGTTGAAATGGATCTCCTAAAGCGATTTCCTGAGGAGCCTTTCTAAAGCAATCTCCTGAAGCGATCACTTCGATCAACCCGCAATCACGAAGTGTGAGTGCTAGGTTACCCACGTGCTCAGCAATGCCGCTTATGAACCAACTCGCGAGAACCTTCTCGGCGCAGTTGGCATTGCAAACCTCACCACTCGTCCGGGCGACACTGCTGCAGCAATCGGTGATGGCGACCTTGCAGTGGTCTCCACGTCTCTCCTCAACCGATTGATGGAAGGTGCATCGCATACCGCAATCTCAGAGTTCTTGGCGATGAATGAGACCTCGATAACGACGCAATGTGAATTCAAGATTGAGAATGTGGTTGGAATCGGTATCGATCTCAATGCCACAGCAACCGTCGTTGCGCTCGATGACGAAGACGGAAAAGAGTTAGTGATTTTTGCTTGCGATATCCATCATGGAGCGATGCGAGTGGCGCATGGAATGTTGCAGCGTGAGATCGTCGAACGAGTTCGCTATTCAGCGAAAGTGGCTGCGTTGACCGTCCTTGCCCAAGATGATGAATAGTGAACAGATGAAAAAGATTCCGACGAATCGAATTGTTTGAGATCGATCCTGAAATCTAAGAGCCCCAGTTCCACTTAAGGAACCGGGGCTCTTTCTTACAATTGCCGGGAAGACAGCCGATGGAACAGATGTCACACCCAAGGCAGTCGAAGGTGTTGAAACTGCGAACTTACGCCTTCTTAGTCGCCCAGAAGATCTCACCGATCTCGTCGATCTTCGCGATCAACTTATCTGCGACAGCGACATCATTGGTGCCTTTGGTGCCTGCTGCTCCTGCGAGCTTGGTTGCCTCATTGAAGAGTGAGTGAAGTTGTGGGTATGCCTCGAAGTGATTCGGCTTGAAGTAATCAGTCCAGAGGACCCAGAGGTGTTCCTTGACCTGGTGTGAGCGCTCTTCCTTGATGGCGACAGAACGTGCCTTGAAGTCGCTGTCGGAGGAGGCGTTGTACTTCTCCATGCAGGCCTTGACCGAGAGAGCCTCGATACGAGCCTGAGCAGGGTCATATACGCCGCAAGGAAGATCGCAGTGTGCGTAAACCTTCATGATGTAGTCCTTTCTTCGTAAGACCCGGGCGGGTCGAACTGATCTCGTGGATCCCATTGATCCTGTGACTCTGGAGAACTGAGGCGAAGGCTACCTTTGGCCTGCAGATTCCGCTCAACCAAGAACTTCAGCCTGAATGTCCATCTCAAGAATCCATAGCCAAAATCCATCGCCAAAATCCATTCCAGGGGACTGGGATAGCAGAATAGGGGAGTCATGATCGGACTGTCGCGAAAGATTCTTGAATCCCTCTCAGCAAGAACCGGTTTCACAAGGGTTGAGATTGAGGGCCGTTCCATGGAACCAACTTTCAAGAGCGGCCAGAAGATTTGGGTTCGACTCTTTCGTTCCAAGCCCTCTCAAGAAGAGGTCATTCAAATGCGAGGACGAGTGATTCTCGTCGAAAGGGAAGAGTATCCAGGGATTTTCTTACTCAAGAGGCTTGAGAAGGTCCACGGAAAGTTGATCTGGGTCGAAGGCGATAACAAGGATCCAGTGATTGCAGATCTTCAGCATGACTCCCGCAAATTTGGTTGGCTCCCTCTTGAGAGCATTCGAGGGGTTGCGATTCGTAATTGAACGACTTTATTTCGGGTTTTCTCTGGCGAAAAGTGAGTGCAAGTCACTTGCAAAGGCTGCATAGTTGCAGTCGCTCGACTCTTGCAGTCGCTTAGTTATGGAAATCATTCAAGGAATACACCAAGAGCAATCCTTCAAATTTTGCAAACTGATGAGAAGCAAATTATCTTTCGCCCGTGCCATTCGAGTTGAACGCGTTCCTTCCGTTTATGCGAAGAACCGTTGACTATTGCCGTGTAACTTCAGATCTCTGTCGATCGAACCAGTTCTAGATCCTTAAAGTTCTTCTTATAACTTCAATAGTTTTCAATGAAAACTGGGACTGCTTCCTGTTTTCATAAAGAAGTGATCCACAAGATTGCATTAATCAACAACGATCAACGAAAGAGGTTCAAGAATGTCTGTTCTCAATGAAGTACTAACCGCCAACGAGGCTTATGCTGCGAATTTTGGTGCTCGCAGTGAGCTAGCGCTACCTCCAGCCAGGCGCTTTGCGATCTTGGCCTGCATGGATGCCCGGATGGATCCCGCGAAGTTTGCCGGTCTCTCTGAAGGTGATGCGCATGTGATTCGCAATGCCGGTGGACGTGCGAGCGATGATGCGATCCGATCCCTTGTCATCTCGTACAAGCTCCTTGGCACCAAGGAATGGTTTGTTGTTCACCATACCGATTGCGGCATGGAATTCTTCACCAACGATGTGATGAGTGGCCTCCTTGCATCTAGCCTTGAGACCGCCGAGCTTCGTGCTGATGGCTTCCATGATGTCGGCAAGGGTCCAGGAAGCCCAGAAGGTAAGTACATCAACTGGTTGACGATCCCGGATCAAAAGGGTGCTGTTGTGGAGGATGTGCAGCGCATACGTAACCATCCGTTAGTGCCAGCAGGCATCCCCATCTACGGATTCATCTATGACGTGAGAACCGGACGACTCAACGAGGTGGCTCGCGCTTAGAGAAGGAGATTGAAGCTCTTTGCGTTAGTCGATGTAAGGAGATAAGGGATCTGTTCGCTCGTTGAGTGCTCAACAGGCATTGAAAACGAGCGAGCAGATTCCGAAATTAGCCAGTAAATCTGAAATCAGCCAGCAGATTCTGAAATCAGCCAGCAGATTCTGAAATCAGCCAGCAGATTCTGAAATTACCAGCAGATTCTGAAATCAGCGCATGAAGGCTTCCATGATCAGAGCCTTCTGCTCTTCTTCATGGACGTGATGATTTCCAGTCGCTGGGCTTGCAGTCGCTCGACGTGAGACGCGGCGAAGCGTTCGACCAGAGAGGACTTCCTGGGTTGCGAGTGCGATGAATGGCCAAGCGCCCTGGTTCGCAGGTTCATCTTGAACCCAGAGCAAATTCGCATTCGGATGCTTCGCGATGACTTCGCCGAATTCCTTCTCAGGGAATGGATAGAAGCGCTCAACTCGAACGATCGCAGTCGAACTCTCGCCCAACTTCTCTCGCTCTGAAATGAGCTCCCAATAGACCTTGCCCGAACAGAAGATCACTCGAGTTGCATTGGTAACCGTTGGATCATCGATGAGCGGACGGAAGGTTCCAGTCGTGAAATCTTCGATCTTCGATGCTGCCGCTTTGAGGCGAAGCATCGACTTGGGCGTGAAGACGACCAGTGGACGTCGCGCCGGATTCTTCATGTGCCAACGAAGGAGGTGGAAGTAGGAAGCTGGTGACGAGGGCTGAGCAACAGTCATGTTCTTCTCCGCACAGAGCGTGAGGAAGCGCTCGATACGTGCCGAAGAGTGGTCGGGGCCTTGTCCCTCATAGCCGTGAGGCAAGAGCATGACGACCGAGGATCGCTCGCCCCATTTCTGAAGTGATGATGAGATGAACTCGTCGATGATGCTCTGCGCACCGTTGACGAAGTCGCCGAATTGCGCCTCCCAAAGTACGAGCGCATTCTCGCGAGCCACCGAGTAGCCATATTCGAAACCAAGCGCTGCATATTCAGAGAGCAAGGAGTCAAAGACGAAGAATTGGTTCTCTTCTGAGATCAAACCACGAAGCGGAGTCCATTCCGCTGCATTCTTCGAATCAACGATCACAGCATGACGATTGGAGAAGGTTCCGCGACGTGCATCCTGTCCGACGAGACGAATCGGATGGCCTTCAAGGAGAAGGGAGCCGAATGCCAACATCTCGCCACCTGACCAGTCGACGGTTCCATCATTGAGGGATTCAGCGCGACGAGTGAGTTGTGGCAGAAGTTTTGGATGAACGTTGAAGCCTTCAGGTACTGAAGTCTGCGTCGCTGCGATCTGACGAGCCACAGACTCGCTGATCGCTGTGCTGATCGCCTTCGAGGAAGGTGCTTCAGGTGCAGGCGGGAAGTTATCCGCAGGTTTGGTGTTATGGACCTCTTGATAGATCGCTTCGAGTTGTGACTGGAAGTCTTGTGCGATCGCATCAGCCTCTTCTTGAGTGATGTCGCCACGGCCCACGAGCGCTTCTGCGTAGAGGGTTCGAACCGAACGCTTCTGGCCGATCAATTCATACATCAACGGCTGGGTGAAGCTTGGTTCGTCACCTTCGTTGTGTCCGCGACGTCGGTAGCAGACCATGTCGATGACGACGTCCTTATTGAAAGCTTGTCGGTATTCATAGGCGATCCGCGCAACGCGTACACACGCTTCAGGATCATCGCCATTGACGTGGAAGACCGGAGCTTGGATCATCTTCGCGACATCGGTCGAATAACGCGATGAACGAGCAGATCCAGGAGAGGTGGTGAAACCAACCTGATTGTTGATCACGACATGGATGGTTCCGCCGATGCGATAGCCCTTCAGTTGTGAGAGCTGGAGCGTCTCAGCGACGATTCCTTGACCGGCGAATGCGGCGTCACCGTGGATCAGGATCGGTAAGACGGAATAGAGCTTCTTGACGTTGAGCGCATCTTGTTTCGCGCGAACGATTCCTTCGAGGACGGGGTTGACGGCTTCAAGGTGGGATGGGTTCGCTGCAAGATAGATATTGGTCGTCGCGCCTGATTCGGCTTGGAAGACTCCTTCGGTGCCGAGGTGATATTTCACATCTCCAGAGCCGTGAACTTCATTCTCTGCGTAATTTCCTTCGAACTCTTGGAAGATCTGACCGTAGGACTTTCCGGCGACATTGGCGAGGACATTGAGACGTCCTCGGTGTGGCATACCGATGCATGCTTCATCAAGGCCTGATTCAGCAGCGGAAGTGATGATCGCATCAAGGAGTGGGATGACCGATTCGCCACCTTCGAGTGAGAAGCGCTTCTGACCGATGAACTTGGTATGCAAGAAGCTCTCAAATGCTTCTGCGCTATTGACCTTTCGGAGAATGCGAAGTTGTTCGTCACGAGGTAGACGTGGCGCACCGACTTCCACCTTCTCTTGGATCCACTTTCGCTCTTCGGGATTGTCGATATACATGTACTCGATACCGATCGAGCGGCAGTAGGAATCACGGAGGATGCCAAGGATCTTGCGAAGTTTCATGAATGGCTGGCCACCGAATCCGCCGGTTGCGAATTCGCGGTCGAGATCCCAGAGTGTGAGGCCATGTGTTACGACGTCGAGGTCAGGGTGTGAACGTTGCTTGTATTCCAATGGGTCGACATCGGCCATGATGTGACCGAAGGTTCGGTAAGCGTTGATCAATTGTTGGACGCGAGCGGTCTTGTTGATCTCATCGTCTTTGGAGAATTCGAAGTCGGATACCCAACGGATCGGTTCATAAGGAATGCGTAGCGCTGCGAAGATCTCGTCGTAGAAGTTCTCTGCACCAAGGAGGATCTCGTGGATTCGGCGGAGGAAATCACCTGATTGTGCACCTTGGATGATGCGATGGTCGTAGGTGCTGGTGAGGGTTACCACCTTGGAAATCGCCATTCGGGCAAGAGTCTCTTCACTTGCTCCTTGGAACTCTGCCGGGTAATCCATCGAGCCGACGCCAAGGATCAAACCTTGTCCTTGAACAAGACGCGGAACAGAATGAACGGTGCCGATCGTTCCTGGGTTGGTGAGTGAGACCGTTGTTCCAGCGAAATCTTCAACGGCGAGGGAGCCTTCGCGGGCTTTCTTCACCAACGCTTCGTAGGAAGCGTGGAACTGAGCGAAATCCAAGGATTCGCAACCCTTGATGGAGGGTACGAGAAGCTGGCGTGAACCATCTGGCTTAGCGAGATCGATTGCGATGCCAAGGTTGATGTGTTCCGGATGTCCAATCGCAGGCTTGCCATCTACCTCGGTAAAGAATGCATTCATCTCCGGCATCGCACGTAGCGCCTTGATCATGGCGAAGCCGATCAGGTGGGTGAAGGAGACCTTGCCACCACGTGCCCGCTTGAGATGGTTGTTAATGACTGTGCGGTTGTCGATGAGAAGTTTCGCAGGGATGGCACGGACAGAGGTCGCAGTTGGAACCGTCAGCGACGCTTCCATACTTTGAACGACTCGTGCGCCAACGCCGCGAATCGGCTCAACGCTCGCTGCTGCTGGAGTTGCAACTGCTTTCACAGGTTGTGCAACTGGGTCAGCAGGAGTTGGTGATGCGGTCACGCGTGGTTGGGAGACGGTGGGTTGCGGAGTGAAAGATTGTTGCGCCGGTTGAGTTGGAGTTGGAGTTGGGGTTGGCGTCGGTTGGGCTGATGCTTCTGGTGCTGCTGGGGTAGAAGCAACAGGGGTAGAAGCAACTGATGCAGCGGTGGGCGCGGATGTTGCAGGAGCAACTGAGGATGCAGATGATGTAGATGAGGCAGCTCGAGTCTGTGCCTTAGGTTGTGGTGGAGTGCCACCTCGGGGTGCGCCATTGACTGCGCCGTTAACAGCAGCGCCTTGTGATGCTGACCCACTTGCACTCGAGCCGGGCGTGATCGTTGTTGCAGCTGATGGAGAGAAATTCGCCGCCTTGAACTCAGGGGAGTTGAAGAAATCTCGCCAGTTTGCTTCGACCGAATTGGGATCTGCGACGTACTTTTCATACATCTCTTCTACGAGCCAGTCATTGGCACCAAAATTTCCGCTCACAGAGGGTTAGCCTATCGGGGGCTCAAGGGGCCTTCTACACGGCATATTTCGCTTCTTTTCATCGATTGGGAGAAGTTGCGCAGACCATGCGCAGACCATGCGCAGGAGATGGGCAAACGATGCGCAGAAGAGGCAGGGAAGAGATCACCTCGGCATACTTGGCGTTATGGCCTCCGTCACCTCGCAAGATTCATCCTCGGATTCGACAGCAGGGTCTCCACTTTCAACAGCGGGTTCGGTATCCGAAACCGCAAGGCCTTGGGCCATTGTCACCGGTGGATCGAGGGGTCTTGGCTTCGAAACAGCCAAAGGTCTAGCTGCACAGGGTTATCGACTGATCCTCGTTTCAAAGGACTCCGAGCGTTTACGCCTGGCAGCGGAAGAGATCAATAGAGATTTCAAGGTTGCTGATTCTCCATCAACTGAAAGTAGCGACAGTTCACGAGCCACTGAGTCATCGTTGAATCCGCCAGATGACAATCAAGTAGCACATTTCTGGCCGATTGATTTTGAGGCTACTACGCCGCAAGCGCTCGCAGGTGTGCAAAATTCTGCTCGCAAGATCTTGGGCAAGTATCAGCCCATCTGGGGATTACCGAAAGTTGTCGTCATCGCTCATGGAGTTATGAGCGCAAAGATGTCAAAGACTTTGCGGACCGATGTCGATGAATGGCGACGAGTTATGAGTATCAATCTCGATTCAGTTTTCGCTCTCGTCAATCTCTTTGGCTCGGCGATGAGTGAGGCGAGGGATGGTCGAATCATCATCTACTCAGCATGTTTGGGAAGGATGTCAGGCCCTGGAAATGCTGGCGGACTTGCTCCGTATCGAATCTCCAAAGCTGGAGTCAATGCATTGGTTAGGAATCTCGCACACGAGACCGGTCATGGTTCGCGAGGTTTCTTGATTGATGCCGTCTGCCCCAATCATTCACGCACCGACATGGGTGGCGCTGATGCGCCACGTAGCGCCCAAGAGGGTGCCGCCTGCGCTATTTGGCTTGCAACTCGACCTTTCTCAGCAGGGCAGGATCAGACAGGCTTACTTTGGGAAGATAACGAAGTCGTTCCGTGGTGATGAGCCGCCTTGAACAACTAGCCGCTTTGAACAACAAGCCGTCGCGAACAACTAGCCGTCTCGAACCCTTCGAACAGTTAGCCGTCTCGAACCCTTCGAACAGTTAGCCGTCTCGAATAATTCCGTACTCCCCAATAGATTAGGTGCATGTCGACCACAGAATCCGGATCTTCAATTCCTTCCAACGACTCAGGTTCATCTGCCGCCTCCAACTTCTCCATCCCCGCAGACCCAACGCGAGGCAAAGAGGTCTTCGAACTCGATCGCGCACATGTCTTTCACTCCTGGTCGGCACAAGCTCAAATCTCGCCACTTCCTGTCGCTGGCGGCAGAGGTTCTTACTTTTGGGATTTCGATGGCAAGAAGTATCTCGACTTCTCATGCCAATTGGTCTTTACCAATATCGGCTTCCAGCATCCAAAAGTCGTCAAGGCGATCCAAGATCAAGCAGCGCTTCTGACCACGGTCGCACCACAAGTTGCAAACGACGCTCGCGGTGAAGCAGCAAAGCGAATCACTGAACTCGCTGGCAAAGCACACAACAAAGTCTTCTTCACCAACGGTGGAGCTGATGCGGTAGAGAACGCAATCAAGATGGCGCGCATCCACACCGGACGCCACAAGATCCTTAGCTTCTATCGCTCCTATCACGGCAACACAGCGGCAGCGATCACTGCAACCGGCGATCCACGCCGTTGGCCCAACGAATTCGCTTACGGTCACGTCCACTTCTTTGGGCCCTATCTCTATCGCTCTGCATTCTGGGCAACGAGCGAAGCAGAGGAGTGCGAGAGAGCGCTCAAGCATTTGGAAGATGTGATCACTTTCGAAGGACCGAAGACCGTAGCCGCAATCCTCATCGAATCTGTTGTTGGGACCGCAGGCGTCTTGATCCCACCGAAGGGATATCTTGAGGGCGTTCGCGCGCTCTGCGATAAGTACGGAATCCTCTGGATTGCCGACGAAGTGATGAGTGGATTTGGTCGAACAGGGAATTGGTTCGGCTATCAACTATCGAGCGTCGAGCCCGATCTCATCACCTTCGCAAAGGGCGTCAATTCAGGCTATGTCCCTCTCGGGGGTGTGATCATCTCTGATGCGGTTTCAAAGACCTTCGACGATCGGGTCTTTCCAGGTGGACTCACATACTCCGGCCATCCGCTCGCCGCAGCATCCGCCGTTGCGACGATCGATACTATGAAAGGAGAGAAGGTCGTTGAGAACGCGCGCGAGATCGGGGAAAAGGTGATTGGCCCAGCACTTCGTGCCCTTGCCGAGAAGCATCCCGTAATCGGCGAGGTGCGCGGCGTTGGCGTCTTCTGGGCGTTGGATCTGGTCAAGGATCGCGCAACAAGGGAGCCACTCGCACCATATGGTGGAACGAGTGAAGCGATGGGACTTTTCGTTACAGAGTGCAAGAAGAATGGCCTGATGCCATTTAGTAACTTCAACCGAGTTCACGTCGTACCACCGTGCAATGTGAGCGAAGCGGAAGTGATGGAAGGCGTTGCGATCATGGACAAGGCCTTTGAGGTGATTGGTAAGTTCTACGAGGGGAAGAAATGAAAGAAGTAACTCACTTCATCAATGGAAGCTTCACTGCTCCAGATAAAGGAGCTCGCAAAGGCGAGATCTTCGATCCTGCGACCGGAGAAGTAAGTGGCTTCGTTGACTTCGCCTCCGTTGAAGTTGTCGATCAAGCTGTCGCTGCTGCGGTCAAAGGCTTTGAAGAGTGGCGCAACACTTCGCTTGCAAAGCGTGTTCAGACCCTCTTCGCTTTCCGCGAAATCCTCAATCGCCGCAAGGAAGAGCTTGCTGCCATCATCACTTCTGAGCATGGCAAGGTGCTCTCAGATGCACTCGGTGAAGTGGCGCGCGGCCTTGAAGTCGTTGAATTTGCCTGCGGAATCCCACATCTTCTTAAAGGTGGTTACAGCGAGGGTGTCTCAACGGGAATCGACTCCTATTCCATTCGCCAACCGCTTGGCGTAGTCGGCATCATCTCGCCCTTCAATTTCCCGGCGATGGTTCCAATGTGGTTCTTCCCGATTGCGATTGCGAGCGGAAATGCAGTTGTCATCAAACCCAGCGAGAAGGACCCATCTGCGACCAACTTCGTTGCGAGCCTCTGGAAGGAAGCAGGTCTTCCTGACGGAGTCTTCAATGTCGTTCATGGAGATAAGGTCGCAGTCGATCGATTGATCGAGCACCCTGATGTCAGGTCACTCTCCTTCGTTGGTTCTACACCGATTGCCAAGTACATCTATGAAAACGGAACCAAGAATGGCAAGCGCGTTCAAGCTCTTGGCGGCGCAAAGAATCACATGTTGGTCTTGCCGGATGCCGATCTTGATCTCGCTGCTGATGCTGCGGTCAATGCAGGGTTCGGTTCTGCAGGTGAGCGTTGCATGGCAATCTCTGTGGTTGTAGTGGTCGAGCCGGTTGCGGATGCTTTGATCGAAAAGATCAGTACTCGCATGGCGACACTCACGACAGGGGATGGAAGACAAGGCTGCGATATGGGACCACTTGTTACCCGCGTTCATCGCGACAAGGTCGCCTCGTATGTCGATGCAGGCGAGAAGGAGGGCGCAAAGCTCGTCGTTGATGGTCGCAACCCAACGGTGAAAGGTGGACCAGAAGGATTTTGGCTGGGCCCAACGCTCTTTGATGCAGTCACACCTTCTATGTCGATCTATAAAGAAGAGATCTTTGGTCCAGTTTTGAGCATTGTTCGCGTCTCTAGTTATGACGAGGGTCTAGCGCTCATCAACAACCATCAATATGGAAATGGCACCGCAATCTTCACCAATGACGGTGGCGCTGCGCGTCGATTCCAGAATGAAGTTCAAGTTGGAATGGTTGGCATCAATGTTCCAATTCCAGTGCCAACCTCGTACTACTCATTCGGTGGTTGGAAGGCCTCGCTCTTTGGCGATACCCATGCGCATGGAACCGAGGGCGTGCACTTCTTCACTCGTGGAAAGGTTGTCACCTCGCGCTGGCTCGATCCAAGCCATGGCGGTATCAATCTCGGGTTCCCGCAGAATCGCTAGCGGAAGCATCTTCAACTAACTGCACTTGTTTGACGGATGCAAGCACGTAACCCTATTTCAATCGCGGTTACTTGAATCGTTACCGATCGTTATTCCGGTATTGAAAACCAGGTAGCGAGAAGTGCTGGGATAGCAATTAGTCCCAGAATGACACCGAGCAAGATGCGATCGCTCGTAATCAAGTAATAGGCAACTGGCGTCGCAATCAGGTTTGCGATCACTACAGGTGCGCGCCCCCAGTTCTTGCGATGTCGCAATCCTCTACTTGCGACAATCAGGCCAAGGGATCCCAGGGCAGCGAATGCAATTTCAGCCAACCATGCGCTGGGCGCTTCCACTTCGCTGATAAATGCGTTGATGATGAGGAAGATCGCGAGCGAAGCGACGATGAGACCCTCAAGAAGAGCCAACGACGAGGCGAGGCGATAGACCCAGTCTGGAGTTCGCCCTGAGTTGTTACCTTCGCTTGTCGTGGTCATTAGAGTGAAATCTACACCTGGGAAGATTTTGTAGAGAGTTATTGATCATTGGATGAAAGAGAAGAGAAAGTCCAAAGAGAGGAGAAAGTGCTCTCGTTAGGCAAATCTCTGGTTCGCCGTATCTCTGGTCCGTATCTCTGGTCCGTATCTCTGGTCCGTATCTCTAGTCAGGCCAAAGAGAAGTAACTACCCTCGGGTTATGAGGCATCTAGCGCTTCAAAATGATGGACATGTCGACCAACTGACCGGTCTTGACGCACCTGACATCTTTTATCGGTTTCTCGAGAAAGCGCTTGCGTTGGAAAACCGCTCTGGCAGGGTTGAAACTGCACTTGTCCGGTTCCGACTATCAATTGTTAATGCGGAATTGATCAGCCACGAGAGTGCACTGAACATTGATCCTGGGAGTAGCCCCATCCAAATCACTGACTCCCAAGAGAACCCTTACGATTCCGAGTCAGCATTTGCCGTAGCTCTCTTTGCAAGGTTTCTTTCAAGAGCCACTCGATCCGATGAGAACATCACAAGAATCGGCGAGTTGACCTTCCTCCTCCTAGCCCATGTTAAAGATGAAGCTGAATTGCTCAGCCTCAAGAATCGCTTCGAAGTTGCTCTAGCACAGATCGACTTGAAGCAGGGAGATTGTGACTTCTCTGTGGATATTGATTGCTTTTTGCATCAACCTGGGGAAGAGATGTTGGATTTTCTAGAAAGAGTTGACGTCTGAGCTTGTGTCTTGTGGGGGAGTTGACGTCTGAGCTTGTGTCTTGTGGGGGAGTTGTTGATTCTCCTTGAGACAGTACATCGAATCATTGCGCCGACAATCGGACATTAATCATGAATAGATTCAGTACGCTTGTCGCCGACAATCAAAAAATCTTCTCACGGCAATGAGACTCCGCCAATAATTTCGAAGCAACAGATTGATCTTGGTTGTGGATAACTTGAAAGCCCTGATTCTCGTTTGATTTACCTTGCGCCCATGTCAGTGTTAAGTGCTACGTGGTGGGCTCGTAAGAGTGGCAAGCAAGATCAACATGATCAACATGATCAAGGGGCCCTGCCTCCTTCAAATAGAGGGAGCTATCCAGGTGATCGCTCGTCACAGATGGAGGCACCAGCACACGATGGGTTAGCCGGTCATAGAGTGAATCCGGGTGCAGTTGATCAATCAGGTGTCGAGATTCGATTCCCATATCAACTGGATCAAGTTCACACTTCAATGGATGGTCACGGAGCAGACCCGATTCGGTTTCTTCCTATGAATCCAATTGCACCCACCATCTCCCACCCAGGAATGCACGCGGGACCCACTATCGCCCACCCAGGAATGCACGCGGGACCCAGTAATCCGCAACGAAGCGCGCCTAACGAGCCGCCTCTCGGATCCATAATGCCGTCAGATCTTTCAAGGGTTCATCTATCCATGGACTTTGGGCCGATCCATCACCTCATGGTCGATCCTTCTGTAGAAGAGATCTGGATCAACTCGCCGCGACGCGTCTTCATCTCTCGGAGCGGCAAGACTGAGCTGACAAATGTCCTGTTGACGAGTGATCTTGTAGAGAACTTGGTCGAAAGGGCACTCATGTGGGGCGGGCGACGCTTGGATCGATCCCACCCGTTTGTCGATGCAAGACTCCCTGACGGTAGTCGCTTACATGTAGCGATTCCGGATGTGACCGCGGAACATTGGGCAGTCAATATTCGAAAGCACCTCATGCATGGAAAGACTCTCAGCGATCTCTCCGCCATGGGCGTCTTCTCGGAGGAAGTTCGAGACTTGCTCTCGGGTGCAGTCAAGGATCGCAAGAACATATTGGTGAGTGGTTCGACTCAAGCGGGAAAGACCACCTTGCTCAACGCACTCATCGCTGAAGTCCCGCAATACGAACGAGTCATTACGATCGAAGAGGTCTTTGAACTGCGTTCGGTGTTGCCGGATGTGGTCTCCATGCAGACACGAAGCGCATCTCTCGAGGGTACGGGAGAGATAACCCTGCGTGATCTGATCAAGGAGTCACTGCGCATGCGGCCATCACGTTTGGTGGTCGGTGAAATTCGCGAAGCGGAGTCGCTCGATCTCTTGATCGCTCTGAATTCTGGGATTCCGGGCATGGCAACCATCCATGGCAATTCCGCTCGCGATGCAGTGAGGAAGCTTCAAACTCTCCCGCTGCTTGCAGGAGAGAACATCTCTCATCAATTCATCTCACCAACCGTCGCTCGTTCCATCGATTGGGTGGTGCACGTTGGCCTGGATCCCTTTACCGGCCTACGACGTTTGCGCGAAATTTGCGAAGTGACCGGCCGGCTTGAAGAACAGACACTTGAAATGCATCAAATCTACGAGTGGAGCAAGAGTGAGGATCCTTCATGACAAACGCAAAAAGCGTGAAGAGCTTGAAGAATGTGTCAAACGTGGCAAACGTGTTAAACACGGAAAGCGTGAAGAGCGTGTCGAACGTGACTAACGTGAAAAATGTGAAGAGCGTGAACAGCGCGACAAACGTGACTAACGTGAAAAGCCCGAAGAGCGGAAATGTGGGTGATGCCAATTTGAAGTCGTTTGGTGTCAAGCATCAACCATTCGCCTCATCGCTACAAAGCGCAGTGAGTAATCCAAAGTTTCAACGAACAATCTCGATCATCTTGACTGGTGTGATCTCCTTTCCGATTGCGATGATCATGACGCGATCGATTGTCATGGCAACGGCCATCTCGACTGTGGCGCTAGTTCTACCCATAGAGATGTCACGACTCTCATATTCGAAGAGATTGAAGTTGGAGCGAGAGGCGTGGCCCGTTGCGATCGATCACCTTATCTCTGCAGTGGGATCGGGAATCTCACTCAATCAAGCAATCTATGACCTTGCCGATCGCGGTCCTGACATCTTGACTCCTCAATTCCAGGAGATAAAGCGATCCCTCCAGGGCGATACGCCATTTCAAGTTGCATTGAGGGAGGGAAAGCGCGGGTTTCGTACATCTGCAGCCGATCAAGTCTTAGAGGTATTGATCATCGCTCGTATCACGGGTTCGTCCAATGTCGGAAATATCTTGAGAACCTTGGGTGAATTCTTGAGGCAGGAGAATGCGATGCGTGCTGAAGTTGAAGCACGTCATGGTTGGGTTCGATCCTCAGCGAGTCTTGCAGCCATCGCCCCATGGGTCCTACTCGTCATTTTGTCCGCTCAACCAACGACGCGAGCAGCCTTTACGAGCGTGACTGGCCTATACATATTGATCGCGGGAGTTGGGATGACGGCGATTGCATATATCTGGATGAATCTGGTTGGTCGATTACCTGAAGTACCTCGTGCTCTCTACTGATGGACTTCGGATGACCCATTCTCAGAGGTGGATGCTGTGATGACACCAGCTAATCGAGTTATGGCGAGTCTTGTATCGACATGGGTGCTGTGATGACACTTGCCCTCGGGCTCTCATCGATTCAGTCACTAGGTGTGGTCGATTTCAAAGTTGCAGTCAACGCCCTCGCGGATATTCCGAGCAACTCCATCCCGGCTCTCGTGCTGCTATTGGTAACACCCCTATTGCTTCTAGGCGCCGACTATTTGTTTGACGAATTACTCAAGGTAAATGACGGATTGAGGAGATCACTCCATTATCGGAGCCTGATCTACTTCAGTGTCGTTGCCATAACTGCATTTGTCCTTTTCAAAGTCAGGGATAGCAATGGTTTCCTGGAAGCGATACGGATTACCAGTGAGACGCTCTTTCAAGTTCTTGCGCTTCTTGCAATGTTCTTCGTTCTTGCAAAGTGGTGGATGCAGAAGCGATGGGAGTCACGCCGAAAAAAGAGCATTGAAAAGCTTGAATTGGAATTGCCTCAGTACCTTGAAATGTTCCACATCCTCATCACCTCAGGAATGAGTGTGCTATCAGCTCTCAAGGTACTTGGCGATGAAAGAGATGGAAGTTCTCATCCAGGAGCCACCAAGCGAGCAAAGCATGACTGGCAGATGACAAAGAATCGATCTTCTGCCATGCGGGAAGTCATCAAAGAGATCTTGACCAACGTTGAAAGTGGAACAACAATCGAGAGGTCGCTTGATGCAGCAGTCTTCAATGCGGGATCAGAACAATTGCGTCGGTTCAGTGATGCGGTGATCTTGGGAATGGAACGCGGAAGTTCTATGGGACAGACTTTGAAGAACTTGATTGGAGAGACTCGAAACCAAAGCAAGATTTTGGTGATGCAGCGAGCAGGAAAAGCTGAGATTCAACTGCTCATTCCAGTGGTTTTTCTGATTCTTCCTATCTCCGTGATGTTCGCAATTTGGCCCTCCTACGTGAATTTGGTGTCCATCATGGGTTGATGTGGATGGACCAACAAAGTCCGAAGCTGAATGTCGGTTCAAGAATCAATGTTGTGGTTCTTACGAATGTGAAGCGCCTTAGCGAGAACAAGTAGGGGCGTTTCAAAGCAGGTTAAGGCAACCTAAGAGAAAGGAACAGAACAGTGAAAGAAGTTTTCTTTGAGCAAAAGGATGTGAGTGAGATCAAGAGCCGAGCCGCGGCTTCAGTGGGTCCGGATGGATCAGGTGGCGTGGGTCCGGATGGATCAGGCGGCGTGGGTCCGGATGGATCAGGCGGCGTGGGTCCGGATGGATCAGGCGGCGTGGGTCCGGATGGATCAGGCGGCGTGGGTCCGGATGGATCAGGCGGCGTGGGTCCGGATGGATCAGGTGGAGCCGATGAGAAGTCGTACCTGACTCTCGCAGTCCTTGGTCGAGAGATGTTTCATCATGCTTTTATGGCTGTTGATTACTTTGAAATGAAATTCATGGATGTGAAATCTTCGCTTGGAGTTACAGGCAAGGCGCGAACATCAACTCCAAAAAAGCCAGAGAGGGAGTTGGAGGCTGTTCCATCAGGTCGAAATCAGAGCATCCGTGAGCACTTAGTGAGTGAGCGGGGGGACGTCCCGGGCTGGGTGCTGGTCGTTCTCATGACTACAGGTTTGGTAACAGCGATCTGGGCGGTTGCAGCTCCCAAGCTCAACGCGATTCTCAAGAACAGCCTGGATTCCATGAACAACATTCGGTGAGTGATTTGGTGATGACGGGATCAGCGCAAGGTAGCCTCAACGGATCACCTGGCCGTCGACTTAGAAGATCACTGCGTGGACTCAACGGATCACTGCGTGGACTCAAAGGATCACTGCGTGGACGACCCGAAGAAATGCTGAACGTTCTTCGAGATGAACGAGGTAGCGTTGAAGCGGGTCTCACCTTGATTCCATTGACCATCCTCTTTCTTTTGAGTGTTCAATTGGTCTTCGCCTCTCAATGGGGAAACTGGCAACGAGTCACACATCAAAGCGCGACTGATCTCATCGCCATCAGTGGCAACGAGGGGAAAACGCTCAATCAGCGTGATCGAATTCGACATGAGCCACTTATTGGAGGTGGCTATCTAGTGATTGCCGAGCGAGAGGAGCCGATACCCCTCCTTGCAAATTTCGCAGCTCTCAAACCGTCGTCTGCTACAAAATCAGACAAAGATACTTCCCAATCAACATTCATTTATAAGAGAGTAGTCACGGCATTGAGTGAAGTTTTCACACAATGAACGCCCTGAAACTGATGGATTTGAATAGTCGCCTCAAGTTGTCATTGAACGGAAGTTCATTTTGTCTGTTCAGATCACGATACAGGTTGCATCGAAATTCTTTCCCTCTACACCTGGAACGATGGCTATTTAATCGAAACTTGTATCGCTTACACCGAGCACGATGGCTGTTTATTGGGGCTAGGGATCGTTGTAGAACTGGTGCGGATCAATCACGCAGGGGTGCGGATCAATCACGCAGGGGTGCGGATCAATCACGCAGGGGTGCGGATCAATCACGCAGGGGTGCGGATCAATCACGCAATAGCGCGCAACAGTTGCGAAGAAGTATGCGCCTTTTCAGGGATGAAACTGGAAGTGCATCAGTGGAATTGGTTGTCTTCGCCCTCCCGTTATTCGTCCCGCTCATCCTGCTAGCGACTCACTTGACCACGGTCTCCGCTTCAAAGATCGAGCTCTCGCACCTGGCTCGTACCTCATTGCGAGCCTTCTCTTCTGCAGAGAGCACCTCACTTGGACATGCCCGGATCAATCAAGTGCTAAAACTCGCTGAGTCGAATCAAAGAAACCTAGAGAGTTCGGGTCTCTCCCAACTCGATCGATTCTCTTATCGAATTGAATGTCAAAGAACCCCTTGTATCCAGCCCCTCAATCGACTACGGCTGACACTCGCAGACAAGTCCGTAGGTAGTGAAATAACAGTGACAACCAGCACCGATCAATGGATCGAGGCTGAGTCAGGCTTCAACTATCAGGATCCAGAGCTCTTCTTTGGCTATAGGGACATCACAGATTTCAATGAGCGCTTCTCACCAATCCTTGAGGCCGCGGATGTCGTTGATCAAGTGCGGGATCTCTTTGGAGAGACGAAGTGATGAAGTCAGACTTCACTGTTGTTCAAGCGTGTCAGAACAAGTCAGAGCAGAAATCATTCTTCTCATTGAGAACCCGATTAAGTGACGAGAAGGGGAGTATTTCACCCTTGGTCATCGTGTATTTCCTCATTACCCTCATAGTTATATTCATCGGAATCAACGTCTCGCATACATACCTGGAGAGGCGACATTTGATCTTTGCGTTGGAATCCTCGTTGCAGCGAGCTGCACAAGAGATCGATGATCTGCGTTACTACACCGGATACGTAGATCAGAACACCCGCAACTTCGGCTCTCGTGGTGAGACAACCTTTCTTCCAATCAACTGTGAGGCTGCGAAGGTCGTCTTCGCGAAAGAATTTCAGTTGCAATGGACTCTCACGCAAAGAAATAACAGACCCGAAGTCAGGTTAAAGGGAGCAAAGGAGATAGGGGAGAGATTCTTCTCATCGAAGAGCAGGTCGATAGATGAAGCAAGTTCAGACCTCCGTCAGGTTCCTGCGGATCACTCTGGTGAAGCGCCGATGGTCACCTCTTTTCATTGTGATGGAAGGACTATTAGGGCGTCTGCAGAAGTGGTGGTCAATCTTCCATTCGTTATTTCATTTGCAGGCATAAATTTCATTAGCGAGAGCAAGCAGAAGGAATCAGTGGAGGTTGGTCTCATCTTCGGCGGTTGATGCCTCACGCGGGAGCAGCTGCCTCGGCGGCGAACTAGAATGCCGCTGTGAGTGATTCGTCGTCCAAGAAGCATCTACCCGGCGAGGACTCCAACAATTCGAGTGCCAGCTCAAGTACCACCTCGAACACCAGTCCAACTTCCGCTTCAAGTACCACCTCGAACACCAGCCCCACTCCCACCCCTAATCCCGTGGAAAAGGGACTCGATACCAGTATCAAGTGGCGCGACCACGTTGCAGAGAGCCTCAAGGATGTCGCCCAGTTATCACACTTGCTGGAATCCATAGAGGCTGTCAAGGATGTAGAGGATCTCAAGCTGCGAAAGACGGCACTGGAGGTTGAAGCATCAGATCCCAATCTTTGGAACGACACTGAGAACGCCCAGAAGGTCAATTCTGAACTCTCAAGAGTGCAGAATGAATTGTCGATGCTGCAGAAATTGCGTCAACGCGTTGAGGAGATGCCTCTCCTCTTTGAACTTGCCCTTGATGAAAACGATGAAGGAGCTTTTAACGACGCTCTCTCCGAGGTTGATAAGTGCAGGAGTGAAATTTCTGTCCTAGAAATCGAGACGCTTCTCAATGGGGAGTATGACCATCGAAATGCTCTCGTGACCATTCGCTCTGAGGCAGGCGGCGTTGATGCCTCTGACTGGGCCGAAATGGTGATGCGAATGTACCTTCGCTATTGCGAGAAGAAGGAGTACCAAGTCCAAATCCTCGATACCTCTTATGGTGAAGAGGCTGGCATCAAGAGCGTCACTTTCAAAGTTGAGGGACCTTACGCATACGGATCACTCTCAGTTGAGCAAGGCACTCATCGCTTGGTGCGGATCTCTCCCTTTGATAGCAATAGTCGACGACACACTTCCTTCGCGGGAGTCGAGGTAGTTCCTGTAGTTGAAAAGAGCGACGCGATTGAGATCGATGAGAAAGACTTGCGAATAGACGTCTATCGATCATCCGGACCTGGTGGACAGGGCGTCAATACGACTGACTCTGCGGTTCGCATTACACACATCCCAACCGGAATTGTTGTCTCTTGCCAGAACGAAAGATCGCAGCTTCAAAACAAGGCAACTGCCCTTGCTGTATTGCAGTCAAAGCTGCTTGAACGCAGACATGCAGAGGAACAGGCCAAGATCGATGCATTAAAGGGTGACTCAGGGGGATCCTGGGGAAATCAGATTCGCTCCTATGTTCTGCATCCGTATCAAATGGTCAAAGACCATCGAACAGAGTATGAGACAGGTAACACTCAAGCCGTTCTTGATGGTGATCTCTCAGGATTCATTGATGCTGGGATTCGCTGGCGCCGTACGCGTAGTTCAAAATAATCGCGACATGAGCTCTCAATTGCGCTGGTTGAGAAGACATCTTCCGTAAGATTCCCTCGATTTCCAGAGAACTATCTTCTTTGACCTGCGAATACAGTAAAAGAAGAATTACATTAGAAGAAGGAATGCAGCGAAGGTGGGAGGTGGCTTAAGTGATTCGTTTTGAACACGTCACTAAGACCTACCCCAAGACGGACAAGCCTGCGCTTAACGATGTCTCTATCGAAATCACAAAGGGTGAGTTTGTATTCCTTGTTGGTCAATCTGGCTCAGGCAAGTCCACGTTCTTGCGTCTTGTATTGCGCGAAGAGAAGGCCACTTCTGGAGTGATCCATGTTGCAGGCAAGGATTTGACCAAACTCTCCAACTGGAAAGTCCCAGATCTAAGAAGGCAAGTTGGCACCGTCTTTCAGGATTTTCGCCTCCTTCCAAATAAGACTGTTTTTGAGAATGTCGCCTTTGCACTTCACGTCTTAGGTCATACGAAGAAAGAAATCGCACGAGAAGTACCTGAAGTAGTAGAACTTGTCGGACTGGGTGAGAAACTTGATCGCAAACCGGGTGAGCTATCTGGAGGAGAGCAGCAGAGAGTCGCAATTGCTCGTGCATACGTAAGCCGTCCCGCGATACTCATTGCGGATGAGCCAACAGGAAACCTCGACCCCGCGACAAGCATTGGAATCATGAAGCTCTTGGATCGAATCAACCGTGAAGGAACGACGGTCGTAATGGCGACTCATGATTCTGGGATCGTCGATCAGATGCGTAAGCGAGTCATTGAGCTTGAATCAGGTCATGTGATTCGAGATCAAGTTCGTGGTGTCTATGGATTCACCGGATGAGTGCCGAGTAAAGCTGATTGCAGACCAATAGAGAAGAGCAGAAGAAGAGCAGAAGAAGAGCAGAAGAAGAGCAGAAGAAGAGCGATAAGGGAGGAGGCGGAAAATGAGAGCTGGATTCGTCATGAGCGAAGTCGGAATCGGACTTCGCCGTAATCTTTCGATGACTTTTGCCGTCATCATCACTGTTGCAATCTCGCTGTCTCTCTTGGGAATCGGCCTTCTATCGAATGCTCAAGTCCGAACGATGAAGGACTATTGGTACGACAAGATCGAAGTTTCCATCTTCCTCTGCGGACCACTTTCGGAAGTGCCTTCATGTTCAGCTGGACCAGTCACACCTGAGCAAAGACTTGAAATTCAACGAGACCTCCAGGAATTACCCGTGGTCGAAACTGTCTATTACGAGTCTCAGTCAGAGGCATTCCAGAGATTCCAAGAGCGCTTCAAGGATTCGGCGATTGCTCAGAATGTAACGGTCGATCAACTTCCAGAGTCATTCCGCGTCAAGCTCACAGATCCAACCCAGTTTGCGGTGGTTGAAAGTGCATTCTCAGGCAGACCTGGCGTCGATGTCGTTCAGGATCAGAGAGCCATCTTGGAGAAGTTCTTCAGCCTCTTGAATGTTTTAAGAGATGCGGCGTTGGTCATTGGCCTTGCGAGCGTGCTCACTGCTGCTCTCTTGATCAGCAATACGCTGCGAATTGCCGCTTATAACCGTCGACGAGAAACAACGGTCATGAAGTTGGTCGGAGCAAGCTCATTCTCGATTCAGCTCCCGTTCTTACTTGAAGGTTTCTTCGCAACCATTGTTGGTTGGGGTATCTCGAGTGGAATCCTCTCCGGATTGAAATACGTCGTAGATGAAGAGATCGCTCCGCTACTCACATTCACTAACTTCTTTACTTGGAATGATGTCTGGGTTGCCTCGGCTTACCTCTTGCTCACTGGCGTAGTTGTTTCGGGTGTGGCCTCAATCTTGACCTTGCGCAAGTACCTCAAGGTGTAGTCTCTTTCGAGTACCTCAAGGGCTAGTCTCTTTCGAGTACCTCAAGAGCTACTGCCTTTCAAGGAGTCCAAGATGCACTCCTATATGAATCATTTGAGGTCTCGTTCGTACCTCTTCGCGCCTCATCAAAGTATTGATTGGTCTCAGCTCTCTTCAGCTGCGGAATTCCCTCTCCAGGAAATCATCTTTAGAATCACCCCATGCGCGACATGGGACTAAGGCAGTTTGTCGCGGGTCTTCTCTCTCTGACTTTGGTCTTTGGTATCGGCTACACACTAGGAACCAAGAACGGATCCGGCCCTGTTGATCAAGCAATCCAGGAGATCGTTGCCGTAGATCCCGACGGCGCTTCCATCGAAAGTCTTCGGCAAGCAGCTATTGAAGGTGCGCTTCGTGCCACCGGGGATGAATGGTCCAACTTCTTTCCTGAAGCAACGATGGATGTCTTCAATCAACGATTGTTTAACGAGTACACAGGACTTGGCATCTGGCTTCGAAAATCATCCATCGGCGGCGTAGAGATTGCCGCAGTACAAGCTGGATCACCTGCGCAAAGAGTTGGAGTCAAAGTTGGAGATCGAATACTTGCCGTCAACGAAAGCTCCCTAGTTGGCCTAACACTTCCTGCCGCATTAGCAGTTGTTCGTGGCGCAGTAGGCACATCAGTGGATCTTCTCGTCGATAGAAAGGGAAACGAGCTGCTCTATTCAGTAGCTAAAAGCACCTTAGGAGTCGAAAATGTTTCGGCGTTAGCGATTGCTCAAGGTGTTCTCTATATCGATATCTCAGCTTTCAATCTCGGCACCGCTTTGCAGGTTGCTGAAAACCTTAATCAAAGTGCCCATAGTCGGGGGGTAGTCATTGACCTCCGTGATAACCCAGGTGGTCAAATTGATGAAGCGGTCAAGACAGCTGAACTTTTTTTGAGTGATGGCGTCATACTCTCGTACCAGAAAGTGAATTCGGATCCCGTCATATTTCGTGCTTCGAATTCGAATCCAGACCGCTCACCACTCGTCATTCTTGTGAATCGCGATACAGCAAGTGCTGCAGAAATTCTTGCCGGCGCACTTCAAGATAGGAATCGCGCAGTTGTTATTGGCGAGACGACAAAGGGAAAGGGAACGGTTCAGGAATTCATCACACTCAATGATGGTTCTAAACTCGAATTGACCGTTGCCAAGTATCGAACTCCTTCTGGGCGAACGATCGATGGAGTTGGAATCGAGCCTGACCTGGCCGCGACTGATGATGAGATAGCCAAGCGAGCACTTCAAGTACTCAGCGGACTCGCCTCGTTGCGCTCAAAATCCTCATAGATCATTCGCAAGCGCACTCATCCGCCCGACCTTTCGCAAGCGCACTCATCCGCCCGACCTTTCGCAAGCGCACTCATCCGCCCGACCTTTCGCAAGGACAGTGATCGCTCTGGAACTCATACATGAGCGTTCATCTGCCTTCGAAATGGCTTTCACTCCCTACAAAGTAGACTTCGCCTGTATTGAGCACGGTTAGTGTGAGTGAAACTGTGTCGACAAGATTCTGCGGAGGGCCTGCAGACCGAATCGGTAGTGCGTCGTGAGCGCTGAGTGAAGAGAGGTGTGCCATGCGAGAGAAGGGCACCAAACTCATTGCGCAAAACAAGAAGGCGCGGTTCGACTACTTCATTACAGATTCCTTCGAATGTGGCCTGGTCTTGATGGGGACCGAAGTGAAGTCACTTCGAGCCGGCCGTGCTTCCCTAGTTGACGGTTACGCCACCGTGAAAGATGGCGAAGTTTGGCTCCATGGCGTTCATATTCCTGAGTACAACGAAGGTAGTTGGACCAATCACGAGCCTCGACGCGAGCGAAAGCTTCTCCTTCACAAGCAGGAGATCGAGAAGTTGATTGGCAAGAGCAAAGAAACCGGAACAACTTTGGTTCCGCTCTCACTCTATTTTAAGGATGGGCGGGTCAAGGTTGAACTAGCGATCGCGGTAGGCAAAAAAGCTCACGATAAGAGGGCTTCGTTGATGGAGAAACAGGCGAAGCGTGAAGTGGATCGAGCGCTTTCTCAGCGAAATCGAGAGTGAGAAATCAAGGATTCAATACCCTAGACTTTGCCAAGTTTCTCTTACAGGGCATTTCTGAGATTCATTCTTGGGGGTGAACGGTCTCGACTTTGGATGTTGAGATAGGGGAAGCGGGCCGAGGAAGCCGGGATGATCTCGTTAACCATGAAACCCGTGCAAACATATAGCTGCCGATAAAAAGGCAACTGATTACACCCTCGCTGCCTAAGCGAGCTCTGTAATCCGCTACTCCGGTTTGCGCCTCCGGGCCGGAACCTAGCGTCGATAGGGGGCTTACTGACCTAAGTAGTTGTGGACTTAGGAAAGGAAATTTCACACAACTGAGTTTGTCGGAGACATGTGTGCTTGAGCTCCGGAACTGAGAAAACGTTTTGCGCACTACGCCCGTAGAAGCCCTATTTTTTCACCGAAGGACCCGGGTTCGATTCCCGGCACCTCCACTTGTTCGTGGTGCTCTCTTGAATGCCCATACGTACATCTTCTACGTGGTGATCCGGTTGCCTTTATGCAATGACCTAAGGACCTTCACGGCTTATGCGATTTCATTCACCGGTCTTGTCGGCACGTGATGAACCTTGCCATGAGGGGAGGTCCACGTGCAGGAGCCATCTGCATGGCTTTCCAGCTTCCAACCACCATGGGTCTTCATTCGATGGTGGCGACGACACAAGAGACCAAGATTCGCAGCACTGGTCGAACCACCACTCTCCCAACTCTGTGAATGGTCAATGTCGGTCATGTGACCGGGACGCCGACACCCGGGAAAGCGACAGATTCGATCTCTCGCCATCAAGAAATCGCGCAGCTGTTGGGGTGGTTCATAAGTCTCTCTTCCATAATCAAGAAGAGTTCCAGTGACTGGATCGGCAATGAATCTTCTCCACTTACCATCGGCTGCAAGCTCTCGAGCGATGGAAGCCGGGATCGGACCATAGTCTTTGAGGATCGCAGGATTGTTGGCTAGACCAAGTGCAGTCTCTAGGTCCATCGTGATGTTGACAGTGATTGGCTTGCGTTGAGGCTTATAGAAATCAGCGAGATCAGCGAGCACTTTCGCTGCAATTTCTCCTAGAGCGTCAGCTCTTCTGTTGTCCATGGATCGAATGAATTGGTCTCGGTTCAACGTTGAATTCTCTGATGAGCCATCGAAAGACCTCTTTGAATCGCCATGTCCCTTTTGGTGATCAGCCTCATGACGCCCATTGCGATCAGCCTCAAGACGCCCATTGCGATCAGCCTCATGACGCCCATTGCGATCAGCCTCAAGGCTCATTTGCGCCATGGCATCCAGGGCATTTCGCAGTGTTATTGCATCTGCTGCTGGCAGTAAGGCTACAACTGTCGCCATACCATCCGATTCGGGATAGAAGTCAACTCGTCGTTGCTCGATTGCTGCTTCAACCGCCTCCTCAAATTCTTCGGGAGAAACTTTGGCAATCAGCGCTTTCACCTTATTCGCCACTTGTCCGGGAGTGTGAAGCTCCGCGTGAGCAAGTGCTCGCTCTTCGATCTGTCTAATTGAGTCAGGATTCAAACCGGCACGAACAGCACGCTCAGTCTCGCGAGCGATCACGGTTGCATGTGCCGGAGAGATTTCACCAGTAGCAAGCGCTTCAGCTGTCAACGGCAGATGGTTTGCAAGCATTCGTGCAGAATCAATCTTCATCTGAGCGGTAGCTGGCGCAACTCTTAAAGCAGCGGCGATTTCCTCACGATCCTGATCCTCTATTCGTCGATATTCTTGAGAATCGTAGGGATCGGATTCTTCATGACCTGAAACAGAGATCATCACACGATTGCTCCACTCTTGCAGAAAACTCATCTGCTTTTGGAGAGCTGCGAGGTAATCGAGTTTGGCCGACTTGGATAGTGAATCCACATTGATCTCATGTAGTTGCACTAACGAGGAGATAGAGGCAGGAGCAGCAAGAATCTCCCTTACTTCCTCTTCGCGAAGTAGCCGCATGGCATTCTCGTGCATGGGCTGATCTTGTCGGCGAGCTCTCCGTGCAATGAATCGCGTGTTGTTCGATGGTAGATAAATGTTGCCTGTGGATTAGTGGAACTAATCTTTGCGACCCACCGACGAGAGTGACCCACTAACGAGAGTGACCCACTAACGAGAGCGACGAGGTTCACAGCCCCTTAAGCGCGCTAACCACCTTCGTCAAGGAAGCCTTCGCATCACCAAAAAGCAACGTGGTCTTGGGATCAAAGAGGAGCTCATTCTCGATACCGGCAAAACCAGGGCGCATCGAACGCTTCAAGAAGATGATGTTCGCAGCCTGTTGCACCTCAAGTATCGGCATTCCGTAGATCGGGCAACCAGGAGTGGTCTTTGCCGCGGGATTGACGACGTCATTCGCACCAATGACAAGCGCAACATCCGTCTGCGGAAAGGTCGGATTGACCTCTTCCATCTCAACGAGTTGTTCATAAGGAACATTCGCTTCAGCAAGCAAGACGTTCATATGCCCTGGCATACGTCCCGCAACCGGGTGAATACCGTAAGCAACGTCGATTCCCTTTGCGGCCAAGAGATCTGCCATTTCGCGAACCGTGTGCTGTGCTTGTGCAACAGCGAGACCAAAACCAGGAACGATCACAACGCGACGCGCGTAATTGAGCAAGATCGCCACATCTTCCGGTGAACCTGACTTCACTGGACGTGACTCGGCTTCACCACCTGCGACTTGAGCCTTCGCAGTAAATGCGCCAAAGAGAGTTCCAAAGAGTGAACGACCCATCGCCTCCGCCATCAAACGCGTGAGGATCGTTCCGGATGCGCCGACCAAAGTTCCAGCAACAATCAAGAGCGTCGCTTCGAGGACATAACCACTTGCAGCAACGGTAAGACCTGTAAAGGCATTGAGCAGTGAGATCACGATCGGAACATCTGCGCCACCAACAGGAAGGACGAAGAGGATTCCAAAGAGCAGTGAGAGACCGGCAAGGATCAAGAGCGGGGTCGTTCCCATTGCATCCATCACCCAATAGGCCACCCCAAGCACGCCGGCCAAATTCGCAGCGATCAAGAATCGACCTGCAGGAAGGATGACGGGGCGAGTCGTCATCAACTCTTGAAGCTTCAAGAAAGTGACGATCGAACCGCTAAAGGAGACGCAACCAACGACGACAGTGAAGACTGTTGCCAAAACAACGGCAAAACCAGCGCTGTCGCCAAGCTTGATGTATTCGACAATCGCCACGAGAGCAGCGGCGCCACCACCAACACCATTGAAGAGCGCAACCATCTGCGGCATCTGTGTCATCTGTACTTTGCGGGCAGCAGGAACACCGACAACGACGCCCACGGCTATTGCGCCAAGGATCCACTCCAAGTTCTCGAGCGGCAATGAATATCCAGGAGCTGCATAGAAGAAGACCGAAACAGTCGCGATGAGAGCACCGAGTGCACCGAGAAGATTTCCACGACGGGCACTCTTAGGGGAGGAGAGACCTTTGAGCGCCATGATGAAGAGGACTGCAGCAAAGAGACCTAAGAGGTCATAAGCGGTTCGGTTCACTTTGAACCTCCTGACTTCTCTGCACCCGAATTGGCAGCACCTTGGTCGGATTTCCTACGGGATCCCTGGCCTCCGACTTTGCCGCCACCCTTGCCCTTAAACATCTCGAGCATGCGATCGGTCACTACGAATCCGCCAACGAGATTGATCGTTGCCAAGATGATCGCTGCGACGGAGAGAGCAAGTTCCAGGCCACCATCCGCATGGCTTGCAACGATGATCGCGCCGACAAGGATGATTCCGTGGATCGCATTCGCACCGCTCATCAACGGCGTGTGTAGCGTGGAAGAGACCTTGGAGACGACTTCAAATCCCACGAAGACTGCCAAGGTGAAGATCGCAAGTAATGCCATTGCCTCGCTCATGGTTATCCCTTCACCACGTTCTCGCCAGTTGGATTCCCACTCGGTAATCCCATCGCCTGACGAACCTGTTGATTCCGAATCTCTCCATCATGTGTCACCGCAGCCGAAGCGATGATTTCATCGTCGAAATCAAGAACGACGCTGGTACCGGAATCATCCTTCTTGATCATAAGTCCCAAGAGATTGACTAAGTTCTTCGAATAGAGCGATGATGCATGGAAGGGGAGTTGGCTTGGGACATCTTTACCGCCCCAAATCTTCACGCCAGCACTCGTTTCAATGACTTCTCCAGCGACAGATCCCTCTACGTTGCCACCACTCTCGGCAGCCAAATCAACGATCACACTTCCAGCGCTCATTTCACTATACATATCTTTCGTCACAAGAAGCGGCGCCTTGCGATTGGGAACTGCAGCGGTCGTGATCACGACATGAGATTTGGTGATGTAAGGCTTGAGAAGCTCACGTTGCTTTGCCGCTCGCTCCTCTGTCATCTCACGGGCGTAACCACCAGAACCTTCAAGTGATTCAAGTTCCAACTCGATGAAGGTCGCTCCCATCGAGCGGACTTCATCAGCTGATGAAGGACGAACGTCATAGGCAGAGACAACAGCGCCGAGTCTCTTCGCCGTAGCAATCGCTTGTAGACCAGCAACACCAGCTCCGAGAACGAGAACCTGTGCTGGAGTGACGGTTCCAGCCGCGGTCATCAACAGTGGGAAGAATCGAGGCGATAGTTCAGCGCCAATGAGCGCGGAGCGATATCCGGCACAGAGCGCTTGTGAGGTCAACGCATCCATCGACTGCGCACGTGAGATACGAGGGATCAATTCCATTGAGAAGGCTGTGACCTTGGCTTTGGCGGCATGCTCGATGACATCTTGACTTGCACTCAAAGGAAGGAAGGAGAGGGTGATCGCACCCTTCTTCAAAGTGCTCATCTCTTGGGCAGTCAGCGGCTGAACGGAAAGAACAATCTCTGCCTTGGAAAGTGTCGATGCCCGCTCGCCGGAAGTAAAGATCGTTGCACCTTCGGCCACATACGCCTGATCTGTTGCCTGCGCCGAAGCTCCCGCGCCACTTTCTACGGCGATTGCTATCCCTTGCTTGACGAGTTTTGCGACAACATCAGGCATAAGGGCGACGCGACGCTCTCCTTGGCGCATCTCCTTGGGAACCACGATCTGATTCATCTTCTCGACTCCATTCAATTCCCTCCTGTTACCCTTCAATTTCCGCCAATTCGCCTAGTTACCTTTCTGTTGGCCTAGTTACCTTTCTGTTGGCCTAGTTACCTTTCTGTTGGCCTAGCTGCCCTTCAATTCGCCGCGCACCAAGTGATAGAGCAGCGCCTGGATCGTGGTTCGGCGATGGAATGCTTGTCGCCAAATCACAGAGCGAGCTCCATCTATCACACCAGTCGATACCTCTTCCTCGCGATGCGCAGGAAGGCAGTGCATGAAGATCGCATCATCGCTACCTAAGGCCATCAAGGCTTCATCGACCTTGTAGGGAGCGAGTGCTTTCATCTTCGCCGCGCGCTCAGACTCCGGATCACCCATCGACATCCATACATCGGTATAGAGAACGCTGGCACCCTTTGCTGCTTCTTTGGAATCGTGAACGACTTCAACCGTCGCACCACTCTTTGCGGCGATCTCCTTGGCCTTCTTGACGACCTGTTCATCTGGAGCGAAAGCACCTTCAGGGGTACTCGCAACGACATGTGCGCCCATGATCGCCCCCATCAAGAGCCAGGCATGTGCCATGTTGTTGCCATCGCCAAAGTAGACCAACTTTCGACCCGCCAAAGATGAGCCGAAGTGCTCGGTCATCGTGGTCCAGTCTGCGAGGAGTTGAGTTGGATGATCATCATCGGTCAGACCGTTGATCACTGGAATCGAGGCATAGCGACCAAGTTCATCGACATCGGATTGTTTGAATGTTCGAACGATGAGTGCGTCACAGAATCCGCTGATGATCCGCGCAGTATCTGCAATCGTCTCTCCACGACCCAGTTGCAGATCATCGCTTCGTAAGAAAATGGGATGACCACCCAAGTGAGCCACTGCACTCTCAGAGGCGAGACGTGTCCTCGTTGAAGGCTTCGTCATGTAGACCGCAACGGTCTTACCTGCCAATTGCGAAGAAGCTTTCAGTGGATTCTCGGCGAATTCTTTTGCAGAATTAAGAAGAAGTTCGACATCCTGGCGAGAGAGATCCTCGGTTCGCAACAGGTCTTTCATCGCATCAGTTTATAGACTCCGCACGTGAAGTGGGGCTTCGGATTCGGTACGCGCACGGATTCAACGACCGGTCAACCCGAGGGACATCCAGCAGGAGAGAGCAATATCAGCGTTCTCGACCCTGATCTCGTTGAAGAGCCGCTTGAACCGGGCGATCATGAACGTTATTCGCATTATGTATTGAAAGAGAAGATCGTCGAATCTGCTGTCACCGGAAAAGCGGTGCGAGCACTTTGTGGCAAGAAGTGGATTCCAGGCAGGGATCCAGAGAAGTTTCCAATCTGTCCTCTCTGCAAGGAGATTCACGCCGGTATTCGCAAACGTGATGAGAATGGCTCCGGTAGTGGATCTGGAGACGGTGGATCTGGCGGAAATTCTGGCTCTGGAAGTTGATAGAGAATTCTTTTCAAGATGAAGTGCGAAGCCAAGATTTCTTGATGATATCAAAATGAGATCACTCCGCCCGGCTCTGATTGTGGGAGCACTTCTTGCTCTGACACTCTCAACTTTTCCGGCAATCACTTTTTCGGCTGGCGCTAACGAGACTGGAGTTGCAACTACAACTCCCGGAATCCAACCCATCATTCAGGACCCATCGAAACCACCACGTCGAATCTGGAGCGGTTGGCTTCCTTATTACTCGATGCGCACTTCGCTTCCCGCAGCGCTCAACAACAATGATCTGATTCGGGAAGTGATGCTCTTTTGGTTCACACTCAAAGGTCCAACGCGAATCCTTGATCTCTACAAGGGTGGCAATCCGAGCATCCCAATGGATACTCCGCTCGCTCAATTACGGGCAGCGGGATACCTGCTTATCCCAACCATCACAGATGGCATGGGCAAACTAGAGCTGCAGCAGGTCTTGGCTAAACCAAAGCAACGCACCCAAGCCGTCGCCACGATCATGGAGCTCGTCCGTTCAAAGAATTTCGATGGAATCGATCTCGATCTCGAGGGATTCGCCTTCGTTGATGGCACCTCATCGTGGAATAAGACCCGCCCGCTCTGGGTGGAGTTCGTCAAAGAGCTCTCTACAGCTTTAAAAGCAGAGGGAAAGCTCCTCTCAGTGACCACTCCCGTTTCCTT
>VFQT010000529.1_pt1 | contig 54704 bp, 83 predicted proteins | sample 3512381 | NCBI WGS metagenome assembly VFQT01 (sample SAMN10412376, study PRJNA504923) | tailings metagenome | isolation source: Relicate 2 Philex TSF3 active mining site | place: Philippines: Tuba, Benguet | collected 2017-08-29
ACGGCATTGCTGAAGGCAACATGATTGCTATTTTGACCAAGGCATTGCAGGAAGCCACAGCAAAGATTGAAACGCTGGAAGCCAAAGTTGCAGCCCTTGAAGCTAAGTAAGGAGAACTAAGCATGTTTAAACAAATAAAGCTCATTGCGGCTTATCAGGCGGCACAGCAAGCTGCGTAATTGGTGAATGGATATGACCTCTGCCGATTCCGAAGCTTTAAAGCGCATTGAAGTTCACGAGGCCGTATGCGACGAACGCTATGCGCAGATCAACGCCAGGCTTAAGCGTTTGGAGATGATTCTGATGACAACGGCAGGGACAAGCATTTTGCTGTTGCTCAATTTGGCTTTGAAGCTTAAATAGCATGATGACGCTCTTATCAACGCTCTTGTCATTCTTGGCAGGGGGCGTGCCAAAGTTGCTCGACCTTTGGCAGGATTCCAAGGATAAGGCGCACGAGCTGGAACTTGCCCGTATGCAAAATGAACGTGAGCGTGAGTTAGCCGCCATGGGATTGCTTGCGCAGCAACGCATTGAAGAGATTCACACCGAACAAGTGGCGATGCAAACGCAAGCCGAAGAGATGAAAGCGTTGTACGCGCATGACATTGCGATTGGCGAAGGAACGAGCCAGTGGGTCAAGAACGCCAGAGCGTTAGTGCGTCCTGTGTTGACCTATGGCATGTTCATGTTGCTTGTATTCGTTGAGATTGGCGGATTTTGGTACGCCTGGACAACGAATGTGCCATTCGATTTGATGCTTGACCAATTGTGGGATGACGATACGCAGCAAATTTGGGCCGCGATTGTGGCCTTTCACTTCGGGTCACGAGCCTTTGCAAAATGATCAGCCCGCTTGCCCTCCAAATGATCAAGCATCACGAAGGTGTGCGTGCGCGGCCTTATCGTTGTCCGGCGTTGCTTTGGACCGTGGGTGTGGGCCATGTCATTGACCCATCGCACATCAACGTCAAGATCGAAGAGCGTAAGGTTTTACCCATTCCACCGGGTTGGGATCGCACGTTATCTATGGCGGAAATTGACGACATACTTGCAAAAGACTTACAACGCTTTGAGGTTGGCGTATCACGACTATGTCCTGCTGGTCTTACTCAGCCTCGCCTTGATGCACTCGTCAGCTTTTCGTTCAATGTGGGACTAGGCAACCTTCAACGATCAACGTTAAGGATGCGCCACAATCGTGGTGACTATACGGGCGCAGCACTTGCCTTTAAGATGTGGACTAAAGCGGCAGGGAAAGAGTTGCCAGGGCTTGTCAAACGCCGCCGCGATGAAATGGCCCTCTACATGAGCAACCAATCATGGCACTAGTCCCTATCAAACTTCCGCCAGGCGTATTTCGCAACGGTACAGAGTTGCAAGCCTCTGGCCGATGGTATGACGCCAATCTTGTTAGATGGTTTGAAGGAACGCTTAGACCTATGGGTGGCTGGATTCAATGGTCAAGTGCAACCGTCAGCGGCGTTCCTCGCGGCATGTTTGCATGGCGGGACAACTCCACGAATGTATGGTTAGCCGTTGGGTCAGCATCGAAACTTTACGTTTATCAGGGTGATGGTGACCAGGCCGACATTACACCAACCAGTTTTAGCGCAGGGCGCACTGACGCTACAGGTGGTGTTGGTTATGGTAATGGTGATTATGGCGAACAAGCCTATGGCACACAACGCTTAAATCTTGCGCAAACAGGTATCTTGCCCGCCACAACATGGTCGATGGATAACTGGGGACAGTATCTTGTGGCGTGCTCGGATTACGACGGTAAGTTGTACGAATGGCAACTTGACTTTGCCACGCCAACCAAGGCCGTTGCCATCACGAACGCGCCAACGAGTTGCAAGGGCTTGATCGTTTCGGAAGAGCGTTTTCTGTTTGCACTTGGCGCTGGCGGCGATCCGCGCAAAGTGCAATGGTCCGATCAAGAAGACAACACGGTTTGGACGCCAGCCGCCACCAATCAAGCGGGTGACTTTATCCTTTCAACGCCAGGCTCAATTGTTGGCGCAAGGCGTGTTCGCGGTGGCGTGTTGATTCTCACCGATGTAGATGCTCACTTTGCGCAATATCAAGGACCGCCATACGTTTATGGATTTGAGCGTGTTGGCACAGGGTGCGGATTGGTCAGTGCAATTGGCGTAGCCACGGCAGACACCTTTGCCGCGTGGATGGGCCAATCAGGCTTTTGGATGTTTGATGGTTACACCAAACCGTTGCCATCCGATGTGTCTGATTATGTATTCAACAACATCAATCGCGGTCAGATTTCCAAGGTTAGTGCTGTTCATAATTCTAAGTTTGCTGAAATCTGGTGGTTCTATCCGTCTGGCGACAACTTAGAAATTGACTCGTATGTCATTTGGAATTACCGCGAAAACCATTGGTCGATTGGATCGTTGGTGCGTACCGTTGGAACGGGACAGGGTGTGTTTAGCGTCCCGTTGATGGCGGGATCAGATGGCAAGATTTATCAGCATGAAACAGGCTGGATTTACAGCGGTGCCGGTGGTTCGCCATACGCTGAAAGCGGACCTTATCAGATTGGTATGGGCGATAACATCCTTGTGGCGAAACAACTCATTCCTGATGAAAACACATTGGGCGATGTAACCGCAACATTCAAAACGCGTCTATATCCAACGGGCGATGAACTAACTTACGGTCCTTATTCGCTTGCCAATCCAACATCGATTCGCTTGCAGGGCAGACAAATGAAGGTTCGCGTCAATAGCAACAACAATGTTGATTGGCGTGTTGGCGTATTTCGATTCGACGCACAAGCGGGCAGCAAACGATGAAACTTCCGCGCCCAACGAGCGATTACGACCAAGCGTCTGAGCTGTCACTGCGTCGAGCACTTGAATTAGCTGACTCATTGAACCGTAAAAAGAACACTGATATTGAATTAGGGCAAGACGAAAAAGTGATTATTCGCTCGCCTAACGGCACGCGTTATTACCTGGCAGTTTCAAATGTTGGCGTGTTGAGCGCTACCACGATGTGAGGCAATCATGGCAACGACAACAAATGTGCAAAAACCAAAAACAACGCGTGAGTTGCTCAACGAAGCACAAAGCGTTGCGGCTCAGAATTATCGTGAAGGCAAGATCAATACGCCATTTGGATACATTTTTGCGCGTGATGCAGCATTCATTTACAGCGAACTAGATAAGCTTGGTGTTACTGATCCTTTCAAGTTGCAGGCCAAAGTTGTAGGCACTGGCGATAACGAGAAGGTTCAATACATCGATGGCACAACTGGCAAAGTCATTCAGGAAAAGTCAACGAGCCAGGGTGGATCGTTAGACCTTGGTGGCAATCGTGATGTGAACGGATACGATTTATTCATGACGCCAAATGCAAGCGGAGGGCTTACGCTTGCAAGCACGCCACCACCCAAATCTAGCTGGGTCAAGTTTCGAGATAACGTCTTGAAGCCTGCCGCTGTCATTGCTGGCGTTTATTTTGGTGCGCCTTACTTGCTTGAAGCACTCGGCTTAAGCACCGGAGCTGGTGCCGGTGTTGTTGGAGCAGACTTAGCCGCCAGTGCTGTGGCGGGCGTTGAAGGTGTCGCGTCGCAAGCAGGACTAACGGCCTATAACAGTGCAATTGCAAGCGGTCTGTCAATGGCAGATGCCGCAGCGTTTGCTGACAAAGCAGTTAGTTCAACAGCGGCATTGCTTGAGGCTGGATTTTCAGAGGCTGAAGCTTTGAGGAAAAGCCTTGATAATCTTGGCGTTCAATCATCATTTCGTGTTGGCGATACGGGATTACTTCAAGATGCAGCAAACGTTGTGTCTGGACTTCCAACATCAGCCTTAGTCACTGGCGGTCTTCTTGCCGCCAACGCTGTAAGCAGTGCTTTGCAGCCGCGCCAAACAACGGATGCTGCCGGCAATGTGACGTACAACTTGCCGCCGCAAATGCAGTTCCAGGGGCGCGAATACACACCGGCAACCGGAAATCTTTACCGCTATGGCTTTGGTCCTGAACAGGCTATGTTTCGCGGTGCGGGTCCAACGTCAACGATAGGGCGCAGTAACGTTGTAATTAACGCGCCAGCGGCACAAGGCCAAGTGGCCGCGCCAGCGGCAGGATCGCCGCTTGCAACGCAAAGCCTGGCGCAACAAGGCATGACGCCATCAGGCTTGTTGGTGGCTAATGTGAACGGTCAACAAGTACCGATTGTGCAACCCGTCGATCAGGCAACTGTTGGCTTGTTGAATCAAGGCGTGCAAGTCACGCAACCTCAAGCCTTAACGCGTGATCTTGCCGCCACAATCTTCCAAGGATTTTTTGATCGTGCGCCAACCGAGCAAGAGATTGCTACGTTTGCGCAATACGGTGATCGTTTCAAGACGCCGGAAGAATTTTCAACGTTTTTGATGAACTCACCGCAGTACCAGGCTTATCGTGACTCATTGTTGGCTGCACGCAATCAGCCTGTTGCTCCAGCGGGTGGCGGTACAACGCAAACAGTTGTTCAGCAAACTGGTGGTGGTTCGCCAACGATTGTGAACGCGCCAATGGATATGGGTTTGCTTGGTAACGAATCCGTTGTATCGGGTGCAGGAGCGCCAGCATTTTCAGGTGGTTTGTTTACCGACATGCCGACAACGAACTACATCACAAACGATCAAGCCATTGATGTATTCAAAAGCCTGACGGGTTATGCGCCAACGCAAGAGCAAGTGGCTGCATTCAGCGGTGCTAACACGTTCACATCGCCTGATGCCTTTCGTGCTTTCCTAACAGGCACGCCTGAATACCAATTTATGGCGGCGCAAGGCATGTTGCCATCAATGAATGGATTGCTGCAAACGCGATGAACCTTTCAGACATTAATCATTGGCATCGATGCAAACCGTTCATTGAAGATGCGTTGCGTTACGCCAATGGAACGCATACCATTGAGGACATCGAATCAGCAATTGCCACCAAAGCCATGCAGTTTTGGCCTGGTCAGCAATCAGCAGTCATTACGGAAATCCACGTCTACCCGCGCAAGAAAGCACTTCACTATTTTCTAGCTGGCGGGAACCTGGAAGAACTCTCAAGAATGCGTCCGTTCATCGAATCGTGGGCGCATCAAATCCAATGTACACACATCACTTTGGCGGGAAGGCGTGGTTGGTTACGCACGTTTCTTGCCGATGAAGGCTACAAAGAGCAATGGACAGTCATGTCCAAGGAGTTGAAATCATGAGCAAAGGCGGATCAAGCAGCACAGGCACCACCACAACGCGCATCGAGGCCGATCCGCAACTGAAAGAGTTGGCACTGCGCAACTACGAGTTTGCGCAAAACATTGCGGGTCAGCCTTATGTGGCTTATGGCGGACCAAGAATTGCCGAGTTCACGCCAACGCAAGAAGCGGCACTTGCCAATCTTGCGCAAGCTGGTTTGCAAGGACCAGGTGTTAGCGCCGTTGATGCAGCGCGTGACATTGCACAATATCAAACGCAGCCTTTAGCGCAAGCCATGACGCAGTTTTATAACCCGTTTCAAAAACAGGTTATTGACACTGCCATGCAAAACATCGAAACGCAGCGCCAGTTGCAGCAACAGCAAAACGCTGCCAATGCCATCCGCGCACGCGCCTTCGGCGGCTCGCGCCAGGGCATCGTTGAAGGATTAACGAATCAGGCTGCACTCATGGCCGCAGGCCAAACCGCAGGGCAATTGGCAAGTCAAGGATTCACGCAAGCCGCGCAACTTGGTGCGCAAGACATTCAAAGCCGTTTAGCCCAGGCAGGACAGTTAGCTAATCTTGGTGCGGCGCAACAAGCTATCCGCCAACAGCAAGCGCAACAGGCTTTAAGTGCTGGCGGCACACAACAAGCGATGAACCAAGCCAACTTGGATTTGGCGTACCAAGATTTCCTGCGCCAACAAGGTTATCCGCTGCAACAATTAGGCATTTTGCAATCAGCGTTGTCTGGCATTCCTGCAAGCCAAACGCAAAGTCAGATTTCCCCCATTTATCGCAATGTTGGCTCATCCATTCTTGGCGGTGCATTGGCCGGCAATACGCTTGGACCGTCACTCGGATTAGGTGCTGGAGGTGGTGCTTTGTTTGGCGGATTGCTCGGACTGCTGTAAGGAAAAATCATGGCAACTTCATTCGGTTTACTTTTTGGCGGTGGCGAAGAAGAAGATGCGCTTGCCAAGTTACTTCGTGCGCAAGCCCCCGGTTTAGCGGCGCAGTCTGAGCGCCAGGCGGCACTGCAAGCCGCAGCCGCGTTACTGCAAGCCGGTGGCCCGTCAAGGGCGCCTGTAAGCCTGGGGCAGGCGCTCGGTGGGGCGCTACAAGCCGGGCAGCAAGGCTATCAAGCTGCGCAGCAACAAGGGTTGCAGCGACTTGGCACAACCATGCAAATTACAGAGGCATTGCGTAAACAGCAAGAACAACAAGCAGCACGCCAAATGCTTCAAAACATTCCTGGCTTGAGTGATACGCAAAAAGCTTTGGTACTAGCCATGACGCCAGACAAGGCAGCAGAGTTTCTCGCCAAACAAACCGAACAAAAGTTTGGCCAAACGCCACAACAAGTTGTAATCGGCGGTGTTCCTGCGCTTGCTGTATTTTCTGATCAAGGCAATATGAAGGTATTGAATGCAGCGCCGCTGCCCAATACCACGTCCATTGATGCCGGTAATGAATGGCTTATTCGTGATTCAGCGACAGGAACTATTATCCAGCGCATACCAAAAAGCATGACGCCAGGTGAGCAAGCAAGACTTGGCGTTGATTTACAGCGCGTTGGATTAGAACAGCAGCGTGTTGGCATTGAGCAAAAGAGACTTGGTCTTGAAGGTATGCGCGTAGGCATGGATCGTGAACGCTTGGCAATCGCTCAGCAAGAGGCTGCGCGTGCAGGATTTGAACTCAAAGAAACCGATGCAGGGTTTCAGTTGATTCCTCGTACACCAGGCGCGGCAGCGGTGCCTGTTACATCAGCAACGGGTGAGCCTGTTAAGGGTATATCAGGAACTAAAGCAACGGAAGGCCAGCTCAATGCCGCTGGTTATGCAAGCCGCATGATTGAGGCTGAAAAGATCATTGATACAGCACCGCCACAAGCGCAACGCGTTGGGCCATTAGCCGCAACAGTTAGCGCATTGCCTTTGGTTGGTGGCGTTGGTGAACGATTGATGATGACGCCAGAGCAGCAACAAGTACGCCAAGCGCAAGAAGATTGGGTGCGATCAAAGTTGCGTAAAGAATCCGGTGCTGTCATTGGCGATGAAGAAATGTCGCGTGAAATCAAAACTTACTTCCCGCAGATTGGCGATTCGCCGCCAGTGATTGCGCAAAAAGCACGCGCAAGGCAGATTGCGATTAACGCCATGCAAACATCAGCTGGTCCTGCTATGTCTCAAGTCATAACTGCGCCGCCACCGGCTAAAGTTTCAACACCAGCAGGTCAAAAACGTTACCGATATGAAAATGGACGCCTAGTGGAGTATTGATCATGGCAAAAACGGTTGATATTCCCAACATTGGTAGTGTCGATTTTCCAGACACAATGTCTAATGACGACATTGAAAAAGCCATACGTCAGTTATTGGCGGAACGAACACCAGTGCAGCAAATGTTGCAACAAGCCACGCAGGCGCGTGATGTTTCGTCACTATCACCTAGCGGAACGGGAAGGCAACTAGGGCTTACAGCGCGAGCCGCAATTACAGGTGCAGCCGCGCCGATTACTATGATTGCAGACCCTTTAACGGCACTTATGAATATGGCGGCAGGAAGAACTGTTGCCGCACCGCCATCGCAAACTATCCAAAACCTACTGACTTCAGCAGGATTGCCACAAGCAGAGACACAGCAAGAACGTATTTCGCAAGATGTTGCACAAGCGCTTTCTGGCACGGGCGCAACTGCCGGAGCTGCAAGGCTTGCATCGCAAGCGGTAACGTCGCCCGTTTCACGCGAAGTATTGCGCATTCTTGGAACCGATCCGCGAGCGCAAGCTATCGCAGCCGGCACAGGCGCAACTGCCGCAAGCATGGCGCGTGAAGAAGGTTTGGGTCCATTGGCGCAATTAGGTTTAGGCATGATCGGATCGATGGCGCCAGGCGCAGCGCCAGTGGTTGGTCAAAACGTTGCGCAGCGTGCCCGTCAAATTGTTTCGCCGTTTACGCAAGAAGGGCGCGAAGTGATTGCCGGTCAGGTATTGCAAAGGTCCGCCACAAACCCTGAGATAGCGCGTGCAAACTTGCTTAAAGCGCAAGAAATCGTTCCTGGCTCGCGTCCCATGACTGCCGAAGCGTCAATGGACCCCGGGTTATTGGCGTTGCAAAACCCATTGGCAAAAACGCTTGATACACAAAATCTAATTGGTCAACGTATTTCGGAAAGCAATGCCGCAAGAATGCGTTTGCTTGAACGCTTATCTGGTGGCGGTCCAGAAGCCATTGCCGCCGCAGAGGCGAAACGAACTGCCGTTACAACGCCCATGCGCGAAGCGGCATTTGCCAAATCATTGAACGAATTTGGGCCTGTTGCTACGACGCCAATTACCGCCGCTGTTGATGATGTACTTGCCGGTGCAACGGGCAACCGTCAGCCAGTTGAAAAAGCTATGGCATGGTTACGCGGAAGAATTGAAAGTGCTGGCAATACGCCTGAACGCATCTACAACGTGCGCAAGGATATTAATGATGCTATATCTGGCGCATTGGAAAAAAGTGATCCCGGCTTGCGTTTGGCGGCAAGAGAATTGATTGCTGTTCGCAATGTGCTTGACAATGTGCTTGAATCATCATCGCCCGGATTCAAAAACTATCTTGCACAATACGCCAAAATGAGCAGGCCGATTGATCAAATGCGTATACTTCAAGAGGTTAAAGCCAGCTCAACATTAGCCGCGCCAGACGTAACAACAGGCATGGATATTTTTAGCCAGGCAAAATTGCGTCAACAATTGCGATCACGCGCTGAAGAGTTGGGGCAAACACTTTCTGAATCACAGGCCCGCCAAGTTGATGACCTCATGCGAGACTTAAATCGTTCAGCATCAACAACATCAGCCGTTGCAAAACGACCGGGCAGTGATACGTTTAAGAATTACTCGACCGCCAACCTGATTGGGGCAATATTTTCTGACGCTTTGGCGGATAACACCACGCTTAGAACACTTGCAAGGCCATTAGATTTTCTTTACAAGTTACCTGATGAGCAGATTTCGCGCTTAATGGTTGAGGCAATGCTTGATCCAAAACTTGCTGCGCAAATGATGCAAAAAGCAAACATCATGAGCATCAAACCTGTAGCCAATCAGTTACGAAAGAAGGCTAAAGAGCTTGGCTTAGCACCTTTCATTTCTGCCGGAATGGAGTAAACTACTCACTAGGACTCCTCCTGTGTCATTCTCCCCCTGAGAGTGTTTGCCGCCTACCGATGGCGGCTTTTTTTTGACCGTTTGTCTGAAATGGTCTAACTATTTCGTAAACATGGTGCATGATTGCAAACCATGAAAATAATTCTCGGCATTGATCCAGGGTTGAGCGGCGCGATTGCAGCCGTTCAAGGTCAGAAACTTGTGAGCGTGTTTGACATGCCAACGGTCGAACGCAAGGTTGGCAAGTCAGTGAAACGCTTTGTTGCGCCGCACGAACTCCATACAGAGTTGGCGGCATTCTTAATTGACCATGAGTGCGAATGCTTTATTGAGCAAGTGTCCGCCATGCCAGGTCAAGGTGTGACGTCCATGTTTAACTTTGGACGCTCGCTTGGTAACGTGGAGGGCGTGTTGGCGAGTCTCAAGATTCGCTATCACTTTGTGCCGCCCATGACATGGCAACGCGCTGTGAGATTAACAGGCGGCAAGGAAGGTGCACGCGCCCTGGCGATGCAAATGTTTCCCGAAATGAGTTTAGCGTTTTCTCGCGTGAAGGACAACGGACGGGCGGACGCTGCCTTGATCGCTTTGTATGGTTCGATGCAATAGGAGTCATTATGAAAACACAGGAAGTAGAAAACTTGAAAGAATTGTTGGCGTATACCCGCCAAATCGCAGCCGATTCAGATCGCAAGTTGCGCACAGCTAGGCAGTTTATTGGTGAGCTAACTGACGTTGAACGCCTTGGCGGTCAAGTGTCTGATCAGGTTCGCAGCCATGCTTACAACGTTTTGCAAAGGATCATGTGATGCTGATCCAACGCGATGGTGAAACCGTGGTTGTCGTTGATCGACCAAAGATTGGATCAGCCTATGATCCGCCAAAGCCAAACTATTTGGCGGATGATCAACTGTGGATTCAGTCTGTCTTTACGTTTAAGCGCGTGCCGGCTTACGCCATACGCGACAGGCAGGCTAAGTTGCTTTTGCTTGGTTCGCTTTACTTGGGAGGTGTCTTGATGCTTGGACAGATTGCACGTTACTTGTTACAGCGATGAAGATGCCTTTTGTAAAAAACTTTTCACTTAACGCTTTATGGCGGGCATTGTCTCGCCAACCTGAAAGGGATCGTAATGGAAGAAAAAATAACGATTGCTGCAACGGGAACTGTAACCAAGGCCGGAATTGCCCACTCAGAGCATCAGGCGGACGATACGTTTGGTTTCGAGGCAATAGCACCGAAAAAGGGACGAACACCAAAAGCTAATGTTGAGGTTGGCGAACTCGAAAAGCGTTTGAACATTGCGCTAGAGAATTTGGCGGACTGTGTTGAAACGCTCAAAGGTTTAGAAAGCTATGGACGCTTTAACGACTCTGTTGTTCGTCGCCGCGCACTTGAGTGCCTAAAGAGGATTGGCGAATGGGCATAAAAATGATCGTGTCAACGATCAAGCCTGATAAGGGATCGTTACACGTACTGGCGGCAAGCGTTGACGCTTACGCGCCAGAGGTTGACCTTTGCGTTGAGAACGGAAGAGGGCCGACATTTGGTGATGACTACAACCGGGCGATTGAACGTTTCATGGCTAAGGATGACGATGGCGTGATCATTGCCAACGATGACATTGTGCTCACGCCTTACTCGCTGCGTTTGCTGATGGAAGACGTACAAGGCCTGAAGAAACTGTGCGGACCTAAGTTGGGGTTGGTTGCAGCGCGATCCGATTATGTGCGCCCTTCGCAAAACATTCGCGTGCCGCGTGACGAGCGCGATCAATTTGTTGGTATGCGATGGAAGAGTGAAGGTGCTATCAAAAAGAACAAAGTAGTGTCGCCTTTATTTGCATGGCTGCCGCGTCTAGCGTATGAGCAAGCACCGTTTCCGCCATTGAATTGGTTTAGCGATGATGTGATGTGCGCTGATCTTGTGGCACTTGGGTTTAGTCATTGGATCAGCCGCAGCTACATTCATCACGTTGGTTCCATGACGATTGGCGTTGATATGCAATCGAATTTGCAACAGTCATTGCCGTGGTTGAAATCACACAGGCCGCACTATTTAGAACAATGGGGGATTGAATGATACCGATAAGGATTGTGGCGTGTACTCGCCATAATAGAAAAGACTTTGCAGGAACGCCGTTAGGCGTAACGATTCAGCGCTTTGCGCATTTGTCATTCATTGAAGCGCAACTATTCACGAACAACACGGCAGGATTGTGCCAACGCTATAACGAAGCGATTGAAGCCGCCAAGAATGATCCGGCGTTACTCGTGTTTGTGCACGATGACGTTGAGATTGTCGACTGGTATTGGTACATGCGTCTAGGTGCGTCACTTGATGATCATCACCTGGTTGGATTGGCGGGTAACTGTCAACCATCACCAGGTCAAACATCATGGGCGATCACGGACATGGAAGGCACGTTATCGGATCGCCAAGCATGGGCCGGTTGCGTAGCGCGTGGCAACGGCGAGTATTTGACAAGTTGGGATGTGTTTGCATCGCCAAATCGTGAAGTGAAATTGATTGATGGCTTGTTCATGGCAGCTTACTCAAAAACCTTCCATGACAACGATATAAGGTTTGATGAGCAATTCACGTTCCATCATTACGACATGGATTTATGCCGCCAATTTACACAGAAAGGCTTATCAATTTACGTGTCATCAATTTCCGCCATCCATCACAGTCAAGGATTGATGGGTCCGACGTGGAAAGAATCAGCGCAGCGCTACTTAGATAAATGGCAGGGCAAATGAACATCAACAACAGCGACAAGAAAGCAGAATTGCATCCCATGCCCGTATACATGTTGGAGGGCATGCCCTATGTGCCGCACTACATTAAACCCTATCACTGGGTTGCACCAGGCGGCGTAACAAGGACAACGACATGGCTTGAAGAGCGACACGCCAAGCAAATCATGCGCCCCTTATGGATGCGCACTTGGGTGCTTGAGCGTTTCGTTGAAACGACACAAGACTTATAGCATAATCGTGGAGTTCACGAGGATGCTTCATGTTTCGGATCAAGCGGGTTATGGAAATGTCCCAAACCACCGAGCAAGCCATACGATTTCTTCAGAAAGAGTGCTTGCCATTGGACACGGTACTAAGTCCGAAAAACGGTTGGTGGTGGATGGCGTATTGCGACGGTCGGTTAGCAGGGTTTGCCGCTATGCTGCAATCAAGCAAAATACCGGAAGCTGTATACCTTGCGAGGGCCGGTACGCTGGAAGCGTTTCGTGGCCGGGGGTTGCAAAAAAAGTTGATCCGAGAGCGTTTGAAGTTCGCCAAAGACCTGGGCATGACGCAAGCAATCACGGACACGACAGACAATGTTGCGTCCGCCAACGCGTTGATCGCCACAGGCTTCAGGATGTTCGAGCCAGACGACCCTTGGGGTTCGCCCAATACGTTGTATTGGAGGAAGGCTTTTGCCGTACAAAGACCCGAAGGTTAAAGCAACCAAGCAAAAGATTTATGCTCGAAAGTATTACGAGCGAAATCGAGAAAAAACAATCAAGGCAAGTGTCGCGTCAAACCGCGTATTGCGTGCAAAGTGGCGAGCATACAAAGCATCACTGCATTGCGAGCGGTGCGGCATACAGCACGAAGCGGTCATTGACTTTCACCACGTTGATCGAACACCGCCAAAGCGAAACATCAATGCGCTTGTTACGGCAGGGTCTTACGGAAAAGCCTTCGAGGAAATCAAAAAGTGTATTGCGGTTTGCTCCAACTGCCATCGCATCTTGCATCACGAAGAGCGCAAGCTAAAACGCAAAAAATTAAAACTTAAACACAAGAGGAAAAAGTCATGAACGCACACTCAGAATGGTCACCATCATCAGCCGAGCGTTGGATTGCATGCCCGGCATCGATCAAACTCTCACGAGGCGTGCCGCCACGCGAAGCAGGAGAGGCTGCAAAGATTGGAACAGCGGTGCACGCATTAGCGGAAACAGTCATGCTGACAGGTTCAGCGTCACACACATTTGTTGGAAAGGAATTTGAAGGTGTTGCGATTAGCGAAGAGATGGCGTCTTGGGCCGAGGTCTACACGGACTTTGCGGGCGAACTGGAAAAGCGCATGGAAAGTGCTTGCCTTATCGAAGAGCGTCTTAGGATTCCTAATTACGCTGGCGCTAATCTGTATGGGACTTCCGATCTTATTTGCTTTAATGATACTGATCTGGTTGTTGCAGACCTTAAAACAGGCCGCATTAAGGTTGATGTTGAAGGTCCGCAACTTAAGATTTACGCGCTAGGCGCACTGCAAAAGGCACCGGCAAGCATTAAGAACATTACGCTTGCAATCATTCAGCCAACGCAGGAACCGCAGATCAGTTTGGCGTTCATGACGAAGGCTGAACTTATCGATTGGTCCGCCAATGTGTTGGAGCCGGCATTGCGCGATACGTTGGCACCATTCCCGCCAACGCATGAAGGTGAGCACTGTCGCTGGTGCCAGGCCAGGTCAAAGTGCCCGGCAAAGATTGCCAGGGTAGAAAGTTTTGCCGGAGTAACGCCAAAGCAAATTGATGAAGCAACCAATGAAGCGTTGAACGCCATGATGAATGTGGCGGACGATGCGCTGCACACAATCGAGGCCATCAAAGAGCGCGTTACAAACGCGCTGCAAGCAGGGCGTGAGTTGCAGGATTGGACGCTTGTACCTAAACGCGCAACGCGCAAATGGCAGAGCGATGAGCTGATGGCGGGATTGCTAAGTGCGCACAAAGGCGCCGTGAAAACAGTACCGATCACGCCAGCACAATTGGAGAAGAAATTTCCAGATGTTTATGAAGCATTCGCGGATAAGGTCACCGCTGAATCAAGTGGCTTAACACTTGGGCGCAAACCAGCGCCAAATCTGACCTCACTTTGAAAAAGGAAACTTTGACATGCTAGGACTTACAGGTGGTGGATCAGGACTTCCGTATATTCGTTTCTCGCCATCGATGAATATGTGGAGCGACAAGACGGGTCAGGAAATCCAACTCAAAAAAATGTTGTTTGACATTGATAATGTGCAAACAGGTTGGTTGTTGCTCGAAGCCGGTGTGCGTGATTGGCAACCCGATCAAGAGTTAGGCAGGCAGGGCCAAAAGCCAAGCGATGCGCATAAGCGCGGATTCGTGGTGCGTTTTTTCAGCCGCGAAATGGGTTGGGTTGAATGGTCATCGAATGGCGCAGGGCCAAACATGGGGTTGGAAGCGCTTTACACGGCAGCCGCCAAGGATCGCAATGCGAACGCTGGCAAGTTGCCGATCATTGAGTACCAAGGCGCCGAGGCCATGAAGGTTGGCAAAGGCAACACGCGCAAGCCCAAGTGGAACATCACCGGTTGGGCGCCAAGGCCAGCAGATGATGCGGGTGCTGCGCCCATTGCTGCGCCTGAGCCTGTGGCCGCTGCGCCTGCAAAAGGTGAAGAGTTTTAAGTAATCACTTATTCACAAAACCCCGGTCTTTTTAGGCCGGGATTTTTTGACTCTTAAGGGGATGACATGGCAGATGGCGTTTACAAAATAACGGAATCGTTTGAAGAAAAGGTTGCCGAGTACACCGGCGCACCATACTGTGTGGCGGTAGATAACTGCTGCAACGCTTTGTTCTTAGCGCTGACCTATGAACGTGTGGCGGGAACAACGATCAGGTTACCCGCAAGAACTTATCCAGGCGTACCTTGCGAAGTGATTCATGCCGGAGCAAAGGTTGACTTTTATCCGGTTGAAGGAAGAACGATTAAGGGCGCGTATCAATTAGCACCTACGCGTGTGTGGGATGCTGCGCTGTCGTTTACCTCCAACATGTACATCAAAGGCTCGCATATGTGCGTGTCGTTTACAGGACCGTACAAGCACTTAAAGCTTGGCAAGGGCGGTGCGATTCTCACTGATGACTATGCCGCCATGCTGTGGTTCAAGCGTGCGCGTTTCAGCGGGCGGCGTGAGTGCTCCTATCACGACGATTATTTCGACATGATTGGATGGAACTTCTACATGATGCCGGACGTGGCAGCGCGTGGTCTGTTGCTCATGAATCAGTTTTGGGATCGTGATGGTTCGCCAAAGGTGATGGAGGACATTGAGATGAGCTATCCGGATTTGTCCAAGTTTCCAATTTACGCGTTTGGGGGTGATCGATGAATCAAGACTTTGAGTGCCCAAGGTGCGGGCATTGCTGCCAATTACCGGAGCAAGAGCAAGTGCCGGTAGCATGGATGCACACAACTGGCACCGGGCATGTGTACTTCCGCAAAAAGCCACAGGACAAAGTGTTCAACCCGCAGCCTGTGTACACCGCACCACCAAAGCGTGAATGGGTTGGGCTGACGGATGAGGAGATACATGACTTGAGTTATTTGTCCCAAAAAATCGACGAAGGTAATTCAGCGTGGTTTGATCGGTGGGGTTTTGCACGAGCCATTGAGCAAGCCTTGAGGGAGAAGAATCAATGAGTGGCGATCACAACATGTATCAAAAGGCGAAACGCAAAAACCAGTACGTCATCTTTGGTTCAGGAGGGCTTGCCAAGGAGTTGATCGCCTACATCGAGGAAGAGGGCACGCATGAGATTGTGTGCGTGGTTTCAACGCAACCGTTTAACAATAAGCGTTATGCCGCCAAGTATCCAGTGGTGGAGAGCATTAGAGAGGGCGCGTTTCCTGGTGCTGAATTCCTGTTAGCCGTGGCGGACCCTGATGTAAAGCAAGCCATTGTCGCTAAGAACGAAGAGCGATGGGGAACGTATATCCACCGCACTGCCACGGTCTCGCCATACGCTCGCATTGGCAAAGGGTGCGTGCTAGCGCCGCAAGTGATCGTTACAGCGGATGCCTGGATCAACGATTTTGTGTTCATGAACACCAATGCAACGGTTGGGCATGACTCGGTGATTCACGGTTGGACAACCATGTATCCAAACACGGAAGTGTGCGGCGATTGCGTGATTGGCGTGGCGGTGATCATGGGCATTGGTTCCTATGTTTTACCGGGCAAAGAGATTGCCAACCACGTGAAGATTTCAGCAGGGTCCATTGTCCGCCATGACTTCAAAGGTCCGGTGCACGAAGGCATTGTGCTGCAAGGCAATCCGGCGGCGCCGAGGTGATGAATGAGCTGGCTCTTTTCGCGGGCGCTGGTGGAGGCATACTCGGCGGACACTTGCTCGGATGGCGAACCGTCTGCGCCGTTGAGTGGGAACCCTACGCCGCAAGCGTACTTGAGCAGCGACAAAATGATGGGATTCTCTCGCCTTTCCCGATTTGGGATGACGTTCAGACTTTTGACGGAAAGCCGTGGAGAGGCATTGTTGATGTCGTATCTGGAGGATTTCCCTGTCAGGACATCTCAGCCGCAGGAAAGGGCGCAGGAATTGACGGAGAGCGATCAGGTATGTGGCGAGAAATGGCAAGGATCATTTGCGAAGTACGACCCAGATACGCATTCATTGAGAACTCACCAATGCTCACTACTAGAGGACTTGACCGAGTCTTGTCAGACCTTGCCAGCATGGGGTTTGATGCGAGATGGGGAGTGTTGGGAGCAGCCGACGTTGGCGCTCCGCATCAGAGGGACAGAATCTGGATTGTGGCCTACGCCAACCGCGCACAACGCCAAAGAAACCAATGCACCGAGCGAAGCAAAGCGCAACGAACCAACGCTTGCAAGCCGAGTTGGTGGGAAGTTGAACCCAACGTGGGTAGAGTGGCTGATGGGGTGGCCGCTAGAGTGGACAGACTTAAAGCCATTGGAAATGGACAAGTTCCGGCAGTGGCAGCAACAGCATGGAAGTTATTAAGTGAAGCATGATGATGCGGTGAGATGGATTACGAAGTATGCAGAGAATGATCCAACCTATCCGTATCTGGCGATGAAGTGGTATGAGGAAGAAAGAAAGAAACGTCCTTTGAGTGCTGATGAGCAAAAGACGGTGTTGTGGTTAAAGGAAAACTATGGAATTGAAGCCCGATTGCAGAAACTGCCACTACAGCCAAGAAATTGGACTAAAGGAAAGTGATGATGGTAAGGAAGTGGTTTTGATCTGCATCCGAGATGGTTTGCTGGCAGAGAAGGTTTGCACTTATTACGAATATGAACCAGGCACTGCATGAAGTTCGACCTTAATCACTTCTACAAGTTCTGCAAGGAACTGAAGGTAGAAACCAAAGAGCTAGGCATACAACGCTTAGGTAATCGTTTGCTTGGTAGCCAGACCTATGTGATGCAAGAGATTGCCAAGGGTCTCAATAACGACATTCACTTCTTTGTGATTCTTAAAGGCAGACAGCTTGGGATTACAACCATATCGCTTGCATTAGACCTTTACTGGCACTTTAAGAACCCTGGGTTTCAAGGAACGCTCACGACTGATACTGAAGAGAACCGAGACCAGTTTAGAACCACACTTGCTATGTACATGGATGGTTTGCCACCGGAGTACAAGATTCCTTTAATGACGCATAACAGGAATCAGATGGTCTTAAAGAACCGATCAAGGCTTTTTTACCAGGTAGCAGGCTTGCGAGCCAAGGGTTCTTTAGGGCGTGGTAAAGGTATTACCTACCTGCATGGCACAGAAACATCGTCTTGGGGTGATGAAGAGGGATTGGCTTCATTGCTAGCGTCTTTAGCAGAAAAAAATCCCAATAGGCTTTACCTTTTTGAAAGCACAGCGCGCGGGTTCAATATGTGGCATGACATGTGGGCCGTGGCAAAACGTGCAAGAACCCAGAAGGCTATTTTCTGTGGCTGGTGGCGCAATGAACTATATACAGCAGATGCTAAGTCTGACGTCTATAAGGTGTACTGGGATGGCAAGTTAAGTCCTGAAGAAAAGGAATGGACAAGAGAGATTAAGAAGCTCTACCAGGTAGAGATCAATTCAAGGCAGATTGCCTGGTGGCGATGGAAAATGAATGAGGGGATTAAAGATGAAGCCCTCATGTATCAGGAGTTCCCGCCGACTGAAGACTACGCCTTCATCATGACGGGTTCGAGTTTCTTCTCACATGCCCGCTGCACTGATCAAGCCAAGGTTGCCAAGCAGTTATTACCTCGGTTCTACCGCTTCTCAATGGGACAATACTTTGAAGACACTGAGTTAATCAACTCAACAGAGCGCATGGCAACGCTCAAAGTATGGGAGGAGCCGATTGAAAACGCCTACTACGTCATTGGTGCTGATCCAGCATATGGAAGTAGCGACTGGGCTGATCGTTTCTGCATCCAAATCTACCGCTGCTATGCAGATGGACTTGATCAAGTTGCGGAATTCGCTACCTCTGAACTCAACACCTACCAGTTTGCCTGGGTTGTCTGCTACCTGGCAGGGGCTTATAAGAACTCCACGTTAAATCTGGAAGTTAATGGCCCTGGACAGGCTGTGATCAATGAGATGCGCAACCTTAAACGCCAGGCGCAGACGATGGAGCCGCGCAAGGCAAGAGGTTTAATGGATGTCCTATCGCACATGCAGCATTACCTGTGGCGGCGTAATGACTCGCTAGGCGGTGTCTCGAACTCACTGGGTTACCTGACCACGCATTCATCCAAAGAGCGGATGCTGAATTACTTTAAGGACTATTTCGAACGCGGGATGATGAATGTCTACTCGATGGATTTACTAGAAGAGATGAAGTCTGTCGTGCGAGACCAGGGTTCTATTGCCGCTTATGGACGAAACAAAGATGATCGCGTCATTGCCACAGCCCTTGCTTGCGTAGCCTTTGCCGAGCAGCTCATGCCAAGGCTATTGCAAATGCGTATGACGCGTGATCGTAAAGAAGAAGCCATAACACCCGTGCAAGTGCCGGTTGTCGATAAGCAAATCAACAATTACTTAAAGGCTATTGGCGTTGGGTCTCAGTAAACGTCAAATGATGGAAGTGATTCCTGCGTTTATGCGGGATAAGAAACGCGGTATTTCCATTGCCTTGTTTGCCGAGCTTTGCGGCCTTGATCCCTTGCATCTCAGAGATGTGTTTCTTAACGGCAAATACCCGCTCACAGAACTTGTACAGACCCGTGTGAATCGTGCTTATGAGCACTGGGTCAATGGCGACGTTGCTGTCATGGTGAAGTCGGGTAAGAAGTACGTGGAGTTTCGCAAGCAACCTAAGCCGCAAATGGTAAGGCGAAGACTCGTTACCTTTGATGGCAATGGATTCAAACTTGATCTTGGTATTCGACCGAAATCCCAAGACTATCAACGCCCTGATCTTGACCAGCAACTAAGGAGAAACTATGGCAGTCGTTCATGATTACAAATGTCCAGCACATGGCTTTTTTGAAAGCAGAGAGCCTGTATGCCCGCATGGATGTACATCCGATGTACAAATGGTATTCCTGCAAGCCGTGGGTATGAAGTCCGATTCCACCAAACATGCTGACACGACGCTTAGAGAATTAGCCAAGGATTACGGCATGAGTGACATTAAGTCGTCGCGTGAAGGTGATCACCAGCAACATGCTCTGCTAGGCAATAAACAAGCCTCGCAACCACAGAACCCTTTTGCTGTGCAGTGGGGTAACCCCAAACAATTAGGCAACTACAATCTGAATTCGATACGCGGAGAAACTGTTGGGGGCTTGTCTGCTGTCAAAGAAAGTGGTATAGCATTGCGCAAACCAACGCCTTCAGTGGTCATTCGTGATCATGAGAACTTAAAGTTGCCTACATGAGAATTCCTGACGATCCCATCCAAAGAGAGTATTTCTACAATGACTTGGTAGATAAGTGCTCCGTCAGCATTCAGGAGCGCACGGGAACTTATGATTCGCTGCGCTCTTACTATCTCTTTGGTGCGGGGTTAGATGCACCGCCTGCGTACTACAACAAGATTTACCCGCACATTGACCAGCTCTCCTCTTTCCTCTACTCAGCAGAAACTACGCGCTTTACGATTTCGCTCGGTGCCTCAGTCAATAAGCACGAACAAACCAAGATTCCTTCGCTTACAGGCGCTTTGAATGACGATTGGCTCAATAGCAACGCTGATCAGGTCTTTGCCCAAGCGCTAAACTGGGCGCTTTGCTACAACTCCACCTTCATTAAGCTCATTCAGAAGAATGGCTTGCACCCGTACATGGTTGATCCACGGTGTATTGGCGTGTATCGAGAAGATACACCGCACACGGATCGCCAAGAAGCGTTGATTCAGATTTACTACATCACACGCTCTGAGCTATACGCCAGGCTTTACTCGCATCCGCAACGTGAAGCACTGCTAGCTCGCTTGCAAATGGGGCAAAGCCAAGAAAACCAAGTGCCTGATGGCATTCAGCGTTTGATTCTGTCTGCTACTGATCCAACGATGTACGGGAATGTGAACCTCAATATTGCTGGTATGCAGCAATACAAGGCTCGTGTGGCTGAAGATACGATCAAGATGACTGAGCTATGGGTCTGGAATGACATGACTGAGGACTATCAGTGCGTCACCATTGCTGACCCGAACGTCATCATCTATGACCGAGCAGGCGAAAGCATGTTTTTGAAGGGTGAGTTGCCCTTTATTCAGCTCTGCCCAACCCCACAGTACGATTACTACTGGGGCATCTCTGAAGTTGCAAGGCTTGTTTTCTTGCAAGACATGCGAAATAAGAGGATGCAAGAGATTCTTGACCTCTTATCCAAGCAAGTATCACCGCCTACGGCGCTCATTGGCTTTACAGGCTTGCTTGATGAGAAGAACTTTGCGCTTAATCGTGTTGGTGGCTTACTTTCTACGGACATGCCTAATGCCAAAGTCGAGCAAATGGCACCATCAATCCCCAATGATCTCTTTAGAGAGATTGCAGAGATTGATCAGATGTTTGAGGAAGCCTCTGGCATTGTCAATGTGTTGCAAGGCAGGGGTGAATCAGGGGTTCGAAGTGCTGGTCACGCCTCGCAACTGGCCCGTTTGGGGTCTTCGAGAGCTAAAAAACGTGCGTTGATCATTGAAGATGCGTTAGAAAAGATGGCAACGCTGTACTTAAAGGCTATGCAAGCCTATTCTGACCGCATTTACACGGATGATCAGGGTGATAAGTTCATTGCAAACCAGTTCACGAAGGACTTTGTGGTGAAAGTGGATGCGCATTCCAACTCACCAATCTTTACGGAAGACCTCAGAAGCCTTGCATTTGCGCTTGCAGACCGTGGTGCGATCACCAAAGAGCGTTTGATTGACATTTTGGAGCCTCCAATGAAGCAATTGCTCAAAGAAGACCTCCGAAAGATGGAGCAAGCCCAACAAGCAGCGCAAGAAATGCAAAAACAGCAGCAACCAACGCCTGAAGGCGCTGCACCACCCGCTATGTAGAGGTTTTTATGCTGACAAACGGTAATTCCAACATGAATGGCGGTTCTGGAGGCTCAAGTGGAGGCACTGACCGCTATTCCTTCCAAAATGATCAGCCTAGAACAGGTAAATCCGAGCTAAAACAGATTTATCGCACTCCGCAACTCAATTATGGTCGTGCGACGATGAATCGCACGGGTTATCAACGCGCAGGAGGTCGTTTCTCATGATGCAACGCAAAATGCTACGTTACGCACGGCCATCACGCCGTTAATCGCTTGACAGACGGTTAGTAAGTCAGTACAAACCGCCCTGAAAGGACTCAATATGGCTGTTAGCGCAGAAGAATTGATGAAGTTGATTCGCGGTGGTGCCAAAAACGGTAAGGCTTCGATGGAAATCGAGGTTGAAGAAGAAGGCACTGAAGGCGAAGAGGGTGAAGAAAAGAAACCGGCACTGTCTGGTGCATCGTCACCTCCCATGTCTTCCCCTATGTCGACGCCGGAACCCAAAAAGGGTGAGGAAATGCAAGGTCGCATTGATGTGCAGCTTGGTATGGGCATGTTGATGGGTGCTATGCAGAAGTTTCCTGATGGTTCGCCTGAACAAAAAGCGCTGAAAGATGCCATAGGAAAGATTGGATCGGCCTTTGGTGAGATGGATTACAAAGCCAAAGAGTTAGTACCCTCTGAAATCATGCAAATGATTCAGACTCTGCCTCAAGCTGGTGGCGCGTCTGCCGAGATGCGAGCAATGGCTGCGGCACCAACCCCTGGGACTCAAAACCCACCCTTACCTATCTAGGATGAATACCGTACAACGATTTGAGCAAAAGGTAGAGCGCATTCCTTTTTTTGAATGCCATATTTGGACTGCCTCTGCTTTAAAACGAGGTTATGGGAAATTTGCAATGAAAAGTGGCGCTTGGGAGCTTGCTCATCGAGTTGCTTACAAGTTGTATTCTGGCGTTATTCCTGATGGTATGCCTGTTTTGCACAAATGCGACAACCCTCATTGCGTGAATCCAAAGCACTTGTACCTTGGAACTTACAAAAATAACGCAGCAGATAGGGAAACAAGAGATCGCGGCAATCATGCTTATGGCATGAAACATGGCAGAAATAAATTAACGAGTTCTCAAGTTCTTGAAATTCGTGACTTGCATGACACAGGGAAGCATTCCTGTTTTAGACTTGCGTCAATTTATGGTGTAAACCCAAAAACAGTGTACGACATCGTAAATCGCAAGATTTGGAAAACTCTTCATTAAAGGATTTGATATGGAGCTATTTCGTCCCCGCGCTGGAACGATTCGTCGCCCGACGGATAACCAGCAAAAGAATGGTCAGATTTACAACCCACCTCGGTATGAGCCGTTTGGTGGCTTGAGTGGAGCGAATAAGGTTACTAAAAACCAGATGACGCTTTCCAAACCCGGTGACACCAAGCGTGTCATTTAACTAATTGTTTTGAACGGCTGAAAAAACAATGTCGCTAGAAAACCTTACCCCAGACGCCCGTGATGAGCTTGCCGCTTTGGCGAAAGCCTTGGCTGAGAATCCGAAAACCCGAAAGGAGTTTCTGAAGCTGACAAAGCAAGCGCATCCCGACCTTCCAGTTCCTGAGCTTGAGATTGAAGAGCGAACCAATCAGGCTATCTCTGCACAGCAGCAAAAGATTGCCGAGTTGGAAGCACGATTAAAAGAAAAGGACGCTCGCACCGAGTTAGAAAAGCGTAGAAATACGTTGAAGGAGAAACGTCTTGCTGAATCGGATGATGATGTCAAAGCCATCGAGAAATTGATGATTGAAAAGGGCATTAGCAATCACGAATCGGCTGCTGAGTATTACAACTGGATGCGCCAGGCTGATAAGCCAACCCCTGCATTCAGTAATTCGCCAATTACCTCGAAGGTCAATGACTTTCAGAAGTATTTGAAGAATCCTGCAGCAGCGGCCAGGGAAGCAGCGGCGAGTGCACTCAACGAGCTAAGACAGGGAAACCAGTCTCGCCCGATTGGACTTCGTTAATTAGGTCTGTTTCTTAAAAGGAACCTATCATGCCTATTGGTGGCGGTATTATCCCAACAGCAGGCACCAGTCAGTACAATGAACTGACCTACGTTACCCGTAGGGCTTTCATTCCGAAACTGGTTGTCCAGCTTTACAACTCAACCCCCCTGCTTGCCGCATTGCTTGCCAATTCTCAGACCGCTTCAGGCGGTGTGTCATCGGTAACCGTGCCTGTCCAGGGTTCTCAGTTTGTCAACGCGCAGTGGTCGGACTACAGTGGTTCGTTTGCACAGCCTAGCGTCATGCAGGGTGCTTACAACGCTGAATTCAACCTTAAGTTGATGATTGCTCCAGTTCCCTTCCTCGGTATGGAAGGTGCTGTACAGCAAGACTATGCTGTGATCCCTTTGATTGAGGCTCGCATGAACGATGCGACCAACGTCATGATGGATGCAATGGCAACAGCGCTGTACAACAACACCAGCAACACCCAGCAATTCACTGGATTGCCCATTGCTGTTGATTCGGCAGGCACCTATGGTGGCCTTAGCCGTTCGACATACACATGGTGGGGTTCCAAAGAGTACGCTGCAGGTAGCGTTAACCCAACCCGTCAAAACATCCTCCAGTACATCTCTGGAACGGTGAAAAACGGTGCTGAGGTTCCTTCTTTTGGTGTTTGCGGCTTTGGCACTTGGACATTGTTGGCGCAAGACTTTGTAGGCCAAGAAACCTACATGATCACCCCTGGCAGCAACTTTGCTAGCGGTGAAGAAGGCCCAACGTCCGGTTTCCGTGCGCTCATGGTTGCAGGTGTGCCGATTTATCCTGATCCCTATTGCCCAGAAGGCACCCTGTACCTGCTGAACTCGAACTACCTCAGCATGTACATCCACGATCAGGCTGAGTTTGCGTTTACCGGCTTTGAGTCCACGCTGCCTAACTGGCAGATTGGTTATGTTGGCGCAGTGTTGACCATTGCTGAAATGGTAAGCACCAAGCCCAAGAGCATGACCAAAGTGACCGGCCTTAACTCACTCACGCTGTAAGGAGTCGATCATGGCATTGGCACTTAATAAAATCATCGTTAGTGGCTTAAGCAGCGATGCTGATGGCGCGTACTTTGACTACGTTACCCAATCGGTAACGGCAGGAACGGATTACACGCTGCCAGCAGGTCTGTATGTCATCTATCCCGTCGCAAACTGTAAGTATCAGGCTTATAACGGCTCTGCATGGGCTGATGTAATTGCAGCAAATACAGGTGGCATGATGGTTTCTGATGGTCAGAACGTGAAAATCGTTTCGACATCCGGTACTGTCACAGCTCTGTTCTTGACCGTTAATGGCGGTCAGGCTGCTTCTGGCACCTACAACTCGTAATTGGAGTAAAGCATGGATGCAAACAAAGTCGGTAGTCTATTGCCGCAGCAGTTTGGAGGCATCCTGCTTGGGAAGTTGATCGGCGCGAATATGAATTCCACCGCCGATCAGCAAATCACCATGTTTAGTAACCCGTCGAAGTTCATTCTTCGTCGTATCGTGGTGACGAATGCTTCAATCTCTTTGACCACGGCTGCTGGCGGCGTTTATACCGCTGCTAGCAAAGGTGGTACGGCGGTTGTTGCAGCGGCCCAGGCTTACTCCTCGCTTACAACGTCAGCGCTTTTCCTTGATCTCACGCTTAGTACGACAAGCAGCGCAAGCACTACAGTGAAATCAAGCATTCCCAACTTATACTTATCGCTCACCACCGCTCAAGGTGCTGCAGCAACAGCGGATGTATATGTTTACGGGGACATTTTAGAAGCATGATCTTTGTTACAAACAAAGGTTCTCAGCCACTGGTCGCCAAGTACGTCGATCAGTGGTTTGAGTTTCCGCCAGGCAAAAGCGTACAAATCGAACCCTATGTCGCGCGACATATCTTTGGGTATGGCGACGACAATAAGTATCAATACTTGGTGCGTTTAGGTTGGATGAAGATGAACACCGACCACGATAAAGCGATGGCTCGCCTTGCCGAGTTCACCTTTACGGACGCCCCGGTAAAACCCGACCAACAATCAGCCGTGTTGGTGGAACGAGTAGCCCCTCCCGCTCCGCGTGGGCGAGCTGGGGTCAAAGTCCAGCCCCAGACAAGCGATGAGGCATAAATGGCAACCTACTCAGGGTATATCGCAGAAGTAAGAAGACTGCTGCATGATGCTGCTGGCAACTTCTGGACTGACACCGAGCTAACCGACTACATCAATGGTGCTCGGCATCGTGTCGTGCGTGACACGGGGTGCCTTCGCAATATCCTGACTGGAGCTACAACCACCTCGGTTGAAGTTTTTAACATATCGACCCTTACATTGCCTTCGTGGGCAGAGCAGATTCTTGATGTGCTTAACATTAATCTGTATTGGGGTAACACGCGTATACCTTTGCGTTACATGTCATGGACACAGTTCAACGCGGAGTTGCGGTTTTGGCAGAACTACACAGGAAGACCAATCGCGTTCACACGCTACGGGCAGAATGAAATCTACTTTGGCCCAGTACCTGATCAGGTCTATGTGATCGAGGTTGATACCATCCTCTTGCCTGTGCCGCTTACATCAGACTCGCAGACTGAGGTGATCTTAGAGCCTTACACCTCGCCTGTAGCGTTTTATGCGGCTTACAAAGCCAAATACAAAGAGCAATCTTACGGTGAAGCAGAAATCTTCAATGCTGAGTACAAGAAGCAGTTACTGGCAGCGATTAATTCGAGCTTCACGCGTCGCTTACCAACGCCTTACTCGATTCAGTAATCATGGCCGCAGTTGAGCAAAAGAAGTCCTACCACGTTACCAAGGATTTCAAAGGGCTTAACACCAAAGCCAATCGCACGGCTATTCAGGAAAATGAGTTTGCCTGGATAGAGAACGTGATGCCTATCGGGTACTCGAACCTGAAAGTCATACCCAAAGAAAAGCGCGTTACCTATAGCAGTACGAATTTCAGTTGGGGCGGCACGGTGCATTACATGGCACCAGCCAATATCAATGGTGTCGCCTACATGTTTGCGTTCTTCACCAATGGAGGTGCGCAGTATGTCAGCTTGGAAACCCCTACCGCACCGATCACCTTGGCTAGCTCAGGCACGTTTAGCGGAACCCGTACGCAAATCAGTCAATGGAAGAATGAGCGAGTGCTCATCATTGACACAACTTATGGATACGCTACGTTCGACGGGACGAATCTCGTTCGGGTCGGTTCGGTCGGTTCGGTCACCATTACAGCGGCAGGTTCTGGATACACATCAGCGCCTATCGTAACTTTTTCCGTACCCAATCAGACGGGCGGTATACAAGCAACGGCAACAGCCACAGTCACATCTAATGCGGTAACTGCCATCACAATTGGTGAACATGGCACTGGATACACATCCGCGCCAACGGTTTACATTGGGACTTCTGGAGCTACTGCGTGGGCTGCAAGTACAGCATTCCAAACAGGCCGATTACTTTCTTCTAGCGGTAACTATTACTACGTTACAGTTGGAGGTACAACGTCTAGTTCCGCCCCGGTTCATACAAGCGGTTCTGCTACTAATGGCACTTGTACACTGCTATATGTAGCTGACCCAAATGGAGCTGGTAGCAGCGCGGCAGCCACGGCAGACGCAATTAACCAGCCTGGCACTTGCATACAGTCTTTTTCTGGCCGCGTATGGATTGCTGATGGTAGAACTATCTATTACACGGCAGCAGACAGCTATAACGACTTCACAAGCATCTCTGCTGGCAACATTACGTTGGTTGATGGCACCCTGTACGGTGACATTACGCAAATCATTGCTGCTAACAACTTCCTTTACATCTTTGGCGAATCGTCAATCAACGTCTTTTCGGATGTTCGCGTCAATACGCTTGGCGAAACGCTGTTTACCAACACCAATATCAGCGCTTCAATTGGTACGGAACTGTTTTTAGGCGTCTTTGCCTACTTTAGAAGCATCTTATTCATCAATCGGTATGGTGTTTACGCCTTAGTTGGCGCTACAACGACCAAGATCAGTGATGCGCTTGATGGCATCTTCCCGAATATTGACTTTAGTTCATCGGTAACGGGTTGCCAGACGCTGATTTACAACATTCTGGTGTCTGCATGGAATGTCAGATACAACGACAATGGCACTTATCGGCGTGTTCAACTGGTTTTCTTTGACCGCAAGTGGTTTATTAGCTATCAGGGCAACCTAACGCACATCAATTCGTCACCAGTCAATGGATTGATCAACTCTTATGGTGTTGAATCGGGCGGTGCGTTCTTCAGAATGTACGAAGACCAGACGGCTAACATCTCAACTGAGGTTGTAACCGCGCTATGGGACTTGAAAGACCCAATTCGTGACAAACAAGCGCTGAAATTAGGCGTTGAAGCGACATTTCCGGTCACAGTTGCTGGTTCATTGAACATTTCGATTGATAGCGAGTCGAGAAGTTCAACATCAGTGTCGTTAGGCAATGCGGTGGCATGGCAAAACGTATCATTCAACAACATTGCATGGACAAACAATGCTGGAAGCACCCTGCAATGGATTTCGTCTGGTTACCAGTTGACCGAAGGGTACAAGCTGCTTAAGTACGATGCGCAGATGTATGGCAAATACCTTGGCATGACGGTAACATCAACGGCACCGGCCTTTACATTCAATGGCTTCCAGCTTGAACATGAACTAAGAGCGAGGTTCTGATGGCAAAGCCAGTAACAATCCCGAATACATTTGCCACGGCAACAACATCCATACCGCTTGCCAACCTCGATGCTGACTTTTCGACGGTTGCAACGGCACTAAACGACGCATCAACCTATAGCAACTACGCACTCGATTCAGGCACTACCGACGCCTATGTTGTATCGTTATCAGGCTTGTCCACGACCTATCAGGCAGGTCTTGCTATTCAGTTTCAGGCAACGACTGCAAACACTGGGCCTTGCACCTTAAACGTCAACGGCCAAGGTGCTAAGAACATCATCTACCCTGATGGCAGCACATTGTCTGCAAATGCTATTGTGATTGGAGCCATTGCCTCGGTCATGTATGACGGCACGAGCTTTCAGTTACTGTCAGTTAAGAATGCTGCAGGAGGTGGGGGGGGTGGAGGAAGCGTTTCATCGGTTGCCATGTCCGTTCCCGCATTTCTTTCGGTTGCTGGCTCTCCAATAACAACCTCTGGTACGTTAGCAGTCACTTACTCTGGTACGCCGCTACCTATTGCTAATGGTGGAACAGGTGCAACAACCGCTGCAGGCATACGCACCACAATCGGCGCAGGCGATGTGAATGGCCCAGCGCTTTCGGTTGATAGCGAGATTGCGCTTTACTCAAGCACGACCGGCAAAGTCATTAAACGTGCAACAACCACTGGTATCTTAAAAGGGACGTCAGGCGTACTGTCAGCAGCAACTGCTGGCACGGACTATGTGGCACCAGGAGGCGCACTTGGCACACCATCTTCTGGTGATCTATCAAACTGTACTAACCTGCCTTCTGGAAGTATTACCGGATTGGGTTCTGGCGTACTTACTGCCTTACAAACCGCTGTTGGAGCAAGCGGTGCATTTGTTCCTACAGGCGGTACAGGTGCCACCGGCACATGGAATATTGACATTCTTGGTAACGCTGGGACTGTAACCAACGGCGTTTATACGTCAGGCAGTTACGCCAATCCTTCATGGATCACATCGTTATCAGCGGCCAAGATAACAGGCACATTGCCTATTGCTAATGGCGGTACAGGACAAAGCGATAAGACATCATCCTTTGATGCGCTAGCACCTAGTACGACCAAAGGCGACATGATTGTCTATACAGGTACGGACAATGTTCGCTTACCTATTGGCACAGACGGTCAAATACTGGTGGCTGACTCGACAACCACTGAAGGTGTTAAGTGGTTTACATCAAGTGGTGCAGGAACGGTCACGTCGGTTGGTATATCTCCGCCAGCGTTTCTTACTGCTGGCTCACCTGTAACAAGCTCTGGGAATATCACGCTGAGTTATTCAGGTACAGCTATACCCATTTCTTCTGGTGGCACGGGTCTTACAGCAGTGGGCACGGCAGGTCAGGTGCTTCGCGTCAATTCTGGTGGCACAGCACTTGAATACGGCACACCAATAGGCACTGGGGATGTTACCGGCCCTGCATCGTCAGTTAATGCCCAGATTGCATTATTCAGTGGCGTTACAGGCAAGATCATTCAAGCCGCTACAACCACAGGCATGGTGAAAGCTAGTAGTGGCGTTATTGCTGCAGCTACAGCAGGAACCGATTACGTTGCTCCTGGTGGTGCGTTAGGTACACCTTCATCGGGTACTTTGACAAATGCAACTGGTTTGCCTATCTCAACGGGTGTAAGTGGCCTTGGGACAAACGTCGCTACAGCATTGGCAGTTAATGTTGGGTCTGCTGGAGCTATTGTTGTTAATGGTGGCGCATTAGGTACGCCAAGTTCAGGCACATTAACAAACGCTACGGGCCTTCCTGTTTCAACTGGTATATCTGGCTTGGGAACAGGTGTTGCGACTGCGCTTGCAGTCAATACAGGTTCTGCTGGTGCTGTGGTGTTGTTTAATGGCGCACTTGGAACGCCTTCGAGCGGAACGCTTACTAACGCAACAGGCCTTCCGCTATCAACCGGCATTACAGGAACACTCGGAACAAGTAATGGCGGCACAGGCAGGACAACCATTGGTACGGCGCTTCAATACTTGCGAGTCAATGCTGGCGCGACAGGGCTTGAATACGCAACGCTTACGGCGGGTGATGTTAGCGGGCCTGCAAGCTCGACCGACAATGCGATTGTTAGGTTTGATTCAACGACAGGTAAGTTGATTCAAAACTCATCTGCAACCATTACCGACACAGGCCAGGCTACGTTTGTCGGTTATTTGCAAGTTACGGCTAATACGGGTGCTGGAACGCCTGGCTATCTCGAATTGCAGTCCAACGATAGCGGTACGGGCACTAAGGTTCTGCGGATTCAACCGAATAGTTCTGCAACGACAACGCCTCAGACTTACACGTTTCCAACGAATTATGGCTCTAGCGGTCAATTCTTAAAGTCTAATGGCTCTGGAGGTTTGAGTTGGGATTCCGTCGGTGGTGGTGATGTTGTTGGCCCAGCCTCCGCAACAGATAACGCATTTGTTCGCTTTGATGGAACGACTGGTAAATTAGTTCAAAACAGTAACTATGCCTTGTTGTATGACGATGGGAAAGCTAAGTTTGCTGATGAAGTTTACGTTCAGGCGATTGGTGCTAGTTATGGTCAACTTGTTTTAGAACAATCAGGAGGAGCTCCTGGTACTTTGACGATTAGGCCAAGCACTTCTCAAAGCGGAAGTCTTACCTTTGTTATGCCGACGGGTTATGGTTCTAGCAACCAAGTTTTAACGACAAACGGTTCTGGAACGCTTTCTTGGTCTTCTGTTTCTGGTACTGGGACTGTTACTTCTGTTGATGTTTCTGGAGGTACGACCGGGCTTACAACTTCTGGTGGCCCTATAACAGGTTCTGGAACAATTACTATTGCCGGAACATTAGCCGTTGCTAACGGCGGAACAGGTCAGACTAGTTTTACAAACGGCCAGTTGTTGATTGGCAATACAACGGGTAACACGCTTACAAAAGCAACGCTTACTGCTGGCACCGGCATTTCTATTACGAATGGTAGTGGGTCAATCACGATTGCGGCCACAGGTGGTGGCGGCTTTAGTACTGTGACAGCAGCAATGATCTTTGGATAGGAACAACTATGGCAGCTCCAAATCTACTCTCACCGACAACCATTAACGGCAAGACCGTTACGGTTGACTTATCTTCCACCTCGGCGACTTCAATCCTTAGTAATGCTGCAAGTTCCGGCAAGGTCTTGAAGATCAACTCGCTGTATGTCGCCAACGTAGACGGAACTATCAACGCAGAGATCACGATCAACTACTACTCTGCTGCTGCGCTAGGTGGTACAGCAACGCCGATTGCTTCTACGGTTTCAGTGCCAGCGGACGCAACGCTTGTGGTGATTGACAAAGATGCTTATGTTTATCTTGAGGAAAATACGTCACTAGGTGCTACGGCTGGCACAGCAAGCGATTTGAAGATTGTTTGCAGCTACGAAGATATTAGCTAGGAGTCGCCATGCCCAGAGGTAACGGCGGGATAATCGGCCCCGCAAACATCCCAAGTTTGAGTTCAGCTAAAGGTGTCTGGTCGCTGACAGAGGCGCAGTTAGCGCAGAAACAAGGCACATGGCCTATTGTTGTTTCGTCTATTGATGTTGAATACTTGGTAGTCGCTGGCGGTGCTAGCGGTGGCGGTGATTACGCTGGCGGTGGTGGGGCAGGTGGGTTTAGAACTGGAACATCTACAGGATTATCTTTAGCAACAAATTACACAGTAACGATAGGTGCTGGAGGGGCGTCTGTATCAGGAAGTACCAATGGAAACTCTGGTTCAAATTCTGTATTTAACACAATCACTTCTGCCGGAGGTGGGGGTGGCGGATACTACACAGCAGCCGGAGTATCAGGCGGGTCTGGAGGAGGTTCAGGAGGCGCTCCTGCGGCATCAGGGGGTTCTGGGAATACCCCTTCTGTAAGTCCTTCTCAGGGAAATAATGGGGGCGCAAGTACTGGATCGCCAAGAAATACTGGTGGAGGTGGTGGTGGTGCTGGAGCCGCAGGAGGGTCTGAAACGGGATCAAGCGCCCCTTACACAGCAGGAGCGGGCGGGAATGGTTCCGCATCATCTATAACAGGCTCATCTGTAACTTATGCTGGAGGCGGTGGTGCTGGTGGGTATTTGCCTGACGGCCAAAATGTACTTCCTGGCCCTGGCGGGACTGGTGGCGGTGGAGCTGGAGGGAATTACACCCCAACAAAAACCCCAGGCGTAGCAGGAACTGCAAATACAGGCGGTGGAGGTGGTGGTGGAGGAGCCGGTGGTGGTACGGCGGGCGCAGGCGGCTCCGGCATTGTTATTCTGAAATACTCAGACGCTTACTCTATTTCCAATCCTGGTGGTGGCCTTACTTACAGTACAAGCACATCGGGTGGATATAAGATCACATCGTTTACGGCTGGAACCGGCAATATACAGTTTGCATAATGAACATGCACCATTTATTTCCTACACCTGTAGGATTCTTTGAGTTAGGAAGGGAACTTACGGATGAGGAACTGTTCTTTGTCCGTGAGCTTGAGACCCGTCCTAACATGGGCAATACAACCTCAACCAACAACTTTGTGTTGCGTGATCCGGTTATGACAGGGTTACGCTCATGGATTGAAGATTGCGTATCTGAATACTTTAAGGCAACAGCAAACCCTAAGCACGATGTAAGCCTTAGAGTTACCCAAAGCTGGTGTAACTATTCGGAACCAGGGCAATTCCATCACAAACATGCACATCCGAATAGTTACGTCTCAGGTGTGTTCTATGTTCAGACCAATCCTGATGACAGGATTTACTTCTACCGTGACGGGTATCAACAAATCAAATTCCCTCCACTAGAGTGGAACCAGTACAACTCCGAAAGCTGGTGGTTTGAAGCTACAACAGGCAAGCTAATTCTGTTTCCTTCGTCAGCGCAGCATATGGTTCCGCAAGTGCAGGGCGAAGAAACTAGAATTTCTCTATCGTTCAACACCTTCCCAGTTGGCATGATTGGGGAAGAAGTTGATTTAACTGGATTACGGCTGGAGGCATAATGGCTCACTACGCTTTTTTAGACGCAAATAACATCGTTACCGAAGTCATTGTCGGTAAAGACGAAGGCGAAGAAGGTATTGATTGGGAAGTACGCTACGCTGAGATAAGAGGACAACCTTGTAAGCGTACAAGCTACAACACCCAAGGCGGTCAGCATCCTAACGGAACGCCATTCAGAAAGAACTATGCAGGCATTGGTTACACCTATGATGCAGTGCGGGATGCTTTTATCCCGCAACAACCCTTTGCTAGTTGGGTGCTAAACGCTGGTTCTTGTCTTTGGGAGGCTCCCACACCCATGCCGACAGACGGAAAGATGTATAGCTGGGATGAAGTAACAACCTCTTGGGTAGCAAATGAAAATCAACCTTGAACTTACGATTGAAGAAATCAATCAAATCATTGGCACGTTAGATCAAATGCCATACCGGCAAGTAGCAACATTGATTGACAACATCAAAGCACAAGCTATGGCTGCTATTGAACAGCAAAAGCCGCAAGAATGAACTTAGACAATCTCTCGAATGTAGTCTTTGGTGACGCAGATGGCTTGCGAGAGATGATCTTTGAGAACGCGCAACAACACCGCACGTTCTACATACAGTTACTAGATCAAGACATTGTGATACCTCAGTATCCACTAGCAGATGCTGACCTTGATGATCTTGATGATTGGCTATGGTCGCACTACCAAGAGCATGAAGTGCTTGCCAATAGATTAAGTCTTGAGAATCCGTTTGACTTGTTCGATACCGACTGGAACCAAGAAGATGATTTCTATGAATGGCTGCAGGGTCATTTGAGCGTACATCAATCAATCATTAATCGTTTGGGGTTATGACATGGCATTACCTGGCGAATTACCTGACGGATGGTTTAACTTTAGCCCTGAAGCAAAGGCACAGTGGCTAACGTCTGAGGGTGTTACGCCTGATGATTTATTACGTGTTGGCGTTAGCCAGGCTGACATCTCTTACATGCAGCAAAATTATGGTTACGACCCAAACCAAGCCTATGCTATTGAGCAGGAACGCATTGAGCAAGAACTCATGCGGCAGATGGACTTGGATCGTGCAGAGCAACAACGTGCCCTTGAGCAGCAACGTAGAGAAGCAGAGATAGAACGCTTGATTGATGAACAGCAAGAAAGAGAACGGGCGGCAGAACAAGCGCGTATTGCAGAACAGCGGGCTGCTGAAGAAGCGGCTAGGCAAGAAGCGGAAAGAGTTGAAGCGGCAAGACAAGAAGCAGCAAGAATTGCCGCAGAGCAGCAAACCGTAAGAGATAAAGCCGCTTCGATTGGCGTCAATCTGCCGTCTAATTGGTTTGATATTGGTGCTCAAGATAGGGTTAATTGGCTGGTTAATAACCAAGTAACTGAGTCGCAACTTCGTGCTTTCGGAACTTCTCAAGCAGAAATTGATGCCATCAAGCCTTACGGGTATTACGATGTGCCTGCCAAGCTTGCAGCAGACCAAGAAGCCGCCAGAATTGCTGCTCAACCGCCAGTAGTTTCTCCTGCAAATCAATTGCAACAGGCAATACAAAACGCTGCTTATACGGTTGTTGGTGAGCAAGGCAATGATATTGCTTACAACGATATTACGATTAATGGCAAGACTTACGCCGTTATCAATCCAACAACTATTGTTCGCAAGGCTGATGATCAGTCAGGCATGACAGGAAAGATGACTCGATATGAGTATCTTGATCCTGATACAGCCCAGCCAATTTTAGATGTGCAAGTTGATGGTGGCGCGTTTCAGGCCATCATGCCTTTGTTGGTAACCGTTGGTACAGCGGCGTTTCCTGGTCTTGCTCAAGTTATTGGCACCGCGTTAGGCGCAACAGGCGCTACTGCTACAGCGATTGGTGGTGCTGTTATACAAGCGGCAACAAGTGTTGCTGCTGGTGCAGACCCTGCTACAGCTATTAGAAACGCGGCCATCGGCGCTGGTGTTGGTCAGTTGACAAGCGGTCTAACTGGTAATTCACTTGTAGATAGTGTTGTTCGCTCTGGCGCTACTGCTGCCCTTACGGGTGGCGATGTTGGTAACGCCATCATCAATTCAGTTATTGCTAACGGTGCGCAGCAAACACTATCAGGAGCTTCGTTGACTGGCGATACGGCACTTGATAGCGGTTTGGTTTCTGCGGCAACAAGTGTTGCGCAAGCATTGGCGACAGGTGGCGATGTCACTCAATCAGCTATACAAGGTTTTATAGGTGGTTCTACTGCAGCAATCAATAAAGGAGAGGCGCCTACGCAAGTTGCTGGAACACAAACGACTGTTGGTGGCGGCGCAGCGACTGATACCTTAACGCCTGGCGTTGTAACGGGTGGTTTAGGTACTACTCCTGATGTGGGCATGGATACGGCTGCTGGCGCTACGCAAGACGATGTGCTTGGTATTGTGGCGCAAGAGCAAGAAGCAGATCGAGTTGCCTCTGCAAGCCAAGTGTTGCAGGCGCCAGGGCAGATGCAAAAGGTAACTGCTGAAGATGCGGCTATCCTTGGTTTAACGCCACTGTATGAGCAATACCAAGGCCCGAACGGTACGCTTTACATGCGTGACATTAATACAGGAAAGATCACGCAAGTCTTACCGCAAGGTGCAGCAACTAATGTTGCGGGAGGTGGTGTTTTCCTTGATAAACCGCAAGTCATAGGCGCTATTGAAGCATTGCCTGCTAATGCTTTGTATCAAGGTGTGTTGTACACAAATGATCCATCATTGATCGGCAAGGCTATAACCTCTGACGTACTTAACAATATAAGCATCAGCTCAGAGCGTGACTTCAATATACGTCCGGTTGGCAACTTAGAAATTACGCAAAACGCTGATGGCAGTTACACGCAGAAAGACAAAGTAACTGGCGACACAGTTACTTATGGTGCTGATAACAAGATCATCAGTCAGACAAAGAGTGCTTACACAAAAGCTAACGAAGTTGCCAATGCAGTTGTAGGAACAGCGCAAGCTGGTCTTGGCGAGTTAGGCGCTGCTATTTCTGCAACTGCCCAGCAGTTAGGTGTTGACTCGCAAGGTGCTATAGATCGATTCAAAGCTATTCAAACGTCCGGCGAGCTTATGCGGCCAGAGGCGGTGAATCAACAGTCGCAAGCATTTGTTGATGAGATTTACCGTGTTGCAAGCAATCCCAATTCAACAACAGAACAGATCGCTAGAGCTATTGCTAGCGCTACGCTTAACAATCCTGCTGGCGCTGCGGCCATACTTGGTTCTGAGCTTATTCAAGAGCTTCCTAGTTTGTTATTGCCAGGCGGCAAAGTAGCGCAGTTCCTTGGCTCGATGGCATTAAACGCTGCCGAGTCTGCTGGCGCTCAAGCTCTCCAAAAGATTGACGAATTAAAAGCAGCAAATCCCAATGCAACGCCACAAGAACTTGCTCGTATGGCTAGGCAAGACGCTGGTGTTGCTGGTGCCGTCACTGCTGCTATTGGTTTGATACCAGGCGCAAACAATGTTGTTGCAAGGACATTGTTAGAGCCAGCAACTGAAGCATTAGAAGAAGGGTTAATTGAATACATAACGACTGGCGACGCTAATGCTGCTAAAGGTAAAGCGGTGCTTGGTGCTGTCATTGGTGGCAAGACTGCTGCTGCAATCAACACGGGTGAAGAGCTTGCAACAGCCGTACAGAACAACTTTGGCGTACAAGTTCCTGGTGGTGTTGCTGCACCTCCTGGCGCATCCATTACGGTTACCGCACCTTCATTGCCAGCAGATACAACGGTTGATCCTGGTGTTGATTTAACGCCTGACAACCTTGGTACATTGCCAACTACGCTTCCTGATGTTCCTGAATTTGAGGTTGCGCCAGAAGCGCCAACTACAGGCGTTGTTGTTGCCGTTGATGCAAATAATAATCAAGCATCTGTTATTGATGATACTGGCGCATTAACCATTGTCCCTGCTAATGGTTTGACGCCAGGCCAGACAACCGTATTGCCTGCTACACCAGTAATAACAGCGCCAACTGTTCCTGTTAGCACGACGCCAGTAGTAACGGAAGCGGCCCCTCCTGTAGCAACAGAACCAACAGTAACTGATGGTGTTGTTTTGCAAGACAATGGTGACGGTACATCGCTTGTTCTTACGCAAGACGGTGGCGCAACAAATGTTCCTTCGTTAGACGCGTCAACAGGTCTTGCACTTGCACCGGGAACTTCCGTAACAGTTGACACATCAAACAATACTGCTACGGCTATAGGCACGGATACAAGTACGGCAACAAGCGCTGAAACAACAGCGAGCGCAGACACCGGCGCCACTACCGGTACAGGCGCCACTACAGAAACCGCTACAGGCGCAGAAACAGCTACTGATACGGGGACGGTTACTGACACTGCAACAGGAGTTGATACTCAGACTGATACGCAGACTGGAGTAAATACAACTACACAGACGCAGACTCAAACTCAACCAGAAACACAGACTCAGCCAGAGACCGTAACGCAAGTAACGCCTCAGCCAGAGGTAACCACGCAACCAGATGTAACGCCTGAGCCTACGCCACAGATCAATACGGAAGAGCCTGAGCCTACGCGGCCAGAAGACTTAATTACACCGCAAGAGCCTGTGCAACCAACGGTCACGGAACCTACGCCTGAAGACCAATTGCTGCAGCAGATCATTAAAGAGTTAGAGCAACCAACCGTACCTGAAACGCCAGAACCTCCGCCTATTGAACCGCCTCCATTTACGCCGCCAGATTCGGTTATAGATACGCCTCCAGTTACAGTAGAGCAGCGGTTAACAGTAAGTCCTAGAACTGTAAGGCCAACAGTAATGCCTGGAAGCAGGGTTGAGGAAACGGCACAGATACTTCCGCTTAGACCGGGCTTGTCAGAAGGTGGCACTGGTGGTATAGAGGGTACGCCTGAAGAAGAACAGCAACCCGTCTGGAATGTTAGATCGTTGAAATTACGTCGATTGTTAGGAATCTAATCATGGCTAAACAACTTGCCGCACTTCTCGGTGGTGGCCTCGATCTCAAAGCCTTAGCAGAGATGCTACGCAGGCAGGGCCGTGGACAAGATACTATCTTGGCGCACATCACACCGCAAGAGGCTGCACTACTAAAGTCTAGAGGTGGTGCTGGCACCATGAATCCTGCAACGGGATTGCCTGAGTTTGAGAACGGTGATTTTCTTGGTAGCTATGAAGACATGGCCCCTGCTGAACAGCAAGGGTTTGATAACCAGGTATTTTCGCCAGATACTGTATCTCAACCCATTGATATGAGTAGAGCGTTTATTTACTCAGATCCTACCGATACGATGGAGCAAGCGCAAACTCAACCACAGTTTGAGCCAGCAATGACTAGATCGTTTGCACCTCAAATGGCTGCAATGCCTAATGAGTTTGTTGGGCCGCAACAGGTTCGAGACTTTAAGCAAGAAGCTATAGATCAAGGTGCGGCTCCTCAGCGTGAAATGGGCGATCTTGTTAAGTCAGGAGCTAAACAAGTGTTAGAAGGTTTGAAGACGCCAACAGGTGCGGCGTTAGGGCAGTCAGCATTGGCAGCGCTTATGGCTCGTCGTGGTTACCAGCAGGCCCGTAAGATGGAAGGTGAGTTGCGCCAATTAGGCCAGGCTCCTAGAGAAGTAGGCCAGCAACAGCTCGGCGCTGGTATGCGTGGTGAGTTAACGCCGGTGCAAATGCAGCAGATTGCAGCGTTTCAAGCGCAGCAGCGTCAAGCGTTAGCAAACACGGGCCAAAGATCAGGAACCGCGCAGCAACAACTAGCAGCAAGAACCACTGAGATGCAGCAACGCGGAGCACAAGACCTGATTAACCAAGGCTTAAAGAACATTGGCATTTCAGACAAGTATCTGCAACAGGCTATTCTTGCAGGCTACCAAGCTGACTCACAAGTAGCTGACGCATTAGGCGAAGCACTTCGCGCAGCAGGCGGTATTCTTGCTGGAACGCCATCAACTGAAGTTGCCAAACCTGTGCAAACGCCTGCGACGCAGGCTAGGAAGACACCTTTAACTAGCCCATTAGGTGGTTAATCATGACAACAAGCGTCACTAGTCTTCGCAATCCAATTGACGATTTAACGTCGCAGTTAAATCAACCGCCAACTAAACCTGTTGGCACGATTGAAGAACAGCTCACCAGGCAGCGTGAGCGTGGCGCTCGTGCAGAAGAATTGCGTCCGGGAGTCATGAAAGAAAGTCTTGGCGGAATAGAAAGCGCTATGACTGACTTGCAAGCCAAGAGGGAGAAAGGCGCTCAAGATTACGGAACGATGCTCGAAAAGCAAGCCAAGGATACGGCGGCGCTAGAAGAAAAGTACACGGCCATGCGGCCTGAGCCTATTGAGTTTGCGCCTAGCAAGCAAACGCCTGAACAGTTGCAAACCATTGCGGTATCAATGATGCTCATTGGCGCGCTAGCAGGAGGTTCTGCAAAGCGTAGCGGTATTGCCGGACTGAAAGCCATGAAGGGCATGGTTGATGGATATAGGCAAGGCCGTAAAGATGTCTTTGATCGTGAGAAGACAATCTTTGAAAAAGCCCTTGATACGCAAAAACAAAAGCTAGAAGAAGTTAAAGCGCTTTATGACTCTGCGCTTAGAGCACAGTCAGCCGGTCAAACAGCGGAAGCAAATAAGTTCAAGGCTTTGCTAGAGGCTGAAATCCAAGGCGGCTCTATGTATGTAGACATAGCTAAAGGCCGTTACGACGCTTCCAATAAGATGTTTGATGCGGCCACAAAGGCTGGTGGCGAAGCTACTAAATCAATGATTGAAATTAACAAGGCTATTGAAGATCGCAAGATGCGCCGAGAAGAACTTGCCGCAAGAAGGGGTGAGTTTAAAACAGTTGGTGTAGACGAAAACGGAAATGTCGTTCAAATTAACGAAGCTGGAACTACACGAACTGTATCTGGTGTAAAACCAGCGACTGCCGGTGCGGGTAAAGTTGGTCAAAACAACTTGATGTTTGCAGGCAGAGTTCATTCAAACATTCTTGGCGCGTCAAAAGACTTGGCTGGTATAGCTTCGTTGCCAGGCGCTGCACAAAGCCCAGTGTTATCAGGAGTTATTAACCGAGACCCTGAAACAGTTCTTGGTAGTTTGACTGCTGCTGCTGCTCGAAAAATGACAGCACAAGATCAGCGAGCTTTTGATCAGGTTGCGAATAGTCTTGACTTAGCCCTTACAAAAATTGAAGGCCAAGGTCTTGCGTCTTCTGCAACAAAATTCAACGTACAGCAATACTCTGCTCTTAGACCAAGGGCTGGTGATCGTGCTATCAACATGGCTATTTATTTGGCTAAAGTTAGGCAGGAGATCGAAACTGGTGTCCTTTCTCATTCAAGGATGGCTGGCGCAACCGCTGAACAAAAGCAAGATTTGCAAAACGTGTTGAAGGATGTTGAAAGAACCATTCCTTTTACACTTGATGATGTAACTGATGTATTGCGTAGAGGTAGAGAGCGTTTAGATGAAAAGACGCAAAGAATTCTCGGCTTGCCTTCAGTGACTGAAGAGGCGATTAGAGCTGGCTCAGGAAATCTCAATGCTGATATGCCTGCAATAACAGGTCAACGACCAACATCTAACAGGCCAGCTTCTGGTTCGCAGGGGGCGTCAAACGTTCCAGATATAGATACTTGGGTTGCCGCGGCAAAAGCTACAAACCCAAATGCAACAGATTCAGAACTTAGAGCTTATTGGCAAAACAAATACGGAGCATCACGATGAGTACATCAGCCATCATTGATCCGTTTGATAAACAGCCATCTGAAATAGTTGACCCTTTTGAAAAGCCTGCCGCAAAACAGCAGCCTGCTCGCGGCGAATTTATTGCAGATATAAATCAGTACAGCACACCATCTATTCCTGAACGCTTAGGGGCTACGGCCTATGGTGCTGTGACCGGTGCGTTAGGTGCTCCTGGCGAAATAGAAAAGTTTGCGTTTCAAACGGCACCAGAATTTCTTGGCGTCAAAGAGCCTGGTGAAACAACAGGCGCTCGCCAGCGTTTAGCACAAAAACTGTTTGATAGAGAAACATTATTTCCAACAACAAAAGACATTGAGCGTTACGGTCAGCGAGTTGGTATACAACCACCAAGCGAGGAACTTGCAGGCGCAAGAATGCTTGGTGAATTAGGCGCTGGAACATTGCCGCTTATCCCACGTTTAGGTCGAGTTGTTGTCGGCGAAACATCGGCAACAAGCGAAGCTGCTGCAAGAAGAGCTGAAGAGCTAGGATTCAAAATTTCTCCTGCGCAAGCAAAAGCAGATCAACCTATTCCAATGAAAGGCGCTACGGGTTACGCAATACAAAATCAGACTCGTGCTAACCAACTTGCTAGCAGAGGAACAGGAAAGCAGGTCAACGAAATTGACGACAAGTTCATAGCAGAAAGGTTTCAGTCTTTGGGTAAAGACTTTGACAATCTTTACCAAGGAAGAATTTTTACAATTGATCAACCAGCTATTAACGCATTGCGAGCCATTGCTCAAATGGAAACGCAATTACCTGGTTTTGCAGCAGTAAATCCTGTTAAGCAAGAAGCGTTGAATCTTATCAATAACTACCAACGTCTCGCATCAAGACCTGGCGCAAATCCAGCATCATTCGCCGTAGAAGGCGAAGCGCTTCAACGCATGAGAAATGCGTTAGCGCAAGCGGCAAGGTCTTCTTCAAACCGTGGTCAAGCTCATGAAATTTACGACATCATCAATGTTATTGACGAATCAGTAGAGAGAAACCATCCGCAAATCGCCAAACAACTTGCAGAGCTCAGACCTAAATATAGAAACACAGTCATCTTAGAAGACTTGTATCGCAAGGCTGGTATTCGGCAGGGCAACATAAGTCTTGAAGAATTGGGCGACATGCTTGCTAGTAGCAATAAACAACTTGTGCGACGCACAGGCATGGATATTGATGAGCTTGGTAAGTTAGGAAGGGAACTTAGGTTGCGAGCTAGGTGGCAACCAGAAGGCGCCGCATCTACTGCTGCCGAGCAAACTGGTAGGGCATTAGGTACCGCGCTCATTGGCAGAGGTACTGATTTAGCTTCTCAGTTGCTTAGAACTCGTGGAAGCGTGGCAAGAAGAGCGCAGCGATTCTATGCTGATAGGCCAGGTGTTGGTGCTAATGCCACGATACCTGGAGTGCTGGCAACTGGTACAGCAGTTAGGCCATTGCAAACAACGGAGGAATAAATGCCCCTTAAGAAAGGTAGTAGTCAAAAGACTATTTCCGGCAACATCGGAGAGATGGTGCGGAAGTTTAAAGAAAGTGGCAAGATTGGCACAAGCCGACCTGCCAGTAAGAGAGCTGCAGTCAAGCAGGCTGCGGCCATAGCCTATTCCACAGCGCGTAAAACCAAGAGAGGTATGCGATGAACTACGATGGCATGATGAAGGCAGAAGGTAACAAAGAAATGAAGCGCCAAGAAGCGCAGGCAGCAGAGGCAGGGCGCAATGAGGTTGCAGGTTCGCTTGCAGCGCAACGTGCGTTAGGTCGCCAGCCTATGAACAAGATGCCTGAGCGCCAGCCCAAGCGCCGCATGATGCGGTGAAGCGTAAGCAGTCGGGCATAAACCCTGACTTAGAGGCTGCGATAAGCAAACTCTTGGCTGAAGTCATGGCAGACCCGGAAGCAAGCCTTACCGATAAGTCGAAGATTATTGATCGAGCATTGAAGTTAGAAGCCATACGCCTGAAAGCGAGTGATGCTGACTGGGGTAGAGGCTTTATGGATGAAGACGAAGATGAAGATAGTTAAGGTAGACTAGATAACCTTAATTAACCCCATGAGGCTGAACATGGATTCGAATCTTCTGTTGAAGGTAGTACGCATTAGTTTGAAGTTAGTGGTGGCGAGGGTGTTGACAATCTTGGCGTTGTCGATGACTTTTGCCTTAGCTTGCTGGACAATGTGGGGGCCGAGTTATGAGCGGATCGCCGCATTGCTTATCTTTGCCATCACAGTGTTTTTACCATCCTTGATGAAGGAAACAAAGCATGATGACGATGACGAAAGTAGTGAGCAAACAGGTGGTGTTAAAGCCTAGCCAAGGCACGACCAAGCAGGTCAACCCTAACTTCCAGCCTAAGTTCACCAATGGTGCGCCATGCTATGGCACCATGACTGCAGCGCAGCAATGGGGGAACAAAGGTGGCAAATAATATCGCTTTCCAACCGATGGGCCAGACCTATCGGTTAAACCTCACGACCACATCAGCGGAAGTTGCAGTCAACGCTGACTCGCCTTGCAACCAGGTACGCATCCATAACGGTACTGCTGGCGAAGTCTTTGTAAGATTTTCAGCTACGACAGGACAGGCTGCTGCAGTGCCTGCATCGGGTACTCCAGCATACGGCATGATCTTGCATAACAATTCGACTGCTGTGTTTACTGTGCCGCAAGCGGCCATATCTGCGCAGGCAACGCTGTATGTATCAGGCATTGTTGCGAGTGGAACAGGCATTGTTTACATCACACCAGGCGAAGGGATGTCCTAAATGGAAGTGTCAATGTCAGTAGTCATACAAGCCCTGATTGGTGCTGCTGCTGGCGCGTTTGGTGCTTATGTGGCTATTCGTTCAGACTTGGCGGAACTTAAGGCTAAGGTTGAGCACTTGCACATGACAGCCGACAAAGCGCATACACGCATTGATCAGATTCTGAACAAGTGATGTTTGACCTGCTTTCAGGTGGTTTGCTTGGCAGCATCTTTGGTGGTTTGTTCCGACTTGCGCCAGAGGTTCTAAAGTTCCTCGACAAGAAGAACGAACGCCAGCATGAACTGAACATGTTTCAGTTGCAGACCGATCTTGAGAAGATGCGCGGCACTTTTAAGATGGAGGAAAAGTATGTTGACTACAGTGTTCAGCAACTCGACACCATTAAAGCGGCCTTTGAAGAACAGAGTCAAACGGCTCAAGCAGCAGGTTGGTTTGTGGCTGGAATCTCTGCCTTGGTACGCCCTGGAATCACCTGGGCGATATTTGGCATGTACGCTGCCGTCAAAGCGGCTTCGCTTGTTCTTGCGTTTCAAAGCAATGCACCGTGGCATGAAGTAATCGTGAAGTGTTGGGATGAAGATGACTTTGGACTCTTCACCATGATCCTTACGTTCTGGTTTGTTGGTCGCAGCATAGAGAAGTACAACAAAGGTGGATAGCCGTGGAAGCCTTAATCGATTCCTTGGCAAGGGTTTGGTTTCTTGGTGTTGCACTTGTTGGCGTAGCCGTTTATGCCGTGACGATCAAGACGCGACTTGATTATTTAGAGAAAGATCACGACAGGCAAATTCACGCACTGTGGGAGCATGTCAACCGATTGATTGCTGAGAAGTCTAGTGAATGAAGCGATTGAGCTTGCCATCAACGTACTCATCAAGCCCTTTGAAGGCTATGCTAAACGTCTTCCTAACGGCGATTGCTGTGCTTATCCTGACCCCGGTACTGGTGGCGACCCTTGGACTATTGGTTATGGTGCTACTGGTCGTGATATTAGGCAATACACTGTCTGGACAAAAGAACAAGCTGAGACTGCCCTTCAGGAACATGTCAGGCACTTCGTTTTCGGGCTGGTAAAACTCTCACCAAGGCTTGTTTCTGCAAGCCCTAGACGTATTGCTGCAGTCATCAGTTGGGCGTATAACTGTGGGCTAGGCAACTACAGAATCTCGACCTTCAAGAAACGTATCGATGCCAATGATTGGGAAGGTGCGGCAGTGGAGTGTCGCAAATGGAACAAGGCTGCAGGCAGAGTGCTACCAGGGCTGACCAAGCGTCGAGAAGCTGAAGCATTGATGATGAGGTAAGCATGGCAAACCCGATTGCAAAGACAACGCGTGGTAAGGGAAGACACTTTCAGTCAGTGGCTGAAGGTGGTGGCATGACAGAAGCCGGTAGGAAGGCTTATAACAGGGCTACAGGCTCCAATCTGCAAGCTCCTGCACCTAACCCTTCAACGCCAAGAGAAAAGGCTAGGAAGAAGAGTTTCTGCGCTCGATCAAGATCATGGTCTAGCCCAAGAGGTAAAGCCGCTAGAAGACGTTGGAGGTGTTAGATGAAACCAGGTTTATACGCAAACATTCATGCTAAACGTGCTCGCATTGCAGCAGGTTCTGGCGAGAGAATGAGAAAGCCAGGTAGTAAAGGCTCCCCCACCGCCAAGAATTTTCGAGAATCCGCAAAGACTGCCAAAAGAAAACCCCGTCGCTAGGACGGGGAAAGGGTCGTCGGGAAGAGCCCATAGAGGAGACATGGATGAGGCTATCTGCTCGCTTGCCTCAAGCGCTTAACCTACTGGCAGATTCAGCGGAGTCACAATTCATTCTGCATCAGCGTGATCGCATCGTCAAGCCTAAAGATCACTAGACTCTCCTTGCCATCAGCCCTGCAAATCACGACAGGCACTTTCTCACCCTTTGATGAGACTTTAGCCTGTTCCATCCATTCATAGAGCGCTATCTTCCTGCGACGCTTGCATTCGATCATAAACGGGCCTAGATCGATGTCTGAGCCACCATCTCTTGCTTGCCCTAGTACACGCGTCACCTTGGTTCCTAAACGCTCTGTAAGCGCGTTACAGACCTCACGCTCATAACTGGCACCTCTGGTCTTTCCTAGCTTGCTCAATCGCGTTCTCCTTGTAGGATTTTCCAGGCTTCTTCCCTAACGGCATTCTCTACGGCATAGCCAAAAGCATCAGGGTCGAGCAAGGCATGGATGAACATCTCTCTGACTTTGAGTTTGTGATCAGTTCTTGCCAGCATGGCTCGTAACTCTCTGGTAAGCGCATAGAATGTTTCCATCTTGGCCTGCATCTCTTCCCTGGTCATCTCACTCATGAAGCACCTACGCTAAACGGATTGTTGAAGAACTTGGGTTCTATCGTAATACGCGTCTTGGTGAACTTAACAGGGTTCTTAACAGGTTCTTTCGGTACTGGCTCCCAGCTTGCAAAGGTATAGAACCGTTCCGTTACGAGATTAAGCCTCTCTGATCGTTTCTTGATGTATCCATCATGAAGCAGTGCACGAATAACGTACTTGACTGTCGGAATGCCAAGTCTGGTTTGTAGTTGAATCTCCTTAAATGTGGCTTCAGTCTTTCGCTTGGAAAGATACTTGAGCACCTTCATGTGGGATTCTGTCAGTTTTGTCATGCCATATCCTCCCGCAATGCAGCGTCCCATACCTTGTCATTAGCGCCTTTAATGACTTCTGTGGTGGTGAATCGATGCAAGCAAGCGACACAGCGTCGCCTGCGTGTCACCCAAGAGTTCGCAGGCTTCTTACCGCCATACCTGCGAGTCTCTAGGATGATCGTATCGTTGTGCTCACCACGTTCGGCGCACTTAGGACATAACATCAGAACGGCACACTGTCATCGTCTTGGTAGCTCACCTCACGGCCTTGCCTTGCAGGCTGACCTGGTACGAAGTTATTCACCCTGATCGAGATAAGATCGCCATAAGCACTGCGTTTCGTCCATGCTGACAGTTTGATCACATCACCAGGCTTGTAAGCCTGATCACAGGTGAAACTTCCTGACCAGTCTGGTGCTTTGTCAGACTTCTTCTCTTTCACGGTGAAAAGTACGCCACTGCCTTGTTGCTGTTCGTAAGCCATTATTTCCTCACTAGTTGATATTCGGCAAAGGATTTGCCATTACGGTTAATCGTATGTGTCACGATGGTGTGACCTTGCTTTCTTAGTTCTTCGACTCTGGCTGCAAGTCTTGTTGAACCAATCTCTGCATAGGCTTGCAGTTGCGTGAGCGTTCCTTGCTGCAAACGCTCAAGCACTGCCTGCGTCTGCGTCAATCGAACACTACCTCTTCGTCCGCAGACAGAGTCACGACCTTTTTTGCGATAAAACCCTCGACCTCATGATTGTGACAGCGCTTCTTGAATGCAATGGCTGCAACCCCGCCAAAGTTATTGATGGTTTCGTGGTTGACCCGAAAGAGTGACGCCAACTTGGCGTTCTTCTCCTCAGTTGTCATCTTCTTAGAGTCAGCGATCTTGCCGATCAAACCAAAGAAGTTATCCTGCCACTGCATTTCATCCTGGTGAGAGCTGTAAACCTTGCTTTTATCGCCCTCTGGAACTAATACCTTGTACTTACCCTCAATGACCTCAGCAAGCGGTTGTAGAGGCGCAGCGACCGGCATATCAACCTTCTGATATTGGTTAGTCGGGATAGTGTCGAGTTCAGTTTCATCAAGCATCCCCAGCCCGCAGTGAGCAAGCACAGTCCTGCGTATCGCTTTGGTTGTAGCCTTCATCAGGGCATTGGCTAGCTTTTCACCGCTAAGACCTGAGATGTCAACTGCTCCCTGATTTTCAGAGCTTCGTCCATCTTTTCCAGTGCATCGGACAGATACAAGATACACATTCTCAACTCGCTCCCTGTTAGTGATCGCAGTGGACAGTCCATGCAGATTGCTGAGTTGCTGTGTGGCCCCAGCATTCGCATACAAGACCTTCTTTCCTGACAAGACAAGAAGATCGAACGGCTTCGCTGAAGGATCGAGGCCGACTTGCTGGCATCGGTAGTTGTAGTATCCGGTGAGTTGCTCTTCCTTGAGTCCACTCAAATCTCCTCTAAGCACAATGGAATCGATGATCGATTGATCAAGTTTTGTTGGATCGACTAGATTGCTCATTTGACTAAAAACCTCCGTGAGCCAGGTTGTTCAATAACGTAACGGTCATAGACTTCAGGCATCTCTGCTTGCAGTAGCTTTGGATCAAAGCGTTTAGAACCCTTAGCACTGTTCCATGTTGCAAGCACCTTCCCATCAAAGGTGATGAGTGAGCCTGCTTCTTTCATCTGCCCTTGGATGTAACCTTGCAGTTTTTCTTCAGCCTCCTCGAACTGCTTGATCTGCGTCTTGATCGCCTTTAATTGCTGGCAGGCTTGCTCCAATTGAGAGGTGGCGACCACGGCTTGAGTTGTCGAGGTAGGAAATAACCTTCGTGCCGCATCCACTGTGCTGGCTTCTGGAGGCGTGTTTGTCTGTATTGAGGCCCATATTTGGCTTTCCAGTTGTATGAGCGCGTCTTTTTCACTATCGGGTATTGGCTTGTCAATAAGTACCAATTCTTGACCTCCAAACAGCACCGCAAGTACGCAACGCTGTACCCTGTGCACCGTAGCCTCGTGTACAACCTGCGCACGATCCTGTGGTGGCATAAGACCGATTTCAGCATCGTATTGATTCCTCTTTGATTGGTTGTAGTTCTTCACCTCGACCAGTGTCGTTCCATCAGCACTGATAAAGTCAAAGTGAGATGCCATCCAGGTATGCTCAGGGTGATACAACTCGTAATCTGCTTCCTTGAGTTCCATCTGCAAGCGAGCACTTGCTTCTCTGCCAATCACATCCTGAAGCTTCAAACCCCATTGCACTGCTTCAATGTGGCTTATGTCTTCACGCTCTGTCTGGCCGATCTTCTCCAGGTAAACATCAGCAGCACGGCCATCAACGATCTTGCGAGCATCAGTAGCCCATATGGCTTTACGTCTTGATTCCGTGTCAAAGCTAGTCATGCTGCCTCCGTCTCATCAAAGCAGGTTGATATGTCTTTGCGAGCCTCACGGTTCTTGATGTGATTGAGCATGTCCTTGAGCTCTTCCACATCACTAAATAAACGCTCAATCACGTTGACCTGAAAAGGACTCAAATAGTCCCAGTCACCTGCAAGCACACGCTGGATGTTGGCTGACCTTTCAATGATATGGACAGTCTTAAGCCTAATGTCGAACAGATCAGATTCGATTAACTTCAAATTCCTCATGATTTCTCCTTTGGTTAAGTACAACACTGGTGATTATACACACTAGGAACATATGTACATAGCTAGCAATCTACCGTTTGTCGGGTGACTTGCCAAACGATATAGTCACTAGGTACTATTCGCCTGTTGTCGTCGAAGTCAACAATCTGAAGGCCACTTACTCATGCTTCTACCCTTGACTTACCCCCAAGGGACTTCGACTAGGAGCAGCAGTAAGTGGCTTTTGTGTTTTCAGCGACGGTGGCATACGGGGCCATAACCCAGCCCTCCCGTCGGTGCCGCGACCAAGGGAATAAACGTGGCTAATCCTGGGGTTCTTCTTGCAAGCCAGCCTGGATAGGAACAACTGGTAAGCATCGGGGCCAGAGCCGGGGACAGATGCAAGTCTGTAGCCTAGACAAACGAGAGCGAGCGCTTGACCCTTTTTAAAACGGGTGAGGTTGTATTTTTCTCAGCTTTCAGGTGTTGTCATGAAATATTATTTCTTCAAAAAGCGTAGCGCGGCAGCGCATATCTGGACTGGTGATGACACTGCCTGCCGCATGTACTCAACAGGTGGTATGCGCAAGTCTGGCAAAGTGTATGACTCACACGGTGCCAGACGCATATGCTCAATGTGCCAAGGCGTCATGGGCTATGAAAAGACGACAGTTAACAAATTGGAATTAAGTGATATGACTTTGTATCTTTGGTAAAGCCCCCTGCGCTGCGCTTTGTGGCTACGCTAGGGGGCATACATCATTCGGCATCAGGTTCTACAGATTCTGCAACCAGGTACTGCAATTGCTCTCTGACGATACTTATCCTTTGTTCCATGTCTTCCACATAGTCAAGGATTGCTTGCAGTTCGTTTCCATGCACCATTACAAAGTCATTGACCTGTGCCAGGCTAGCAATGAGTTTCATGTTGTGGTTGCCACTCATGTGTTCTTCTCCTTCAATTTCTCCTCTGCCCACCACCAGCCTTCATTAAACATAACGTCGTATTTGTAGAGTTCTGGTACTTCACTCCCATGTAGCCCAACCCATTCACGCTTTGGTGACAGGTCATCTCGCCGTCTCAATCGAATCTGTGCTTGCAGGTTAGGGTCGTCAACAACTTCGTAGACTTCTGAATCTTCAGATTCATATCTCACTACACGAAAATCAACTTCGTGAATCAATTCACAATCACAGCACTGCATAAGGTAACCCCTTGGTTTGGGGCATACCCAATTACACCAACCATCTTCAACTTCTTCCTGCGGCTCGCACTCACCCCATACGCCAACCTCCCCAACTCTTGCTAGATCTGTCTCCAGTGCTTGGCGAAGGGCGTTAATGGCTTGCTTTCTACTAACAAGCCCAGCATGACTTATTGGATCACTCTCCAACGCCTCCAGCGCCAACTGCATAGCTTCTCTGCTCATGTGTTCTTCTCCTTGATCGCAGCTTCTAATGCTCGTGCAACATCAAGCCAGCCGCCTCCTTCGAGTACATTGTCAATAACATCTGACACTTCTTCATCCGTTAGTGAAACCCATTGTTTAGCTGGTTTGCTTGAAATACAAATAAGCGTATACGCTTTACCGCATTGGCAACGCCATGCCGTAGGCCCTGGCTTCTCCTCCAGCGCTTGGCGCATGGCTTCCTTGCGGAGTCTGCTGACATGGCCCTTGTTATAACCAGTTTTCCATGCAATTTCTGTAACCCTCAAAGATGGGTCTTTGACTAACTCTCTGACCGTATCAAACCGGTTTTCACTCATTGCATAGCCCCCTTACTCATTGACCTAACATAAAAGTGAATCTCGATAGCACGATGTAACTCTTGCTCATCAACATCTGCCAATTCACACAGAATCGGCAGGTAAGCAACATGTCTTGCTAGCTCTTCCTGCCATCGCTCCAGATTTGATTGGGTCTCAATGTCTTTTAGTTTCTTCTTACTCATGATTGGGTCTTCCTTTATGTAAGAAGTTTTCTTCCACGCACTCAGCAATCCCAAATCGCTTCTTGCCAAACTCTTTTTCAATACGCTTGTCTGCCTCGGTTGCCAACTTTTGCAACTTGTTATAGCCAAATGCCTCAAAGATCGCTTCCTCATAGACTCTAAGCGCCGTGTGATAGATCAGGGTTGAGTTCGAATGGTCATCATCCATCTCTTTGACTTGCTGTTCATACCGTTCAATCAGCAACTCATAGGCTTTAATAATTAGGCTTTCTTTCATGATTGGGACTCCCGCGAGGGTATGTAATGCGACCAAGTTCTAAATGCTTTGTGCTTCCGCATCGTCTCAGGACACTCAGTCGATGGTGGCTTCCAGCCGTGTTCACGCCAGACTTGATCGACGGGACGAAACCATTTATCGGGCTGGATTTGATGATCGATTAAATCGATCCATGAAGGCATTTGACGTTCTTCCATGTAGGTTGACTCCAGTTAAGGTAAGAAAACGCCTCAAAATCCCATTTAAGGGCTCTGAGAGGCATTGTTAGCGGGTTAGGACTTGCAGAATGACTCAAGCATGTCCCATATCTCACGGTTAATCACTAGTGTGACTGTGTGCTCGTCTTTGTGCTTGATGTACGCATCTTCGAATAAGTCAATGGCACAGTCTTCGAGCGTGACTGGTTTTGTGTCTTCGATCATGATGGTTTACTCCAAGGTTAAAGGGACTCGAGGGCGGGTTAAACGGTTATATCTGGCAAGCATTCACGCACGAATGCATGAGCATGTTCGATATCGATGAAACGACGAATGGTGACTGTGTTATCGCTATCGGTATCGATCAGTCGGACGGCCCAGGGTAGACGGCCTGAAACGTAATAAACGTGACATGCCATGTTGTCATTGGTATCGACAAATAAATGATCATCCATGATGTTCCCCTATAGGTTGAAAAAAACAACGAGAGCAAAAGCCACCCCGAAAAGGGTGGCAACCAACCAGTCGATCAAGGTTTTCATGCTGCCACCTTGAGCTTGATCACCTTAGCCATGCTTTTTCCATGTGCCACATAACCGATGACTGGCACGGATTGATCCCAGCAAGCTCTACAACCAGAGCATTTGCCTCCATGCTCATAAGCTTTACAGACGGTGATTGATGGGTCATCGAATGAGCTTGCAATCGTGCTCGAGTGTGATTGATCGGCTAAAACGTCACCGGTAACACTATCGGAGCTTGCACGAACTACGACGTTGGTGAGCTCGCGCATAAGCTCGATGATTGCCTGGAACTTTGGAAACTTATGCATCCTAGTTGGTAACCAGTGTTTGACGTGTGGGGTGGCTTGCATGACCATGTAGATTTTTCGAGCTAGCTCTAATGCGTACATGTCACCGCTATCAAACCAACGAAAGTAGCGATCATTGTCTAGTGATTGCACCATTTCAAAAACCCAGTCTTCGCGCTGCCAGTCATCGCGATTGAATAGGCGTGGAGCTTTCACATTCGGATAACGATAATTGCCCTGCGTTGCATAGCATCCACGACAAGCATCAACAAGCTCGCCATTCGATGCTATGGAACCTGGGCACGTTTCAAGGGCTTGCAAGCTCCAAGACCTAATCCCGTCGAGCTTACTAGTAACACTAAGTTTTACTTGCATGATGTATCTCCAATAGGTTAGGAGGGGCGGTTAGCCCCATGTGATTAGTTAGGCGATCAATCCGGTGAGTTTTGCGCCTAAGCACAAGACGACCAGTGCAATGAAATGCAAGGCAATGAAACCAAGCAAGGAAACTGCTAAGACATTGCCAATTACGTTTAATGCTTTCATGTGTATCTCCATATAAGGTTAAGTAAGAGAATAATCACATGCTTTGTGTACATGCTCTATATACTTTGGTATTAGATTCACACAAAGACACACCGAGATATAGTCTATGCTCGATAAGTACTCTTAGAATCTTAAAGAATACATATAGGGATATAGGGTTTCCTATATATAAATATATGTGGTTAGTCCTAAGACTCATGCTCTAGGGGTAGATGGATGTAATCTCTTATCTATACGCGCGTAATAGATTTATTCGATAAGGGGCACAAGGGGCTAGACCGTCCACCTTTCCACCTGCGCAGTGCATGAGTAGGCACGTGCTCAAGGTTGATCGGGTAGGCATTGGCCGCAACCAGATGCGCAGATCGTTCGCTCTTGGCGCAAGCAAATGGGTCGGGGTGTCTGGATTTGGGTGCACCATAACTTGCTCCGCCCCAAAATGCTGGCTGTTTTTACTCATGTGGTAGGATTTGTTAAATCACACAGGAGAACGTCATGAAGACATGCCCAAGGTGTTCAAAAGAACTAGAGTTTTTTATGTTTTACAAATCAGCTTCGTCGTCTGATCAATTGAGCGTTTACTGCAAGCCATGCTCTTCTGAATACGCCAAGCAATGGAGGGAAAAGAATTTAACGCCGGAGAGATTAGACAAATACAAGAAGGCTTTTAAAAGCAAACATCCTGGCTATGCGACTCAAAAGAAGAAAGAATGGGCTAATGCAAATCCAGAAAAGTATGCTGAACAGAGGAGAAGAAAAGAAAAACGTGCCTATGAAAAAAACATGAAAAAGAAGCACGGCGAAAACTATGTTGTTGGAAGCCCAGAAAACCGGACTGGAAATAAAAAACAAACGATGCCAAAAGAAGAGTATAGGAAGCGTTATAACGCACGAAGAGCTACGCAGAAAGCAATTCTTAGTGGAAAGCTTGTAAAGCAGCCATGTTTTGTTTGCGGAGTTTCTGGTGATGATGTAGAGGCTCATCATCCTTCTTATGCACTGCCGCTTGCTGTTACATGGCTTTGTACACAACACCATAGGCAACTACATAAAGAGCATAAACATGAGTTACTATCACATACTAGTTAACTAGGAGATGTACGAGATGTTTACGTTAGAGAGAGGTTTAGATATACCGGAGAGGAAGACTGGCCCTAAATATCCTTACGACCAGTTAGAACTAGGAGATAGTTTCTACCTTGAAGGAGGTGATCTATCTAAGCTATGTAATGCTAACTATAGAGAGTGGAGAAGAACGGGAAAGAAGTTCACAGCAAGGAAGGTGGAGAATGGTGTAAGGGTGTGGAGGATTGAGTGAATGAGTTGGCTCTTTTCGCGGGCGCTGGTGGAGGAATACTCGGAGGGCATTTGCTCGGATGGCGAACCGTCTGTGCAGTCGAGTGGGAACCCTACGCCGCAAGCGTACTTGTGCAGCGACAAAATGATGGGATTCTCCCGCCTTTCCCGATTTGGGATGACGTTCAGACTTTTGACGGAAGACCGTGGAGAGGCATTGTTGATGTCGTATCTGGAGGGTTTCCCTGTCAGGACATCTCAGCAGCAGGAAATGGAGCGGGAATCAATGGCGAGCGATCAGGAATGTGGCGAGAAATGGCAAGGATCATTTGCGAAGTACGACCCCAATACGCATTCATTGAGAACTCACCAATGCTCACTACTAGAGGACTTGACCGAGTC
>VFQT010000531.1_pt1 | contig 54596 bp, 51 predicted proteins | sample 3512381 | NCBI WGS metagenome assembly VFQT01 (sample SAMN10412376, study PRJNA504923) | tailings metagenome | isolation source: Relicate 2 Philex TSF3 active mining site | place: Philippines: Tuba, Benguet | collected 2017-08-29
AATGAGGTGAACTTCGACCCGCTGACAGCCACCTGGCTGTTCCTGCAGGACGAACTGGCACGCACTGAACTGGCCAACGGGCTGGCAGCCCGCATCTCCTTAATGGTGGCGTCCTGGCCCCAGATCATGGATGCCTCCCAAGTGTCCCTCGGGCCGGTGGTGGAGAGTCTGTCGGTCGGGGGAGTGCTCCTTCGCGGACAGTACGTGGATGCCATCTACGGCGACAGTCGCTTAGGCGTCGAGGTCTCGTGGCCCGGAGCGGTGCTCGTGCGCTTCGTTGCCGAGCGTGCGACGACAGCACATCTCGAACAGATGGACATGGCTGTGCTGGTGCACACGCTGGCGACGGGTTGTCCTCCGCAGCGTCTTGTGGTCTACAGCCTGTCGACCGGTGACGGCATCGGCATGGACGTAGAGCGCGAATGGCTTGAGATGACAATCGGTGGCGTCATCGCATCCCTTGACGGCATCACCGACATCGATGCGAACGGTGTCAAGGAATTGAACCCAGGAGATCACTGCACGCGTTGTCCGTGGCAGAACGAGTGCGCAGTGAGTGAGGCCGATGAGTATCCGTTCTGACGTCATGATGTGTGCGGCAACCCTTGACATCTCCGTGCATGCGACGCGAGCGCTGCGCAAGATTGTCAAGAGTTACCGCGAAAGAAATCTGCCAAACTTCTCTGAGCGAACATCTGTTCGTAGGCATAATCGTGGTCATGGCAAAACGACGACCACGACACGGAGAGCAGCGCGACCTGTTCGGTCACTGTGTCTGTCGTGCGTGCGTCACGCATCGAAATGCGGTGCGTGTGGCTGAACACGGATATCCAACGCTGATCGAGTTGTTCGTTGAGTTCGTGGTCGCGTGCATCACCAACTCCAACGAAGGTGAACGTTCGACGCGTCGTGAGGCAGTGCGTCACATCCTGCGCTTTCTGAAGTGGTGCAAGTTGAATGGCATCAGTGACATCACGATGGTGAAGCAGGACCACATCGAGTCGTTCGTGCATTGGCCCGTGATGATGGGCGGTCGTCGACGCCAGCCCGGCTGGTCAACAATGCGGAACCGACGGGTCTACCTGCGTCGTATGTACAAAGCGGCGCGTGAGTTGGGCTATGAGATCATCGACCCAACAATCGATGTTGTCGTCATTCACGACCGTACGGTTGAAGCGAATCTGTGCAGCGACGCCGATGTGGAACGCCTGCGTGACGGTGCACCGCTCGGGCTGTTCGATGTTTCGTGGTCAACGGTGCTGGTTCTTGCCGAGGCAGGAGGCACGAACGGTGAGATCCGCAACGTGCGCGTGAGCGATGTTGATTTGGACGAAGGCGTCGTGAGATTCGCAGGGAATGCACGCGTTGATGAGCGCGTGAATGAGTTGACCGAGTGGGGTGTGGTAGTCCTGCGTGAACGACTCCACGGACTCGCCTCTGAGGAATTCGTAGTCACCAACGGCGACGGCCGCCAGTGCTCGGAAGCCACCATCAGCCAGATGTTTAAGCACATCGCCAACTACGCGAACCTGGGTAGCCGCGGCTTCAACATCAACTCGGTGCGTGGTTGGCGGGCAAAAGCCATCTACGACGAGACGGGTCGTATCCAGGATGCTGCCCTGTTCCTGGGGAACCGTTCCCTTGATGCGACGGTGCAGTTGGTCGGACTGGAGTGGCGCGAGTCCGCATGACCTGGAACCCCGAGATCATTTCCAGCAGAAAGCTACGTAGGGACCGCGATCGACGAGTGGACCTACATGAGTTGATGCGCCACGCGGTGCGCTCGCCGTGGTTCGCCTCACTCGCGGAGGTAATCGACGAAGCCCATCCGGATTGCCGGATGGGACGCCCCCGCCAGCACGCTCCACAAACGGTGGCGTTCATCTTCGTTTTGTCGCTTGCCATGGGGTCGCAGGCCGAAGCCGAGCAGTACCTGCGTGTGGGTAACAACTGGAACTCGTATCGACGACTGTTGCAGTCAGAGTTCCCTGATGAGCCGTTGCTGCGGCCCGGAGCACCGAGGCCCTCGCGATCGGTCATTCGGCACAGCAAGGAAAGGCTCGGTGCTGGCGAGGCGTCGCACATTGAGGAGATCATGAAAGCCGGAGCATTGATCTATGCCGCTGAAATGGGCATAGGTGTGAACCATGGAACGATGTTGATGCCGAGCGAATCAGCGGGAATGTTCGGCGACGGCGTGGTGATCCGCCCGATGACGAAATACAAGCGAGGCGATATGGCACGCAACGAGCGCACAGGGGATTGGCAGCAACGCCGCTTTGACCCTGATGCCACGTATTACATCGATGGTTTGGGTCGGCGTGTTTATGGCAACGAGTTCGTGCAGATGTCGGGCCGTACCGGAGCGGCGAACGAAGTGATCACCTTTGCGATTCATCCGTTACGCAAGGGTGGCGTTGACACAGAGTCGTCACTCGCTTTGCAGATGATCCGCGACGTGAAGAAGGGTCTGCCCGGTATGGCAATGGTGCACTACGACAAAGCATTGCGCGGCCGAAGTGTCGAGGAGATTTGGGACTTGCAGTTGCTCCCGATGATCGGTGTGTACGACAAGACCGGGAAACTGACTGAACAAGTGTCATTGGGTGCAAAGACCATCAACGGGGTGACGGTGAACCTGTTCGCCCACCACGGCGGTGTGAGTATCAAAGCCCTTGACGGATCGTTCATCACGTTGACCGCCACCAAGCTCTCGTATGTTCCCAATGCCCGCGACACATTCCGTGTGTACTGCGACTACGTGGTACCGGAAGGTGCGAACTGCGACACTCGTCTGTGGGGTGGCACGGTGCGCCAGCGCATGAACTCACCAGAGAAAGCAGACTTCGTCTACGGCGAACATGTGCGCGCCCACGCACCAGGTTCTCCCGAGTGGAAGGCCTTGTACGGGAACCGCAGTCATGCCGAGTCGGTGAACTCGTGGCTGAAGAACCGTCTGACGCGCGGTGAACGTGCACGTTCGCTCAACCAGACGCACCAGTGGATCGACCTGATGATCATGCTGATGCTGCGCAATGAGCAGTCTCTGATGCTTTACAGGCGCCGCACTCAGTTGGCGCGCACCGCCTCACCACCGGCGGCGTGACGACTTACTCCCCGTGAACACGAGAGCCGTGGCACCGCCATGTCCGAGCACGAGTTGCCGGTTCGGATAAATCTCATCGGGTTTGGCTGGATTTATCCGCACCCGTTCGGTTTCGGTTCCCCCGAACTAGGCTGAAAAAGCGGTCGGTTCAGCACTCGAGGCGAGTTTCGCTCCGGGTTCGGCTCCGCCCCCGCGCCTTTAGCTCAGTCGGTAGAGCAACGGACTTTTAATCCGCAGGTCCTGGGTTCGAGCCCCAGAGGGCGCACCATATTCGTATGCGTTCAACTGCCCATCTCGATTCAGTCCAGTTGACCGTTATGCCCCACGGATGGGCTCGTTTGTGGGGAATGCTGGTCAGACCTCTTCAGATTCCCGCTAGTGAGATTGAAACTGTCGACGTTGTCTCTGCCATTCATGTTGGAAATCTATTGGGCTGGAAAATTGGTGGTACCGCGTTTAGTCGTCAGCGTGCGATGGGTTGGTTTTCCCTTCGAGGTGAACGGGGTGCGCGTGCATGGGTTTGGCTCACCCCTGGTCGCGAGGTGCGCGTATTTCGCGTGAATCATGGTCGCTTACGACTTGTGGCGATACCTGTGAACTGGTTCAACGAGTAATTTGAAGTTATGAGCGCCCATGTTGTGTACCGCCGTGATGGCAACACAATCACCATTACATTGTCGAATCCTGCGAAACGTAATTCACTGTCACTGGATGTACTTCGTAGTTTGACCGAAGCGTTTGATATGGCGGGTAGCAGTACCGCAACTGGAATCATTCTTGCGGCAGAGGGCCCAGTCTTTTCAGCAGGCCACAACTTCGGTGACATGGCAGGTGCTCCACTTGGCGATGCACAGGAATTGTTCACTGTGTGCTCTGATATGATGCAAATGATGCACTCACTCCCTCAACCCATCATTGCTCGAGTGCACGCCCTGGCTACGGCCGCGGGGTGTCAACTTGTTGCGGCATGTGATCTTGCGGTGGCGGCGCGCTCTGCCGGGTTTGCATTGCCCGGCGGAAAAGGTGGGCTGTTTTGCCACACACCCCTTGTGGAAGTAGCGCGCTCACTTCCACCAAAACGGGCATTAGAACTTGCTCTGACTGGCGATGTCATTTCTGCAGAAACTGCATATGAATGGGGCTTCATCAACCAAGTTGTGAACGATGAGGACCTAGACACAGCGGTAAGTGATTTGCTCACTCGAGCAACACGCGGTTCACGAGAGTCGAAGGCGTTAGGGAAAAAGACGTACTACAAGCAAGTAGGGATGGATCTCCCAGATGCATACAGGTTCGCATCCTCTGTGATGGCAGAAGCTGCTCTGTCAGATGTGGCACAAGAGGGAATTCAGGCATTTCTTCAGAAGCGTTCTCCCAATTTCGGTGATAGGTAATTAGTCGATGTCAGTCGTCATTCCCCCCACAAACATCATCGAGGTTGAGCTTGCAGTGCAAGGTATGACGTGTGCCGCCTGTGCGGCTCGTATTGAGAAGACCTTGAACGAGATTGACGGCATTGAGGCCGCAGTTAATTACGCGACCGAAACGGCGATGGTGGCGATTGATGCCTCAACATTGTCTGAAGACGATGTATTGAAAGCGATCTCGGGCATTGGTTACTCGGCTCAACCTGTAGAAGATCATTCATATGACGACAACCTTGTTGCAGCAATACGCGCTGCACGCTTGCGATTGATTGTGTCGGTTGCGTTCTCGATTCCAGTTGTGGCGCTGTCAATGATTGCTGCGTGGCAATTTGATGGTTGGCAGTGGTGGGTCATGGTGTTGTCTGCACCCGTTGTGACATGGTGTGCGTGGCCCTTTCATAAGACTGCGTTCAAGAATGCTTTGCGTGGTGCCAGCAGCATGGACACGTTGATCAGTGTGGGTGTCATTGCAGCCACTGTGTGGAGTGTGTGGGCGATGGTGTGGGGTGATGCATTAGATAGCACGCACAGCATGGGTGGGATGTCTATGAATATGCCCGGACAGACTCATGTGTATTTCGAAGTGGGCGCAACAGTCACAGCGTTTATTTTGCTGGGTCGATTCTTAGAGATGCGCGCAAAAGATTCAGCGGGGAACGCACTGCGGTCATTGTTGGCGATGGGTGCCAAGTACGCAACCGTTCTTCGTGACGGACAAGAAGTCTCTATTCCTGCCTCCGTCGTGAAGGTAGATGACATCTTGGTGGTGCGTCCTGGCGAGAAAATTGCTGCCGATGGCGTGGTGACCGACGGCGTCAGCAGTATTGACATGAGCATGATCACGGGAGAAAGCGTTCCTGTCGATGTTGAACCTGGTGACCCGGTGACATCGGCGACGGTCAATCAGAATGGCCGTATTTTGGTGCGCGCTACGCGCGTTGGTTCTGAAACCACATTCGCTCGTATGGCCAAATTGGTACGAGACGCTCAAGCTACAAAGGCTCCCGTGCAACGGATCGCCGACAAAGTTTCCAGTGTGTTTGTTCCGACGGTGTTCGCCATCAGTCTGGGAACGTTGGCTGCTTGGATGTTTTTTGATGGTGACTCCACCAAGGCATTTACCGCTGCAGTCAGCGTGCTGATAATTGCGTGCCCGTGTGCTTTGGGTCTTGCAACACCCACCGCGTTAATGGTGGGAAGCGGTCGTGCTGCTCAGATGGGAATCGTCATCAAAGGAATCGATGTGTTGCAGAGCACCCGCCGTATTGACACCGTGGTGTTAGACAAGACCGGCACTGTGACCACCGGGGAGATGTCCCTGGTCGGCGTCTACTGCATTGATGGTGTTCAGCGTGAACAGGTTCTGTCATACGCCGGTGCGGTGGAGAAGGGCAGCGAACATCCCATTGCGCGCGCCATTGTTGCGGCTGCCGAATCTGAACTTGGTGCAGTTCCATCGTTGGATGAGTTCATGGCAATGCCTGGCGTGGGTGCCACTGGCCGCATTGGCGGTGTCATTATCACAGTTGGACGTGAAGAAGTTTTCCGCGAACGTCTCGTCATTATTCCAAGCGTGTTGAAGGATGCGTTACAAGCTTCACGTGAACGTGGTGAAACAGCTGTGGTTATTGCGTGGGATGGTCAGGCGCAAGCAGTGTTGGCAGTTGCGGATCAACCAAAAGCAACTTCTCCAGATGCGATTGCACAATTGAAGTTGATGGGTCTTGCGCCAGTGTTGCTCACCGGTGACAACGCCATTACTGCTAGTGCAATTGCTGAATCAGTTGGCATTGACACGGATGAACATCACTTGTATGCGGGTGTGTTGCCGGACGAAAAAGTTGCCATTGTGAAAGACCTGCAAGAGCGTGGCTATGCAGTGGCAATGGTGGGCGACGGAGTGAATGACGCCGCAGCACTTGCGCAAGCAGATGTTGGAATTGCAATGGGTGGCGGCACAGATGTTGCAATGCAAGCCAGTGACCTCACCATTGTGAATGGAGACCTGCGATCTGTCCCAGATGCAATTCGTTTGTCACGCGCCACCTTGCGAACAATCCGCACGAATGTGTTCTGGGCATTCGCCTACAACGTGGCTGCAATTCCGTTGGCGGCAAGTGGCCGATTGAATCCCATGTGGGCAGGATTAGCAATGGCGTCGTCATCGGTGTTCGTGGTCATGAACAGCCTGCGATTACGCCGAATTTCTCTGTCTCGTTAGCAGTTGTTTAGCTCCGCATACGCATCACGCATTGCTTCAATTGCGTTTCGCTTATGGTTGCGCACCGTTCGTGACGACACGCCCAGTTCCTTGGCCACGTCTTCGTTCCCGCTTCCGTCGGCAAATGCTTGTAGCAAGGTGATGTGTTGCTGATCAATTCCCATTGCAATTGCATCGTTGACCATGTCGAGATAGTCACAATGATGTGATGGAGAAGAGTCACTCACCATCTGGTGAAGCATGTCGTCTCCTACAGCAGTCTCTTCAACATGACGTAAACGATGGTGCCGCACAAATGCGTGGTACTCAATATCTCTAATGAGGTTTGCGGCAATTTTGTGGGTGCGGCGCTGATGCGGGAACTCACGAATGACGCACCATGCGGTGGACAAAATATCTGTCATGGCTGCGTCCATGCCGCCACGCATTCCGCGACCGCGACGCTTCGCCATTGCCATCAGTGGTGGAAGAATCCGGTGAAGCACAATGCGAGCCGCAATGTCGTCGGTAGCGGCTTGCTTCACTAGATGCCACAACATGTTGTCGCCCGAGACGTCATCAATGGCTCGCCCGAAACCCGCCAATTCCAATATGTCGTCCACATCGGTCACCGTGCTCGGCATGAATGGCCAGGCATTCACGTGGCGCAGGGTGAACGACCTGAATCTCAGTCGCTCCCATTCGGAGATGAGGTCGTGGGCTGGTCCTGTGGAGATTGTGCTCCAAACGCGTGCTGTGTGTGTCATGCACCGCACGGTGCAGAACTACATACGCCGGATGTTCATCCTTTGGTCTCACCAACTGTCTCACCCACAGAAATTCTTCGGCAATACTTGGGGAATGCGCATTACGTTGCCGTCCGGAACCGAAGCAGAAATTGTTCGCCATACCAATCCAGTGATGGGTTTGGTGATTACTCCAGACATCTTTGGTTTGCGGCCGCTGTATGACCAGATGGTGCAGAAGTTGTCCGACGAATGGCAGATGTCAGTGATTGCCGTTGAGCCATTTCCCGGTCGGAACTTGGGTCCCGAGGTGGAACCGCGTATGGCAGCAATTCCAGAACTACGCGATGTTGATCTGTTGGGTGACCTGCACGCCGCTGCCGATGAATTGGGCACACCCGTGACGGGACTCATGGGCTACTGCATGGGTGGCATGTATTGCTTTAAGGCTGCACGCGATGAGCGCTTCGCTCGAATTGCAAGTTTTTACGGAATGATTGTGATGCCGCCAGCGTGGAAGGGGGCAGGCCACGATGAGCCGCTCGCCAACCTCATCAACGGCTACGCAGACAACGTGATTGCATTTCTTGGCGGCAAAGACCCGTACACACCGGAAGCGGACATTGCCCAATTGCGTTCAACAGGAGCACAGGTTGTCTTCTACCCGGAAGCGGAACATGCTTTCGCACATGACGCCGCGCGTCCTTCGCATCGCGCAGAAGACGCAGCTGATGCGTATGCGCGCACACGTGAGTGGTTACTGAGCGCCTTGTAGAGAAGTACTAGATCGCGCGCTGTTCGAGCTTGGTGCGATCAAGAATGTGATAGGTGCGATCGTGTTGCTCAAGCCACTTCAATTTGATGAAGCTGGCAATTGCTTTGTTTACGCGCTCGCGTGATGCACCCACCATGCCGGCGAGTTCTTCTTGTGTGACTGGCAAGGTGAATTCATCACTACCGCCAGACAAGTCAAGTAGGCGCTTTGCGGTGCGACCAGTGACATCGAGGAACACTGAATCCGCCAGTGCTTGGTCCATTGCACGCAAGCGTTGACTCAACATACGAATGACATTCCACAACAAGTGTGTTGAGTTATCGAGTTGGTCGCGCACTGCGTTGTAAGGAATTTCTAGAACTGTTGATGGTTCAAGCGCACGCGCACCCGCGGAGCGCGGACGTGTATCGAGCATTCCCATTTCGCCAAAGAGGTCGCCTTCGTCCATGAGTGCAATGACGCTCTCACGATGATCAAAGGGGCGATTACCGATGGCAATTGCAATTCGACCAGCCAACACAACAAACAATGAGTCGGGTTCGTCGCCAGCTTCAAATAAGACGTCGCCACGTACAAGATCTTTCACCGTGCCTGCCCCAGCGATGGAAGAGAGAATGTCTGCGGGAGTGTTCGCGAAGAATTCAGTGTCAGCAAGTACCTGTTCGTGTGCCATAGCAATACTGACGGTACTACCCTTCGGTCATGGCTGAAAATGAGACCGTCTGGACAATTGTGGTGGCGGCGGGTTCAGGCCTCCGTTTTGGTAGCGCAAAGCAGTTTGAGGTGATTGGCGGTGAACCGATTGTCCAATGGGCAATGAATGAGGCTGCCAAGCACTCTGCAGGTGTGATTGTGGTGCTACCACAGGGAATGGCGGACGGTCCGGGCCAGGTGGAAGGTGGAACCACTCGTAGTGAATCAGTGCGAAAAGGCCTCAACGCGGTCCCAGCGGAGGCAACCATCGTGTGTGTTCACGATGCTGCGCGCCCCTTCGCCAGTTCCACAGTTTTTCAGAGAGTGATTTCGGCGGTGGTTGATGGCGCAGATGCGGCCGTGCCGGGCGTACCTGTTGTGGACACCATCAAGCAGGTGAATGAATCAAATGTTGTTGTTGCCACTCCACGACGAGAAACATTGCGAGCTGTTCAAACCCCACAAGCGTTTCGTGCGTCATCACTACGTAAGGCTCACGAAAATGGTGGGGAGGGGACTGACGACGCAACGTTGATTGAAAAGATTGGCGGTGAAGTGGTTGTGGTCGAAGGCGAAATTGTGAATCGCAAAATCACCACTCGTGAAGATCTGGAATGGGCAGTAGCGCACGCAGATCATCTATTACATGGAGAGGTCTGATGATGGATATTCGAGTCGGACAAGGTTTTGATATTCATCGTTTTTCAGAATCGCCAATTGATGGTCGAGTTCTGATTTTGGGCGGTGTTCAATTTCCCAACGAACCAGTACTGATAGGTCATAGTGATGCAGATGTGGTTGCACACGCTGTGGCCGATGCACTGTTAGGTGCAGCTGGTCTTGGCGACATCGGCCAGCACTATCCCGATACAGATCCCGCATGGAATGGCGCCGACTCGCTACAGATTCTTCGAGATGTTGTACGCAAGGTGAGTTCGCTTGGATGGAGAATTGGCAATGTTGACTGCAGTGTGGTGTGTGAACAGCCAAAGATTGCACCAGTTCGTGACGAAATGATTCGTTTACTCAGTGAAGCAGCGGGTGCGCCCGTTAGCGTGAAGGGTCGCCGTGCCGAGGGTCTCGGTGCAATCGGACGCGCAGAGGGAATTGCCTGTTTCGCGTCGGCCATCATCATCAAGGAGTAAGCGCAATGGCGCCTCGCAAATCATCAAAGCCAAAAGTGAATTTGGGGCCTCCTGGTCGTAAACCGGGTGGTCGAAACACAGGCAGTCGTAACTCATCGTCAGCAAAGTCGTCGCAGCCAGCCCGCGGCGGTTCAGCCAAAGGACCCAAGGGCGTTGTGCGACGCAATGGAAGCGGCACGCCAGACCCCTCGCGCGGGAAAGCTCGTACTAGCGCTCCGCGTGCTGGTGCACGTCGTGGAGTTGAGCCACGTCGTAATGCACCCGTTGCCAAAGGTTTGGGTGGTGAACAGATTGAAGGCCGTCAAGCGGTTCGTGAACTGTTGATGGGTCAAAAGAGAAAAGTGCGCGAAATTTGGATGGCATCCGACATCGACCCTGCACCAATTCTCGATGACATTGAAGAACTTGCTCACGCACAACGTGTTGCGATTCTTGAAGTACCGCGTCGCAAAATTGAAGAGACTGCGCGCAGCGAAGCACCACAAGGAATCATCGCGTTTGCGGCTCAACTTGAAGAAGCATCGTTTGCAGAAATGTTGAAGACACGCAACGGTGTTGCACCGTTTTTAGTTGCGGTTGACGGAGTCACCGACCCAGGCAATTTGGGTGCGCTGTTGCGCTGTTGTGACGGTGCTGGTGTCACCGGGGTGGTGCTTCCGAAGCATCGCGCAGTGCACGTGACTCCAACCGTTGCAAAAACATCCGCCGGTGCCGTCGAGCACGTACCCATGACTCTGGTGTCTGGGCTTCCAACGGCCATTCAGCAGATGCGAGACAAGGGCATCTGGGTGGTCGGATTGGATGATTCCAGCCGTGACACCTTGTTTGACATTGGCAAGTTGGCAAATGACGGCATCTGCATTGTTTTGGGGGCCGAAGGATCTGGCCTGTCGCGCCTTGTCCGCGAGCGTTGCGACACCATCGTCAGTATTCCCATGTTGGGCCAGGTCTCCTCGCTCAACGTGTCTGCAGCGGCCGCTCTTGCTACATACGAAGTGACCCGTGTGCGAGAGGCCGGACGCGCCTAGGCTAAGTGTCCTCGCCGGGTTAGCTCAGTGGTAGAGCAACGCACTTGTAATGCGTAGGCCGTGGGTTCAACCCCCACACCCGGCTCCATTTTCCGCATGTTTCATAGCTGTTTGGCCATGCAGTGGCGACAGATGAACGAATTCACCTACTACGGTGGAGGCACTCCCTGAGTCTCACCGGAGGACATCACCCATGAGCCAGCAACGTCCACGCGCACCACGACCCGGCCTTCCATCTCCCTCCACGGGAACCATGGGGGCAGTAGTTGCCGTGGTGGCACTTGTTCTCGGTTTCCTTGTACTTCGCGATGTCAGTGGCTCCACATTGAGCCCATCATCATCTGCGCCAGTAGAGACCGTTCCTGGTGGCGGCACGGTTGATCCGACTGCAACCACCACCACCGTTCCATTTTCTCTTCTCGGATTCAAGCTGATTGTGGCCAACGCATCTGGTGTGGCAGGTAGTGCTGGGTCCATGACACTTGCTCTGCAGAACTTGGGCTTTATTGCTCGCCCCGCCGTCAACCTTGCGCCTGGTGCAGCCAAGCGTCAAAAGACTGGCGTGTTCTACACCGCAGGGTGTGAGAACAATGCAGCAAAGGTTGCCGAGGTGCTCGGCGGAAATGTTGATGTTGGTGCGATGCCAGTTCCAGTTCCCACCGAGACTGGTGAACTTGGTGAAGCGTGTGTACTCATTTTGCTGGGAACGGACTTGGCTGGAAAGCCATTGCAGGGTGCAACCGGAACCGGTCAAGGTCAGGCTGCAACCACAACTGTTCCTGCTGGTTAATTCTTCTTCAAGAATTCCAATACAGCATCTTCAATACAACGCAACACATGTGTGTGGGCGGTGTGTGAACCAAATATCTCTGTGATGTTCAGTGTGTTGATGCGGGTACGCAAGTTGGGATCCATGTTGTCATCAACATCTCCCACCACGGCGAGCGCCTTCACGTTGTTGTCGTTCGCATGATGAACAACATTGCCAATCACTTTTCCGTCGAAACTGGTGTCATCCAGTAAACCTTCGCCAGTAATGACAAGATCGTGTTCTTTGATTGCGTCGTAGAAACCAACTTCATCGGCAACGATGTCAAATCCTGGAACAAGTTGTGCACCCAATGCAGCGAGTGCTCCCGCCAAACCTCCAGCAGCACCTGATCCACGCATTGTTGTGACGTCACAGTTGTAGTCGCGATGAAATGTCAGCGCTAACGCTTCTAGTCGATTGGTGAGAAAGTCCACCTGTGCTCGCGTGGCGCCTTTTTGTGGAGCAAAGACGCGTGCTGCATCAACAAAGTTTGTGTCAACGTCGCATGCCACAAGAAACTCAACAGCTTTCAAACGAGCTGGAGTTGAAATTGCGCGCAATGCACCAAGCCCACCATCAGTCGTTGCAGAACCACCAAGACACACAATGATTTTCTTCGCGCCGTGTGTGAGTGCAAGGTCAATCAGTTCGCCAGCTCCACGAGTGGTTGCATTCAGTGGATCATTGTTCTGCGGGCCACCTGCCAGAGTGAGGCCGGATGCACGAGCCATTTCAATCACTGCTGTTCCACGATGAAGACGCCACTGCGCTTCTACAGGCGTACCGAGTGGTCCCGTGACAACAGATGTTTTGTTTGGTCCACCGAGCACATCGAGGGTTCCCTCGCCACCGTCAGCCAGTGGCATTTCCGTGCAGTCAATATTGAGCGACCAGCATGCGTGCCCAATTGCGGCACAGACCTGAGCAGCCGACGCTGTCCCTTTGAATTTGTCGGCTGCGGCAAGTACTCGCATGATTTCCACCTTACGAGCCGCATATAAGGTTCGGTGTATGAGTGCAGAACTGACATCACTTGATGCCACCGAACAAGCTTCCCTCGTCGCCAATAAGAATGTGTCGGCCGCAGAACTTGTTGACGCAGCAATTGCGCAAGCAGAAAAAGTGAATGGCGAAATCAACGCCATTATTCATCCACGGTTTGAAAAAGCTCGCGCAGAAGCGCAGACACCTGGTGACGGGCCGTTCGCGGGGGTTCCATTGGTGTTGAAAGACCTTGGTGCTGCAATGGCGGGCGAGCCGCATCACATGGGGACACGGTTCTTAAAGAATGAACAATTTGTTGCGCCCCGAAATAGCTATTTGACTGAGCGGTTCTTGCGCGCAGGATTCATCGTCATCGGCCGAACGAATACTCCCGAGTTTGGAAACACAATTACGACAGAACCATTGAGCTACGGGCCATCACGCAATCCGTGGAATACCAACCATTCAACAGGCGGTTCATCTGGTGGTTCTGCTGCAAGTGTCGCGTCGCACATTGTTCCTGTTGGGCACGCCAATGATGGCGGAGGTTCTATTCGTATTCCTGCGAGTGAATGTGGTTTGGTGGGTTTGAAGCCATCACGCGGGCGTGTGAGTAAAGGTCCAGACCTCGGTGAGAGTTGGATGGGTTCAACAATTGATGGCTGCGTTACTCGAACGGTGCGTGATACGGCAGCGGTACTTGATGTGATTTGTGGGTACGAGCCCGGCGATCCCTACATTGCTCCACCATTTGCACGACCACTTGTCGAAGAGCTTGGTGTGTCGCCTGGACGACTACGCATTGGCGTACTTGATCATCCCCTGTATGGACACCAACTTGATCACGCAGAGTCGCGTGAAAGTGTGAAGCGAGTTGCCGACATGTTGACATCGCTCGGACACGATGTTTCCGTGTCATGGCCACGCGCCATGGAGGAAGAGGAAACAGCAGGCAAATTCACTGCAATTGTGGCGGCATGGACTCACACGGACGTGTCGTATTTCGAAGCATTGTTTGGTCGCGACTTGGGTGAAGGAGATCTTGAGCCCGACAACTTATTGATGCGTGAACTCGGTCGTTCGGTCTCCACTCATAATTACTTGGCGAACATGCAATGGCTGCATGCATGGTGTCGTCGAGTTGTTGAGTGGTGGGAGCCTCGTGATGGGTCACAAGGGTTTGACATTTTGGTGACGCCCACCGTTGCAGGACCCCCACCACCAATCGGACATTTGGCGGGACCACATGGCAGTCGCAACTTGGTGGAAATTTTGGCGTACACATCGCAGTTCAATCTCACGGGTCAACCCGCAATCAGTCTTCCTCTGCATTGGAGCCAATCTGGATTGCCGATGGGTGTGCAGTTTGTCGCTGCACCGTTTAGAGAAGATGTGCTTGTACGCCTCGCATCGCAATTAGAAGTAGCGATGCCATGGAGTGATCGCATTGCGCCACTGGTGGTGAATCACTAGTGAATCGGTAGGGTTTTGGCTATGGCCGTTACCGTTCGAATCCCCACCACCATGCGTCCCATCTCCGGTGGGGCATCAACAGTGCAAGTAGAAGGCGCCACATTGCGCGAGGTACTTGCCGCGCTCAACGCTGCTCATGGTGGTTTCAACGAGCGACTCTTCGATGACGCTGGTGAGCTTCATAAGTTCGTCAACATCTTCGTGTCTGATGACGACGTTCGGTACATGAATGGCCTCGACACCGCTGTCAAAGACGGCGACACTGTCTCCATCATTCCTGCGGTAGCCGGGGGCTTCTAGACCTACTCTCCCGCGTGGGCGCCATCCATCGGCGTCGCGCTTCTACGGAAAACAATTCGTTGCGGTTCCAGAATTCAAGGGCCGCAGTTCGCGACACCAATGGTTGGGCCACAACATCTTCCGGACTCACTCCCTGTCGAAGGAGCTCGTCAATTGCCCACACGTAGTACACGGTCAAGGTGTCGTGGTATCCACCGGTATCGGTGTTGGGGGTATTCGTGCTGACGTTGTAGCGAGGGATTGCCTCGCGCAATGTCGCGAGGGCTTGGCGCGGACCCATTCGAAGAACCAGGGAGAGACCCGCCTGTACGTGGGCTTCGTGGGTCCATTCTGACTTCGGAAGACGACATGCCGTCATGGCGTCGGCGATGGCATCGGCGGCTTTCACAGCATTCATCGCAGGCGTCATTGAGCGATCCACTCCCACAGTCTTGTTCAGTGTGGGCAAGCCCACGGGGTGAATTTGAGAATCGGTGCCCTGTGGTGGTTAGCAGTCTCGGCGGTAGAGTGCTAGCAGTCGATTCGCCCGAGTGCGAATCCCCCTAATAACAGGCATACCCCCAACTAATCGGAGGAACACCCATGGCAAAGATGATTGCTTTTGACGAAGAGGCCCGCCGCGGTCTTGAAGCCGGAATGAACAAGTTGGCCGATGCCGTGCGCGTCACGCTCGGACCAAAGGGACGCAATGTCGTTCTTGCAAAGCAGTGGGGCGCACCCACCATCACGAACGACGGTGTGTCAATCGCCAAAGACATCGAACTTGAAGACCCATACGAGCGCATTGGCGCCGAGTTGGTCAAAGAAGTCGCCAAGAAGACCGACGACGTGGCTGGTGACGGAACCACCACAGCAACCGTTCTTGCATGGACAATGGTGCGCGAAGGTTTGCGCAACGTTGCAGCAGGCGCCAATCCAATGTCGCTGAAGAAGGGCATTGAAACTGCAGTCGCTGCCGCAATCGACAGCATTAAGGCACTTGCAAAGGAAGTTGATTCCAAAGAACAGATTGCGCAAGTTGCATCAATCTCCGCAGCCGACACCGAAATTGGCGGAATGATTTCCGAGGCCATTGACAAGGTGGGCAAAGACGGCGTTATCACCGTTGAAGAAAGCCAAACCTTCGGAATGGAGATGGATCTTGTTGAAGGTATGCGCTTCGACAAGGGCTACATCTCGCCATATTTCGCAACAGACATGGACCGCATGGAAGCATCGCTCGAAGATGCCTACATCTTGCTTGTCTCCAGCAAGATTTCGAATGTTCGCGACATGCTTCCCGTTCTTGAAAAAGTGATGCAGAGCGGTCGTCCCTTGTGCATCATCGCCGAAGATGTTGAAGGCGAAGCCCTTGCAACATTGGTGGTCAACAAGATTCGCGGAACATTCAAGAGTGCTGCAGTCAAGGCACCAGGCTTTGGTGATCGTCGTAAGGCAATGTTGCAAGACATCGCAATTCTTACTGGTGGCCAAGTCATCAGCGAAGAAGTCGGTCTCAAGCTCGAGAACGCAACACTCGATCTTTTGGGTCGCGCGAAGAAAGTTGTCATCACCAAAGATGAAACAACCATCATCGAAGGTGCTGGCGCAGACGACGACATCAAGGGCCGCATTAACCAAATCAAGACCGAAATCGACAACACCGATTCCGACTACGACCGTGAGAAGTTGCAAGAGCGACTCGCCAAGTTGTCTGGTGGCGTTGCAGTGTTGAAGGTTGGCGCAGCCACCGAGGTTGAACTGAAGGAAAAGAAGCACCGCATCGAAGACGCTGTCAGCACCACTAAGGCTGCAATCGAAGAAGGCGTTGTGCCTGGCGGTGGTGTGGCACTGCTCCGTGCGCAGGCTGCTGTTATTGCCGCTGCCGACAAGCTCGCCGGTGACGAAGCAACCGGTGCACGCATGGTGGCTCGTTCACTCGAAGGTCCGTTGAAGCAAATCGCTGAAAACGCAGGACTTGAAGGTGGAGTTGTTGTTGAGAAGGTGAAGAACCTGAAGGGCACCGAAGGCCTCAATGCTGCAACTGGCGAATATGAAGACCTGGTCAAGTTGGGCGTCATCGATGCTGCCAAGGTGACACGTTCGGCGCTTCAGAATGCAGCCTCAATTGCTGCATTGTTCCTCACCACCGAGGCAGTTATCGCTGACAAGCCAGAAGAATCATCACACGCCGGCCATGACCATGGCGGCATGGGCGACTTCTAAGCCATTCAGCAATAGAACACACTGAATTCTCGCCGTGGTGATCGCAAGGTCACCACGGCGATTTTCTGTATGTGGGCTATTTATGTGAATTGACTTACAAAAAAATAGTTGTGTGATTACTCTAAGAAAAGTTTCAAGGGGGAATCCATGGCACATCGGCCACAACTCGCACGTCGCGCACTATCAGCGCTAGTCCTCACATCGCTCATTGCGGCATGTGGCGGCGGATCAGAATCGTCAGACACCACCACCGAACGTTCTCGGAATTCAACATTGTGGACGGCTACAACAGTGCCCACAAAGGTGGTTGTGTACGGTACCCAGGATGGACTTGTGGAGTATGTGCAAGTTCCCAGCGAATCTGGATCGGTTACTCCCACGAATGTTGCGACTGTGGAACCGTATGCCTCGGTAACACGAAACGCCGTGGTGTCCGTTGGAGTAGATACTGCGCGTTCTGAATTGATTTTTGCTGGATATAACCGCGATGGTGAAGCATTCGCGTCAAAAATCAACACTGATGGAACCGGTGAAAGGCCGATTTTTGAAGACACCAGCAATGGAAACTATGGCATGGGTTATGACCCAGTTACTCGTCTGCTTGCGATGAGCTACATCAAGTCAGGGAACATCTATTACGTGGTTCACTCCGCGGACGACACAATGTCTCCATTGGTGAACAGCAACGTTGGGTACTACAACGTGCCATTAGTTTCCAACGTTGCGACCAACTCACTTGTCACCACCGGGTCAGTCATTCGGCGAGTAAATCTCACGAATCCTCTCACTGTTCTTGGTGAGTCTGCTCCGTTATCAACAACACCTTTTGACATGTGGGCTTTCGCAAAGAGTATTGGCACTGACGATCTCTATGTTGCGCGGCAAAGTACTGGTGAATTATTCACCACTCGTGCCGAGGCAAGTACAGCTCTGACGTCGGTACGTACTCTCACCAATCCAGCGTCACTCGCAGTGTTCTCCGATGGAACACTTGCGGTAGGAACAGGGTCGAATGTCACCACAAGTGCACCAACCATGGGTGCGTTAGCAGTTATTGATCCATCAGGAACTACACCCGATATTGAACTCAGTGGAGTCGGGTCTGGCGGGTCGACATCGGGTGTTCAAAGTGTGTGGGCTGTTGAATCACCGATCGCAACCGGTGTGCCACAAGCTGACGGAGACCTTGAGTTCGGTGCAACTTTGTCCTGCACCGATACAGGATGGCTTGGCGACTTACCTCTCAGCCGTCTCTCTCGTTCGCCAATTGAAGGTGTTCGCACATATTCCTGGTTTTTGGATGGAACTCAAATCGATGGAGCAACGTCAGATACCTACGTGAGTACAGCAGCAGGGTCCTATCAATGTGCAGTTACTGCCGCCAACCTTGCAGGTTCGGGCCAGTCAGGATTGTCTGACCCAGTCGTCATCCCACCAGCTCCAGTAGAGGAAACCACGACAACGATTGAGAGTTCAAGCGGATCCGAGGCAGCCCCAGTTGAAGCACCCATCGTCACCGTTCCAGTGGCGGCACCTGCAACGCCTGTGGTGGTGGTGACACCAGCACTGAAGTCAACAAAGTGGACATTCACAGGGCGCACAGCAAAAGTGACCTTCCGCAAGTACACCGGTGCCAAAAAGTACCGACTATATGTGCGGGGAGCAACACGCAAGAACATCGTGTGTAAGTCTGCGAAGACCACAGTGACTTGCACCACCACTGGTCTGAAAAAGGGCATCAACACATTTAGTGCAAAGGCATTAACTAGCTCTGGGGCAACGTTGGCGTTGAGCACCAAGACCCGTCTCACGAAGTAATCAAAATCACTACCAAGAGAAGAGACAACTAATGAACATCTCGCAGTACAACATTGTAAAACGAAGTGTTGCTGCACTTACTTTGACGGCGCTTGTTGCGGCATGTGGTGGAGGATCAGAGTCGTCTGACACTACTGAACGCTCACGCAATTCAGCGTTGTGGACCGCCACGTCAGTGCCGTCAAAGATGGTGGTATTCGGGACACAAGATGGTTTTGTTCAGGCGTTTGATCTACCTGTCTCGGCTGTCACGGTGTCACCTTTCACCATTGCGGAGGTGAAGCCCAATTCATTGCTGCCGAATGCAGTTGTCTCGGTTGCGGCTGATACGGCTCAATCCGAAATTGTGTACGCGGGGGTGAATACCGCAGGTGATGCATACATCACTCGAACCGACCTTGACGGAAATAGCAATGATGTCTTTACTGCCCCGAATTCCTTCGCAATTGGTATGGGATATGACCCTGCTTCACGAACTGCAGTATTGCGGTACAACGAAGGTGGAGTAGGGAAGTACATTCTGCACGAAGTCGATTCAGTGAATTCGCCAATCTTTGAGTCAGCAATCTCGTACTACATGGTCCCTGCGTATAACGGAAAGAATCTTGTCGTGGCACGGGGAGATGGATTACGCGATATCGATATTGCAAACTTCAAATTGATTTTTGCATCAAGCGATACCGTGAGTTCGCCAGCAGACGTTTGGGCGTTTGCTGCTGACACCCAATCAGATCTGTACTACGGGGCTCGGCAGCAAAGTGGCCAAATTGTTTCCATGGATATGACGAAGACCAATCCCATTACAAAAGTCGAGAACGTGACGAATCCAGCAGCACTTGCCGTGTTTTCAGACGGAATGATTGTGGCTGGCACCGGACAAGAAGCCATTAAGACCGCCGGAGTTGTCGGTGCCATTACGCTTGTTGATCCAACAGGTGCGTCGTCACCAGTGACGTTGAAGGGTGTAGGGACAACCGCTTCTTCATCAGGAGTGCAGTCGGTGTGGGCAGTGGAATCACCAATTGCTAATGCGCTACCGCGGGTCTCGTTAGATTCATCAGGAGTTTTGACCTGCTCAGATGCAACGTGGCGTGCAGACTTACCGTTAAGCAGACTCTCACGGTCACCCATTTCATCAGTGCGTGAATACACATGGTTCCTTGGCGGAGATCCAATTGCTGGAGTCGAATCCGAAACCTTCGTGCCCACCGAGGCAGGAAAATATTCGTGCGCAGTGACAGCAGTCAACATGGCAGGAACTGGCCAGTCAGATGTCTCCACAACAGTGGTCGTAGAAGATTCCGACCTGGCATCTACTACATCCACAACGACAACGGTCCTAGATGAGACTGGATCTCGTCCGTCAGTGCCAGCCGAGGCACCAGGTAGCGCAGAGTCTGCTCCTACTGACTCGCCTGTTGTCACCATTCCGACTGTCTCGCCAGGTACTCCGGTGGCAGTGGTGACGCCATCATTACGCTCTGCGAAGTGGACATTCAAAGGTCGCACCGCAAAGGTGACTTTCCGCAAATTTGCTGGAGCGAAGAAGTATCGCCTTTATGTGCGCGGCGCAACGAGAAAGAACATCGTGTGTAAGTCTGCAAAGACGACTGTGACGTGCACAACGACTGGCCTCAGGAAGGGCATCAATACATTTAGCGCGAAAGCATTAAGTACATCTGGTGTCACCGTGGCGTTAAGCACAAAGACACGACTCACCAAGTAGTCCTATGAACTAAGGGCGATAGCGTAAGGCGAGTGTCTAGCGCTATCGCCCTTGTCTCTTGTGTCGACGCACGCACTCACGACACTGATCTACCTCTCCTAGTTCGGGCTTTTGGTGACAGGGGAGTCATTGCAGATGTTGTGAACTGGGATGACTCTTCTGCTGATTGGTCGTCGTATCAATCAGCAATCATTCGTTCGCCGTGGGATTATCACCGCAGGTATGACGATTTCATGTTGTGGGTGCACAAAGTCTCGCAACTCACCACACTGCACAACTCGCTAGACATTATTCAATGGAATACCGACAAAATCTATTTGCAGGAACTTATTGACGCCGACATCCCGGTTATTCCCACAACATATGTCCAAGGTGCCGAAGATTTGGTGTTGGCTAACGACCTCATTAAGGGCGATGTTGTTGTGAAGCCCACAATTAGTGCTGGTTCCAATAACACCGAACGTCATATCAACAGTCCATCAGCTGCTGCAGCCCACATCGCATCGCTCATTGACTCTGGGCGAGTTGCCATGGTGCAGCCGTACCAGCGCTTCATCGACGAACGTGGTGAGACTGGCATGCTGTATTTCAATGGTGAGTACAGTCACGCATTTCGTAAGGGTGCAATTCTCGCAACAGGAGAAAATGTAAAGAACGGGCTGTACACCGAAGAGGACATCACACCACGCAACGCATCACGTGAAGAGCGTGAACTTGGTGATGTCATTCTTCAGTATGTGACTCAAAAATTTGGTACGGCACCGCTGTATGCGCGTGTTGACGTGGTGCGCGGATCTGGCGGATATCCAGTTTTGATGGAACTAGAAATGGCCGAACCGTCTCTGTTTTTGCACACTGACGCCCAGTCACCATCACGATTCGTGAAAGCCTTTTTGTCGTTATAGGCCATGCCTACAGCTCGAACATAATTTTCAACACACCTTCTTCGCGCGCATCAAACATTCGGTAGCCCTCAGCACCATCTGCGAGTTTCATTCGGTGGGTGAAAATTGCGTCGCCGGTCACTCGGCCGTTTTGCAGAAGCGGAACAAGAGTGTCCCACTGGGCAACAACATTTGCAATGCCTGCTCGAACTGTGAGGTTTCGATACATGATGTCGCGCATGGGAATGGCAGTGTCACCTTGTGGAAGTCCAATAAACGAAGTTGTTGCACCGTGACGCGCAAGAGTGGGAACTAGTCCAATGGCGCTTCGAGCACCAGATGCTTCGAAAATTGCATCGCACATTTTTCCATGGGTGTGGTGACGAACAGACTCGCGGGCATCCTCGGGCGAAAGCGCAATTGCTCCGAGGGATGTTGCATGATTTTGTCGGGTCACCACAGGGTCAATTGCAAAAACCTGGGCCGCACCACGTGCAAATGCCAGTTCAATGCCCAGTAGTCCAATTGGACCAAGACCAACAATGCACACGGTGGCTCCCGGAGAGATATCGGATCGGGATACGCCGAAGTTTGCAGTGGCTAATGCATCAGTTAAGAGAACCGCTTGATCATTGGAGATGCCTTCTGGAATCTTCATTAATGTCAAATCCGCATTGGGAACTTGAACGAATTCTGCTTGACCGCCTTGTAGACGAGTACTGAGTCCGAATGCCGTACTGCGTGAACAGCGTCCAACTCGGGACAAGCATGCATCACACTCACCGCATCCGCTGCCGCCAGCGGCGATAACACGGTCACCCTGTCTGAATCTGTGGACTCCTTTTCCAGCTTCCACGACTTCGCCAATGAATTCATGCCCCACGCAGAAGGGTGTGATGTCACCGGAGTAATCGGTCTTACCAATTTTGTCTCCGTGATAAATATGCAGGTCGCTTCCGCAGATACTGCAATGCGTCACTTTGATAATGACTGCGTGGTCGAACGTCAACGATGGGTCGGCGTAGTCCTCGTAACGAATGTCTCGCGGACCGTGGAATACCAAAGCTTTCATGCGTCCCCCTTCAATGACTCACCATAGTGACTGAGGCATCTCGAGGCGAATGTGTTGCGGGTGTTGGAATACCATGTCACATGTCAGGGGGAAACAGCATGACAAACGTGGTGGACGAAGCTCGCGAATTCATCAAGACCCATTGGGTTCCAGGTATTGACTTGGCGCAATGGCGTGAAATTGTTGTTGACAATAAGTGGGCGGCACTGAGGTGGCCAATTGAGTGGTGGGGCCGCGGACTGTCTGACGATGATGCGGAAGCGGTGGAGAAGGTGTTCAGTGACGCCAAGGTTCCTGGGCCTGGTCAAGACAAGTGGAACTTGTGGGCAGGAACCATGGTGGGCTTTGGTAGCGACGAACTGAAGAAGAAATTCATGAGGTCTCTGCTGCTTGACGAAGTTGCAATGTGTTTGTTGTACAGCGAGCCGGGAGCAGGCTCGGACTTGGCGGGAATTCGTACAACTGCAGTTCGCGATGGTGATGAATGGGTAATTAACGGTCAAAAAGTGTGGACGTCGGGCGCACATGCAGCCGACATTGGAATGTTGATTGCTCGCACTGACTGGGACCAACCCAAACATCGGGGCATCACATTTTTCTGGCTTCCCATGAAGCAGCCTGGGGTCGAGGTTCGTCCACTTCGCCAAGCAACTGGTGACTCACGATTCAATGAAGTGTTCCTCACTGATGCGCGCGTTCCGAACTCTCACGTTCTTGGTGATCTCAATAAAGGCTGGTGGGTGCTGCAATCTGCTTTGGCCTATGAACGTGCCGCGATGGGTGTCTCACGCAGGGGACCCAAAGGCCCAGGCGGCGCCACTTCTGCGGCGCATGGAAGTATTCCGTCGCCCGATTTGTCATTGGTGTCACTTGCTCGCGAGATGAAAAAGAATGACAACCCAAATGTTCGTCAGCACCTCGCACGTCTGTATTGCATGCGCATGGTGAATGATTGGAATGGCGACAGAGCAAAGGCAGTGAGTGAAGCGGGCGGGTCATCTCCGCTTGCATCGCTAGGAAAATTAGCTATGTCTGGTTTGCTGCATTACGCGGGTCGTATTCAAGGTCATCTGCTTGGTGCCGAGGGGGCATTGGATGGAGACCAGAATCCACGATCACGAGACGCCAATTATTCGCAGTTGAATGCGTATTTCACGTCAATTGGCGGTGGGACCGACCAAATTCAGCGCAACATCATCGGAGAACTCATTCTTGGTCTTCCGAAAGAACCGCAGATGGACAGAGACATGCCATTTCGGGATGTGCCCGCTATGTCAGCAACACGCTAATCGCGTGCCATTGTTGCACGACTAGTACCAGAGAAATCCAGCACCTGATCGGCATCTAAATCCACAACAACTTTGGTGAGGTGACCGGTGAATTCAAACGGTGATGTGTAATTGCTGACGGGCGTTCCGCGATCAAGGCCAATGTCAAGGCCTGACCATGAAATCAAAATCCAGAAAATATTGTTAGTGGTCATCGAGCCAACGGTGACGTCGTCAATGAACATGGTCAATGTTCCTTCGTTGCCCTTTCTTTTCATGCGAACACCAACAATGTGGCGCCCAGGGGGAACAGGACGATCCGACTTCAACATCTGATGTGAACCACCAATGTTGAGGTCATGTTCTAGATATCCATCACGAATAAACAAGCTGTAACCGCTGGTGAGGTCACCGTGGGAAATCAATACGCCTTCACATCCATCTTCGGGAACATCGATATACGCAGAGATGGTGTAGGAACGACTACGTAAGTCAGGCGCCACATCTGATGGAAGGTGTCCCATTCCACGCCAGAATGTGAAGTTCTTGCGTTCACCAGTGTGTCGATTTGCATTTTCGGCGAAACGTTCCGCAAATCTGTCATCTAGTGGCAACACATTGTGTGAGTCTGCTTCTTGCCACCAAGTATCAATGAGTTCTTGCAGTTTTTCTGGATACGTGGCTGCAAGATCGTTGCACTCATTGAAATCTTCATCAAGGTGATACAACTCCCACACGTCGTTTTCAAATGGAGTGCCCATTTGGTGGTATGCGACTGCTTTCCATCCGTCCACAACAATTCCGCGGTGTCCAAACATCTCGAAGTATTGGGGGCCACGTTTTACTGTTGCATTCGGATCAGAAATAAGTGGTGCAAACGACTCACCTTCAATGGGCATCTGAGGGATGCCGTTGATTGTTGGTGGTGCCTCAAGATTCAGCATGTCCAAAATGGTGGGCGCGATATCAACAGCGTGACAGAAGTTGTGTCGTATTCCGCCTTCATCTGTGACAACGCCAGGCCACGCAAGAACAAACGGATCGCGAATTCCACCTGAGTGAGTGTTCTGCTTGTATCGACGCAACGGCGTATTGGCGACCGATGCCCAGCCCCACGGGAAGTTGGAGTGAGTATCAGGTCCGCCAATGTCGTTAATTCGTGCCAATTTGTCGTCAATTGATTCTTGAATCAAGTTGAAAGGTCCCATTGCATTGATGAAACCGAATGCGCCACCTTCTTGACTGGCGCCATTGTCGCTCATCACTAATACAACGGTGTTGTTCAGTTGACCAGACACCTCAAGATGTGTCATCAGCCTGGCGAAGTGATCATCAAAATGTTCAAGCATTGCTGCATATGCAGCTTGTAGTCGAACAAACAATGGCTTTTGTTCTGCCGGAATGTCTTCCCACGGAAAGACAAAGTCATTGCGAGGGGGAAGTGGAGTATTGGGGGGAACAATTCCTAATTCAATTTGACGCGCAAGTCTGCGTTCGCGTGCCACATCCCAGCCATCCAAGTAGTACTGCTCGCAGCGATCAATGTATTCAATGGGGGCTTGATGCGGAGCATGGCATGCACCCGGTGCGAGCATCATCATCCAAGGAGCATCTGGTGCGCCAGCTGTATGTTCGGCAAGATATGTGATGGCGTTGTCAATCAGATCTTCAGTGAGGTGATATCCGGTCCAATATGTTCCGGGTGCGGTGACATGTGAGTTATCGCGTACTACTTCTGGACTGAATTGATCTGTTTCTGCATCGAGAAATCCGTAAAAGCGGTCAAAGCCGCGTGCAAGGGGCCAGCCATCGAATGGGCCAGTGGGGCCAGTTTCGGTGAGCGGAGTGACATGCCATTTCCCCACCATGTAGTTGCGATACCCGTGGGGACGCAACATTTCAGCAAGAGTTCCAGCTTCGTGAGTGATCTTTCCTCGGTAACCCGGATACCCGCTATCAAAGTTTGCCAAGCAGCCAACTCCAACCGAGTGGTGGTTACGGCCAGTGTGTAGTGCGGCACGAGTCGTTGAGCACATTGCTGTGGTGTGGAATCCAGAGAAGCGCAGTCCCCGCGCAGCTATTGCATCAATAGTGGGTGTCTTGTTTTCAGATCCGTAGCAGCCGAAGTCAGCGAAACCCACATCGTCGAGAAGCACCAGAAGGATATTGGGTGAGTCTTTGCCGGAATTGTGCTGGGGGAAATACGGACTGGACTCAGAAATTGTCTTACCAATGCGTCCGGGGAAACCCGGAGGAGTGCTTGGGGTAAACGTCATGTGGGCCTCCAACTGTGTCTTTGCAGTGTAATGAAGCCGAGAATTGGGCGGGATAGTGGAGTGCGTTCACAGGAATTGCGACAACTTTGTTGCATGTTTGTTTCGGGGTGGTTCCTGTCAGGCGGGCGTCCTTACACTCCTCGCTAGTTATGACGAATGCAGGCGATTCACATGTTTCGGAGCCCTATTCCGCAGCATTGTTCGATGCTGTGATTCGGGCAACCCCCAATTGGGTCCGTGGTCGATTGCGGCACATTGCTCCAGGCGTGGCTCTTGATGAGGCCGCACTAATTCTGCGGATTCAGACAGCAATTCGAAACGAATTGTCGGAACTTCTGAATAGCGACGTGGACGATCAACGAGAAAATCCGTTACAGGTCATTCGTCGTTGTGCGGAAACGGTGAATGCTGACCTTGAGGCTGCAAATGTGCCATATGCACAGCGAGATGAGTTTGAGATTCGTGCAATGCCAAATGATGTGTATGCATTTGGCCCGCTGACATGGCGTGATCTCTCCGAAGATGTTCACGATGCAGGCATTACATGGGGTGCTTGGAAAGCGGCCACAGTTTTGTCGCGTCGACGTGACGAGGGAAAGTTGCAGTGATGACACGGCGTGCAGACGTACTTCAGAATTCTGCGCTAAAGGGTCTTGAATTCTGCCGCGAACTTTCAGATGCAACTGACGAGTGGTTGTCCAACTTGTTTCGCGATGCAGTTGCCGGTGAAAAGAATGCCGACGACATCGTTCTCCTGGCGGTTGGCGGATACGGTCGCCGAGAACTAGCTCCATTTAGTGATCTCGATGTTCTCTTGGTGCATCGCAACGTCAAGAACATTTCGGACATTGCATCTCGGATGTGGTATCCGGTGTGGGATTCCGGTGCAAAATTGGGTCATTCGGTGCGAACCCCCAAAGAAACAATTCAGTTGTGTGGTTCAGATTTAGACACTGCAACATCATTGGTGACGGCACGTGTCATTGCGGGAAATGCGAGTCTTGGAGACGACATCATTTCAGACGCGATGAAAAGTTGGCGCGCTCGTGGACGTGATTGGTTGCGCGAACTTCATGGTCGAGTGATTGAGAGATATCAAAAAGACGGCGAAGTTGCGTTTTTGCTTGAACCGAATCTGAAAGAGGGCATGGGTGGTCTTCGCGACATTCATGCGTTGCACTGGGCAGTTGAAGCTGGGTTAGAACTGCTTCCTGGAGACGATGGTCAACTATCTCGTTGTAATGAAGTTCTCCTAGGTGTTCGTGTTGCGCTACATCGCCATCTTGGTCGTGCTGGCGAAGTGTTGCGATTAGAAGATCAACGCGCAGTTGCAGAACTGGCGGGGAATGATTCGGATGATGCACTAATGGCGTCAGTTGCAGAAGTGGGACGCCGAGTTGCATGGATTGCTGATGAAGTGTGGGCACGACTCGATCCACCAATAAATCGCTCACCAATTGCGCAACCCCTCGCACCCGGCGTGCAAGTTGTGAATGGTGAAGTGCACTTGACTGATGATGTCGATGTGACGTCAGACCCCACATTGGTTTTGCGTATCGCGACCGCAGCTGCTCGGTTGAAAGCACGAATTGATCGTGCGTCACTTGATCGTCTGGGGCAGTTCTTACAGGTGTGGCCAGATCCGTGGCCTGCTGGTGCAAGCGATGATTTAGTGGCGTTACTGCTTGAGGGAGAGTCTGCAATCCCTGTTCTGGAAGCAATCGACCAACGCAATCTGCTTGTTCGGGTATTGCCCGAGTGGGGTCCCGTACGCAGTAAACCACAACGTAATGCGTTTCACCGATACACGGTTGATCGTCATTTGTGGCAAGCAGTTGCCAATGCAAGCAAGCTTGTTCATCGGGTGAGCCGTCCCGATCTATTGGTCCTTGCTGCACTCTTCCATGACATCGGGAAGGGATATCCCGGTGACCACACAGATGTTGGCGTGGAAATGTTTTCCACTATTGGTCCTCGTATGGGATTAGCTCCAGCTGATCAGGAAATCATCTCATTGTTGATTGAACATCATCTCTTGCTTGCTGACACCGCGACGCGGCGAGACTTATCTGATGATGCAACTATTTCGATGGTTGCAAACAAAGTGCAGTCGGTAGTTGTTCTCGATCTATTACATGCACTCACTGAAGCAGATTCACTGGCAACAGGACCGTCTGCATGGAGCGAATGGAAGGCAGAGTTAATTTCTCTTCTGGTAGAGCGTGTACGGCATGTGTTGGGTGGTGGTGACGTATCAGAAGTTGTGTGGCGTCTCTTTCCTGACGCAAGTGTTCTTGAATTGATGGCAGCAGGTGAGATTGCAGTTCGTACTCACTCTGATCGAGTCACGATTATCAGTCCAGACCGGCCAGGAACATTCAGCAAAGTAGCGGGCGTTCTCGCGCTCAGCGGTCTTGATGTGTTGGGTGCAGAAGCGCACTCCGACGAACAAGGGATGGCCGCATCGGAATTTCGCGTGTTGTCACCTCATGGAGACATTGACTGGTCGCCGATTGTCAATAATCTGCAACTGGCATTGTCTGGGCGATTGGCGGTGGAGTCACGCCTTGCAGATCGCGCCGCAACTGCTCGACCACGCCGCGCTCGTTCCGCAGTGGCACCAGCACAACCATCCGTTCGATTCGATGACATGGCATCATCAAACGCCACATTTATAGAAGTCAAAGCCCCAGACACCGTGGGAGTTCTTCACCGCATCACAAAGGCAATGGCTGACCTCGGTCTCGATATTCGTCATGCACGTGTTCTGACACTGGGAGACGAAGTTGTGGACGCGTTCTATGTGCGCGATTCGCATGGTGAAAAAATCACTGATGATGCCTACAAAAAGGAAATCTCGCGAGCAATTCTGTATGCGCTGTCTGATCGCTCGTAGGCGGTTTCTGATTCGGAGTATGGTGCATGTGTGAGTGATGCTCAGCCACATGATTTCACCCGAGACCTCGTCCGATGGAGCGAGACTCTTGCCGCCATTGCGCGTACAGGAATGGGTTTCACACAAAGTTTGTACGAGCGCGAGAGATACGAAGAAGTTCTCAAAGTTGCTGCCGACATCAAGACTGCAGCAGATGATGCACTAGAGATTCGACGAGAACAAGACCACTTTGTCCAAGAGTGGATGGAATCAGTAGGAGAAGGCGTCCCTGGCTATGTCACACCGAAGGTTGCCATTGGGGCAATCGTTGGAAACGACGAAGGAAAACTTCTTCTGGTGAAGCGCAAAGAGAGTGGTGTGTGGCTGTACCCCACAGGCTGGGCAGATGTCGGCTATTCACCATCGGAAGTTGCAATGAAAGAAGTAGAAGAAGAAACAGGCATCATCGCGGAGCCGCTTCAACTTCTGGGTGTGGTTGACGGAATGCGTATGGGTTTTTCGCGGTTTGGCATGTACATGCTGTTGTTTCATATGCGTGCCACTGGCGGTGAATTGAATCCTCATCCACTGGAGACTGCAGATGTTGGTTGGTTTGGCCCCGATGAACTTCCCACACCTACTGCAGGCGCACAATGGTGGGGCGATATGGCATTCGCAGCTATTTCAGGAAGCGTGAATCCAGCAACGTTTGATGCTCCACGCACGGAAATGTGGCGCGGCGCTAGCGACCATTAACTAATTCGAGTCTTGGTCACGAAGGAACTGCTCAACTTCATCGACCAATGTGTCGATGTTTTCTGTGGCGTCATCGTCTGAGTCATCGTCAGAAAAATCGAATTCCAGTTGATTCGGGTTGTCAGTGCCGAAGGCGTCTTCGCCCATTGATTCAAGACGTTCGACGTATTCGCGTAGGTCGTCGTCATCTTCGATCATCTCTTCCACCTTGTTGTCGTATGCGACAACTTGATTGTGAAGAACATGAAGCGGTGACGGAGTTCCAATCATTTCGCATGCTCGACCAATGAGTGCGTTCGCTGCTTTTGGAGAGGGAATCTGTGAGGCAATGGCCGGAACTGCAGCCCACAACGATGCAGAAGCCAATGAGGAATGCGTACACGCATCGTGTACCACGCTGATAATTCCGGTGGGGCCTTCGTACCGTGATCGCTGGAGGTCAAAACGCTCAATGGTGTGTGCGTCATTAGCAGTACCCATGACTTGTACATCGGAGCGATGTGAGACATCGGCCAGAAGTGCACCAAGTGTCAGCACCAAGGACGCGTCAAATCGTGCGGCAACACCCACAATTTGTTCGGTAAACAATCGCCATTTCAAGCTTGGTTCAGGACCCAATACCAAGATGACATCGGAACCAGGAGTGCTGGCGTGCCACATGCTGACCTTTGGCCACACGATGCTTCGCGTGACTCCATCTTCTAAACGCACAGATGGACGGATAGTTGCGAAGTCGGTGAACTCTTCAGGATCGATGTCGCACAAGGGCTCTGCATTCCAGGCATCGATTAGAGTTCGAACCGCTGTACTTGCAGCGTCGGCAGCGTCATTCCACCCGCTAAAGGCGGCAATCATGGTGGGGCTGTGCAGTCGAGGCGAGGACAGCCAACGGACATGATCAGACGCGGTCATTACTGTCAAAACCTACCGCCTTTGGGGGTGCCATGTGGCAAGGTGGAGCCATGGCAGTAGAAGTCGAAATAGCCGGCGAGGCCACCGAGGAATTGGTGCAGGCATTCGCGGCACTCATTCCTCAATTGTCGTCATCGAATCCACCACCTACACATAGCGAATTGGCAGAGATCATTTCAGATTCTGGAAATGCACTATTTATTGCGCGCGTTAATGGCGCGATAGTGGGAACTCTCACACTGGCAACATTTCGAATCCCTACTGGAGTTCGTGCATGGATTGAAGATGTTGTTGTTGACGCATCAGCCCGGGGTCATGGTGTTGGCGAAGCATTGAACAACGCGGCGCTACACGAGGCACGTCGGCGAGGCGCCATCACCGTAGATTTGACATCTCGTCCGTCGCGCGAAGCAGCAAATCGTCTGTATAAGAAAATCGGATTTGTGCAACGCGATACGAATGTCTATCGCTATTCATTGTGACGACGGAGCTGCTCATTGGATGAAGCCAATGTGAACCAGGAATAGAAATTCAGTCAGGTGAATATCGAAGTCCGACAGAATCCTCTGAATTATTTGTTAGTGCGCGTTTGAATTTTCAAGCGCGTCTGAAAGCCCTGCACGTTGTTTTAAGGGAATTTCGGGAAGCACGAGTGCAATGAAAAATCCCACAACCATGATGGCAACGCAGCACCAGAAAATGCGACCAACTCCCATTGCCACGCTGTCAACAACAGCATCACGTTGCACAGTCACCAATTTCTGAATTTCTTTAGGCGAACGAATCAGATCTGCAGCTTTGTCAGCCGGGATGCCAGTACGTGCTGGGATTTCGCTACGGATGGTGCCGTTCAAGATTGTGCCGAAAATAGCCAGACCCAATGATCCGCCTAGCGATCGGAAAAACATCACAGTTGCTGTTGCAACACCGAGGTCGTGAAATTCAACTCCGTTCTGGCTAGCAATTGACGTCGACGAGAAAATTGACGCTGCGCCAAATCCCATCAGAATCATCGGAAGAATCATTGTCCAATATTGAGTTCCACCAGATATCTGCGTGAGGACCAACATGCCGCCCGCTGAAAGGCTGGCGCCAATAATGGGGAATGGTTTGTAACGCCCCGTTCGAGAGATGAGACGGCCAACCCCGAATGTTGCTGCGGTGACGCCCACCATTTGTGGAAGGGACCGCAATCCAGACTCGGTCGGCGAAAGGAATTGTGAATCTTGAAAAAACAACGTAAGGAACGACCCTGAGCCGTATACAACTGTTCCCGCACACATGCCCAACATTGCACTACGAAGAACGACCTTGTTCGAAAACAGTCGTAGTGGAATCATCGGTTCAGACGCGCGGTTCTCAACGAAGATGAACGCAATCAGTCCAATGATGGAAACGGCGAACAACATCAACACATGTTGTTCTGTCCACCCCGTGCGTCCTTCCTCTAGCCCCACCATGAAACTTCCCACCGTGAGAGACAACAACGCTGCACCGGTGTAGTCGAGTTTGGCGCTCTTCTTGTTGAAGGGAAGCTTTAGCGCAAAATGAGTCACTGTTCCCACAATGAGAATGAATGGAACATTGATCCAAAAGATCCACTTCCATGAATAGTTGTCAATGATGAATCCACCAACAACTGGACCAAGAAGTGCAGAACCCACAAAAGCCAACGTGAAGTATCCGATGTATCTGCCGCGATCACGTGGGGGAATGATGTCGCCAATGACCGCAAAGCTCAGCGCTTGAATTCCACCTCCGCCGAGTCCTTGGAATGCTCGTGCAGCGATGAGTTGCCCCATTGAGTTGGCTGCACCACATAAGAATGAACCCACCAGAAAAACGAACATCGTGATTTGAAAGATTCTTCGGCGGCCATACAGGTCGGACAGTTTTCCGAGAAGTGGTGTCGCGATTGCGGATGTAACGATGTAACTGGTCCCTACCCATGCAAAACTTTCAAAAGCATTGAAGTCGCCAACAATTTTTGGAAGTGCTGTAGCGATAATTGAAGTTTCTAAGTTGGCCAACATGGTTGCTGTTGCAAGTGCCCCCAGCACAGCAATAAGACGACCTCGCGTGAATCCCGGAACCGATGATTCTTTCCCCATGTGGTCACCGTACTCCTCAATCGCTATGAGGCACATAGGTGGAGAAGTGGAAGACTGATCCAATGGAATCTCACTCAGAATGGCTACAACCAGTGGGAAATGGGGCTTTTCGGTGTTGGTGGCCTGGGGCGGATGATCAATATCAGCAGTATCACGACAACGAATGGGGACGGCCTGTTCGTGACGACCAACGATTGTTCGAAAAACTGTGTTTGGAGGGGTTCCAAGCTGGATTGTCGTGGTTAACAATCTTGCGAAAGCGTGAGAATTTTCGTTCCGGCTTTGATGGATTCACTATTGATGTGGTTGCCACATATTCGGAGGCAGATGTCGCACGCTTGATGGAGGACAGTGGAATTGTGCGCCATCGCGGGAAGATTGAAGCAGTTATCAACAATGCGGCGCGTGCTCAAGAACTTATTCAGCGAGAGGGTTCATTGTCGGATTTCATTTGGTCTTTCGCGTCTCACGAACCATGTGGACGCGATGGTGAGTCGGCACATCCATCAGGGCTTGCCACTACTTCACCATCAGCGACTCGATTGTCGAAAGAGTTGAAGAAACGTGGATGGAAATTTGTTGGTCCTACCACTGTGTATTCATTTATGCAGTCGATGGGTTTAGTTAATGATCATCTTGATGCATGTTGGGTGCACGAAGAATGTGAACAGTTGCGTCAAGAAGCACTGGTCAAGCAATAACCTTCACGTCTATGAGCACAGAAATTTATGACAGCCCATCAGATTGGGTCGCCGATCACATCCGTCGTTATGTTGCGACCAACGGAGAAGACGGCCACGATTGGAATGGCACACAAATCTTGTTGCTCACAACGACGGGGAGAAAGTCGGGACATCTCCGACGCAGCGCGTTGATTTATGGCCGTGATGGCGACGATTACGTCATTGTCGCATCTCGTGGTGGACACCAAAATCACCCGTTGTGGTACTTGAACTTGCAGGCAAATTCAAATGTCACGGTTCAGGTGAAGGGTGACGTCTTTCAATCTGTTGCCACAACAATTGATAACGACAATGAATATCAACGTGTGTGGACGGAAATGTTGAAGCAATGGCCGGCCTATGCCGAGTATCAGCAGAAGACAGAACGCAAAATTCCGTTGGTGCGACTTCGTCGTATTTAGTCTCGGGGGTTAAGAAGAATTTCTGCGTTTTGGCGAACTTGCCAATCCCGATCAGTAAGCGCTGTCTGTAATGCGGCGTCCACTTCGGGGCCATTGAATGGAGCTAATGCCAGCACGGCGCGTCGCCTTACTGCAGGTTTGTCACTGCATGCCGCAAGGATTGCGGGGAGTCCACGCGTATCGCCGATAGACCCAAGTGCTGCGGCACATGCTTCGCGAACAACAGACTCACTGTGTTCGGTTGTGCAATGAATGAGCGCAGCTATTTCTTCATCGGTAACAGAAGTTCGCTCGCCTAGGCTCCACGCAGTCATCTCGCATACAAAGACATCGGGATCTGCAAGTAAGTGGTGAATCTGCAGGTGCGTCTGTGTTGCGAATTCCACGGCGGTCCGTCGAACATCGGCAGATTGATCAGTTAGTGCAATCAGCAATTCGTCGTCGGTTACATCAGACAATCGATGGAGAGCACGAAGAGCACTGGCGCGAACGGTTGCATCGGCATGCGCGAGGTGTTTGCGCGCCGTGGTGTGGTCGCCAGTAAAGCCTGCCTTGACGACATCAAATCGGTCGGCCTGTGCTGATGTCACTGGTTATCCACCAAGGAGTCCACTCATGATGTCCAGAGTGATTGCTCCGAGGAATGCCACCGCAATTGCAAGAAGGGCGCCAATGACAATCGCCCCACCCGTAAGGCGCGCTAGTGCAGACCGTTTTTGCTGAGGGGGAGGCGGCGAATACAGGGGGCTGGGTGAGTGATGAACGCGGACGGGGATCGGCTTGCGCGGAGCGGCAGGCTTCAGGCGGTCAATGATCCAAAGTGCAACAATGGCAAGCAGGAAAGCCCAGGCCGCACGAAATGCGTTACCGGTTGATGACATCATCGTGACCGAGAAAAGAACTGCAGAACCGAACATGAACGACCACAGCGTACCCCCACCACCACCGCAGAGCGATTCACGAATTCGTACGTTGCGATGGGTGTTGCCAGTGATCACATTGTCGTGGACTGTGTTGCTCAGTGTGCTTGTCATGGCAGCAGTGCGAATTCAGCGGTGGGAACTTGCACCAGGCGCAGCTCTGGATGTGTCGTCTCGCATCGGATTCGCGCCATCCAAAGAGGGTGAATCGGTGCCTCGTCGTTATGTTGCCGACGATGGAATTCGTTTTGTCACTGCGTACGGTGGCCAATTGTCAATTCTTGATTCTGTAATCGGATGGCTTGACCCGTATGTACAGGTCAACACCTATGAAGAACAATTTGGTCAGCGCACGCCTGCGTCTTCACGTCGTCTGGGATTTCAGGCGATGTATGGAGCAAAGCAAGTTGCTGAGTACGTAGCGATGACAAGACTTGGTCTTGAAGCAGAATTTGTTGAAGGTGCCATCGTTGTTCAAGAACTTGTATGTGAGGGAGCCCCACAGAAATTTGCCGCATGTGATGTGTTGGAGATTGGTGACACCATCACCGAAGTCAATGGAAAGAGTGTCGCAACGCTGAGTGCGCTCTTGAAAGAGTTGCCGTCATACAAGCCCGGAGATGATGTGGAACTAACGGTGGTGCCCTACACGGCGCCAGGAAGTACAGAATCGGTTGCGCCGCAACGTCGCACGGTGCGCATGATGGCAAGCCCCGATGACCCTTCGCGCACCATTATCGGCTTCATCCCCGCCGATACTCGGACGGTGCAACTTCCATTTGACGTCACCATTTCCACTGTTGACATCGGTGGACCCTCTGCGGGATTGGCATTTACGCTCGGACTTCTTGATGAACTCACCGACGGAGACCTGATGGGCCGCGGTCGAGTGGCTGCGACGGGAACGATAAATGAAAAAGGCCAAGTGGGTGCAATTGGGGCACTTGTGCAGAAGGCTGTTGCGGCAAGAGACGCGGGCGTCACCCTGTTTCTTGTCCCCGAGGGTCAAGGTGGCGATGAGGTCGCGCGGGCACGAGAAGCGGTGGGGTCAGCAATGACCATCACTCAAGTAGCCACACTGGACCAAGCACTCACCGCGCTCCGACGCAATGGGGGCCAAGCACTCCCCACTGGTTTGTCAGGCAACGACTGACCTCGTCTCGCCTCTCGCCCTGTGGATAATGCCACCATTGGGCCTATTCGGGGCCGTACTGTTGAGGTGTCATGGCTATTTCTTTCTCTCGACCCGATCCTTCATCGCCCGCCGCGGTGGGTTCTGCGTCTTTCCCCACTAACCGCCGCGGATTCGACCAGGGTGAGGTCCGTGATTTCTTGCGCATGGTTGCCGCAGAGCTTGCACGCTTGCAGGAGCGCGAGCGCTTTCTAGAAAATGAACTTCGCGCATTACAGACTCGCGGAATGTCGGCTCCTGGTCGTCTTGACGAAGAGACCGTTACAACGCTGCTGGGCGAAGAGGCAGCGCGAGTGTTATCAACGGCCCGTGATGCAAGCGCACAGATTCGTGAGCGTGCTGAGGAATCTGCAACTCGTTTAGTCAAGGATGCAGCTGAAGACGCGGCCCGTATTCGCGAGTCGGCGAACATTGAAGCAGCACGCATTCGAGACGATGCTGCACACGATGCGGAAGCTGAAATTGAAATGGCGAAGCAACAAGGCCGTGACATGGTCAATGAAGCTCGTGCATATCGTGAAAAGGTTCTTTCAGAATTGTCACGCCGCCGCGATGCAGCACGTGCACAAATTGAGCAACTTCTGCACGGTCGTGACCGCCTGCTAAACGCATTTGAGCGAGCACGTCTTGCTAGTGAGGACGTCATCAACGGTTTGACAGAAGCCCACGATGAGCCTGAATTCATTATCGATTTGTCGCCTACCACTGGTCCTGTACCTGTTGTGAACCCTGACCATCCGTCAGGGAAAGTCTTCGACCATGAAGTTGAAGTTGTTGTAGCCGACGATGATTCGCATGTTGAAGAAGTAGTTATTTTTGATCACGAAACAGCAGAAATTGTCGATGACGTCATCGTTGAAGAAGTCATCGAACAAGAACCTGTTGTCGATGTTGTTATTGAAGAAGAACCATCTGTTGAGGATGGAGAAATTTCAGTTGTTGATGCTGACGATTCAGTTCTGATTGCAGATGTTGTCGAGACCGAGACCGAAGCTGTAGCACCCGTGATTAATCCCGAACACCCTGTTCATGGATTACCCATCACAGTTGTTGAAGAATCTGACGACGAAACATCTGATGTAGTCAGTACCGAGCAAACAAATGTTGTGTCGTTGTTCGGACGCAACAAGCGCGTGGAAGATGTTCCGGTTGTTGAAGTTCCACAGACGAACGTCGAAGAAGCAGCTACAGAATCAACAGATGACGACGCTGATGTTGTTGTTGCAACCCCGCGTGCCGGAGACCCAGCGGTTGACGACATTTTTGCGCGACTTCGAGCTGGCTCGACCGAAACTGTGGCTGCTAGCGCCTCAGACAGCACCCCAGCTGCTTCGCACACCGCTGCATCATCTGCTGTGATTCCAGCAGTTGTGCCGGCTGACCCAGAGCGTTTTGCACAGCGTGATGAGGTGCTTGCACCATTGGTCATTGCTATGGCTCGCAAGATGAAGCGTGTGCTGGCCGACGAACAAAACGGAGTGTTACAGCACTTACGCGCCAAGCGGTCGTCGCTTGACATCGACGCCGTGTTGGGATCTGTGGAAGATCATGCCGCTCGTTACGCGTCTGCAATCACAGAAGAAACCATGGCGGCTGCCGGAGCGGGAGCAAAGTCGGTCAAATCGGCTGGCGGATCCACTCGACGGGTCACGCAAAAGGCCGTATCTACGCACATCGTCGACAGCCTTATTTCAGGTCTAATTGCGCAATTTCGCGAAGACACCCGTATCGCAATTGGCGAAGCAGAAGGCGACCGCGACATTCTGGCCAGTTTGATGCGCGACGTGTATCGCAATTGGAAGATGGAACGGCTTGACCAGCACATTGACGATGTTGCGTGCTCGGCATTTAGCAAGGGTGGCTTCTTGTCAATGGAGAACAGCACCATGCTTGGTTGGATGGTCGACCCATCGTCGCCGTGTTGTAGCGAATGTGAAGACAACTCACTCGCTGGCGCCATCAGCAAGGGAAGTGAGTTCCCCACGGGACACCAGCTTCCGCCAGCACATCCCGGGTGCCGCTGTCTGGTCTGTCCCGTTTAGGACTAGCGTCCTAATGCGTGCGTAACCCCTCAGACCTCCCACCGCGCGGCCCTGGTGGCCCGCAGTTCAGACTTCCAAAATTCAACAAGCCCTCACGGGGACGAATCCTTGTGTCGGTACTTGTGGGCGCGGTTTTGCTTCTTATCTTTTCAGCGCGTGGACTGTCAGCGTTCTATGTGAATGTGTTGTGGTTCAACAGTGTCGAGTTTGACAATGTGTATTGGGGAATCCTTCGCAGCAAAGTTGAACTTGCTGTCATTTTTTCACTTGGCTGTTTTGCCTTCCTGTGGTTGAACTTGCTCATTGCTGACAAAGTTGCACCGCTGACACTTCCCAACACACCAGAAGACCAAACTGTGTTGCGCATTCGTGAAGCAACAGCAAAGAGTCGAGGCAAGTTGCGCATTGCATTGGCCTTGTTGATTGGTTTGATGTTGGGTCTTCCCGCCAGTGCGCAATGGCAAGAGTGGTTGATGTTCCGTCATCGGCAAGCGTTCTCTGTTGGTGACCCACAATTCAAGGCCAATGTTGGCTTTTATGTGTTCCGACTTCCGTTCGCACAGTTTGTAGTTGCGTGGGCATTTGGAGCCTTGGTTCTTGTCACCATTGTGGTCACAGCATTTCACTTCATCAATGGAAGTATTCGCCCGCAAGATCGTGTGCAACGAGTATCAGCACAAGCAAAGGTGCACCTGTCAGTATTGGTCGCAGCGGGAACTTTGTTGCGCGCCGCCAACTACTGGTTATCAAAATACGATCTCACATCGTCTGAGCGCGGAGTAGTGCGAGGAGCCCTGTACACAGACGTCAAGGCCCAACTGCCAGCACTCAACCTCATGATTCTCGTTTCGCTCGCAGTCACAGCATTGTTGTTGTGGAATATTCGCCAGCGCGGCTGGAGATTGCCCGCAATGGCAATGGGTATCTGGGTGGTCGTGGCCCTGGTTGCAGGCACCGTTTATCCGGCCGTCGTCCAACGTTTCGTAGTTCAGCCAAACGTCAGCACCCGAGAAATTCCCTATATCCAACGAAATATTGAAGCCACGAAAGCTGCGTTGGGAATCAACAATGTTGAGCGTGTGAAGACAACCTTCTCAGACATCACCACGGATGATGTCACTGCTGACGATGCCGCATTGCGCGATGTTCGCCAACTTGACCCCATTCGTATGCGGGATCGTTTTGCCTTAGACCAAGGCCAAACATCGTTTTATCGGGTGACTGACTTGGACGTCGATCGTTACGCAATAGATGGTCGTATTCAGCAAGTCCTTGTGGCGGCGCGTGAATTGAATCCGGCGGGTATCCCGAACCGTACATGGGTATCCAGACATCTCATCTACACACATGGCTGTGGTGTTATTGCGGCTCCTGCAAGTGTTGCCACCGACGATGGACGACCTTCCTACATTGACCTCAAAGTCACGAAACCGCAGATCTATTTTGGTGATGGACTGGACGGCTATGCAGTGGTGAAAACATCACAGCAAGAACAGGCATGTCCCGACACGAAGAAAACTGCGTATGCAGAAGACGGTGGAATTCGTTTCAACAGTTTCATTCGCAAGATTGCTTTAGCCGTCAACTTTGGTGAGTTCAACCTCTTTGGTTCAAATCTCATCACCGATGAATCTGAAATATTATTGGAACGTGATGTGCGTGGTCGCGTTCAGAAAATTGCGCCGTTCTTGCACTTCGATTCTGATCCCTACCCAGTAGTTGTTGACGGGTCAGTGCAGTGGGTTGTTGATGCATTCACAACAACCAATCGATATCCGTATGCACAAACAGCCAATACATCTCAACTAAGCGCTGAGAGTGGACTCAATCACGCATTTAACTACGTTCGAAACAGTGTGAAGGCAGTGGTTGATGCCTATTCAGGAAAAGTCACGCTGTATGTGATGGATACAAAAGACCCCATCATTCGTATGTGGGCTTCAGCGTTCCCGAACATGTTTGCCAAGAAGTCCGAGGTGCCACCAGCACTGGCAGCTCACTTCCGATACCCAGAGGATTTGTTCCGGGTTCAATCAAACGTTTTTGGTCGCTACCAGTTCGACGATGCCACTCTGTTCTTCAATCGCGATGCTGCGTGGAGTATCGCACAAGCACCCGCAACGGAACCCGAAGGAAGCACTGATGTTGCAACAGGTGGAACTTCAACCGATGTGGGAGTAGACGCAATTGACGCGACCGATGCCAACATCTTGCGTTTCACGCCATATTTCAGCATCTTCCATGCACCAGGTTCGGAATCCGACATTGGTGAGTTTTCGATGGTGCGACCGTTTGTTCCATTCTCTGCCGATGACAGTCGTAAAGAGTTGCGTTCTCTCATGGTTGTATCTAGTGATCCAAAGACATATGGAAAGATGACTGTGTACGAGGTGAACGCGCCGCTTCCACCTGGACCATCAACAGTTGCAGCAGAATTCGAAAGTGAACCAACGATCTCTCAGGTGATTACACCGTTAGACCAACGGGGTTCCCGGGTGTTGTACGGCGACCTCCAGTTTGTGCCCGTTGGAAAGGGCTTGATGTATTTGAGACCAATGTTTGTCTTGCCCAATGGCGAGGATGCAAAGCAGATTTTCGTGAGAAAGATGCTTGGCTCATACAACGGGCGATCAGTGATTGGCAACAGCATCACCGATGTGGTGGCTCAGTTGTTCCCCGGATTCTCCATGAATTTGGGCGACCGAGTGGGTAGTGGAGGAACAAGTGGTTCCACAACAACCACAGTTCCGGGGTCGCCAACGACAACAGTGCCTTCATCGAACACTCTGACTCCTTCACAGATGTTGCAACAGGCCGAGCGTCTGTTCGCTGAAGCTGATGCGGCATTGGCAAAGTCGCCACCAGATTTTGCTACCTATCAAACAAAGACCCAGCAGGCTCGTGCACTTGTTCAGAAAGCGTTGACGGCAATCAAGTAGATGATGTCAGCGAGTTCTCTTCTGGAGAAGTTCTGCTAATTCAGCCAAGTCATTTCGAAAAGTGATTTGATAACGAGCCTGTTCGGTGGCTAGGCGAACTTGAGTTGATTTCAGAGCGGCCAATGACTCAGCGATGCTGTTGTCGTCGGCACGGTGTGTCAATTGTTCAATGTCGTTGCCAAGTTCATGAAGTTGACGCGAAAGTTCGGCGCCTAATCCCGTCACGCGCGCATCCAGAGTTGATATTGACTCGGCTGCTACTTGTGAGATGGTCATGTATTCGTCAATCAATGTGCGTTGTTCAAGAACTTGCCCCTGTAGGTCTGCTACCTGTTCGGCAAGTGCTTGAAGGGCTTTTGCGGTCTTCTGAGAGGAAAAGAACATTGGTGACGATCAGTTCGCTGGTTGTGGGACGGGCATGACCCTTGTACCGTAATACCCCTACTACGACGCGGGGTGGAGCAGCCCGGTAGCTCGTCGGGCTCATAACCCGAAGGTCGCAGGTTCAAATCCTGCCCCCGCCACCAACAACGGCCGACCCAATGGGTCGGCCGTTTTGCTTGTGTCGTTCGGCCTGCCATGAACGAGTTTGCTGGATGTGCTCCTCTGACATACCGCGACTGTGACCACCCACGAACGTGAAATTGAGGAATCTCGCGCGCGTTGGTGAACTAAAGGGCGTCCACTTTGCGGGGTCTCGTGGCGTATGCCGTGAGCAGTAATCCAACGAAAATTGCTGAAAAAATACTGATCACGTACCACGTTGAATGAGTGCCAGTGCGCGGTAGCGCAGATGAGACAGCAATCTTTCTTTGCGGCACTGTTGTTGTTGGGTCGGATTGCGTACTTGTTGTCCCGCTCGCAGGTGTAGTTGTTGCTGATTGAACATTTGAAACAGCCGTTGTGGTCGTTGCTGGAACGGTTGTTGTGGGTGCAAGCGTGGTCGTGGTGGTTGTTGTTGTAGTTGTCGTAGTTGTAGTCGGCGCGTTTGCCATGTAGGTCCAGTTGGCGGCACGAGTGGTGTTTGCTATCGGAGTTGATTGAACCGCGTATGAGTTGTTGGCAAGCGCAAAGTTGGATCCGTCGCCCCAGCACCACATTGCTCCTGCTTGGTTGACTGCACAAGTACTCACGATGCCCGCAGCAATGACATCGACGGGGCCAGGCAAGTTGACCTTCACCGCTGTAGCACTGTCGGTTGTGTTGCCATTGCCAAGCATGCCGCTGTCGTTGTTGCCGAAGCACCACACCTCTCCAATTGAATTCAAAGCACACGTATGCGCGAGCCCCATTGCCATTGCAGTTGGGGTGAAGTTGATAGCGGTCACTGGTGACGGCACCCACACGTTTGCTGAACCAGATGCAGTTCCAAGCCTCTCTGTATTCGTAATGTTGCTGCCAGAACGTGTGGTCTCACCCCAACACTGCATGCCGTACGAGCCAATAGTGCATACCGCAGTGCCAGCAACTTCAATCGCTGTTGATCCCGATGGGTTGTACAACGCATGCACTGCAATATTGCTGCTGTTGCTGCTGGCATTACCTAATTGGTAGTGGGTTGAGTCGCCCCAGCACCATGTGTCGCCACCGGTAATGAGAACACATGATGTGGAGAAACCTGCAGAGATTGCAGTTACTCCCGATAGTGCGCTACTGCCAGTAGAGACTGTGACCGGAGACGAGGAGTTGTTGTTTGTTCCATCGCCCAATTGACCAGAAGTATTTTGGCCAGAGCACACAACGGTTGAGTCAGATTTCAACACGCACACATGGTTTTGGCCGACCGCTACTCGTGTTGCGCCAGTGAGATTGCCAAATGCACGGGTCGGTGGGTTGTTGGCCTCTTGAGCAGTCGTTGTGCCATTTCCGAATTGCCCGTAGAAGTTTCCTCCCCAGCACCACACGCCACCTACGACCGCGCCGTGGTTACCAACGATGCAGGATGTTGCGCCGTCATCAAAATATGTACCACCAACATCAAGGTCGATAACCGAATCAACTCTGAAGGGGTTACCACCGACCGTTAGTGCAGTGGGTACGCCGTAACGATCACTAAACGTTGCGAAGCCCCAGCACATGATGTCGCCATCGTTGACACCACATGCGTAGTACTCGCCAGCATCCAGCAGGCCAAAACGCGACGCTTCACTGCCGGGAGTTGTGACCGACAAGTCTGCACGTGCCGTGCTGAGACCGAACACAGTGGAGATGAGGAGTGCGACAAAAGCAGCGAGCGTGGTCTGGCGAGACCGTGGGGAATACCTAGACATATGGTCTACGGTAGCCATTTGATCACTTAAGGCGTGACTCCGCCAAGAGTGGCTAAGAGGGGTGACGACAAGTGGATACAGCGACCAAGATTTTGCTCATGCTGCAGGTATTCGCTCATGTTCATCTTCTACTCTCATGGTGCTGATTCGACAGGGGGATGATGAACAGCGCAGATAACAACCACGATGTCGATGCATTAGCAACGGCAGCGGGTCATGCGGCGGCTGCAGAAGAAAGTGGTCGAGATTCGGGTAACTCAAAAATGCCGGTGGCCTCGTTTGGTGCAAGCACGCTGGTGATTTTGTTCTTGTTGAACATGATCGACGAGTTTGACCGCGCAATCTTGGCTGTTGCGCTTGACGATATTCGCAAAGACTTTCAGTTGTCTGATGCACAAGTTGGTCTGTTGCCGGCAGCTGTCATTTTCATTACTGGCATCCTTGCTGTTCCGGCTGGTACCTGGTCAGACCGATACAACCGTCGCAAGATTTTGGGTACGGGTGCGATGGTGTGGGGTGGAGCAGGGCTTCTTGCATCAGTTGCTCAGAACTTTGGACAACTTTTCCTCACGCGTGCGTTATTGGGATTTGGACAAGGAACGATTGGCCCGACACACCTGAGCATTCTGTCTGACACGTATCCGGCACGTGTTCGTGGTCGCGTGCTGGGCTACCACCGGTCGGCGAACCCTGCCGGTCAGGTACTTGGTGCGCTGATTGGTGGTCTCATTGTTGGTGCTGTGGGCTGGCGATGGGGCTTTGCGGCCGCTGCAATACCTGGCCTTCTCTTCGCATTTGTCGCATTGTTGAAGTTACGTGAGCCACGACGCGGTGAAGCCGACCTTGCAGATGCAGTTGCCGAGAATCCGACTCTTGCTGCGTTTCTTCGTGAGCCTGACGACAGGTTCACATTTCGACAGAGTCTCGGACGTATTTGGGCAATCAAGAGCTTGCGTTATCTCATTTTTGCGAATGCAACATTCGGGTTTGCTTTGTTCGGGATGTCCTTCTTCATGCCCACATATTTCGAACGTTCTTTTAATTTCGAAGTAGAGACAGCTGGTGCAGTTCAAGCATTGATTGCGCTAGGAACATTCGTAGGGACATGGTTTGGTGGACCTTTGGCGGATCGCAATCTCACGAAAGGTTTTGGTTATCTCTGCCGCTTCGGTAGTGCCGCGGTAGCCGTCTTGGCCATTGCATGGCCAATTGCATTTGCCATCGGAGTTGCACCTATCACCATCTTCTTGTTGGCCGCAAGTTCGCTGCTCTCGTCGTTGGCTGTTCCGGGACTTGTAGCGGTTGTTGCTGCAACATCGCCACCACGTATTCGTTCGCAGGCCTTTAGCGCTTTCGGGTTGGCACTGTCCGTATGTGGCGCAGCCGCCGCGCCTGTGATCATCGGTGCGCTCTCTGAATTCTTTCAGTCATCAGGTATGAATGAGGCGGAGTCGCTCCGTTGGTCCATGTTTGGCAGCGTTGCTGTTGTGACATCGATTGGTACAGCACTTGTTGTGGCGGCCAGTCGTCACGCTGAAAGAGATGTCAATGAGACCATTACTGCTTTTCTTGCTGAGATGACATCTGGCAGTGACACAACGCCAGTGAGCGAAACAGAAACGAACAAGAACGACTAATTGTTCAGTTCACTCGCTTGGATTACGCGGCGAGCAAATAAAACTGCGAACATAGAGAAATGACAATTCGCGGTGCTGCATTTATTGCCGGCATATATGAACACCCCGGGCGAGACTTGCCCGACCACACCATTTGGGATATCCACACAGAAGTAGCTCTCGGAGCCCTCGCTGATGCTGGGTTAACGATGTCTGATGTGGACGCGCTGTTCTGTGATGCCACGGCAGGTTTTGGTGTTCTGACGTTGTGTGACCATCTGGGTCTGCGTCCACGTTTTGTGGACAACACCGAGACGGGAGGATCATCATACCTTGCACACGTGGGGCACGCGGCTGCAGCCATTGCGGCAGGCAAATGTTCGGTTGCTCTGGTCACGCTTGCGGGAAAGCCTCGTACAGGAACTCCGGCGGTGAAGTGGGCGCCAGGTCCAGAGACTGGGTTTGAATCGGTGTGGGGCACAGCGAGTGCCGCGCATAGTTACGCCCTTGCTGCGCAGCGACACATGTACGAGTTTGGAACTACCTCAGAACAATTGGCTGAAATCAAGGTTGCAGCAAGTATTCATGCTCAGTACAACCCGCATGCATTTCTCCAAAACGTTGTCACAGTCGACGAGGTCATCAACTCTCCGATGGTGTCTGATCCACTGCACCGACTCGACTGTTGTGTCGTGACTGATGGTGGCGGAGCACTCGTCATTGTGTCGCCCGAGATTGCAAAAAAACTTGGAAAGACCAACGCGAAAATTTTGGGCCACGGAGAAGCTGTTAAGCACACAAATAATGGACGAATTGACCTCACCTACACCGGTGCCGTGATGTCTGGACCGCGCGCATTTGAAGAAGCGGGGGTCTCCGTTGTCGACGTTGATTACGCGTCTATTTATGACAGTTTCACAATCACTGTGTTGCAGACAATTGAAGATCTTGGATTTTGTGAAAAGGGGAAAGGTGGCGAGTTTGTGATGGACGGTGGACTTGTTGCGCCGTTCGGAAAACTTCCTTTCAACACTGATGGTGGGGGCTTGTGCAACAACCATCCATCAAACCGCGGTGGAATTACCAAAGTGATTGAAGCTGTGCGACAGTTACGAGGCGAAGCACATCCCGCCGTTCAGGTACCTGACGTTCAAATTGCATTGGCGCATGGAACGGGCGGAAGTTTGGGAACACGACACGGATCAGTCACACTGCTGCTCGGACAGGAGGACGCATGAGTTCATTACCAACACCGGCACCAATGGTGACTCCTATCACCAGTGAATTCTGGGAAGCCACTAGCCGTGGTGAGTTCCTATTGCAGAAATGCGACGAATGCCAAACCATTGTGTGGTTTCCCCGCAAACACTGTCCTGAATGCTGGACAACGAAGTTGTCAACATTCACAGCGTCTGGTCGAGGCACCGTGTACAGCTTCACGGTGATTAGAAAAGTTGCTAATGAATACAAAGCAGCAACACCCTTTGTCGTTGGCTATGTGGAACTTGCAGAAGGTCCACGCATCATGACGAACATTGTGGACTGCGATCCTGAATCAGTGACGGTGGGTATGGACGTTGAAATGGTGTTCCATGACACTGGCGAGGGAAACGCGTTGTATCGATTCCGTCCTGTTGTTGGCCCTTAACGGCCAGCCTCGAGTTGGTACATAGGAACTCCATCGTGTGGAGTCCACAGACCTGCACCAATCTGAACAAAAAATGGCGCTAACTGTTTGCGGTACCACATAGCACTGCGCTTATAGACCTGTAAATCAGTGCCAGAAGCATCGACAACATTCTCGTAGTCCCATTTTGTGGGCAACTCTAGATACATCACCCATCGCGTTGCCGATGCAAGATTCTCTACCGCTGCAGTGAATGATGCATTGTCAAGATATTGAAGAACACTGTGGCAAATCACCAGATCAGATTGTTGTGGCGGCGTCCATTCTGCAATGTTTCGTAGTTCGTGATTCCATGTTTCACACGCGTGTTCACTGACATCAATTGAATGAACTCGTACGCGTGGATGGTTCTGCGCATACCAATCTCGCCACATGCCCATGCCGGCGCCAACATCAAGGACTGTCTCTACGTCGACACCCCACCAAGCACACATGTTGTGGACTGCTGTGGCGAGATAATTGATGCGCTGTTGATCATGCGCTCCACCTTTTCCGTAGAAACGTGCGTAATACGAAGCATCAAAAGTCGGCACGAGATAACGCTAGATGGTGGTGCCGTAGCCCACCCAAACATCAACCGTGACTGACGTTGTGGGCGAGGCCGCGGCTGCGGTTTGCCATTGAAGTGGTGTCATTGTGAAGAGATCGGCGGCAGTCTCTTCAGAAAGTTGCAGAGAAAACGTGAGCCGCTCTGCTCCTTCTACTTCTGGCGGTGGTGCGTCACGCCGTTTCTCGCGTTCGTCAATTGTTTCGGATCGTTTGGGCCGCATCTCGTGTAAGTGATGCGAGGCAGGAGTAACGGTGACCCAGCGTCCGCCTGGACGCAAGATACGCGTGAATTCTTGATGCGAGTGTGGCGCAAAAACTGTGAAGACGGCATCGCATGACTGCGAGAGAACGGGAAGTCGGTGCGCTGAACCCACGCAGAACTGGGCACTTGGTAAAAACTTGCTTGCCATCTGAACTGCGCGTTTTGAAATATCAACACCATGTAGGTGTGAGTGGGGTAGACGTGAGAGATACCACCCTTCTCCGCATCCAATATCGAGGATGGTCTCAGAAGTGCTTCCCACAGTCTCAGCAAGAGCGTCCGCGATGGGCCGGTACCAGCCTGCATGTAAGAAACGCCGACGTGCTTGGAGTGACTCGTGGGTGTCGCCAGGTGTGCCCGAACGCCCGCGTCGCCCGCTTGGGAGCAGGTTCAGATATCCATCTCTCGCACGATCAAACGAATGATTGTGTGCACAGCGGACCCCCGTGGGCGTGGGCAAAAATGAAGTGCCGCAGGTGGGGCAACAAAAGATCATGGTGGAGAGGCCCATCTGGTCACAGGGAACAGTCTTGTTCATCCGATGTCAGGTGGTCCGACAAAACGGGCAAACTAGAGAGAATGCTGACCCCTCGCCGCCTCACCTTCAGCATCGCCGTTCTCACCGCGTTTATTGCATTTATGACCTGGCAAGTTGTGGGGTACCAGTGGTTTGCACAGGCTGATTACCGTGCAGTGGAACGCGCTAGGGACTTAGTTCCCGACAAAGGAATATTCCGGTTCACAGTCCACTTCGGTTTGCGAGGACTGTTGCTCACCGTTTTTCTTCCGACGCTGGCATGGGTGTCGTGGCGTCGACGAACATGGGCCCCGGTGGTGGGCTTTGTGATTGTGCTTCTTTTTTCAACTGGCCTCACAGGTTCATTGAAATTGGCAACTGGCCGTGAATTGCCATGGCAGTCGTGGCCCAACATGGGACGACTTGAGACTGGCGAGTTGGGCTTTCCGTCGGGACACGCAACAAACGTTCCGGCACTCATCGGCTACATGGTGTGGTACTTCACTGCACCTGCAACGCGTGCTCGTCGAATCGGCTGGATTCTTCTCGCGTGTCTGGCGGTTCTCGTCAATTCATCGTCATGGTTGATTCGAACCCATTGGCCCACCGATTTGTATGCGGGAACAGCAATGGGATGTATTGCGCTGCTCACCATCATTGCATTCATGAATGCAAGCGGACTTAGTCCGTGGGCCACGTCTCCGCAGCAGCAAGAAGTTCTTCGCGAAAATCAGGGTGGCTAATTGCAGCTAATGCACGCGCGCGTTCGCGAATGGTGCGGCCTTCAAGTTCTGCGATTCCAAATTCAGTGACGATGACATCTACTTGGTGACGGGGTGTGCTCACCACGCTTCCCGCGGGGAACTGCGGGAGTATGCGCGTGGTCATCACGCCATTCACCATGCTTGTTGCAGGAAGACAAATCAGACTGCGACCTGAAAGATTCAGTCCGGGGCCTGCCACAAAATCTTCGTGTCCACCAACACCGCTGAATTGTTTGCCGTTAATGCTGTCGGCCATCACTTGCCCAGACAAGTCAACGGCGAGGGCTCCATTAATGGTGACCATGTCGCGATTGCGCGAGATGATGTCGGGAGAGTTCACAATCTTTACGGGCAAGAAGCGAACATCTTCATTGTTGTGTAGCCATGTGTAGAGCTCGGGAATTCCCGCTGCAAATGTGGTGGGAGAGAATCCGTCGAAATCTGAACCCTTGTTGTTGGATACTTTCCCTGCCTGGTGCAAACGCATTAAGCCGCTGGTGAACATTTCTGAGTGAATACCAAAATTTCCAAGATCACTTTGAGCAAGGAATGATGCAATTTGATTGGGAATTGCACCAATTCCTGTCTGCAGTGTGCATCCGGGACGAATGAAGGTGAGGGCATTCTGCGCAATGACAAGTTCGGCTTCGGTGGGTGGTGCATCGGCCAAGTTCAACGGATCACGATCTGTTTCAATCAGGATGTCAATGTGGTCGACGTGGACTCGATGTCCGTGTTGGGGAAGTACACCAAACGTGCGTGGGAACTTCTCGCTGACTTCAACAATGAGGAGTCGGTCAGGGTCAGATGCAGCGCGATGGATTTCATCAACTGTTGCGCCAGCGTGCAATGACAGGCTGACCCATCCATCAACGGGTGGGGCAGCGGCCGTTGCAACAATTCGGGGTGCAAGTGATTCAAGAATGGGTTCAAATCGTCGAAAGTCGGCGGGAACAAAATCAATTGACGCACCGCTATCGCGAAGGAATCGCTCGGCGGGGCCAAAGAAGCCGCTTTGATAGTGCACACCCGGTTGTGTGAGTACCGCATAGAGGTCGGGCATCAGAGCGCCGAAGATTTGTAGGTTGACAAAGTCGGTGCGTTCACCCAGTGCGTGCATGAAGCCACCTGGCACACCTGGTCCAAGCGGGACTGCAAGCGAGTCGGTGGAGCGAACTGCTGCGACAGCATCGGACAGGGTCAAGATGGCCATGTGACCAATGGTACGCAGGTAGTGGATGCCACTTCAGGCTGGCAGGCTCAATAGCAATGCAACGTGACCTGCTTGTGATTGGTGGTGGCCCTGCTGGCTCTGCCGCAGCAATAACCGCGGCCCGTGCGGGCGCGTCTGTCACATTATTTGAAAAAGGCCCATACGGTCGCGACAAAGTGTGTGGTGATGGACTCACACCTCGTGCAATAGCTGCACTAGACGAACTTGGCGTCGATCATTCCGTTGCGCATCGCATCGACGGTCTTCGCATGATTGCAGGGAAGAAAGAACGCGAACTGCTGTGGCCATCTACATCGCGTTTTCCAAATCACGGAGCTGTGTGGCCTCGCCAACGGTTTGACAACCATCTCTTGGACCTAGCCATTTCAGCAGGTGTAGACGTTCGTTTCGAATGTGAAGCATTGCCTGTGATGAATGGTTCTACTTGTGTTGGAGTGACTGCGGGCGGCGAAACGTATTCTGCACCGTTCACAATTTTGGCTGCTGGTGCACAAGGTCAGGCGGCTCAGATTTTGGGTGCAGTTCGCGATCCGAACGAAACTTTTGGACTTGCAATTCGTGCATATGCCCCTACACCTCGTCATGCTGAGCGGCACTTAGAGGCGTGTCTCAGTCTTTCCGATGAACATGGAACAGCAGTACCTGGTTATGGGTGGATGTTCCCTGCTGGCGACGGCACCGTCAATATCGGTGTCGGTGCTCTCAGCACCATGAAAGGTTTCAAAAAACTCAATCTCAATACATTGCTCGACCAGTACGCGTCACTTGTCAAAGACTCATGGAGTTTGGGTGAGTATGTAGAAAAACCACGTGCGTGGCGTTTGCCAATGAGTTGTGTTCGTCGATATGGGCCAGGGTGGGTCGCCGTTGGTGATGCTGCAGGATTCGTCAACCCCATGAATGGTGAAGGTATCGATTATGGACTTGAATCAGGCATGTTGGCTGCACAGAAATTTCTTGTAGATCCGCAAACAGCACCACGCATCTATGACACAGAAGTTGGGGAGCGATTTGATTCGTTTCTTCGCACTGGTCGTCGTTTTAGTTTCATCATTGGACACCCTTGGTTGTTGAAACCAGGATTACGAGTTGCAGTTGGAACTCAAAAAGCAGCAGACATCACACTTGCTGTGATGGGAAATCTCATTGACTCCGCAACGCCGGGGGCAGCAGGTCGAGTGATGCGCATTGCTGATAAATCTCTGCAACTTGCTGACCCACTCTTGCGCCGTACACGCGCCAAGGCATGAGCAACGGATAGGTTTGGGGTTATGAGCAAACCATCCGTCATCGTTCCCGCCGGAGATCCACCAGCCGATCTCGTCATTGAAGACCTCACCGTGGGCGATGGCAAAGAAGCCATTAGTGGAACAGTGGTGGAAGTTCACTATGTGGGCGTTGCATGGAGCACGCAAAAAGAATTTGATGCCTCGTGGAACCGCGGTGACACGTTCGAATTTCGTCTTGGTGCCGGACAAGTCATTTCTGGATGGGACCAAGGTGTTGCCGGTATGAAAGTTGGCGGACGTCGCGTTCTCACAATTCCGCCTCACATGGGGTACGGATCACAGGGCGCTGGCGGTGTCATCAAGGGCGGAGAAACTCTCATCTTCGTCGTTGACCTGTTGAATGTGAACTAGGAGTTCTTGTGGAAGACGTCGTTGTCTATGACGGCGACTGCGGAATATGTGAATGGTCCGCAACATGGATTCGTCGCAATGTGCCAAACGTGCAGGTGGTCACTCATTCTGCATACGGTGTCACGTATCTGCCGGCTGTGTGGTTCATCAGCAGTGATGGCCGTCGTGAAGGCGCTCGGGCCGTGGCAGAAATACTCCAGCGCTCGCAGGTGCGTGTAGCACGCATTGTTGGCACAGTAATAGCGCTACCGGTGATTCGAATTATGGCTGCAGGCGGTTATGTGGTGATTGCCAAGAACAGAAGTCGATTGTCTCGCTTGTTCCGATTGAAGGCGTGTGCACTGCCACAGCAGTAGTTATTTCATCACCGAGTTCTGAGGCAGCATTCGACGACGTCTCCACCAGCGGCGAATTGGTCCAATGGTGTACTTGCTGGTGGCGGCAATGACGAATGTAGAGATGAGCACGCGCGGAACAACGTCAAGTTGTGCGAGTCGAGGCGCCAGTGCAATTGCAATGATGAGAGCAACGGGATAGATCCAAGCAACATCTGCAACAAATCGCCCAATCGCACTTCGATGACGGTCAACATCTCCTTGGGCTTTAAAGAACACATCAGTACCCGCGGTGACTGTCACTTGTTCAGATTGAACCAACTCATCGGCACGATCACGCAACGCTTGTCTGACGGCTGATCGCTCCCACTGTCGTAGATGAAGCGCATCATCAAAGCGGAAGACCATTTGGTAAAAGTCGCTGTCTTCAGCGGGGCGGAGAACTGTTGCACCCAAGCAACCCGGAGCATTTTGTACTGCGCTCTCCATATCAGCGCACCATTTCTCGAATTCCACAGTCTTGTCGGGGAAGGGAACTCGGGCGATGGTAACGGTTACCCCTCCCGGAGCAATCTTGGGGAGTTGTCCGGTCTCAAAGTTTCCGGTGAGGTCTGCCATGATGAATACCGTAGTGATGAAAATCGTCAGTTGCCTCCCACATTCATGCGCGCAGTAGTTGTTTATTGTCACCCTGTGGAGGGCAGCTTTTGTTCAGCCATGCGTGACGCCGCGCTACGAGGACTCACCGCTGCCGGCCATGAGGTTGCGCTTATTGACCTCGCCGCTGAACAGTTCAATCCAGTGATGTCTCGCGACGAATGGAATGCCTATCTCAACACTGTGCCCATGGTCAGTGACGATGTGCAGAATCACGTAGAGCTTGTTCGAGGCGCTGAAATCTTGGTCTTTGTGTATCCCACGTGGTGGTCATCTACTCCTGCTCAGTTGAAAGGCTGGGTAGAGCGTGTTTTTTTGCCCACAGTTGCTTTTCGATTGAACGAGCAGAGAAAAGTTCGACCGGGGTTGCGAAATTTGCGCCATATTTGCACCATAAGCACCTTCGGCTCTCCGTGGGTATATGTGAAAGTCATGAACGACAACGGAGCGCGCATCTTTCATCGAGCTCTGCGCTTGGCGGCTACTCAACGCCCCAAGCGAACACGCCTTGCGCTGTATCGCATGGACAAATCAACTGACCAGTCGCGTCAAGAATTTCTTGCACGAATCGAACAGAAGATGCACACGCTATGAACGTGTTGGTGATTTCGGCGCATCCATCGGACACTTCTTTCATAGTTGACGTTCGCGCGCAGATTCTTGAAATGATGGCTGATAGTGGGCATGTTGTTCGGCATCATGATTTGTACGCCGAGAATTTTTCTCCAGTGTTCACGCCATACGAGCGTTTGCATCACACAGGGAATCTTGCAGAGAAGTTAGAAAAACTCCCAGAACTTGCCGTACATGTTGAAGATTTGAGGTGGTGTGAAGCACTTGTGCTCGTCTATCCGACGTGGTGGTCGGGCCCTCCCGCCATTGTGAAGGGGTGGATTGACCGCGTGTTCATGAACCACGTTGCGTGGGTGCTCCCAGAGGGTGCTGCGCGAATATCGCCGTTGTTGAAGAATGTTCGTCGGCTTGTTGTCGTCACAAGTCACGGATCAGCCAAGTTCGTCAACGTCTTGCAGGGTGAGTCTGGAAAGCGTGTGGTTCTTCGGTCGATTCGCGCCATGTTCGGAGTTCGCGTCCGAACAACCTGGTGTGGTGTGTACAAGCTTGATCGATTGACGCATCAACAGCGCTCCAAAGAAATCATGCGTTGTCGTCGTCGGGTGCATCGCGCATTGAGGTAAAGCGCTGCAGTGCCAAAGCCATCGATGTGAGTCCAAGCACGCGTACAACAATGGCAACTGTTGATGCGTGTCGTGGATGTTCAATTCCGCTCGTATGCACTGTGGCGAGGTAAACAGCGGCGGTAACAAGAAAAGCAGTAATCATCGCGAATCCAACACGCCGAGTTCTTTGCCGAAGCAGCAAGAGAGTCGTGCCCACGCAATACAGCAGCATCCATGCTTGCCATGTGAAAAACAGTGATCGACTGAGCGTCGGACCATTCGTGAGCGGGAGAAAATCATCATTCGGGGGATTAAGAGTGGGTGACATGAGTGAGTGTGCGTGCGTAAGCGTGTCTGAAGGATGGGTCACTAAGTATTTGGTTAATGTCCTCAATCCGGAATCAGCAACCCACTCTGCTACCGGTACGCCGCCGGCGCGCATGAGTGCTGGCGGCTGCTGACCAGTCGGAAGATTAACGATGGCTTTCACATCGGGTGGCAAATCTTCTGCGTAGTCGTATCCCGTTGCTGAACGCATTTCTTGAGTTGCAGGAAATCCATTTGCGACAAACCATGAGAATCGCGAATCATCTGACAGTACGCGTGACGAAAGAACTGTGTACATGTTCAAGTTCGCCATGGGTGATGAGTTACGAATCTGCAGCGTGGCAAATGCAAGAAGAGCCACGAAAAAAAGTCCGATCGGTGCAATCTTGCGGCCACGTGATCGAAGAAAGGTGAAGGCAAATGGAAGAACGCATGCAAGTGCCAAGAAAATATGAGTGGGGCGCGACAATGTGCAGAGCGTGATACCTGCAAGCCATAGCGCACGTGTGCGAGGTGATGGAGACGTTGTGTAATGGACAGTTGCCGCACACGCAAACACTGCGAACGAAATAGAGAGTGATTCGGACAAAATGGTGACGTCGTAACGAATGACTTGCGGTGTTACGCCTAACAGAGTGGTGGCTAGATAAATGACTCGTGGATATGCAGATCGCTGGCCTAGGACATGTGCGAGATAAATCCATGCGGCGCTACCCACAAGGACGTGGAATG